>ERZ791680.243-NODE-243-length-66063-cov-3.332445_pt1 | contig 66063 bp, 53 predicted proteins | sample MGYA00510051_ERZ791680 | MGnify/ENA primary metagenome ERZ791680 (study PRJEB30046, sample SAMN00715238) | human gut metagenome | study: EMG produced TPA metagenomics assembly of the A metagenome-wide association study of gut microbiota in type 2...
TTTCAACAAATCTCAATTTAAGACTGTTCCATCCACAGCTTTAGCTGTGTATTTAATGTATCAAATGATACAGGTCCGGTATCCATTATAAAACGGTGAAATTCTTTCAGGTTGAAACTATCTTTAAGCTGCTGTTTTGCAGTTTCCTTCAGTTCGGAAAATCCAATATATCCAAGAACATATTTACAATAGTTGCCGGGTTCACTTATCATTGATTTATATATGTCAGATGCGGTATTTTTATCAAAGCCATAATCACTTAGAAAATTCGCAGTATTTTCCTCGTCCCAGCCATAATAGTTGATTCCGATATCCATTTTTGCATACAGACAAAGAACGGCTGCATAGTTAGCCTGCGCAATCTGGTTTAATGTATAGTTTCCCGTATCGGCATACTGATATGAATGAACCTCGCAGTAGGTTGCCCAGCCCTCTAAAAAGCCGGACGGCTGGATGACAAATCTTATTGGGTCGGGATTGCTGCTTGTAAAATAAGTCATCTGATACATATGTCCGGGATATCCTTCGTGTGCAAGTGTCGCATAGAGTGTGTTACTGTCAGATTCAGCAGGATTAATATATATTGAGTTAACTGAAAGATTATCAAGCTGTGGCGTAAAATACATTGCAGGACTTGCATAATCTTTAAGCGAATCAGATATATATTCAATGCTGTAATTAACATCAGGTGCATCGGGAAAATCATTTTTGATTTTTGACTTAAGGTCTGTAAGTATCAAATCCGGTTTTGTTATATTGAAGCTGAAAGCATCAGCCTTAGCTGAAAGTGTTGTATCGTTGGCAAGCAGCCGCTGCATGGTTATAAGGTTCTTTTTTAAATAGCGGTCAGTAAGACCGTTTAATTCCCCGACTGATTTAGACCAGCCAAGATTAGACTGTAACAGGTATTCAAAATATTTGTCACCGTTAGGATAATTACATAAGCCTCCTTTATAACGGTTGGTTCCAACAAGTGAACTAAGGCTGTCGGCAAGCAGGTTATAGCCCCTTATAAGATGTTCATCTATGGCAGTCTGGTTATGTTTTATGTATTCATTTTTCTTATCATTTGGAATATCACTAAGATGTCCGATTTTTTCAATAAATGTTGTTGTAAGAAAACTATCGGATGCTGATGAGGCAAATTCCCTGCACTGGTCAATTATTTCTGATGCAAGGGTATCTTCCATAAAATAACCGTTATCACTTCTTAATTTTTCATAATCGGCAATGCTTTGGAAAAATTCATCAGTATCCTCAAGCAGTGTAAGATATTCTGTGACATCCTTTTCTTCTTCAAATGAATATTCGGCAAATATCAAAGGAAGCTCTATCTGTATGCCGACTGTAGTTGAAAGCTGTGTGTTAAACATATACAGGTCACTATATTCAAGCCCGGTTTCCAGATTTTTTTTAAGTTCATCATAGGTAAGACGCTGACTTTTTGACAGAGTGGAGGTGTCAAAGGATAGCAGCTTATTAAGAGTTTCTGTAAGTTCATTGGTATCATCTAAGCTGTCGGTATTAAATCTTCCAAGTGTTACATCATAGTCATCAATGCCAAAGTCTGACGGATGTTCTAAAAGAGAGTGCATTGTCAGGGTATCAGAAGCTACGGATTCACAAAAAAGTTCATGTGTAAATTGTGCAAAGGCTTCATTATCTGTGTCACTATAAGTATAATTATCAGCAGATGAATTATCAGAAGATGTCTGTAAATTGTAACTGTTATTATTTACATCGTGGCTGTCTAAAGATGGAAGGGAACATCCTGCTATACCGAATATAAAAATAATGCTTAAAATAATACTTAAAATAACGTTGATATTTATAATATGGTTCTGGGGGGAATGGTTATTTATAGCAATGTTATTTATAATATTGTTATTTATAACATTGTTATTTATAACATTGTTATCGTTGGGGAAGTTTTCAGACTTTGAATTGCAAAATAACTTCATATTTCAATCTCCATTTCTATTTCTACAAAATATGCAAATATAAATCCGTTTAATATCATAAATTTTCATTTGTTTAGAAAAATAATTATTTAATAAAATGTGGTGAGTCAGGCAGGAATTGCAATCCGCTAAAATAACTGAAGGTTATTTTATAACTAAAAGTTATTTTATAACTAAAGGTTATTCGGACTTGTGTTTACAGCCTGCGGATATTATTATAACATTAATATTCATATAGTGTATATATTATGATTTTGTAATTTATGGGCAGAAGAAAAAACAACTGTGTAAATTTCCAGTGTTTCTTTATGACAAGTCAGATCTGATGGAAGAAGAAAAATTGCCTGCGGGATGGAGACCAGCTATGATAATTAAGGATAAGAATATAGATGATGGAAAAGAATTTGACTAGGGCAGGACATCCGGGGAATATGCAAAGTTCAGGGATATATATACTGATGAATTTGATGTGTTACATTACGCTGCAGTTGCAGATTTAAGGGTCAGAAAGTAAATGCGGATATTAATAGATACTTGACATATTATCCCTTTTTTTCTATGATTAAAGCTATGGTTTTAAAGAGTCTGATATAATAAATTCATAGACGGTTTAAAGCAGCCAAATGTATTTAATCCGCATTGTTAGTCAGATAATCTTATATATAGACACATTTTAATAATTAACGGAGGTATAAAGATGCCACAGAATAAAGGACCATTTTATATGACAACGGCTATTGCTTATACATCAGGCAAGCCACATATTGGTAATACTTATGAAATTGTACTTGCAGACAGTATTGCACGTTTTAAAAGACAGCAGGGTTACGATGTACGTTTCCAGACAGGAACAGACGAACATGGACAGAAGATTGAATTAAAGGCAGAGGAAGCCGGAATTACACCTAAGGAATTTGTAGATAACGTATCTACAGAGATTAAAAGAATATGGGATCTTATGAATACATCATATGATAAGTTTATAAGAACAACAGATGCTGACCATGAAAAACAGGTTCAGAAGATATTTAAGAAGTTGTACGATAAAGGAGATATTTACAAGGGACATTACGAAGGAATGTATTGTACACCTTGCGAATCTTTCTTTACAGCTTCACAGCTTGTAGATGGAAAATGTCCTGACTGTGGCAGACCATGCCAGCCTGCTAAGGAAGAGGCATATTTCTTTAAGATGAGCAAATACGCTGACAGACTTATTAAGCATATTGAGGAGCATCCGGAATTTATACAGCCTGAATCACGTAAGAATGAGATGATGAATAACTTCCTTAAGAAGGGTCTTCAGGATTTATGTGTTTCAAGAACTTCATTTAAATGGGGTATTCCTGTTGACTTTGATGATAAGCATGTTATATATGTGTGGATAGATGCGCTTAGTAACTATATCACAGGTCTTGGATATGATGTAGATGGTAATAATGATGAATTATTTAATAAGTACTGGCCTGCAGACCTTCACCTTATAGGTAAGGATATTTTAAGATTCCACACAATCTACTGGCCAATTATGCTTATGGCACTTGACCTTCCACTTCCTAAGCAGGTATTTGGTCATCCTTGGTTATTACAGGGCGATGGCAAGATGAGTAAGTCTAAGGGAAATGTTATCTATGCAGATGACCTTGTAGATATGTTCGGTGTTGATGCCGTAAGATATTTTGTACTTCACGAGATGCCATTTGAAAATGATGGTGTTATAACATGGGAGCTTCTTGTTGAGAGAATGAATTCTGAGCTTGCAAATACACTTGGTAATCTTGTAAACAGAACTATTGCCATGTCTAATAAGTATTTTGGCGGAGTTGTTACTAAGACCGGTGTTACAAGCGATGGTGCAGGTACAGATGAAGATGGTAACAGTCTTGATTTTGATGCAGACCTTAAGGCAGTCGTTACAGGAACTAAGGCTAAGGTTGAGGATAAGATGTCAACACTTCATGTAGCTGATGCCATGACAGAGATATTTGCTTTATTTAAGAGATGTAATAAATATATTGACGAGACTATGCCTTGGGCACTTGCTAAGGATGAGACTAAGAAAGACAGACTTGCAGAGGTATTATATAATCTTGTTGAGGGTATCACAATCGGAGCTAATCTTTTAATTTCATATATGCCTGAAACAGCAGAGAAGATATTTGCACAGTTATATCCGGATGCACCAAAGACAGCTAACAGGGATATGGATGATTTAGATAAGTTTGGTTTAAGAGAGAGCGGCTTAAAGGTTACTGATAAGCCGGAAATCCTCTTTGCAAGACTTGACCTTGAGGAAGTGTTAAAGAAGGCAGAACAGATTCAGGAAGCACAGCGTAAGGCATCGGGAGCAGTTAAGTATCCTGAGGTTGAGAAAAAGCCTGAAATTACAATAGATGATTTTGATAAGATTCAGATTCAGGTTGGCGAGGTATTAAAGTGTGAGCCTGTTAAGAAAGCTAAGAAGCTTCTTGTATCACAGATAAGAGTTGGTGATGAAGTAAGACAGATTGTATCAGGAATTGCTAATTATTATAAGCCTGAGGAAATGGTTGGCAAGAAGGTTGCTGTCATTACTAACTTAAAGCCATGTAAGTTATGCGGTGTTGAATCACAGGGTATGATTCTTGCAGCAGGTGATGATGAAGGTAATTTATCAGTTCTTACAACAGATAAGGATATGATAGCCGGAAGTGAGATCAGATAGTTTTTGTTTTTTAAATTAACTTGTTGAGATAGGCAGGCGGGAGCTTGTATATTGAATTTTGAAACAATGGATGAATACTAAGAGCTTCTAAGATGAGCTGTATAGGTAGTGGCGCCGGACGTGACCGCTCCATATGCGACGTCGTGTCGCATGTCGCTTGATTGCACATCGTGTGCAATCATCACTGGAAATGTGCTAAAGCACATTTATGTAAGCTCATCTAAGAAGCTCTAAGTATTCACCATATGTATCAAAATCCAATATACAAGCTCCCGCCTGCCTTATTAAAAGTGTTGATTGGTAAAATTAATTTAAAAATAGAGGATGAGGTTAAGAAGCTCTGAGTATTCACCATATGTATTAAAATCCAATATACAAGCTCCCGCCTGCTCTATTTAGTATTGATTTCATATAATATAAATGAGCAAAATTAAAACTTGCCCATTTATAGATAGTAAGTATGTGGATTAAGGAATGAAAAATATGTGAAATAATTGTCATTGTATTTTTTTTTAGTATTTATATGACTTGAAAATTGATATAATTAAAAATAATTAGATTAATAATTAATCAGACTGGCTGATGATTAACAAATATATATAGAATTTGTAATATCAGGAGGCTGATAAGAAAGAGGTATGGAATTTAATGAGCAAATATCATTTTATAATAGTTGGTTCGGGCTGGCGTTCTCTTTATTATGTGAGAGTGGCTAAGGCATTGCCGGATATTTTCCAGCTTGATGCCATGTTATGCAGGACTAAGGAAAAAGCTGATAAGATGGCAGAAGAATTGTCGATAAATACAACAACATCAATACAGGAGTGTGTGGATTATAAGCCGGATTTTGCAGTTATAGCTGTTAATAAATCAAGTGGATGTGAGATTGCAATGGAGTGGATGGACAGAGGCATAACAGTTCTTTCAGAAACACCGGCTGCGCTTAGCGTAGAACAGTTAAAGAAACTTTATGAATATTATAATGCAGGAAAGAAACAGGTGGTTGCTGAACAGTATAGGAATTATCCATCTAATAAAGCAGCTATCAGGCTTATTAAAAGCGGTATATTAGGTGATGTAAGCTGTATGAATATTTCTCTTGCACATGAGTATCATGGATTTAGTCTTATCAGGGCATATTTAGGTATAACCGCAGGTGATAATTATAATGTGTCCGCAAAAATATATGAATTTCCGACTACACAGACGCTTACAAGATATGATAAATATATGGATGGAAGAGTAGCAGATAAGAAAAGATGCATAGCAACATTTGAATTTGATAATGGAAAGGTTGCATGGTATGACTTTGATTCTGAACAATATCGTTCTCCTATAAGAAAAAATACAGTTAAGGTTCAGGGCGTGCGCGGAGAAATGATTGATGATACGATATATTATCTTGATGATAATAATGAGGGCTGTACTGAAAAAATCAAAACGGAAATAAGAACTACCACAACAGATAATGAAAATCCTAACCTGTCTACGATATGTGAGGTTGAGAAAATAACATGTAATGGTAAAGTGTTATATGAACCTGAATGGGGCATGTGTAATCTCACAGAAGATGAGACTGCCATTGCCGCACTTATGGAAGGAACGGCTATGTACAGCAGAGGCGAGGCGGATTCACCATATCCAATAGAAGATGCTCTGGCTGATGCGTATGCTGCCATCTTATTAGAAGAGGCGGCTAAGACAGGCAAAAAGATATATAGTAAACTATAATAAAGGGTATATGATAAAGGTGCTTAGGGAATGGAGATTGGTATGACTAATAAAATATTAAATGCTGCACTTATAGGTGTTGGCAATATGGGTAAGAAATATGTGGATATGATAGTTTCAGGCAAAGTATCAAATATGAAACTTACAGCAATAGTAATCAGAAGAGATGAACTTATGGAGTGGGGAAAGTCACTTGTAAATATTGATGGACAACCTGTAAAAATATTCAGAAGTGCAGATGAGATGTTTGAAGAGGAAGCTGATAATATAAAAAAAAGCGGCGGTTCTAATACATTATATGATGCAGTTATTATTGCAACTCCACATAAAACACATGCAAGCCTTGCATTAAAAGCATTTGAGCTTGGTAAAGATGTATTATGTGACAAACCGGCGGCTTCTGATATCGGAGAAGCACTTGAAATGACGGAGGCTTCTAAAAAACATAACAGTATATATGGAATGGTATTTCATCAGAGATTGTATCCTAAATATATGAAAATTAAACAAATGATAGATAATGGCGAGCTCGGCCAGCTCAAAAGGGTATGCCTTATTAATTCAAGATATCTTAGAACCTCACACTACCATAAATCGGGTTTGTGGAGAAGCAGTTTTTCAGGAGAGGGTGGTGGAGCTCTTATTAATCAGGGACAGCACATTCTTGATATGTTCCAGTATCTTTTTGGGATGCCGCAAAGAATGTTTGCGTTGATACCATTTGGAAAATATAATGATTTTGCTGTAGACGATGAAGATACTATTATTATGGATTATGATAATGGGATGACAGCAACATTTATTTTAACAACGGGCGAAGCGGTTTATGAAGAAAGAATGGAAATTATAGGAACAAAGGCGAAGATACTTCTTGAGGATGATATATTAACAATAACACGACACAGGGATGTTGAAGAGTATATTAAGACAGAGAGTGTCAATTCAAGAGAAAATATGAAATTTACACAGGAAGTTATAGAATTTGCAAAACAGCCTGAGCCGTATATAGAATTACTTGAGAAATTTGCAAGGTCGTGTATAGAACATAATGATAAATATCTTGTTGCCGGCTCAGAAGAAGGAATTAATTCACTTATGTTATGTGCAGGAGCTTATTATTCGGCATGCACAAATATGCCGGTAGAACTTCCGATAGACAGATATGAATATAAGAAGCTTATGGATGAGCTTATAGCAAGAGAGCAGGAAATTAAAAATATATAAACATATAGGTGGTTGTAATGAAAGTCTGCGCTGGCATTATTTTCAACTGATAAACGTATTGACTTATGTATATTGATGGATTTAATATATATTTATATGCACATTGACTATAGCAGGAATATTTTTTGGATGTAGGATTTACGAGGAGGAGGCAAAAGACACAATGAGGTTGAAGGGTAAGAGAACAGTTATGGCGGCAGGATTGTCATTATTACTTACAATATCTCCAATATCAGCATCTGCCGGACAGTTAAATAACGGATATGCACAGTATAACAGGGGTGGTGTATTAAGTGGTGTAAGCGTAGAATCACTTAAGAATAATACTAAAGTGCAGGCGGCAGATATAAAGTTGGATAATGATTTATCTGACTGGGATAAGGTTACAAAAAGAGCATCTGATGTGGCCGGAATTGATTCGTGGAGAGTGGCTGTATCATCAGATTACTCGACATTGTATATAGCTTATGAGGGAACGGCATCAACACAGTGGGATTATAATTATGCCGGTTCTAATAATATGTTTAAGATAAAATATGCAGACGGAACTAATGATGCATCCTGTGGAATACAGTTTGCGGCGTGGGAAGGGCATGCACAGGCTAAGAACGCATGGTATGCAGATATAAGTGGGGCAGAAGCGGTTACAAGAAATGATGCACATCAGAATACACCGGCACCGTTTGTATTAGAAGCAGCTATTCCTATGTCATTTTTTGCAAATGATAACTTTACAATTACATTTGCAGGAACAACGGTTGATATATCACAGGTTGAAGTTATTGATGGTAACGGCAGCGGGGAAGAAGAGACAGAGGCTGTATATAATGGAATTACAATAGACGGAAAGTTTAAGGACTGGGCAGCGGTTACTATGTATGATGCAGGATGTCCTAATGATGCACATAGGGACTGCCTGTCACAGACAGCGCTTATTTTTGATGGCGATTATGTATACATATATATAAAAGATGGCAATGGCGGCAGTGCGTGGGGAGCAGGTTCACATTCTAACGGACGTTATACTATTAAGACAGACCTTGGTAATGAACTTGTATTCCAGCTTACACAGGATGGCAGTATAAGTGGCGTTGACGGGGCTGAATGTATACATGTAGGAAAGCAGTGGGAGATATCAATACCTAGAACTGCACTCCCTTCATATGACAAGACAATATCATTTGGTTTATATCTTACAGAGCCATTTGTGGCAGATGTAGCTAATCTTAAGGAAGAAGCATCAGATGACAGAGGTGATTATGATATCCAATATGATGGACTTTATGGTGACTGGGATAAATATCCTCATACTACAATACAGTATGCAACAGCAGGAACACACCATAATATGGTGGATGCCAAAGGAGCACTTGCATGTAATGGAAGCACACTTATAGGACATGTTGTAACGGCTATGCCTGAACATCTGAGTGAAGCCGGTGGGGAATTTATGAACGCTGTAACTATTAAGTTTAATGATAATTACAGTCAGGTATTTTATCCGAGAGTAGAATCAGTAGACGGTAATGGCAATATTAACTGGAATACGCCTAAGGGTGGATTAAGTGAAGGCACATATGAGTTTTATCTTTTTTCAATAGATGCATGGCATAATTCATCTAATATTAACAATACCAATGATGCGGATAAATGGTATGGAAAGATGATAATCAATATCGGAAACACTAAGGATGAATGTGAGTTCTATCTTGACCTTGAGAAGGTGGCTGATAAACTTGGCTGTGAAGCAAGTGATTTTAAGCAGATTGATGCACAGTTTGGACGACTCGGACAGCAGTGGATTACAACTGCCGGTGCGTCATCAGGAGCATGGTTAGGACTTGGAATATGTATATTGGCAACAGGTGTAGTATTAGTGAAGCAGGGGAAGAAGAATAAGAAGCAGGTATCTTAAATATGAATCCGATTGTTGTAATAGCAATTATATTAATATGGCTGTATATATTATCAGTATTTGGCAGGGCAAAGATGCATGCATGGCATTTTATGTGGGGAAGCCTTGGGCTTTTTATGATTATGATGATAGTAATACAGCCTGTACTTACAATGCCCCTTGCAAGATGCGTATCGGCTCTTGCAGGGGTTATTGGCAATGTTACGGGAACATTTACGGCATATTTCAAATATGGAATTATATTTATATCGTCAGGCATAACATCAATAACATTACAGATTGATTTTGAGTGTTCAGGAATTATTGAGATTATGGCATTTATTTCATTACTGGCATTTTTTAATGTATATAATTTCAGTGAAAAGGTTATGGTTGGCATTGGAGGCTTCTGTTACATAATGGTATGTAATGCATTAAGGATTGTAATGATATGCATGTCATTACATTTCTTTGGAATGGATGCGTATTATATAGTGCATACATTTATAGGAAGAATATTCTTTTATATACTTAGTGTGTATCTTTACTTTTATGTATTTACTAAGCCACAGATTATAAAAATGAAAGTGGGCAATTTTGCTTATGGCAGTAATAAAGATAATACTTAATTCTTTTCTGTTCTGGGGTGGATGGATCATTATTCCATTTATTATGGAGATTGTACCGGCACTTGGAAGTGTTATTCTTCTTATAAGAAGAAATAGGAGACACAGGAGTGTAAGAAAAGAGATAAAGGTATTTCCAGAGATATCACTTATAATTCCGGTATATAATTCAGCTGATACATTGTTCCAATGTATAGAATCAATTAATAACAGCACATATCCTAACGAGCGTATCAGGATATTCCTTGTTAATAATAAGGGGCAGGATAACAGCTTTGATGTATATGCGGACTGTCAGAGAAGGTTTCCTGATCTTCTTATGCAATGGATGAATGCGGAACAGGGAAAGTCAAGAGCACTTAATCTGGCATTATATAACAGTGATGGAAAATATATTATTAATCTTGATAGTGACGGTGTGCTTGAAAAAAATGCGCTTGTTAATATGATAACAAAGTTTGAGGCTGATACGGATCTGAACTGTATGACGGGGGCAATTCTTACCATGCCAAAGCTTATCATGCAATATAAGGGATTTTTTCCGCGTCTGCTTCGCAATCTGGAATTTATGGAGTATGCTCAGGCTTTTCTTGCGGGAAGAAGCTATGCATCAGAGATGAATGCGGTATACACTCTGTCGGGTGCATTTTCGGCATTCAGAAAATCAGCGGTGTTAAAGTCATGGATGTATAATACAGATACAATATGTGAAGATACACATATTACATTCCAGATGCGTTATCGTCAGAATGAACGTGTGGAGGTCTGCGAGGACGCGATATTTTTCGTTGACCCGATAGAGGATGTTAATAAATTGTATACACAAAGACAGAGATGGCAGAGGGGAAGTCTTGAGGTTGCCAAGATGTTTATGGATAAAGACTTCAAGGTTAAGAATATCTTAAAGAATATTAATGTAAAGACTCTTCTTTATGACCATACATTTGCATTTCCAAGAATGATATGGTATCTGGCACTGATATGTCTTATGGTTATGGGATATTCCGGTAAGGTTATTTTATTATCGACAGGCATAATATTTGCAATGTATATAATGATTGGTTTTATGTATTTTGTAACCGTTCTGTATTTTTTAAAGATAGACGAGGATACGAGAAGATATTATAAGAGACACTGGTGGTGTATATTATTTCTTCCTTTGTTTAATTTTGCAGTATTTTTTATCCGTATGGCAGGCATTATCAACAGTATCCAGACAGACAGTTCGTGGAGAACAAGAAATCTTACAGATGAACGTATAGCATTTACGCAGGTGGTAAAGGGAGATTTTGAGAAGCCGCTTAAAGTTATAAGAAGCATACAGAAAGCTGTTAATATATGTGAGCCTGAAAGCTGTTATGATATGGCTTTACAGCTTTCCAGGCAGGAAGCTGTAAAGGATAATAACAGACCAGAAGAAGATATAGAAGTTATAGATATTGATGAAGAAATTCAGTCACAGGATATGAATACTGTTACTGTAGACAATACCATCGGACAGGCTGATACTATAGAGTATGTAGAATTGTTTGATATTAGTGATGAGACACCGGAGACTGTGAATATATCTGCTGATAATAATATTAGCGATAGTATTGATAAATGTGATTCGGATACTGAGGATAACCTGAAAAAATATGAGAGTAAGGAATGTAAGCATAGCATATCATTAGTACAGAGTGTATTGATGGCGATTGTTTATATAGTATGCGCCAATGCAGTATATCTTATAATATGGACAAAAAAGAATGTTTCACTTACGCCGCAGCAGGTAATACAGTACATTGCGGATATTAAGCCGGCATCAATATTTGTGGGCTGTGATATGAGAGTGTGTATTGTAATTATGACTATGATAACAGTGTTGGTGATATGTATATGTGCCATAAATTATACTTTAGGTAATAAATCACATAACCGTCTGATAACATGCTTTAATAATACAATTATGTATATATCTGTTATTGCGCTGCCGGTTGTGGTGCTTACAGCTAATTATTGTTTTGATATTATTGAGATATTAAGAAACTGGCTGGCAGGTTAGTGTGAAAAATAAGCTTAATAGCCTAGTGTGAATAACTACACTGAGATAGAAATGGAGATAGAGGGATGGAGTCAGAAAAAGAAGTCATGCCGGCTGGAAATAAAAAGACATTGTTTGAAAGAGCCGGTAAGCATCCGGTGCTTATTATAACATCAATATGTTCCATATGCTTTGCAATCATTGCCGGCTTATTTGCATTTATGCAGATAGGCAGATATGAGAATGGTATTCTTGAAGTATGTGCAGAACAGCAGGATGCCTATGTACAGCTTGTATTAGACCAGATTAATCTTAAGGATAACAGGGACGATGAGCAGATTATCAAGGATATACTTGGAGCAATGGATGCCTCTTCTAACCGTTACTGGACATTTTCAAAGGATCAGTCAATGCTTTTTGTTAAGGATGTAACAGAGACTAATAAGTATAAGGGTGTAAATACGGCAACATATTATATATCTGACAGTGCTAAGGAATTTCTTAATAATCTGTCAGTTAATAATGTAATTCATTCATATATTGAGATTAATGATAACAGATATATAGCATCAGGAGTTATGTTTGAGTATAAGGGTGATGCTTACAGACTGTGTCTGCTTACAGAAAAAGATGTACTGCTTGATAATAATGCGTATCTTGGAGTCAGGACGCAGATGCAGACTTTTGTAGTAGTAATACTTCTTCTGCTGGTTGTGGTACCTATGCTTTTTGCGCATTTTGTAAGAAAGATGCAGTTTAATACAGATAAGCTCAATGAGTCATTATTAACAATCAATACGATAATGTCTAAGATGAGCCAGAAGCTTACAGAAAGTGATCTGCATGATACGAGAAATAACATGTGGCATGAAAATGTACTTGAACAGTTCTTTGAAAAGATTAAGAAGCGTAATGTATATCCGGTTACAGCAATTCATATTGGCTGCAGGGATAAAAATATGCGTGATGAATTTATTGCAAAGGCTCATTATATTCTCGATAAAAATGTATTGCGGTTTGAATATAAGGATTCAGATGTAATATTAATATTTATTAAGATTAATGAGGAGAGTGCATTAAAAAGTGTTGATGTACTTACATCGGAGGATGTTAAGATATTGAATCATGTACTTGTAAACCAGAGTACCGGGCTTAGTGATATAACCGGCTGATTGTCAGGAAATGGAGATTGTTATGGCTGTTAAGTTATTTAGGGAATATAAAATAAAATTTTATCTTAATATGAGGCACTATATTATTATAAATGGTTCTAAGGGAGAAACACATCCTCATACGTGGGAATTTGCACTTAATATCAGGTTCGGACGAAGCTCATTTGTTGAATTTAATACATTTGAAAAGGGTATTGCGGATTATCTGTCAGGATATCAGAATAAGATTCTTAATGAAGAGGAACCGTTTGACAGCATACTTCCGACACTTGAAAACGTAGCTGATTATTTTTCGGAGGAATTTTACCATATCATACATAATACGGGAGGGGTTCTTACAACGCTTGAAGCAAGCGAGACACCTACAAGGAGTTATATAGTTAATCTGGATGATAAGGATGATATGATGCAGCTTACAAAGGAAGCTGATGATAAGATGCTTTCAGATGTAATGGATGCGGTGCTTGATGGAATAATTAATGAATAGGGATAAATGAAGATGAAAATGAAAAATATTAAATCTGATTATCTGATTATACTTATGCCTGTAATATATGTTGCAGCCGCAATAGCTGTTGTTGTGCTTGTAAGTGCTAATGGTTCATATCCGACAGGTTCAGATGCGATGTATCATATATATCGTGGAGATTATATATATAATTCAATAAAGGCAGGTAACCTGTATCCTGTATATAACAATATGTGGTATAACGGTGTTGAGCTTATGCGATACTGGGCACCGCTGGCGGCATATTTTGTGGCATTCTGCCAGTTTCTTGCAGGTGGAAGCCAGATGGGAGGATATCTTGTATTTGTAGGAATGATATGTTTTCTTGGAGCACTGCCATGGCTGTTTATAGGGCGGAAAATAAATAGACCATATCTTGGAGCATTTATAGGCCTTTTGTGGTTTTTTATGCCGAATAACCTGCTTGCCTTATTCGTAGAAGGTAATCTTGCAAGATCACTTTGCATGGTATTTTTACCGGTGTTTATATATGCCGTATGTGAATATATGCAGCATCAGAGGTTGTTTTATATACCTGTTATAATGGTAAGCTTTGCACTTATGGTACTGTGTCATTTAGGATATGCCGGAATGATTGCAATTGGTATTATTATATATTGCATTGTATACCTGATACAGGGAGGCAGTAAAAGGGCAGCTGCCGATATTATAATTACAATACTTCTAAGTTTTATGATTCTTGGCATATGGCTGTTTGCATCTTTAAATGGTGGAATAACATCACTTGATAATTCAGAGAATATGTCTAAGTTCTTCCAGAGCATAGTTATATCTCTTAATCCATTTGAGAGAATTGAAAGTAATAATTCTAATTTCTATTTCGGACTTGCGGCAACGCTTCTTGCCGTCTATGGAATATTTTTTGGATATAAGAAGTCAAGAACCGGTTTTATAACAGGAATGATAATACTGTTATGCACGACAACGGCGCTGTATCCGGTATTAAAGATACTTCCGGGAAGCCAGTATCTTTGGATGTTAAGATTTATTTCGATAGCATTGTGTATAATATTATACAGCTTTCTTATGTGGGATACGCTTAAAAAACCACTGGTTATCACATTTTGTATATTGCTTGTGGCAGATACAATCCCATCACTGTCAATGATATACGGAACATGTGATGGCTCAAAGGCAGAGGACAGACTTAATGCAAGACAGGAAGCAACGCTTATATCTAAGGGACAGGATATAACTAAGCAGAGAATGGCATTGATGGATGCAAGCAGCATGGGAGCTGTGGGAGCGTGGCTTGTATCAGACTTTAATAACGGTGTTGCTGCTACATTTGGAGCCGGCTGGGAGGCTGCCAATACTTCTGTAAATATTGCAAGGCTTAATAAGGCTATGGCGGCAGGCAGGTATTATTATATGTTTGACAGATGTGTACAGCTTGGGAATGATACAGTGCTTGTACAGCTGTCACAGCTTGAGAAGAGTCCCGATGCAATTATTAAGCTTGATAAAGCTGCAAAAGCTTCAGGCTATAGTGTAGCGGCAGAAAATGCAGGCTACAGGCTGTATCATATGGATACCGCCAATAACTGGGGTACATTAAGTAAATATAAGGCAATAGGCATAGGAAGCGGTGCAGTTAATATATCTTTACAGTTTCCGGCAGTCGAAGAGACTGATTCATATAATCTTAATGATTATACATTTGAACAGTTATCTGAATATGATGAAGTATTCCTGGATGGTTTTACTTATAATGATAAAGAGTCAGCACAAAATCTTGTATTAAGATTAAGTGAGGCAGGGGTAAAGGTTATTATATATGCAGATGGCATGCCGCAGGATAAGACCAACCACAGCCAGTCATTTCTTGGTGTTACATGCAATGCTGTGACATTTAAAAACGGATATCCTGAGATGAATACAAGAATAGGAAAGGTATATGCAGACATGTTTCCACAGGGACATACAACATGGGATACAGTATACCTTGAAGGACTTGATAATACCTGGGGAACTGTAAGTGATAACGGTTTTGACCTTGCATTTTATGGAACAGTAAAAAATGACAATATAATAATGTGTGGACTTAATCTGACATATTTTTACAGTCTGACAAACGATAAGACTATAGAAAAACTTCTTGAAAATATGACAAGCCTTACATCAGATATGCTTCCTGACAGAAAAATAACAGCAATAGATGTGAAGTATGATAATAATCAGATTATAATAACCTCAGACAGCGATAATATTAATACATCAATTGCATACCATGATATATTTAATGCCTCGCAGAGTATAGAAAAGAAGAATAATCTGACATATGTAAACAAAGGAACAACAGTTATAAAGCTTGGTATTCCATATATATGGCAGGGGGCTTTAATAAGTATAGCCGGACTGATACTTGCAGTAATATGGATATTTATGTTAAAGAAAAGAATAGGCATGCAGAATAATTCCAACGGAATGGAGAATAATTAATGAAAATATTTGATACACATGCTCATTATGATGATGAAGCATTTGACAGCGACAGGGATGAACTGCTTAAAAGACTTTTATCTACTGATATTGATACGATAGTTAATGTGGGAGCAAGTCTTTCAGGCTGTAGGGAATCTGTTGGGCTTGCAAAAAAATATGATAATATATATGCGGCAGTCGGAGTGCATCCCGATGATTATGACAAGCTTAATGAGGAATTTCTTGACTGGATAAAGAACACATGTCTGTCTGAGCCTAAGGTGGTGGCAGTAGGTGAGATAGGACTTGATTATTATTATCCTGAACCATCAAGGGATGTGCAGTTAAAATGGTTTCAAAGACAGTTAGAACTTGCCGTAGAAGTTAAAAAACCGGTAATAATCCACTCAAGGGATGCATGTGCTGATACAATTAATATATTAAAGGATGGGCATGCTAAGGATATAGGTGGAATTATACACTGTTATTCATATACAAAGGAAAGTGTAAAGGCATTTTATGATATGAATTTTTATTTTGGAATAGGCGGAGTACTTACATTTAAAAATGCAAGAAAGCTGGTTGAGGCGGCAGAAGTTATTCCGATGGAAAGAATTGTGCTTGAGACAGATTGTCCATATCTTGCACCTGTTCCTAACAGAGGTAAGCGTAATGACAGCAGTAACATACAATATGTGGTTGAAAGGCTTGCCGGTATAAAGAAGATGTCTTGTGAAGAGATTATAGATATAACAAATAAAAATGCCAGAAGGTTATTTTTTAATGAATAATAATTAATACTTTATCAGAAAGGATGGGTCAGTGACTGACCGGGTAATAATAATGGCACAAAAGGATTACAGTAATGTATTGCATCTTGGCAATCCAACCAATACGATAGCCGTTCTTAATGCGTATGGATTTTCATTCCAGAAAAAGTACGGACAGAATTTTCTTATAGATGAAAATGTTGTCGAAAAGATTGTAAGGGATGCCGGAGTAACAAAGGATGACTGCGTTCTTGAAATAGGACCGGGGATTGGAACTATGACGCAGATTCTATGTGAAAATGCGAGGGAAGTTGTAGCAGTAGAAATAGACAATAAACTGATACCGATACTTAAGGATACACTGTCATATTACGATAATGTAACAGTAATTAATGAAGATATTCTTAAGGTTGATATTGTAAAGCTTGTAAATGAAAAAAATGGCGGAAGACCGGTCAAGGTTGTTGCCAATCTTCCATACTATATAACAACGCCGATTATAATGGGGTTATTTGAAAGCGGAGTGCCACTTGAGAGCATTACTATCATGGTTCAAAAAGAGGTTGCCGACAGGATGCAGGTAGGACCAGGAACCAAAGATTACGGTGCATTGTCACTTGCCGTACAATATTATGCAAAGCCACAGATAATATTAAATGTACCGGCAAGCTGCTTTATGCCAAGACCTAATGTGGACTCTGCCGTTATACAGCTTGTACGTTATGACAAACCTCCGGTAGATGTAAAGGATGAGCATCTTATGTTTAAGATAATAAGAGCTTCATTTAATCAGAGAAGAAAGACGATGGCCAACAGTGTTGGAAAGAGTGGCGGACTTAATATAACAAAAGAAGAATTTGCAAAGGCACTTGATATGTGTAATCTTTCACAGACAGTAAGAGGTGAGGCTCTTACACTTGAACAGTTTGCAGAATTAAGTAATGCAATAACAGATATAATACAGGCACGTTAAATAACAGACCTAAAAATGAATCGGAGAATGTTATATAATGAATGAAACTGATGGGCAGAAGAATATTTATATACAAACGCAATGCGTGGAAAGTCCGGATGCAGAATCCGGTAATATGCAATCAATAGATACGGGCATGTCTGATGAAGTGAATGAAGATGTGTATACACAGGATGATATAAAATACATGAAGGAAGCTATCAGGCAGGCAAAGAAAGCATGGAAGCTGACAGAGGTGCCGATTGGCTGTGTGATTGTATATAACGATAAGATTATAGGAAGAGGTTATAACAGACGTAATACTGATAAGACCACATTGGGACATGCAGAGATAACGGCAATTAAGAGGGCAAGTAAGATTATGGGTGACTGGCGGCTTGAGGACTGTACATTATATGTAACCTTAGAGCCGTGTCAGATGTGTGCAGGTGCAATTGTGCAGGCGCGTATACCAAGAGTTGTGATTGGCTCAATGAATCCTAAGGCGGGCTGTGCAGGTTCTATACTGAATCTTCTTGATATGCAGCAGTTTAATCACAGGTGTGAGGTTGTAAGAGGTGTTATGAAACAGGAATGTTCAGATATGCTTACGACATTTTTTAAGGAATTAAGAGAAATAAAAAAGCGTGAAAAGCAGCAGAATAAGGAGTAGTTAGGATAGTATGAAGCTGGAATATCATAAAGATAATCTTATACTTAAGGTTCTAAGTGGGAAGGATACAATGCAGGTGTTGGACTTTTATAAAAGAAACAGGGATTGTTTTGATATATATGAAGCAGATAAGCCTGATAATTTCTATACGCCTGAATATATAAGAAATGTATTACAGGCTGAATATAATGGTCATATACATGGTAAGTATACAAGATTTTTCTTATATGACAGAACATATCCTGGGAAAATAATTGGAACTGTGTCATTTTCTAATATCCATACAGGTGCATTTATGTCATGCTGTATAGGATATAAGATAGATACACAGTTCCAGAATCAGGGTTATGGAAGGCGTATGCTTACAATGGCTCTTCAGATAATGGTAACGGAGCGTGATATGCATAGAATTGAAGCATATATACTGCCTGATAACGAAGTATCTGTCAGGCTTGTAAAATCACTTGGCTTTATAAGTGAGGGAATGGCATATTCGTATGTGTATATGCGCGGAAGCTGGAGAGACCATTTAAGATATACTTATATTTCCTGATACCAGTAACCAAAGTAAGGATTTGTATAATCACTTCTGTGGCTCTTTTTAAAGTTGCCAAAGCCATACATTGAAGCCATAAAACGTTCTCTGTTACAATACATTCCCGGTATACCGATAAAATAATGTGTTCCGTTATCATTTTCCCGGACACGCCCAAATAACAGATGCCGGAAATTATAATATCCATGAATAAGAAAGCTGTTGCCGGTAATGTTGATATCATCTGCCGGGAGAGCTTCTAACTGCTCAGGGGATATCTCTATACAGTCGTAGTAGTAATCATTATCAAATGCATCGATATAATCAGCATTTTTAAATAGCTTTTCAATGGCATTATTATGATACTTATCATTAGTTATCTTTTTATCAATTCCAGAATTATTAATATCATAAGAAGCATGCAAGGGCATGGGAGTAGTGTTTTTATCTTTTGATTTATCAACATAAGTGTCTGTGGGTGTATGGACATCTTCCATGTCAGAGTTGTGTTTGGCAGAAAAACTGTTACCGGTAAATGTGCTGTCAGCAGCCGTGACATATATTTCAGGTTGTACAGGTTTACTGTGTTCATTAATTTTATCATGTGAAGCCGTGTGATTATTACTTGTACCGGTCTGTGAAGCCGTGTGATTATTACTTGTACAAGTCTGTGAATCCGTGTGATTATCACTGGTATCTGTCTGTGAAGCCAGGCTGGTTTTACTTGTATCGGTAGGTGGGATTAAGCTATTATTACCTGTATCGGTTTGTGACGTGGGACTGCTGTTACCGGCAGCAGACGGTGGGACTGTGCTGTTTTTATTTGCAGCATTTTCATAGCTGCCTGTTGCTGTCTTTACAGTATTGTCTGTATTGTCAAAAATATTATTTTTTGAAATTACAGTAGTGTCTGTGTTGTAAGAAATATCATTTGATGAAGCTGGATTATTATCTGTACTGTCAGAAATATCAGGTGATAAGTCAGTATAGAGTACATCAGAAGGATTAAAAGGATTATCATCCCATAGTGTATACATGCGGTAATAGTCGTTGTCTGTATTAGCAATTGCAATTCCACATATATCAGAAAATGTATATCCTGTAGCTTTAATATTGGCAGGATTAAGCAGATCTTTATATGTTCCGCACCCTGAATTGATTATAACATTGTCAAGCTTTATGGTATTAAACTTATGTCCGTTTCTGACCATAAGATATACACTAAAGATTTCAGGTGCATCAGTATGTACATTATTAAGTGTTAATTCAAGTTTAAATTGTCCGTTACGGACCTGTGCTCTTGCAAATCCGGTACTTTTATCTTTAACATTTCCCGGATAAGAATAAATGTATGAAACAAGACGTTTATAATCGCTCATAATTACCTCTGTAATTTAAGATTATATGCAAGCATATGCAAAAAAGAGTGAAAAAATTACAGGTTATCAGATATTAATCACCTCATTTTAAAAATGCGATATCTTGACAACATGTCATGAAAATATTATAATTAAATAACCGCGCAGCTGGGGTAGTAGCGGCACCCTGTACCTGCAATCCGCTATAGCAGGAGTGATGTTCGGCCTAGGGCAATATATTTATGGAGCTGCCCGGTAAAAGTGGTGTTGACATTTGGGTCTTCCGCAACAGAAATTCATGAATCATGTCAGGTCAGGAATGAAGCAGCATTAAGTGAAACCTTCTGTGTGCCGGAAGGGTGCCTGGATCGAGCTAACTGTACCGGTAACGTCTGTGGGTATTTGTTCGAAGCAGAACGCGCGGTTTTATTTTTTTGCAGCTGATTGTATTAGAAATGAGGATGAAGATGGCATATCAGGCATTGTATAGAAAGTGGCGTCCTGATAACTTTGAAGACGTTAAGGGACAGGATCATATTGTTACAACTTTACAGAACCAGATAAAGGCCGACAGGATAGGACATGCATATCTGTTTTGTGGAACGAGAGGAACAGGTAAGACGAGTATTGCCAAGATATTTGCAAAGGCAGTTAATTGCGAACATCCTGTGAATGGAAGCCCTTGTGGTGAGTGCGCAAGCTGTAAGGCTATTGCAGCAGGTAACTCAATGAATGTCATAGAGATAGATGCGGCATCTAATAATGGCGTAGATAACATAAGACAGATAAGGGAAGAGGTCCAGTATTCTCCAACGCAGGGAAGATACAAGGTATATATAATAGATGAGGTTCATATGCTCTCAATAGGTGCATTTAATGCATTGTTAAAGACACTTGAAGAACCACCGTCATATGTTATATTTATACTGGCTACAACAGAAGCACACAAGATTCCGGTAACAATTCTATCAAGATGTCAAAGATATGATTTTCACAGAATATCCATTGATACGATTGCAGACAGGCTTACTAAGCTTATGCAGGCTGAGAATATCAATGTAGAAGATAAGGCAATTAAGTATATTGCCAAGGCGGCAGACGGCTCACTAAGAGATGCACTTAGTCTTCTTGACCAGTGTATAGCATTCTATCTGGGACGTGATATTAAGTATGAAAATGTCTTAGATGTTTTAGGTGCGGTTGATACACAGGTATATGCAGATATGTTATCATTGATAGTGGCATCAGATACGATACAGGTTATGGAGCTTATAGAAAAGCTTATAATGCAGGGCAGGGATATAGGACAGTTCGTAAGTGATTTTATATGGTATCTGCGTAATCTTTTACTTATTAAGACGACAGATGACACATCTAAGATAGAAGATGTAATTGAAGCATCAGCAGACAGTATTGCACAGTTAAAGAAAGATTCGGCTATAGTTGATACTGATACTATAATGAGATATATAAGGATTTTATCAGAGCTGGAAAATGAACTTAAGTATTCATCGCAGAAAAGGATTAAGCTTGAGGTAACTCTTATTAAGCTTATGAAGCCGGCAATGGGAGCAAGGGAGGATGTATCAGATATACTGGGGAGACTTTCAGTGCTTGAAGGACAGATGCAGGATGCACTTAATAAATTAAAAAATGGTGTTGTTCCGGTGGGGGTATTTAATCAGACACCGGCAGCAGATATGATGGATGGACAGCCACATAATGATAGTAATGCTGTGGCAGATAAACGTGTTATTGAAGCACTTCCACAGGATATGGAAGCCATTGCAAGACAGTGGGATGGCATAGTTCATTCAATAGATGATCCTATGATGCGTACATTTTTATTAGGTTCACATGTGACTCTCACAGAGGATAATACTTCGCTTGAGATAATGTTTAATTCAACATCAGCATATAATGCATTTTCAAGGGAAGAGGATAAAGAAAGGCTTGAGGCGCTTATTGAGGAAAGAACCGGTGTAAGCGTAAATATTAAGATAACCAAGCTGGATGATAATGAAGATTTTCAGAACAGATTTACAGATATAAGAGATTTGGTAAGCAATATTGATATTGTAGTAGATGATAAGGAGGAATATATCTAATGGCAAAGAGAGGCGGATTTCCAGGAGGAATGCCTGGCAACATGAACAATCTTATGAAGCAGGCACAGAGAATGCAAAGACAGATGGAGACACAGCAGGCAGAGCTTGAGGCTAAGGAATTTACAGCAGCAGCTGGCGGCGGAGTAGTCGAAGTTACAGTTACAGGTAAGAGAGAGATAACTAAGGTTAAGATTGATCCTGAAGCTGTAGATCCTGATGATGTTGAGATGCTTGAGGATCTCATAATGGCTGCAACTAATGAAGCATTAAGAAAGTGTGAGGAAGAATCACAGGCACAGATGTCTAAGATTACAGGCGGACTTGGCGGATTAGGCGGAGGCTTATTCTAATGGACATTTACAGTAGTCATATTAATAAATTAATAGAGCAACTGTCAAGATTACCAGGGGTTGGGGCTAAGAGCGCCCAGCGCCTGGCATTTCATATTATAAACATGCCTAAGGAAGAGGTGGAGGGATTGGCATCCGCAATAACAGAGGCAAAGTCTAATGTGAGATATTGTAAGGAGTGTTTTACGCTGACAGATGAGGATATATGTCCTATATGTAAGAATTCCAAAAGAGATCACTCGACAATCATGGTTGTTGAACAGACAAGGGATCTTGCCGCATATGAAAAGACAGGGAAATACGAGGGTGTATACCATGTACTTCATGGTGCGATAAGTCCTATGTTAGGAATAGGTCCGGCAGATATTAAGTTAAAGGAGCTTATGAGAAGACTTGAGGGGGACGTTAATGAAGTGATTATTGCGACCAATTCAAGCCTTGAGGGAGAGACAACAGCAATGTATATAAGCCGTCTTATCAAGCCTACGGGCATTAAGGTAACAAGAATTGCAAGTGGGGTTCCTGTGGGCGGAGACCTTGAGTATATAGATGAGGTGACACTTTTAAGGGCATTAGAAGGACGTACTGAATTATAAAAGAGCGGAGGTATCTGATGCGGTCCGGTTATTATTAAGATAATCAGTAAAATGTATTGGATTATAAAAATTGAATAAATCGGACATGCAGTTGGAAAGCTATCAGATATTTTATAACAAAGAAAAGGGGATTGTATATGCTTAGTGATATTGTATCTGACCATAAGGAACGAATGATTAACCTTAAGAAATATTATCCGTTCTTTAAGCTGTCACAGATATCCTTTGAACAGCTTCTGGAGGGTAAGTGTGCCATACTTGATATGGGATATATATTAATGGCTGTGCTTCGTTTCTTTATTGAAGAAAATAATTTTAAGGAAAAGGAAGTTACTTACAGTGAATATCAGATGTTTATAACCGGTGTTATAAAAAATGACTTCGGACTGGCACTTTCTAAGGATGAATATGAATATATGGCACAGTATATATTTGATAAGATTAAAAATGATGGCAGACCTTTTGAATTTGAATATTTTGACCCTGTGGACAGAAAGAAAAAGATATCGAGGGTAAGAGTCCTTGACAGCACGATAAGAGATAATGTGGTGTGGTATTCTATTAATGCAGATGCGATAGAATTTTATCTTGATACTAAAGAGATAAAGGACGAGAGCAGGATAAGCGTAGCGCAGCTTCTGCTTGAAAAGATGATACGCTCGCAGAATTTCAGGGGCGGTGTTGAAGTCGTTGCAAGGATTAATGAAGAAGTTAAAAGATTATGGCATAAAAAGGATGAGGTTGTATCAATATTATCATCAGATGTATTTGCAGGACTTGCGGCATATGAGGAATTTGTCACTACCGGAATAAAGTGGTTTGAAGAAGAAGACAGATTATTTAAAAAGAATAGTCTGTTAATAGAAAATGCACTTAAAAGACTTGAAAAAAATACAGATAATGATGAAAGATATTATAAGACGGTAAGCGACATCTATGAACTTGAAAACCAGCTTAAGATTGCAATGAACAGGCATGGGGAGCTTCTGGCGGCCTGTACTGCGCTGCAGAAGCTTACAGATGATGCCGTAAGAAGGGCAAAGCTTGGAAGATTAAGAAGCCATATTGATTTTGTGGGTACGTTATCAGATATGATTGCAACAGATAATGCTGATATTCTTAAATGGTTTATTGAGCCGTTACTTAAACCGCAGGTTAGGAAGTCATTTAATGTTATATCAATAGATGACGCACTGACACAGAGGCAGGTAAGAAGTGAAGAGGCAGAAAAGGTTACAAAAGAAGAGCCCAAAGATATTATATATGAGGATGAGCTTGAGGATAACAGAATAAAACAAAATTATTCATTTATACTGGATAATCTTGTGCAGGCGTTAAATATGAAGGGCGAATTTACACTTGCACAGTTTAACAAAGCCATGAAAAATACATATGGTGACAGAGTTCTTCTAAATGCCGATTATTATTCATTTTTTGTCAATCTGTGCCAGAAACAAAGATATGAAAAAGGTTATATATATGATAATGAACTGCCGGTAAGTTTTACTATAATTATGGATAATGATTCAAAGGTTAAGATTGGAGCTCACTGTGAGATTTCCAATGTGCATTTCAGAAAGGAAGATGATGATGGAAAGCAGGAATCTTGAAAAAGCACTTGATATTGTAGCGGTTCTTATAACAGGACAGCCTGTAACAGAAGGCGGGGAGCATGCCGCACTGTATCAGGAATATAATAATAATGCTGAGGTTTATGATATTGTAAATATGTCATTAAAGAAGATGAATCTTGATATATATGGTTATAATAATGGATTATATGTAAGTGCCGGTGAGAATAATCATATATTCGGTTATTCCAATGAACAGTTAAGGCAGGAGCTTGGAATCAAGGTTAATAAAGACCTGTATATGGCATATTTTGTAATATATAATACCATAACGGAATTTTACAGTGATACGGTAAGTTCAACATATGCGGAGTTCGTAAGAGTAGAGGATGTAATAAAAAATGTTGATGACACCCTTATGGGGGTTATAGATAAAAGAAATGGATTCATTAAAAATGAAATCGAAGAAAACAGCTTCAAGCAGATTGCAATAAGCTGGGATGAGCTGCCTGTCAGTACCGTTTCAGAAAATGGCATATTAAGAGCAGCAAGAAATTCCAAGTCGGGTTTTGTTAAGATGGTATTTAATTTTCTTGTGCGTCAGGAGCTGTTAGTTGAGAGCGATGACAGATATTATCCTACTGACAGGTTCAGGGCCATAATAGAAAATTACTTTGATAATTACAGAGGCCGTCTGTCACAGATTATGCAAGAACATATAACAGATTAATGGTATGATACGGAGGATTAATTATGCCGCAGATTAACAGGATTCGGGTCAACAATGTAAAATATAATTTTGGAACGCAGTATTATGATGATTTTATGATGCGTTTTAACTGTAAAAATACTATCTATGACCTTGCCAATGGTGGTGGCAAGAGTCTTCTTATGCTTCTGCTTTTGCAGAATGTAATTCCTAATTGTACCCTTGATGAGAAACAGCCCATTGAAAAGTTATTCCGTACAGGCTGTGATAATACAGTAATACATTCACTTGTGGAATGGAAGTTAGATGCATGTTACAGAAAAGATAATTATAAATATATGACGACAGGTTTCTGTGCAAGAAAGGGACATGTGCGCGATGAGTACGCACAGGAAGTGGAGTCTTCTGATACAGTGGATATATCTGACAGTGCGAGTATAGAATATTTCAATTACTGCATATTCTATAGGAAATTCGGTGATAATGACATTAAGAATATTCCTCTTGTAAAAAATGGTGAGAGAGTTACATATAATGGCCTTAAAGCATATCTTAGAGAACTTGAAAAGAATGATTTTAATGTTTCAGTTAAGATATTTGACAGAAAAGGTGATTATCAGAACTTCATAAGCCGTTATGGATTATTTGAGAGTGAATGGGAAATTATCAGGGGAATAAATAAGACTGAGGGACATGTAAGAACGTATTTTGAAACTAATTACAGAACCAGCAGAAAGGTTGTGGAAGACCTTCTTATAGAGGAAATAATACAGAAATCTTTTAACAACAAATTAGCTGTTACAGATGATGAAGGAAAGATGGCAAAGACACTTCTTGACATAAAAGATAAGCTTATTGAACTGTCAAAGAAAAACGAAAGAATAAGCAGTTATAACAGTCAGATGTCAGCCCTTGATGATTTTGCGGAATATGTAAGTACTTTTAAGGAGATGTACAGTAAGAAGGAACAGTTAAAAAAATGTTTGTATAATATGTTAATAAAAGCGCACTGTATGTTGATAACTAAAGATGAATATTTTACTTCTGTGGAAAATGAGGCAGAATCAAACAGGCTGTCAGAAGAAGAGGAACAAAGAAAGATACAGACGGCACAGGTTATGGCAGAGCAGTATTCCCTTAAGTCAATAGAAGCACTTATAGCAGAAAATGAAAAGGCAAGGGAGTATGATAATAACCGTCTTATACAGCTGCAGGATAAATTAAGACTTATGGAATCGGCAAATGACTATAACGATTACATACAGTATGACAAAGCAATGTATGAGGCACAGCTTGCTGTAAACAGTGTGCTGCGTGATAATAAAGAGATAATAGAGGAATTATCAGTTATAGCGAAAGCTTATAAAATATTATATGATACAGACATAAAGAAACTTGAAGAGGAGCTTGTTACAGCTAAAAATAAATATGAAGAGTCCGGTATTAAATATGCAGAATGTAATAATAATATCTCGGAATATGAAAAGAAGCTTGCAGCCTGTGAAAGTATGTCAGAGTATATTGCTTCTGAAATAAAAGAAGAGGAGGGGCAGCTTGCAAAACTTATGGGTATTGCAGGCCTTATTGTGGCTGAAAATGCGCAGGAAGAATATGATAAGAATATTGACAGGATTGAACAAATCGGACATGAACAACAGAATATAAAAATACAGTGTGATAAAAAAGAGAGAAAGCTTTCTGATATAAGGTATGAGTTGTCAGGAATAGCTGCATTAAATAAATATCTTGTAAATGAATATGAGAGACAAAAGCAGGACAAGTCAGATACAGACTCAGTAAGGCAGCGTATTGAGCGGCTTAAAAAGATATATCTTACACAGAATACAGAGTCATTAGTATCAGTTATACACGATACATATGATGAGACATATTCAGAGCTTTCCAAGCTTAAAGAGAAGAAAGAACGGCTTAAGCGTTTTATCGTGGATACTAAAGATGGAAGGTATTCATTTGATGAACCTATGATTAACAGCTTAAGAAAATATCTTTCATTACATTATACGGGCTGTTTTATGCAGGGACATGACTGGTTAAAGGGATATGATGATACAACAAGGGTAAAGCTGACAGAGAAATATCCATTTATAGAATATGCATTTATAATAACGGACAACTTTGAAAAAATCGGACATGATGAAGTGCTTAAGGATTTTGAAAAGAGTGCATATATGGTACCGCTTGTAAGCAGCAGTATAATTGATACCTTAGGTGATGGTAATATAAGTAATTATAATACAACGGATGATAATATAAAGCCTGATAATTATATATATGACGGTTTAGGATATATCACATTTGCAGGAAAGAATCTGTCATTTTTATATGATGATGCCAGATGTAATGCACAGATAAAGACAGCGGAAGAAGAGCTTGATAATGTGCAGGAGAACATTGAAAAGCTTGAGGACCGGTGTAATATTCTTAATGAGGATTATTTATTTATAATTGAAAATAATTCATCTTCATTTATACTTGAAGAACAAAAACTCAAGGATATAGCAGGTAAAATACAGGAGAACAAAAGCAGGGAAGATAAGCTGAAAGAAGAATATGAAAATACTAAGGCAGCTTATAACGATGAATTAGCAGAATATAATCAATTATCAGAGGATTTCAATTCTTTAAATGCGGCAAAGCCTAATTTCTTTCCGGATGTGGACACATGGGAGCCTTATACTATCCCGGATGGTGTTATTTTTAATTGCAAGGATGGTCGTTTAGTAATAGAGGAAAATACAGCTAAAGCATATGCTATTGCTAATCCATTTAAAAGGGTTTATTGGTTGAATCAAGGTGCGCAGTCATTTTCTATAAAAGAATGTGTAGTAGCCATTGACATAAAAAGTGATACTACGTGGGCCACATCTTTTCAAGATCGACAGGTGAATATTCTAAATGGAGCGACACTGACTGTCTCGGTGCCTATGGCTTTAGATACAGTGATGATGGAAGAGGATGCACAAGTGGTATTTACCGCTACGGAAGGGAAGTTGACGGCTCGGTCTCTTCGTTTCGCTCCACTTTTGTCTGCTACGGGATGGAAGGCGTTTGGAATGCCATTTACCTCTGCCGTGATCAAGAACTCTACGGAGGAGGAGATCTCGGCTCCAAGTACTCAAAATGTTGATAATGGTATCTGGTTCGCTAGGCTGAAGGATAACAAGACTCCGGAGTTCGTGGTGGATGAGAGTGCTTTTGGCATGGCTGGTCTTTGGGCGGCTAATGGCGATACCTATACGATCTCTTCCGAAGGAGCTTTTGAATTCAAGACCTTGGAAGAACCTGCCGCTCCAACTGAAACAGGTACTTTCTTGATGTGCTCGAATCCGAATACATTTACGATTACCTTGAAACAATCCGCTTATATATTGACAGCGGATGGAACCTCTTTCGAGCAAGAGGCAAACCCGGAGATCAAGCCTTTCCAAAGCTTTGTCTTGACAGACGCCAAGACATTGAGTACGCTTCGCTCTTTACGTATCGGCGATGGCGTGGTTACGGGTAACCAGACGATCGAGCCGGTAGATGGTTATTACGTGACTACCGATCGTGGTGCTATCGTGATCCACACGCCGGAGCCTATGGACGTGGTGGTTATCAGAATGAATGGCAAGGTCGCTTATCGTGGCGAGGTTACGGACGGACAGCGGATCATGGTTTCTTCGGGCATCTATGCCGTGAACGGTCAATTAGTAAGGGTTAAATAACGATTAAAACAAAGATAAACATGAAAAAGAGTATATTAGCGATATTCCTTGCTGTCATCGCGATGGCACAGGTACATGCGCAAGATTCAGATTTACGTTCCGCCCCGGATCTTCCGACGTTCAAGGTGACATTGAATTATAGCTCGGCGAATACGGATCAAGGAACCATAACCAGTACGGTAGCCACAGGTTCCAAGGTGGCATATAATAGTAAACCCGTTTTCACGATCACGGCGAAGCCCGGATATGTCCTGTCGGATATAACGATGAATACGGCTACTATTGGCACGTTGCCGAGCGGTACTTTTCAAAATGATAATACGACCACTTATTCCTATACTTCCACCGCTTTAACCGGTAGTACGGAAATCAAGGCGGTGTTCAAGGCGAAAGAGCAGGTGACGGTCACGATCTCTCCTGAGTATGCCACCTTGGATGAGATAAGAGCGAAGGTGAATTTGCCCAAGGTTACTTTTGACCCGGTTATTACGGGGTATAAAGTACAATACAGGGAGGATGGCTCTGCTGCTTTGATGGATGAGCTACCCGAAAAGGCTGGACTTTATTATGTTGTCGTAACCAAGTCGGAGACTGATACGCAAGCCGCCATAAACAAGGAGATTCTATTCAAGGTACAACCGCCCCATACGCTTTCCTACTCGTTTGAGGAGGCGCAAGGATCTGTAACCGCTTCTATGGATGGCTCCATTATCGCCAGTGGTGATGAGATCGTTTATAATAAGCCAGCCGTATTGAAGATTGCCTCCAAGCCCGGTTATGTGTTGAGTAGACTTACCGTAGATAATAATGAGGTGACTTTGCCGAAAGGAACTTTTAATTCTTCTACGAATGAGACTTCCTACGCGGATTATACGACATCGGCGTTGACCGCTTCTACGGTTATTGACGTGCGATTTGCCGCGAAGAAAACCGTATCTGTAACAGCCAATCCATTATCTGCCACGAAGGATGAGGTTTTGGCTGGTAAGAATCTTCCGGTTATTACATTTTCCCCCAATACGATAGCGGGGCAGAAGGTTCAATATAAGAACGCTTCCGGAGCTTTATCCGATAAACTTCCTGCGGCGGATGGTGTTTACACGGTCGTCGCGACCAGTCCCGAGACCGCGGAATATGCCGCCTTGAAGGATGAGAACATGAAGTTCACGGTATCTAAAGCGAATGTATTAAATTATAACGTGGAAACGGCCGGACAAGGTACGGTTACCGCCAAGATGGGCTCTACGGACATGGCAAGCGGTAGCGAGATCATTAACGGGCAACCTGCCGTATTTACAATTATCGCTAACCCCGGATTTCTATTGAATAAGATTGTTGTGAATGGAACTGCGGTATCAGCCTTGCCAAAAGGTGCGCTTAATAAGGATAACACCATCTCTTATACCTATACGACCGCCTCGTTAACCGCCTCTACGACCTTGTCGGTAGGTTTCGCCGCGAAGAAAACGATTTCCGTGAGTGTAACAGGTTCTTCGGCGACAAAAGACGAGATCGTGGCCGGGAAGAATTTGCCGGTTATTAAGTTTACGCCGGAAATAGCGGGACAAGCGGTTCGATATCGTGCGGCCGATGGTTCGGAGACTTCCACGTTACCGCAGATAGTCGGAGCTTATAAGATTGTCTTATTTAGTCCGGAGACCATGGAGTATGCCGCATTAGAAGATTCCTCTAAAACGTTTACGATCCGTAATGCCAATACCTTGGCTTACGCTGTCGATGGTGGACAGGGTACGGTTACCGCCAAGATGAACAACAAGGACATCATGAGCGGTGGTGAGATCGCTTACGGTAAGCCCGTCATTTTCTCGATCGTATCAAATGCCAACTATAGGCTAGGGGCTATTAAGCAAGCCTCTTCGGACGTGGATATCTCGAAGATCAAGGGAACGTATGCTAATGGAAATACCTCTTACACGTACACGACTCCTAATCTGATGAGTGGCGATAGCTATACTTTTGCGTTCGTCTCCAAGGATACGGTGAGGTTCGTGGCTAACAACCTTGTCCAGACGGTCGGCTCCATCAAGCCGGTCACGGTAACAAGCGCTGTCGGGGATATCAAGATCGAATATCAATTGAGCGGTACGGCTTGGGTTACGACATTGCCTTCCACGCTGGCTGTGGGTTCTTATAAGGCCCGTTTGAGCCGTGCGGAGGACTTGACATACCGTAGCCTCTCTGATACGGTTACGTTAGTGGTGGAGAGCAAAAAAGAGGTGGAGAGTTTGGTGTTACCTACTCCGGGTCGTATTGAGGAAGGACAGGCTTTATCGGCGTGTACCTTGATCGATGGAACTTCTTCCGGATCATTTATCTGGAAAACTCCGAACGAGATCGCTTCTCCGGATAAGAAAAAGTACGACTTGATATTCGAACCGAATGATCCTGTTCACTATGCGGCTAAAGACACGTTTATAACCTTGAACGTAATTCCTGTTTATTCTATGAATGTTACCGCCGGTAATTTCGGTACTGTCATCTTGGAGGGGCGTACCGCAAATGATAAATATGCGAGAGGCTCGGTTTTGAAAGCGACAGCCGTCGCAGATAAGAATTACCGGTTTGCCGGTTGGAGTGATGGGAATACATCGGCTACACGGGAGTTGCAAGCGAATGCGAACTTGGATATCGTAGCCCGTTTCGATCCGGTTCTTTATGGCGTGACGTTTACGGATCCGATGAATGGTTCCTTGAAGGTCTTTGCGAATGGCGTGGAGGTGAAGAATGGTGCTGAATTTTTACAGGGGACCTTATTGACTATCACGGCGACTCCGGATGCGGGCTATATGGTTCAGTCCGTGAAAGTGAATGGGGCTTTGGTGAATAACGGTTCTTATACTTTGACACAAGCCGCTGATATATCGGCCGATTTCCTGCAAAAAGAACCGGATAAACATTTGGTCAAGGTTGGGGAGTTGAAGAATGGTAGCGTTAATCTGATCGAGGTGGATACGAAGGCGCCTGTTACTCCCGGTGAGGCTATCTCTGAAGGTGTGAAAGTGAAGGTGATAGGAAATGCGGATTATGGCTATGGGCTGGCATCCGTGAAAGTGGAAGGCGCGAATTATAATGAGGCTGATGGCTCATTTATGGTTGGGACCGGAGATGTTACGGTGAGCGCAAGTTTCCAATTGGTGAAATATCAAATAACCTCGGCGTTGAATATCCCTAATGCGGGTAAAGTCGTATTGAAAGATAAGGCCGGTAAAGAGGTGGCTTCCGGTTCTAAGGTTCCTTATATGACTCAATTGACCGCTTCTGTTGAGACGGAAACGGGATATCGTTTTATGAATATGATGGTGAACTCTTCCGAGATCAAGGATGGAGATGTATTCACCGTTTCCGGCCCTATGGTTGTTACCGCTAATTATGTGGAGAAGAAAGATTTGGCCTCGCTGATTGATAAGACGACGCAAACGGTAGTCTATAATAAGCAATACCGGAATTTCGAGGTTAAAATTACGGGCTATTCCGGTTTGGACTTTAAGGTCGCATATTCCCGGAGTGGGGTAGAAATGACAGAGAATCCTAAATCGGCCGGAACTTATAAAGTTCGGATTACCCGTGGCGAGGATGATTTATTTAAAGCCGTGGATGTAACTGCCGAGCTGATTATCAAGAAGGCTGGTATGGCATTGCTGGAAGTACCGACTATAGGAGGGGATAATTATGAAAAGGTTGATGCTAAACTTACTCAAGACTTCGAGGATGTGGAATGGAATCCTTCTACACAAAAATCGGCGCTTCGTGCGAATGTGACCGGAATCCCGACAAAGGATCAGGTAAATATTCTGCGCTTTACCCCACTTGACAAGAGTAATTATGAATCGGTAGATTATTCAATGCCGATTGGTGAAGTAAAAACGTTTTCTTTAAGTACCTCAAATACGGAGGTTACGAATGGAGGCTTGGTTATTAGCGATTATTCGGAAGTTCCGGAGAATACGGTTTTAAAGTTGCGAGCGGTAGCTCCTAGCGAGAATCAGCGTTTTGATTCTTGGAGTGATAATGTCTCAAGCGCCGATAGAAAGAAACCAGAGATAACGGTTACTTTGGCGGCTGATGCGACATACACCCCGAATTTTGTGGATAAACCTAAAATAACGGCGAATCCTTCAGATTTGGAGTTTGTTTATAATGGTTCCGTAAGGCTTGTGGAATTGAAAGACATTTTGAGCGGTAGTTATCCGACAGATGTAAATATTAAATATTCAAATACGGATGGATCGGTTGCTACCCCATTGAACGCAGGTACTTATCTTGTGACTGTAACACGTACCGGGGATGAGAACTGGCGATCTTTCGAGGCAACCAAGAAATTAGTGATAAAGAAAGCGAAGGTCGTAAAGGTAGTGGCTCCTACCGCATCTACGATCACGGAAGGTCAGTCCTTGTCGGAATCCCTATTATCCGGTGGTGTTGCGAAAGGTGCCGATGGGACTACCATATCCGGTAAATTTGAATGGGCTGATGCGTCAGCTATATTGAAACCCGGCAATAGCCAGAAAAAGGAAGTGATCTTCACGTCGTATGATCCGAATTATGAGGATGCGACTACGGAAGCGGAGGTTACGGTGAAAAGTTCGGATGCGTTAGTTGTCACGTTCGCTCAACCGGAAAATGGTTCTTTGAAAGTCTATATGTTGAAGGGTGAGGGCGAGAAGACCGAGATAACGAGTGGAACCGCTGTGGCGAAAGCGACTAAGCTAACCATTGAGGCGGAAGCCAATCCGGATTATGAATTGACCGTTATTCAAATAGGCGAAGAGAAGTATATGACTTCGCCTGTAGAGATTGAAGTCGATAAGTCCTTGGCTATTATGGCAGAGTTCAAGCCGGTTTCTACACCTCCGGGAACAGATGTGGCTGTTACGGGAGTTTCCTTGAATATCACGTCCAAGGCATTGGCCGTAGGTGAATCTTTTGCCTTGCAAGCGAAAGTTACCCCTAATAATGCCACTATGAAAACCGTCTCTTGGAGCAGCAGCGACGAGACGGTGGCTACTGTTGACGCGGATGGTGTCGTTACCGCTCTGAAAATCGGTACCTGCAAGATTACCGTGGCTACCGATGATGGAAACAAGACGGCGTCTTGTGTGGTAACTGTCTCCGGTACGGTAGGTATCGAGCAAATCATCAACGATCATCAAATCTATTGCGAGCGAGGTGCTATAACCATTCATCCGGCCCGTCCAATCTCGATCCGTATCATAGCGGTGACTGGAGTTAGCCTGTATGGCGACTCAATTATCGGAACTACCCGCATCCCGGTATCGACAGGAATCTATCTGATAGAGATCAACGAGAATGGCAAGCGTATAACAGTGAAAGTAAACGTTCGCTAACAACCTTATTTTAAGAAACTAACCCTTGAGTCTTTAATGTTGGGGAAGGCCGCTAGGAATACTCAGTTCCGGCGGTCTTCTTTTTTATCCTATAAGCTTTACTTTATCTGTTTTTGTTCTGATATAATTAAATAAAACGTTATCTTTGTATCATAGAAAATTAAAACAGAAAGCCTTATGGAAAAAAATGAAGAAAAGAAAAAGGAAGAAAATGCCAAAACTAAAACAACTGTGGCGAAGACTGGAAAAAGAAAGGTAAGTAAGACATGGGAAGCTATGCAGCGGTTAAAGGGAAGTCTGATTGTAAATGACCCTAAATTTTTACTGTAAATGCGATATCTCATTGACACGAATATTTTTGTATATATGGCATCTGATCCCGAATATCTAAATAGGGATATAGATGCTATTATCCAAGAACCGGAAACCCTTCTTTATATAAGTGCCGAGTCCGTACGTGAGCTGATTGTCGCTTATCGAAATAAAGGACTGTGTTCTAAACGATGGAAGTCGGCAGAAGCGATGATCGTCGCCATAGAAAAGGAGTTTTATGTGAAAATATTGCCATTGAAAAAAGAACATATGCAAACGTATGCGCATATGGAGATCAATGAGGCGCAGGGACACAAAGATCCCTCAGACCACGTAATTATTGCGCATGCCATAACGGAACATCTACCGCTTATATCAAGTGATACCCGTTTCGGATTCTATAGAAGTCAAGGGTTGGACTTGGTATTCAATCAGAAATAATCTATATATTGTATATGTACGAATGGCCTTTGTTAGAGTTGTAGAGGTTAAATATTCTAAAACCCTTTCGGCTTACTTATTTTATTCGTTCTTTTGCAAGAAAATTGGGAGGTGTGTTCTCTGTACGCATCTCCTTAATTTATTTAACGTTAATAAGTGAGAGTCTGATGGCTGAAAATAAAAAAGTTAGTTCTGTTTCTTTCTTTAACTCCCGGCTTACGTCTGTTATTAGTATCTCCTTGGTACTATTCTTGCTAGGACTCATTCTATTGATAGGGATGTTGGGTAATAAACTCTCCGTTTATGTGAAAGAGAACTTATCTTTCTCCATCGTGCTGAAAGATAACCAAAAAGAAACTGAGATAAAGAAAATGCAGAAGAGCTTGGATGCTCTTCCTTTTATAAAATCAACCGAGTATATATCGAAAGAGCAAGCCGCGAAAGAGTTGGAAGAAGAACTGGGCGAGAATCCGGAAACCTTCTTAGGCTTTAACCCTTTACAGGCCTCGATTGAGGTGAAACTGCATTCGGAGTACGCCAACCCCGATAGCCTCCAAGTGATAGAGAAGAAGATTAGAAACTATACGTCGGTCTCGGAGCTGCTTTACCGAAAGGATATGATGGAGATGGTCCATAATAATATGAAGCGGTTGGGCTTGATCCTGCTAACCTTGGCTGCGGTACTGATGATTATCTCGTTCGTGTTGATCAGTAATACGATTCGCCTGTTGATTTATTCCAAACGATTCTTAATTCATACGATGAAGCTAGTGGGGGCTACTTCCGGCTTTATACGTAGGCCTTTTGTGAAATATAACATAGTAAGTGGCATTTTCGCCTCTATCTTGGCAATATTGATGCTAACCGGAGCGTTATATTATTTGCAAAATGAATTGAAAGGTTTTATCCAGATATTGGATATGCAAACATTATTATTGGTTTATGTGGCAGTGTTTGCTTTAGGTATTGTCTTGTCCGTGATCGCGACCATTTTTGCCGTGAATAAATATTTGCGGATGGGGGTCGATAAGTTGTATTATATTTAATGTACGAATAATAAAGAGTTGAGAAAGATGGCTAAAAGAGATTTTGCTTTCGGAAAAGAGAATTTTATACTGATTGCGGTAGCGGTTGCCTGCATCGTGCTTGGTTTCATATTGATGAGTGGTGGAGGTTCCGGGGATAATACGTTCAATCCCGATATATTCAGCGCCCGCCGTATCGTGGTAGCTCCGGTGGTTACGGTTATTGGTTTCGTGATGATGATTTTTGGAATCTTGAAGAATAGCAAAGATAAAGAAGTAACAGAATGAGTTGGTTTGAGGCCTTGATACTGGGTATCGTACAGGGATTGACCGAATATCTGCCGGTGAGCAGTAGCGGTCATTTAGCGATTGGCTCAGCTTTGTTTGGTATAGAGGGAGAGGAGAATCTTGCGTTTACGATCGTCGTACATGTGGCGACCGTATTCAGTACGTTAGTGGTTTTATGGAAGGAAATCGATTGGATATTCCGTGGTTTGTTTAAATTTCAGATGAACGCGGAGACGAAGTATGTGATTAATATCTTGATTTCCATGATTCCGATCGGGATCGTTGGGGTATTCTTTAAAGATACGGTAGAACAAATCTTTGGATCAGGTTTATTGGTCGTTGGTTGTATGCTGCTATTGACGGCGGCTTTGCTGGCATTTTCGTATTATGCCAAACCACGCCAGAAAGAGTCGATCTCGATGAAAGATGCTTTTATTATCGGTCTGGCTCAGGCTTGCGCCGTGATGCCGGGTTTGTCACGTTCCGGATCAACGATCGCTACCGGTTTGTTATTGGGAAATAATAAGGCGAAACTAGCCCAGTTCTCTTTCTTGATGGTAATACCTCCGATCTTGGGAGAGGCGTTGTTGGATGTGATGAAGATGGTGAAAGGTGAAGATGTGGCCGGGAGCATTCCCGCATTATCATTAGCGGTAGGTTTCGTGGCCGCTTTTGTTTCCGGTTGCGTGGCCTGTAAATGGATGATCAACATCGTGAAAAAGGGGAAACTGATTTATTTCGCTATCTATTGCGCGATCGCGGGATTGGTGACAATTGCTTGTACATTACTGAAATAAAGAATGGATTTTATAGCTGGAGAGATTTTATATTTTAATAAACCGCTAACGTGGACTTCTTTTGACCTAGTTAATAAATTTCGCTATAAGCTAAGTCGGAAACTGAAGGTAAAGAAGATTAAAGTTGGACATGCGGGGACACTGGATCCCTTGGCTACAGGTGTGATGATCGTTTGTACCGGAAGGGCTACGAAGCGGATCGATGAGTTTCAATATCAGACGAAGGAATATATCGCTACGTTGAAGTTGGGAGAGACTACCCCGTCTTTCGATTTGGAGAAAGAGATAGACGCCGTGTATCCCACGGAACATATAACCCGTGAGCTCGTGGAGGAGGTTTTAAAGACATTCGTGGGTACGATCCAACAGATTCCCCCGGTGTTCTCCGCTTGCAAAATCGAAGGTAAACGTGCTTATGAGCTAGCCCGGAAAGGAGAGGAGGTTGAACTAAAATCCAAGACATTGGTTATAGACGAACTGGAGTTGCTGGAGTGCGATTTGCCTGTTATAAAGATACGGGTGGTATGTAGCAAAGGTACCTATATTCGTGCGTTGGCTCGTGATATCGGGAAGGCCTTGGATTCCGGCGCTCATTTGATTGGCTTGGAACGGACTCGCATCGGAGAGGTAACCTTGGATATGTGTATGTCTCCGGAGGAGATCGATGATTTCTTAGAGAAGAATGTGGTAAAAATAGAAGAAGAAAAATAAATAGAGTGCATTATGAAGCTTTCGAAATTCAAATTTAACTTACCGTCGGAATTAATCGCTTTACATCCGGCGAAGAACAGAGATGAGTCGAGGTTGATGGTCGTTCATCGTGATACAGGTGAGATCGAGCATCGCGAATTCAAGGATATTCTAGACTATTATGGAAAAGGTGACGTGTTTATCTTTAATAACACGAAAGTGTTCCCCGCTCGCTTGTACGGTAACAAGGAGAAAACAGGGGCGCGTATCGAGGTGTTCTTGTTGCGCGAGCTGAACGAGGACTTACGTTTGTGGGACGTATTGGTGGATCCGGCTCGTAAGATCCGTATCGGTAATAAGTTATACTTTGGCGAGGATGATTCCATGGTCGCGGAGGTAATTGATAATACGACTTCGCGTGGTCGTACGCTCCGTTTCTTATATGACGGGAACCACGACGAGTTTAAGAAGGCTTTGTATGCCTTGGGCGAGACTCCGCTGCCTAAGTATATCGAACGTGAGGTGGAACCGGAAGACGAGGATCGTTATCAGAATATTTTTGCTGCGGAAGAAGGTGCGGTTGTGGCTCCTGCTGCGGGATTGCATTTTAGCCGTGAGTTGATGAAACGCTTGGAGATCAAGGATTGCCAGTTCGCTTTCTTGACATTGCATTCGGGCTTGGGTAATTTCCGTGAGATCGACGTGGAAGATTTGACAAAGCATAAGATGGATTCTGAGCAAATGGTCGTAAATGCCGATGTAGTGGATATCGTGAACAAGGGAAAGGATGAGGGGCACAAGGTTTGTGCGGTCGGAACTTCCGTGATGCGTGCGATCGAGACGGCCGTAAGTACGGATGGTCATCTGAAAGAGTTCGAGGGCTGGACGAATAAGTTTATCTTCCCTCCGTATGATTTCAGCGTGGCTACCAGCATGGTGACAAATTTCCACATGCCGTTGTCTACATTATTGATGATGACAGCTTCTTTCGGTGGTTATGAGTTGATCATGGACGCTTACGATATCGCTTTGAAAGAGAAATATCGTTTCGGTGCTTACGGCGACGCTATGCTAATCCTTTAATCCGGTTTCTATGGCGACAGCTTACCTTGGATTAGGTACGAACGTAGGTAATAAACGAGGAAATTTGGTGACAGCGGCGGCGCTGTTGGCTGAAAGGGTGGGAGATGTTCTTGCCCTTTCTGATATGTATGAGACGGAGCCTTGGGGATTTGAATCGGACAACACTTTCTTGAACGCCGTGATCGTTATGACGACGGAACTTTCCCCTATGGAATTATTAGACGCTACCCGTTTGATCGAGATCGAGATGGGACGTATCGAAAAAAGTGACGGTGCGTATCATGACCGTATCATCGATATCGATCTGTTAATGGTGGATGAGCAAATCCTGCATACGGAGCGGCTGACGCTACCGCACCCTCTGATGCACAAACGGTCGTTTGTAATGGAACCGTTGGCAGAAGTAGCTCCGTCGGTGAAACATCCTGTGTTTGGCAAGACGATGCGTGAACTTTTATCCGAATTATAAGTTTTAATTATGAACTACGAGATTTGAGTTATGAATAAAGAAATTAATAAAGCGATGACGCAAGGGATCGTCTTCAAGAAAGCGAAAGGCGAAGCGGAAGATTCGAATGGTAAGAAAATCAAGTTCTCTGATTTCTTGAAAGGGACACATGGCTCTGATTCAGCGAAATGGAAGGCCGGTTTTAAATATAAAAAAGCCTTACGTAATTCCAAAAAGAAGAAATAATTTTCAATTTTCAACTTTCAATTCTCAATTATTGCGTATCTTTGCGAATGAATTGACGTGGATAGATTTGTATTGCTTGCAACCACGGGAAAAAATGCTAAAAACATATCCTTTTCGTTGCCGTCCGGCAGAAAAATCCTTCCAAGTTCAATTCAGTTGTAGATTAGTAATCTTTTCAATTTAAAACGATGAGTTATTTATTCACCTCCGAATCGGTGTCTGAAGGGCACCCCGATAAAGTAGCCGATCAAATATCGGATGCTTTGCTGGATGAGTTCTTGGCGTATGACAAGAATTCGAAAGTTGCTTGCGAAACCCTTGTTACAACCGGACAGGTTGTCTTGGCTGGAGAAGTTAAATCGAGTGCGTATGTGGATGTGCAGGAAGTGGCACGTGGCGTGATCGAGAAGATTGGTTACACGAAAAGCGAGTACCAGTTTGAAGCGAAGTCATGTGGTGTGTTCTCTTCTATCCATGAGCAGAGTGGCGACATCAACCGTGGCGTAGAGCGTGCGGATCCCTATGAGCAGGGTGCCGGCGACCAAGGTATGATGTTCGGTTATGCTACTAATGAGACTGAGAATTACATGCCTTTGGCGTTGGACTTATCTCATAGTTTATTATGGGAATTGGCGAAGATCCGTAAGGAAGAACCGGATTTGATGCCTTATTTACGTCCGGACGCTAAGAGTCAGGTTACGATTGAATACGATGATAACGGTAAGCCATTGCGTATCGATACGATTGTGGTATCCACGCAGCATGATGAGTTTATCGGTCCGAAAGGTATTTCACAGAAGGAAGCGGATGAGGCTATGCAAAAGAGGATCGCCTTAGACGTGAAGAAGATATTGATACCTCGTGTGAAGGCTCAATATCCGGCTCATGTACAGGCTTTGTTTAATGATAATATCATTTATCATGTGAACCCGACCGGTAAGTTCGTGATCGGTGGTCCTCACGGTGATACCGGTTTGACCGGCCGTAAGATCATCGTGGATACATACGGTGGCAAAGGTGCTCATGGCGGTGGTGCTTTCTCTGGAAAGGACCCTTCTAAGGTAGACCGTTCGGCTGCTTATGCCGCTCGTCATATCGCTAAGAATATGGTTGCCGCCGGTGTGGCGGATGAGATGCTGGTACAGGTGTCTTATGCGATCGGTGTGGCTAAACCGATGAATATTTTCGTGAATACTTTTGGCCGTGCGAAGGTGAATATGACAGACGGAGAGATCGCCGCTAAGATCTGGGATATCTTCGATATGCGTCCGAAAGCGATCGAGGAGCGTTTGAAATTGCGTAACCCGATTTATTTCGAGACCGCTTCTTATGGTCATATGGGACGCAAACCCCAGACGGTGACGAAGACATTCTCTTCCCGTTATTTGCAGAAGCCGGTTACTTGTGATGTGGAGTTATTCACATGGGAGAAATTGGATTATGCAGATAAGATCAAGGACGTGTTTGGTCTATAAAAAATAAGTGGAAAAAGTAAGCTGGCTTAAATGGCGAAGTATGTTAAGATACTTTGCCATTTAAGTTAAGATACTTAGCCGATGAAGTTAAGATACTTTGCCAAGTATGTTAACTTACCCTTCCTCTTGGAGCATTTCTACTTCTTTTACTTTCCTGAACAGGTCGGACGCAAAGATGAAATCGTTCAACGCTTGGTTATTAGAGGTGATTACCTGCTCTTTTGTTCCTTGCCATTCCTTCACGCCTTCCTTAATAAAGATGATATTATCACCAATATTCATCACGGAGTTCATGTCGTGGGTATTGATAACGGTCGTCATATTGTACTCCACCGTAATGTCGTGAATCAAATCATCGATCAATAGAGAAGTCTTGGGGTCTAGTCCGGAGTTCGGCTCATCGCAGAACAGGTATTTAGGATTTAGGGAGATCGCTCTTGCGATGGCGGCACGTTTCATCATACCTCCACTGATCTCGGAAGGATATAGATGTCCGGCCTCGGACAGGTTTACACGTTCCAAACAGAATTCCGCACGTTTCCTGCGCTCTTTCGTTGAGTCTTTAGAGAACATATCTAAAGGAAACATTACGTTTTCCATTACCGTCATGCTGTCGAATAAAGCGGAACCTTGGAACAACATACCCATTTCCCGACGCAGCATATTTAACTCATGCTTGTTCATCGTGATCAAGTCTCTGCCGTCGTATAATATCTGTCCGGTATCAGGTTTCATTAACCCGATGATATTCTTGATCATTACCGTTTTACCCGAACCGCTTCGTCCGATGATCAGATTCGTCTTACCATCCTCGAACGTCGTACTTATATCTTTCAAGACGACACGTCCATCGAAAGACTTCGTTATATTCTTAACTTCGATCATTTTTAAGTAAGCATTAAATGGGTTAATATTACGTCGGCAAGTAAAATCATGATACTGCTCATGACCACGGCATTCGTACTTGCCTTACCTACCTCTAGGGCGCCTCCCTTTACGTTATAGCCAAAATAGGCGGCGATGGATGAGATGATGAACGCATATACTACGGATTTGATAATAGAATACCAAATGTAAAACTCGTTGAAGTAGAATTGTAAACCGTACTCGAACGAGGAAGGAGTCATTCCCGTACTCGTTGAGTAACTGGCGAATATGCCGCCCATGATACCGGTGAACATACTGAAGATAACCAATACCGGAATAAAGATCATCAAACCGAGCATTTTCGGAAGGATCAGGAAGTTGGCGGAATTAACACCCATGATTTCCATGGCGTCTATCTGCTCGGTGACTCGCATGGTTCCGATCTCGGAGGCGATATTACTGCCTACTTTACCCGCTAGGATTAGTGCCATGATAGAGGAAGAGAATTCCAGCAAGATAATCTCACGGGTGGTATAGCCGATCGTAAACTTAGGAATCAAGGGGGAACTGATATTCAAGGAGATCTGGATGGCGATAACCGTACCGATAAAGACCGAGATGATTATGACAATCCAAAGAGAATCCACGCCTAGCTTGTATATCTCTTTGATCAATTGCTTAAAGAACATACTCCACCGGTCTGGAAGTGTTATACTCTTCATCATCAGTAGGGTATACTCACCCATTCTGTGTAATGCTTTATTCATTTTTATCTTGATAAATTTCTGATTTCAATTTGCAAAGATAGCGTAAAATCCACTAATAACCATATAACATCTTAGAAACAAGATTGGTTTTATTTGTAAATCCTATGGTATTAAAGTTTGCCACATCCCTCTTTTTTAACTATGTTTGCTTTCTTAAATACTAAAAAATACTTTTATGAAGCGAATTCTTTTAGGAGTGATCGGCTTGCTGTGTTTATGTGTGGCTTGCCAGCGGAAGGATCTTTCTTTTAAGCCGGGGGAAGTTTGGCTGGATGATAAAGGGGTACATATAAACGCTCATGGTGGCGGTATTCTACGGATCGGGGATACTTATTATTGGTTTGGTGAGCATAAAACGGAGGGCTCGGCTGGAAATCTGGCTCAAGTAGGCGTTCATTGCTATTCGTCGAAAGATTTATATAATTGGAAAGACGAGGGAATCGCCTTATCGGTCGTGCTGGATGATACGACGAGCCATATTGCTAAGGGATGCGTGTTGGAGCGTCCGAAAGTGATTTATAATAAAAAGAATGATCAATATGTAATGTGGTTTCATTTAGAGCCGAGAGGTGCTGGCTATTCGGGAGCATTGAGTGGAGTGGCTGTCAGTAAAAACGTGGTGGGGCCTTACTCGTTCGTAAACGCTTTCCGTCCGAATGCCGGTTTTTGGCCGGTTAATGTACAGGAACTACATAAGCAACCTTGTACGCTTTCCGCAGATCTACGTTTTAGCGGTGGAGAGTTACCAGCCCATCCGGATAGCTTGAATTTATTGGGGCGTGACCAGATCTCCGGACAAATGGCTAGGGATATGAACCTTTTCGTGGATGACGATGGCATCGCTTATCATATTTATTCCTCGGAAGAGAATAGTACCTTGCATATATCGCAGCTGACCGATGATTATACGAGTTATTCCGGTAAGTACGCCCGTTTCTTCCCGGGGCGTTTCATGGAAGCTCCAGCCTTGTTCAAACAGAAGGGGAAATATTATTTGATTATGTCCGGCTGTACGGGCTGGGCTCCGAATGCGGGACGATCGGCCGTCGCTTCCTCGATTTGGGGACCTTGGAAGGAATTGGAAAATCCGTTTAGGGGAGAGAACTCGGAGGTGTCGTTTTATTCTCAGAGCACGTACGTATTGCCTGTACCCGGCCATGCGGATCGCTTTATTTATATGGGAGATCGTTGGACTCCGGAGAACGCTATAGACGGACGTTATATCTGGCTTCCTATCCGATTCGAGGGGGAGCAACCCGTGATCGAGTGGCAATCTGAGTGGAGTTATTAAATTCTCTTATCGCTTTTTTGCGAATGTATGTGATGTAGATCTGCGGATTATCACGTACATTCGCGTTAAATTTTTAAGTAGCTTATGTCAGACGAACAACGAATGGTGCTCCGTACGGAGGACTTGGTAAAGAAATATAGGACTCGTACGGTCGTGAATCATGTATCGATTAACGTGAAACAAGGGGAGATCGTTGGTTTGCTTGGTCCGAACGGAGCGGGAAAGACGACCACCTTTTATATGACAGTAGGTTTGGTCACTCCTAACGAGGGTAAGATCTTCTTGAATGACATGGAGATTACGAAATTCCCGGTCTATAAGCGGGCTCGCAACGGCATTGGCTATCTGGCGCAAGAGGCTTCGATTTTCCGGAAAATGACGGTGGAAGATAATATCCGCTCGGTCTTGGAGATGACGGGACGTAGCGTTGAGTACCAAAAAGAGAAACTGGAAAGTTTGATTTCAGAGTTCGGTTTGAATAAGGTTCGTAAAAACTTGGGAGACCAGCTTTCGGGTGGAGAGCGGCGTCGTGCGGAAATTGCCCGCTGTCTGGCGATCGATCCGAAGTTCATTATGTTGGATGAGCCTTTCGCCGGTGTAGACCCGATCGCCGTACAAGATATCCAGACAATCGTGGCTCGCTTGAAACATAAGAATATCGGAATCTTGATTACCGACCACAATGTATACGAGACATTGAGTATTTGTGACCGGGCCTATCTTTTGTTCGAGGGAAAAGTCCTTTTCCAAGGAACCGCCGAACAACTAGCCGAGAACGAGATCGTGCGCGAGAAATATTTGGGAAAAGACTTCGTGCTGCGTAAGAAAGACTTATAGCAGCCGTTTCAATCGCCTGTTTACCAGTATGAACAGCAGGAAAGATAAGGCGGCGATAAGACAAAAGTCCAAAAGATGCTCGGCGGGAATATTGCCTGTGATAAACTCGTTATCCTTGAGACGACTGTCCGACATCCCTATTACGGCGAAAGCATTATTGACAAAGTGGGCGAACACCGGTATCCAGATGCTTTTGCTCCAATAGAGTAGATAGCCGAAATAGGCTCCGAGTATCATCCGGGGCAAGAATCCGTAAAATTGTAAATGGAAGGCGCTAAATAGTATGGCGGCGACCCATATGATCGTATGAGGGTTGGAGGTCCATTTCCCGATCACTCGTTGCAAGGCTCCTCTGAACAGGAACTCCTCGGTTATCCCGGCCGTAACGGCGATAACGATAAGGTTGGCCAGGATTACCCAAACGCTATCGCTGGATAACAGGATCGTCGTCAGTTGTTCGGCGAGGGTTTCTTGCGCCCGCATCCATTCCTCGATAGGAGCCATAAACGCGGGTAACTCCATCTGCTTGTTGAGCAATCCTAGCAAATTGATAACCGGAGAAAATAAGAACATGCAAACTAAGGTGAGAATCCAGATCCTGCCGTCTGTGATTTTCTTGACTGATAGATAATGGCGGGGATTGTCACTACATGTCCAAGCCATGGCGATAGATGGTAGCAAAAAGGTACAGATCGCCGAGATGAACTGAATGAGCCTCATTAAATTAGCGTCTTGGGTTATATCAGCCTGTAAACCGTGGGTCGCGAGTAATAAGCCCGTGGATATAATAGATGATAAAACGGCTCCAGCCAATAAGAATAGCAGGAGGATCAAAAGTTGGATTACCGCCGGACGGGTAGCATATATTCCTTTTATTCTCATAATGATTCATTCAAAGGGTAAATAATTGCCGCCAAATATAAACAAAAGAATAAAAACAGATCAAAATTTGCACGATTAAAAGAATAAGTCTAATTTTGCGACCTAAAATTCGATACGACTATTAATTAAATAAATCATTCAGAATGAACGTTTCGCTTAAAAACAATGATGCCGTAAGCGGTATCGTGAAATTAGAAATAGTGAAAGCTGACTATGCTGATCAGGTAGACAAGAGCCTGCGTAGCCTTCGTCAGAAAGCCAATGTACCGGGTTTCCGTAAGGGCATGGTTCCTATGGGCATGGTTAAAAAAATGTACGGAAAGCACGTGCTGGTAGAGGAGATAAACAAATTAGTTTCTGAGAATCTGTTCAAGTATATCCGTGAGAACGATTTGCATATCTTAGGCGAGCCGATGCCTAACGAGACAGAGCAAAAGCCGTTGGATTTCGATAAGGAAGAGGATTTCGAATTCTGTTTTGACGTGGCTTTGGCTCCGGAGATCAATATCGAGTTGAGCAAGAACGATAAACTTCCGTTCTATCAAGTCGCTATCGATGAAGAAATGCTAAATAACCAAGTAAACGCTTATCGCTCAAACTTCGGTTCTTACGACAAGGTAGACGAGGTTGAGGAAAAAGATATGGTAAAAGGTACGGTAGCCGAGCTTGAGAATGGTGCCCCGAAAGAAGGTGGTATCGTTGTGGAGGACGCTGTCTTGATGCCTATGTATATCAAGGATGAGGAAGAAAAAGCTAAGTTTATCGGTGCTAAAGTAAATGCCGTAGTGGTATTCAACCCGAATAAGGCTTATGAGGGTGCTGAGGCAGAGATCGCTTCTTTCTTGAAGATCGATAAGGAGAAAGTGGCTGAGACTACAGGCGACTTCAGCTTCGAGATCAAGGAGATCACCCGTCATAAAGATGCTGAGATGAACCAAGAGTTGTTCGACAAGGTATTTGGCGAGAACGTGGTTACTAGCGAGGAAGAGTTCAAGAACAAGATCAAGGAAGCTTTGGCTGAGCAATTCGCTCCTCAGAGTGACTTCAAGTTCTTGACAGACACTCGTGATATGTTGGTTGAGAGAGCTGGCGAGTTGAATTTCGCTGACGATTTATTGAAACGCTGGTTGCTTGCCGCTAACGAGAAGAATACGAAAGAGAAGATCGACGAGGACTTCCCTCAGATCCTTCAGGATTTGAAATATCAGTTGATCAAGGAGAACTTGGTTAAGAAGAACGGCTTGAAGGTTGAGGACGCTGACATCGAGAACTTCGCTAAACGTGTGGCTAAGGCTCAGTTCGCTCAATACGGCATGTTGTCTGTACCGGAAGATGTACTTGACAACTACGCTAAAGACATGTTGAAAAATAAGCAAACACTTCAGAACATCATCGACCGTGCGGTTGAGGAGAAATTGGCTGCTTGGTTGAAAGAGCAAGTGGAACTTGATGTTAAGGAGGTAACCGCTGACGAGTTCAACAAACTTTTTGAATAAAAAGATCTTTACTCGGCCTCTTAGGAGGTTGTTTTATATCAAAAAAGGGATTTCTCTCTAAAAATATCTTAGCGGATAGCGAAATAAATTGTTTCTTTCAGAAATTTATTTATAACTTTGTTTTTCCGTTAAGTCACAGAGGGAAATCCCTTTTTACGTCTTCTCGGTAAATAAAAGATAGGAGAAAATATGGAAGATTTTAGAAAGTATGCTACAAAGCATTTAGGTATGAGTGGTACGGCTCTGGATAGTTATATGAACATCTCCAGTAGCTATATCTCCCCGACAATTATAGAGGAACGACAGCTGAATGTCGCTCAAATGGATGTCTTCTCTCGGTTGATGATGGACCGTATTATTTTCTTGGGCACGCAAGTGGATGATTATACCGCTAACGTGATTCAAGCGCAGTTGTTGTATCTGGATTCCAGTGATCCCGGAAAGGACATCTCTATTTATATCAATTCGCCGGGTGGCTCTGTATATGCGGGCTACGGCATTTACGACACGATGCAGTTTATTTCCAGCGACGTATCTACGATTTGTACGGGTATGGCCGCCTCTATGGCGTCTGTCTTATTGGTGGCGGGAACCAAGGGAAAACGTTTCGGCTTGAAGCACTCCCGTGTAATGATCCATCAACCGCTTGGCGGCGTACAAGGACAGGCCTCAGACATCGAGATTACCGCTCGCGAGATCTTGAAGGTTAAGAAAGAACTGTACACCATAATCTCGGATCATTCAGGTAGACCCTATGAGGAGATCGAGCGCGATGGCGACCGTGATTTCTGGATGACTGCGGAGGAAGCGAAAAAGTATGGCATGATCGACGATGTTTTAACACGTAAATAACAAAAACAACAATAAGAAACTATGGCCAAAACAACAGGCGATACATGTACGTTTTGCGGCAGGAGTAGCCGTGATGTTAATTTGCTTATCAATGGGATCTCTGGTTGTATTTGCGATGATTGTGCCCGGCAGGCGTATGAGATCGTAAAGGAGCAGACAGGAGGTAAGAAAACTTCTTTTGGTTTGAAGCAGAAAGATCTGCCTAAACCGGAAGATATCAAGACTTTCTTGGATCAGTACGTGATCGGGCAGGATGACGCGAAGCGTTATCTGTCGGTATCGGTGTACAACCATTACAAGCGTTTACTTCAAAAGGTTACCGCCGATGATGTAGAGATTGAGAAATCTAATATTATCATGGTGGGCGCTACCGGTACGGGCAAGACTTTGTTAGCCCGTACGATCGCTAAGTTATTGCATGTCCCGTTCGCTATCGTGGACGCTACGGTACTTACCGAGGCAGGTTACGTGGGGGAGGATATCGAGAGTATCTTGACCCGGCTATTGCAAGCGGCGGATTATGATGTGGAGGCGGCCCAACGGGGTATTGTCTTCATCGATGAGATCGATAAGATCGCACGTAAGAGCGATAATCCGTCTATCACTCGGGATGTCAGCGGTGAGGGTGTACAGCAAGGTTTGCTGAAACTTCTAGAAGGATCGATCGTGAATGTGCCTCCTCAGGGGGGACGTAAGCATCCGGAGCAAAAGATGATCGCGGTGGATACGAAGAATATCCTGTTCGTTTGCGGTGGTGCTTTCGATGGAATCGAAAAGAAGATCGCTCAACGCTTAAATACCCGTGTGGTCGGTTATTCGGCTAGTTTGGGTACGGCTACCGTAGACCGGAATAATTTACTGAAATACATCACCCCGACTGATTTGAAGTCGTTTGGCTTGATCCCGGAGATTATCGGTCGTTTACCTATCCTCACGTATCTGAATCCGCTGGATCGTGATACGCTTCGTAACATCTTGACCGAGCCGAAGAACTCCATTATCAAGCAATATGTCAAATTGTTCGAGATGGATGGCATTAAGCTGACGTTCGATGAGAAAGTCTATGAGTTTATCGTGGATAAGGCGCTTGAGTTTAAGCTGGGTGCCCGTGGGTTACGTTCAATCGTAGAGGCCGTGATGATGGACGCTATGTACAGTATGCCATCTCAAAAAGTAAAGGAACTCCATGTAACGTTGGAGTATGCGAAAGAGAAATTTGAAAAATCGGACGTGAACCGTTTACAGGTCGCGTAAACGTAGGCGGTTTACTATAAATAATACGAAGTATGGCAAAGAAGGATCATTTAACAGAAGAGCTAAATCGGCACTTTGGCTTCGGTACCTTTAAGGGGAACCAGAAGGCTATTATTGAGAACGTGCTGGCCGGGAAGGATACTTTTGTATTAATGCCGACGGGGGGAGGTAAATCCCTTTGTTATCAATTACCATCCATACTAATGGAAGGAACCGCGATCGTGATATCTCCGTTGATCGCTTTGATGAAGAATCAGGTGGACGCGATGCGGAATTTCAGTGAGGAAGATGGGGTCGCCCATTTTATCAATTCCTCTTTGAATAAGTCGGCTATCGACCAGGTGAAATCGGATATATTATCAGGACGTACCAAGTTGCTGTATGTAGCACCGGAGTCCTTGACCAAGGAAGAGAACGTGGATTTTCTGCGTCAGGTAAAGATCTCTTTCTATGCGGTGGACGAGGCGCATTGTATCTCGGAATGGGGACATGATTTCCGTCCGGAATATCGAAGAATCCGTCCGATTATCAATGAGATCGGTAAACGTCCGTTAATCGCTCTGACCGCTACCGCCACACCTAAGGTGCAGCACGATATCCAGAAGAATCTGGGTATGATAGACGCTACAGTCTTTAAATCATCCTTCAACCGCTCTAATTTGTATTATGAGGTTCGTCCGAAAGGAACGAATATAGACCGCGAGATCATTAAGTATATTAAAGCCAACGAGGGTAAATCGGGTATCGTATATTGTTTGAGCCGTAAAAAGGTGGAGGAATTTGCCGACATCTTGAAAGCCAACGGGATAAAGGCGTTGCCTTACCATGCGGGAATGGATTCGCAAGTACGTTCCGCCAATCAGGATGCCTTCCTGATGGAACAGGCGGATGTGATCGTGGCTACGATCGCTTTCGGTATGGGTATCGACAAGCCGGATGTCCGTTATGTGATTCATTACGATATCCCGAAGAGCCTAGAAGGTTATTACCAGGAAACCGGTCGTGCCGGTAGGGATGGCGGAGAAGGCCAATGTATCGCTTTCTATGCTTATAAGGACTTGCAAAAATTGGAGAAATTCATGCAAGGAAAGCCCGTGGCCGAACAGGAAATCGGCAAACAGTTGCTTTTAGAGACTGCGGCCTATGCCGAGACTTCCGTCTGCCGGAGAAAAGTGCTATTGCATTATTTCGGTGAGGAATACCTGGAAGATAATTGTGGTAATTGTGATAATTGTTTGAACCCAAAGAAGCAGGTGGAAGCGAAGGAATTGTTAAGTGCGGTACTGGAGGTTATCAGTACGTTGAAAGAAAAGTTTAAGGCAGATTATATCGTAAATATTTTGGTAGGTAACGAAACCTCCGAAATCCAAAATTACAAGCACAATGAATTAGAGGTCTTCGGTTCCGGACAGGACGAGGATGATAAAACTTGGAACGCCGTTATTCGTCAGGCTTTAATCGCTGGCTATTTAGCGAAGGATATTGAGAATTATGGTTTGCTGAAAATCACGGAAAAAGGTAAGGAGTTCATGAAGAAGCCGGTATCGTTCAAGATTACCGAGGACAATGAATTCGAGGAAGAGGAAGAGGAAGTTCCGGTTCGTGGGGGCGCCTCTTGTGCGGTAGATCCGGTTCTTTATTCCATGATGAAGGATTTGCGTAAGAAATTATCCAAGCGGTTGGAAGTTCCGCCTTTCGTGATTTTCCAAGATCCCTCTTTGGAGGCTATGGCTACTACTTATCCGATCACGTTGGACGAGTTGCAGAATATCCCGGGAGTGGGCGCTGGCAAGGCGAAACGTTATGGCAAGGAGTTCATTGAGTTGATCAAGAAACATGTAGAGGAGAACGAGATTGAGCGTCCGGAGGATTTGCGCGTACGTACGGTCGCTAATAAGTCCAAGTTGAAGGTCTCAATCATTCAGCGGATCGACCGTAAGGTGGCGCTGGACGAGATCGCGTTGACTAACGGACTTGAGTTCACCGAGCTTTTGGATGAGATCGAGGCGATCGTATATTCCGGTACACGTATCAATATCGATTATTTCTTGAATGATGTGATGGATGAGGATCATATCGAGGATATTTACGAGTATTTCAAGGATTCGGAGACCGACGGTCTGGAAGACGCCATCGAGGAATTAGGCGGTGACTATACGGAAGAGGAGATTCGCTTGGTCCGTATCAAGTTCTTGTCTGAAATGGCAAACTAATGGAAGGGTGGCCCGGTTCCACTCTAAAGAAAAAACAAATAAAGAAGCTTATTGTTCCTTCCGAAAGAGATTTATTTTTCCTTCGGAAGGAATTTTGTTTTCGTTCGGATGAAAGTTTATTTTCTTCCGAATCGAATTTTTAATTTCTCCCGTATCGATTTATTGCGTGAAAAGTCGTATATTTGCACGCAATAATTTTTAAAGCATAAGTTCTATGTCATTTATTGCAGACAGGGTAGTTATGGATGGGTTAACGTTTGACGATGTATTGTTAATCCCAGCTTATTCGGAAGTTCTTCCTCGTAATGTCGATCTCACGACAAAGTTTTCACGTAATATCACATTGAATATACCGATGGTGTCGGCCGCTATGGATACGGTTACCGAGGCCAAGTTGGCTATCGCTATCGCCCGTGAGGGAGGTATTGGTGTGATTCATAAAAACATGACGATCGCCGAGCAGGCAAAGCAGGTCCAGACCGTTAAACGTGCGGAGAATGGAATGATCTATGATCCGGTGACTATCACGAAGGGCAAACGTGTGGCGGATGCCTTGGCAATGATGGCTGAATATAAGATTGGCGGTATTCCCGTGGTGGATGAAGGCGGGTATTTGGTTGGTATCGTGACGAACCGTGACTTGCGTTTCGAAAAGGATATGAACCGCTCTATCGATGAGGTGATGACGAAAGAGAATTTGGTCGTAACCGGACAATCTACGGATATGGAGGCCGCCGCTCAGATCCTTCAGGAACATAAGATCGAGAAGTTACCGGTGGTCGATAGCCATAATAAGTTGATCGGCTTGATTACCTATAAAGATATAACGAAAGCGAAAGATAAACCGAAGGCTTGCAAGGATTCGAAAGGTCGTTTGCGTGTAGCTGCCGGTGTAGGCGTTACGTTCAATACCTTCGAGCGTGTAGCCGCTTTGGTGGATGCCGGGGTGGATGCTTTGGTGATCGACACGGCACATGGTCACTCAAAAGGTGTGGTGGATGTCTTGAAACAGATTAAGGCGCAATATCCGCATATTGATTGTGTGGTCGGTAATATCGCTACGGGCGAGGCTGCTAAATATTTAGTGGAAGCCGGGGCGGACGCCGTGAAGGTAGGTATCGGTCCGGGTTCGATTTGTACAACTCGTGTGATCGCTGGTGTGGGTGTTCCCCAGTTGTCGGCTATTTACGATGTGGCGAAGGCGTTGGAAGGAACTGGTGTGCCTTTGATCGCCGACGGTGGCTTGCGTTACTCCGGTGATATCGTGAAGGCGATCGCCGCTGGTGGATCTTCCGTGATGATGGGATCTCTGTTGGCGGGTGTAGAGGAGTCGCCGGGCGATACGATTATCTTCAATGGTCGAAAGTTTAAGTCTTACCGTGGAATGGGGTCGTTGGAAGCTATGCAAAAGGGGTCCAAGGATCGGTATTTCCAAGATGTGGAGGATGACGTGAAGAAGCTGGTTCCGGAGGGAATCGCTGCCCGTGTTCCGTTTAAGGGTTCTTTGTATGAGGTCATTTACCAAATGGTAGGTGGTTTACGTGCGGGAATGGGTTATTGCGGGGCTCATAATATCGAGGAGTTGCATAAAGCTCGTTTTACTCGAATCACCAACGCTGGTGTGCAAGAGAGCCATCCGCATGACGTAGCGATTACGCAAGAGGCTCCGAATTATAGCCGCGGTGAATAGTAATACAAGTTTTACGTTTTATAAAAAACACTAATTTAATGGGATAGCATACTTTTCTTGTCGGCTCTCCGTTAGATTAGTGTTATTTTTGTAATGTATATTCGTGCTATGGTAAAAGAATTTTTGATGAAAAAGTTACTTATTTCATTAGGGGTATTCGCTTGTGTGACAGTTAACGCTCAAATCGCATCCGATTCGGTCGTTATGACGGTCGCTGGAAAACAAGTGCCTTTATCTGAATTTATTTTTATCGCGGAGAAGAATGGAGAGGTAGATTTATCGAGTACAAAGTCCGTCAAAAGCTATGTCGAGCTATTTAAAAATTTTAAGCTAAAAGTAGCGGAGGCGGAATCTTTAGGGATCGACCAGACATCCTCATTCAAAAGTGAGCTAGATGGATACCGGGCTCAGTTGATCGATAGCTATATGTCGGATAAGGAGGGTGAGAAAGCGGCTGCTCGTGCGGTATATGACCGGGGAGATCACTCGGTAGAGTTGACCTACATCTTATTCCGTTTGCCGGAGAAGACGGTCTCCAAAGATACGGTAGCTGTATATCAAGAAGCCATGCGAGTATACGAACGTCTCCAGAAAGGAGAGGATATGGAAACAGTCGGAAAAGCTTTGGCCGAGAAGGATAAGGAGCATGTCGCTTGCGAATATGTACGTTGCTTGCTCCCGATGCAATCCCTAAAAGTGTTTGAGGATGCCGCCTATTCCTTGCCGATTGGCGTGGTGTCTGAACCGGTTCGCACGAAATTAGGATTTCATTTGATAAAAGTCCATAGTCGTAAACCCAATCCGGGGCGGGTACATGTCGCTCATATCTTGATCGCCTTCCCGAAAGATTCCGCTATTCAGGACTCATCGGCTTTTCTGGCAAAAGCGCAAGCTATCTATAAGCAAGTACAAGAGGGTGCGGATTTCGGTGAGTTGGCGAAAGAGTATTCGGGGGATGCGGCTTCCGCTAAAAAAGGGGGGGTATTACCTTGGTTCGGGATCGGCGAGATGGTCCAGCCTTTTGAGCAAGCCGCTTTTGCGTTGAGCAAGCCGGGTGATTTATCCGGGGTGGTGGAAACTCGTTTTGGTTACCATATCATTAAGTTGATCGATAAGAAGGGACGCCCTTCGTTTGAGGAAGAGGAAAAAGCCTTGTCGAGACGTATGGGGCAGGGTGAACGTAACTTCGAGTTATATAAAGCTTTCGACGATCGTATGAAAAAAGAATACGGATACGTTTTCTATCCGGAAGCCTATGCGGAGCTGCAAGCATTATGTAATGATTGTTTCCCCACGGACGAGGCGTTTTATGAGAAAGCGAAGGATATGAACAAGACGCTTATGCAATTGGATGGAAAGGATTTCCCGCAAGCGGAGTTCGCTTATTATATCCAACGTTGCCCGTTCTCGACAAAAACGTATGCGGGTGATTTTATGCAAGAGGTCTATGATTTGTTTATCCGCGATATCGTAACGACCGCCGAGCGTAAGAATCTGGAGACAAAACATCCGGAGATCCCTCATTTGATGCAGGAGTACCGGGATGGGATTCTGTTGTTTGAGGTCAGTAACCGGGAGATCTGGAGCAAACCCTCCGCCCAGCAGAAGGTGTTGGAAGCGAAGTGGATTGCGGATTTGAATAAAAAATATCCGGTGACTGTCAACTGGAAATTATTGAAGAAACTAAAGAAATAAAATAAAGATAGATATGAGGATAGTCTTCATGTTCCTAGCGTTCGTTGTGTTGTTGGGTGCCTGTAAAGGTTCTCAGCCAGCTGATACTACGGATGTCTTGGTTAGCGTGAAAGGACGTACCCTAAATCGTTCGGAGGTGAATAAGCTAATACCCCGGGGGATTTCCTCCGCTGATAGTCTGTTGCTGGCCGAGAGCTTTACCAAGAAATGGGTAAAGGATGTATTGGTGTACGATGTGGCTTTGCGTAACTTGGGGGATGAGAAAGAGGAGGTCGATAAATTGGTAGAGGAGTACAGGCGTTCCTTGGTTCGTTACCGTTATCAGGAACGATTGGTGGAGGAGAAGCTGAAAACTGATATCCGGGAAAGTGATAAATTAAACTATTACGAGGAAAACCAGAAAAAGTTTATCTTGGATAAAGGCTTGATCAAGGGATTATTCTTGAAAATCCCGGTTGATGCCCCGGGACTTACCGACGTCAAAAAGTGGTACAAATCCACAGATGTGGCCTCTTTAGAAAAAATTGAGAAATATAGTGTGCAAAATGCCACGATTTATGAGTACTTTTACGACAAATGGGTTGATTTCGATGAGGTAATGGATAATATACCGATCCATGTGTCGAATCCGAATGCGTTTCTGAAGGCGAATAAGTATGTTGAGGTGGCGGATAGCAGTTATTGTTATCTGTTGAATATCAAGGAATATTTACCTTCCGGCAGTGTGGAGCCATATGATTATGCCAGTCCGCACGTCACGGAAATGCTGGTCAACCAACGAAAAGTTGAATTCTTGAAAAAATTTGAAGACGAGTTATATAACGATGCGATCCGGAGCGGTGACGTGGAATTCCATTCCGAGCCGTGATCTCTAATTTTATAAATGGGTAGACATGATGAAAAAGATTTTAAGTGTATTCTTTCTTGCCTGTTGTTCTTGCATTGTAATGGCGCAAGACAATGTGATCGATGAAATTGTGTGGGTGGTAGGAGATGACGCTATTTTACGTTCGGATATTGAGACGCAGCGTTTGTATAATCAAAACGAGGGGGTCCGTTTGGATGGCGACCCGTATTGCGTGATCCCGGAGCAGATGGCGATACAGAAACTATATCTGAATCAAGCTAAGATCGATAGTATTACCGTGAACGAGAACCAAGTGATCCAGAGCGTGGATCAATGGATGAACATGGCTGTGAACCAAATCGGGTCTCGCGAGAAATTGGAGGAATATTTCGGTAAGAAATTTTCCCAGATCAAGGATGAGCGTAAGGAGATGGTGCGGGAGCAGCAGGTAGTGCAACAGATGCAGCATCAATTGATCGGCGAGATCAAGCTGACACCTTCTGAGGTGCGTAAATATTTCAGCCAGTTGTCTCAGGATAGCCTGCCGAACATCCCTACGACAGTAGAGGTGCAAATCGTTACCTTGGAACCGAAGATTCCGTTTGAGGAAACAGACGCTATCAAGGCCCGCTTACGTGATTTCACGGAGCAAGTTAATTCCGGCAAGATGGAATTCTCCACGTTGGCCCGTTTGTACTCGGAAGATCCGGGTTCGGCGTCTCGAGGTGGTGAGCTGGGTTTCATGAGCAAGACACAGCTGTTGCCGGAGTTCGCGAACGTCGCATTCAACTTGAAAGACCCGAAACGTGTCTCCCAGATCGTACAGACGGAGTATGGTTACCATATCATCCAATTGATCGAGAAGCGTGGAGACCGTATCAACTGCCGCCATATCTTATTGAAACCGAAGGTTTCCGATAAGGAGTTGGCGGATGCTACCACTCGTCTGGATTCATTGTACAATGATTTGCAGGCGAATAAGTTCACGTTTGAGGAAGCCGCTACATTCGTCTCTTATGACAAGGATACACGTAATAATAAGGGTTTGATGGTAAACCAAGATTACGAGAGCAGCAATATGGGAACCCCTAAGTTCGAGATGCAAGAACTTCCGCAGGAAATCGGTAAGGTGGTATATGGCATGAAAGTCGGAGAGATCTCCAAGCCTTTTACCATGTTGACGAACAAGCAGAAAGAGGTAGTAGCTATTGTTAAGCTGAAAGCTCGGACGGAAGGACATAAGGCGAATTTGGCCGATGACTTCCAAGCTTTGAAAGCGATCGTAGAGGCTAAGAAACGTGAGGAATTATTGAACGACTGGATCACGAAGAAACAAAAATCAACCTACGTGCGTATTAGTGACGGTTGGAGGAATTGTGATTTCAAATATCCGGGCTGGATTAAGGAATGAGACTAATTAACAGGTTATTTCTAGCGCTCTTATCGTGTGCTTTATCGGTTGGCGTATTCGCGCAAACGCAAGATAGCACGGTGGTAGCCGCCAAAGATAGTGTCGCTCCCAAGAAGACGAAGGTCTTTTTGGAACATGCGAATACGCTTTCGTTCGATAAGGAGAGGAACGCCGAGGCTCAAGTACTGAATGGTGATGTTTGTTTTCGCCATGATAGTTCGTATATGTATTGCGATAGCGCATATTTCTTTGAGCAGACCAATTCCTTGGAAGCGTTTAGTAATGTCCGGATGGAACAAGGGGATACCTTGTTCGTGTATGGAAATTACCTGTTTTACGATGGAAATACCCAGATCGCTTATTTGCGGGAGAATGTCCGCATGGAGAATGGGCAGGTTACCTTGTTTACGGATAGCTTGAACTATGAGCGAATCCCGGATATCGGATATTATTTCGACGGAGGTCTGATTGTCGATTCCTTGAATCAGCTCTCTTCTTTTTACGGGCAATATTCGCCTAGTACGAAATTGGCTATCTTCAATGATAGCGTCCGTCTGGAGAATGAGCAATTCACGTTGTATTCCGATACCTTGCATTATAATACGGACTCGAAGATCGCCACGATCCTCGGACCATCCATTATCGTGTCGGATAGCGGCACGATCTATTCTTCTAGGGGTTGGTACGATACCGTGAATAATACCTCTTTGCTATTGGATCGTTCTCAGGTGGTTTCCGGCGACCGTATCTTGACGGGCGACTCTATCGCCTATAACCGGGAACTGGGTTTTGGGGAAGCGTTCGGTAATATGAGTCTGCAAGACACGGCGCAGCATGTCATGCTGGAAGGCCAATATGGCTTTTACAATGAGAAGACCGAGTATGCTTTCGCTACGGATAGCGCTCGTTTCTTGGAATTCAGCCAAGGGGATACATTGTTTCTGCATGGTGATACCTTGAAGATGACTACGGTGGATTCCCTTTATCGGGAGGTGAAAGCTTATTACGGCGTCCGTTTCTATCGGACGGATATGCAAGGTGTTTGCGATTCGATGCAGTTTAATACAAGAGACTCTATATTATATATGTATACGGACCCTATCGTTTGGAATGAACAGTATCAGATCTATGGGGATACGATCTTGATATTTATGAATGATAGCTCGATCGATTTCGCTCACGTGAAGCAATTCGCTTTCGCGATACAGCAAATCGATTCTACTGCGTTCAATCAATTAAAGGGAAATGACTTGAAGGCTTATTTCGAGGGACAGGTCGTGAATCAGATCGATGTGTCGGGCAACGCCGAATCGATTTTCTTCCCATTGGAGAAGGACGGTTCGATGGTCGGCATGAACGAGACCAAGAGCGGTTTCCTTACGATCTGGCTAAAAGACAATAAGTTGGATAAACTGAAGATCTGGCCGACTCCAACAGGTACGATGACCCCTATTCCTGATTTGAAGCCCGACCAGAAATACTTGAAAGACTTTTATTGGTTTGATTATATCCGTCCGAAAGATAAGGATGATATTTATCAGGTCGTGAAAAGAAAAGCTCAAGATGCTCCGAAAAGAAGCAATAAATTCGTACATTAGCGTCGTATTCATAATTAATAGGTAAAGCTATGGCACTTTTCTCGTTTTATAACATGCGTAAACCGCGTCAATATGATCATAAGCCTATTTATTGGGACCCCCATAAGGAAGCCTTGGAGGAACGTATAAGTAAGGTCAAACGTGAAATGGGTGTAGAGGAATCGTTGGAGGAATATAAGCCGCATATCAAGGGAACTTTTATTGAAGGCACCTCACATTTGAAGAGAAGCGTGGGGCGGGGCGAGGATTCCCGGGCTCGTAAGTATAAGAATGTGAAACTGGCGGTAGCCTTGGCTGTCTTGGCTGCTTTCTTTTGGTATTTGTTCTGGTAATGAGCGATATCATTCATTTACTTCCGGATCATATCGCCAATCAAATCGCGGCGGGAGAGGGGATTCAACGTCCGGCCTCTGTCGTTAAAGAGTTGGTCGAGAATGCGGTGGACGCTGGCGCTTCCAATATCCAAGTGAACATTAAGGATGCGGGTAAGACATTGATACAGGTGATCGATGACGGGAAAGGTATGTCCGAGACGGATGCTCGCATGGCTTTTGAGCGGCACGCTACTTCTAAGATTTCTACGGCCGAGGATTTATTCTCTTTGCATACGATGGGTTTCCGGGGTGAGGCATTGGCCTCTATCGCCGCTGTCGCCCATATAGAGTTGCGTACCCGGGCTAGGGGGGCGGAGCTTGGTACCTGCCTGTCCATCGCGGGGTCTAACTTGGAGAGTATCGAGCCGGAGGCTTGTAACGAGGGAAGTATCTTCTCGGTAAAGAATCTTTTCTTTAATGTTCCCGCCCGCCGGAAATTCTTGAAGTCGAATGAGACGGAATTCCGGAATATCATCAATGAGTTCGAGCGAATCGCCTTGGTGAATCCGCAGGTGGGTATGTCTCTTTATCATAATGACGCGGAGATATTCAATCTGCCCGAGTCGGGGTTACGTCAGCGCATCATTAATATATATGGTAAGAGTTTAAACCAGAAGTTGCTCTCTCTGGATGCCCAAAGTTCCATGGTGACTATTTCCGGTTTCGTGGGGCGTCCGGACTCGGCGAAGAAGCGGGGGGCATTGCAGTTCTTTTTTGTGAATGGCCGTTATATGAAGCATCCTTATTTCCATAAGGCGATCATGCAGGCTTATGAGCAATTGATTCCAGCCGGGGATATGCCGAATTATTTCGTTTATTTCACGTTGGACCCCTCTTCGATCGATGTCAATATCCATCCGACGAAGACAGAGATTAAGTTTGAGAACGAGCAACCGATCTGGCAGATCCTGATGGCCGCTACCCGGGAGGCGTTGGCTAAATCGAGCGCTATCCCTACGATTGATTTCGACGTGGAGGATGCGATCGATATTCCTGTTTACAACCCGGTCAAGAAAAGTGAGCCTAGTACTTATAAGGCCCCGAAAGTGCAAGTGGATTCCAGTTATAATCCGTTTGACACTACTTCCTATAAAAAACCGGAATTCGATTGGTCTAAATTATATCAAGGGTTTGAGAACGATCGAGTGGCTGCCCAACTGGAGTCCGAGAGTTTCGAGGATGCCCCGATCGAGGAATTGCCGGCCGAGGCTTCGAACCCGGAAAACCTGTTTACGGAGGTAAGTAATCCTTGCTATCAATATAAAGGGCGATATATCGTGACATCCTTGAAATCGGGTCTGGCGATTATTGACCAGCATCGTGCGCATGTGCGTATCTTGTTTGACCAATACCTGTCGAATATCCGTCAGCAGCAAGGTGTATCCCAACAAGTCTTATTCCCGGAGATCGTAGAGTTTACCGCTGCCGAGGCGGCTGTACTGCCTTCCTTATTGGAGGATTTGCGCTTCGTCGGCTTTGATCTGAGCAATCTGGGAAATGACAATTACGCGATCAATGGCCTGCCCGCCGGCATAGAAAACCTTGATCCGGTAAATTTGGTAAAGGATATCGTGGACCGGGCGATCGAGACCGGATGCGAGGTGCATGAGAAGATCTGCGAAGCCATCGCCTTGTCTTTAGCGAAAGCCGCCGCTATCCGTCCCGGCAAATCCTTATCCTCGGAAGAGATGGATCATCTGATCGCCTCCCTATTCTCTTGTCCGGACTCGAACCTGACCCCGGATGGAAAGACGATTATCTCCATGCTGACAGATGAGGAGCTGGAGAGAAGATTTAAGTGCTAGGGATGATTTCGATGACATACGTTTCATTGGCCGCATTTGCTTGTGCTACAGCTAAATCCTGTGAAACGTGTGAAGGGTGAGCGGCACTACTTGATAAAGATTGCCATAGCGGGTGTGTTTACGCTCTATATGGAGGGCGGTCAGTACCTTTCCGAAATTGCTTGCCGTGCTACTGCGCATGGCTGCTGGGTTCTTTTCCTTTAATATCTGGAAAATGGAGGCAGCTGATAGTGGATGTACATTTAGGTCTCCCGGACATGCGGCCCGGAAGCAGGCGTGGAACACATCTTCCTCGATCGGACGTTTATAGAAAGCCTCATTCGATCGCATGATCGCCTCCTCCTCTGCGGAGGTGAACCAATGGCGCTCTCCTTTTTGTAACTCGTTTTTCAGCTGGGCGTAGATTTGATCATGCTCGATACCTTCGCAATTAATCTTGCTTTGCACCTCCACGCATAGGAAACGGCGGCTTCCCGTGGGGTCGCTTAATAGGTTCTTCTGGTTCGTAGTGCCAATAAATGAGGCTAGGCGGGGTAGGGGGTGGAAATGCTTGGCGTGTGCCTTACGTACGTTCATCCCGGCCATCTGCATCCAATTTTTCAGCAAAGCCATTTTACGGTCGGGCAACCGGTCGAACTCATCGAGGTTGATGAGTCCGAACCCATCCATTGCGAGGCCAAGGCGAGCATCCAGCGATGAAACCCCTCCACCCATAACGGTTCTGAGGAGACCCGTCGTGCCAGATCGCTTACCCGGTCTTTCCCGTCCCATTCGGGTAACCGTTCCATATATTGCCGGAAAGGATGATACTCTTTTACTTCTTTTGAATATACGAAACGATTCACATCCCGATCCCAGCAATCGATCCCCATCCGTCTTGCCTCCATGCAAATGCTGTTCAGGTCGCGTTGCGTCACCGGATAGAAGCGATCCGCTTCTGATCGTTTGTATCGATATTCAGTCTCCTCGCTCAACAAGTTGAAACGGAACTCGATGATTTCTTGGAGGAAAGTCCCCAGACTCTTTTGAAGGATTGAGTTATTGTCGCTAAATCGTTTGGCTTTACCTTCGGTTTGGTGTGGTATGGTGATTGGCCCGTTCGGTTTTAAGAAGCGAAGCCATAGCTGGCCTAAAAAATCCAATACAGTTTTCATGATACTATGTTTTAGAGGTTATTTTTACCGTTTTCTTCTGCGAAGAAAGGTTGTTAACTTGAAGTTTTCCAAATATTTATATTATCATTTGAAATAAAAGTAATTTGTCCAAAATACTAGGAAGAACTCTTGTTTAGGTGGTATGAATGTAATACCTTTGTTAAGTGCCTATAATCTTTTCACCTATGTGAAAAGAACGTATCACAATCATGAAACGATCGTTTCACATAGGTGAAAAGATCATATCACCCTTGTGAAATGACTAATAGCATACGATGTTCTTATGAATAACCTTTTAATCTCATACTAGATATATGGCAGCAAAATATGACTTTTACAAGACTCCGGTATCGAAGGATAGCATGAAGCGTCCTCGTTTTCACGCACGTATCGTATCATCCGGCACGATCGATACGGATGATCTGGCCAAACGTATCCATGGTCGATGTACCGTCACGCCGGCAGACGTAGCCGCCGTGCTTATCTCTTTAAGCGAGGTGACAGCGGAATATTTGCGTGAAGGAAAACGTGTACATATCGATGGGTTGGGGTATTTGCAAGTCACGTTGCAATGCCCGGCCGTACAATCCACGCACGAGATACGTGCGGAGTCCATCCGTTTCAAGTCCGTGGCTTTCCGTCCTGAGGTAGAGCTGAAAGATAGCTTGAAGACGATGACGCTGGAACGAGCCAAGTACAAATCCCATTCCCGCCAATTGGAGCCTGAGCGCATCGACCAATTGCTCGCAAGCTATTTTGCCGAGCATGAATATATGACCCGTGTTGCTTTCCAGCGGCTTTGCGGACTGACGAGTAGTACGGCCAGCCGCCGTCTGCATCAATTCGTCGAGGCGGGTAAATTGCGTGATATCGGCACCCGCCACCAGTCGCTTTACGTGGCGGCTAGGTAAATCGTCGATCCGATCCCATTGCTTTCACAGGCTTCACAGGAACTCGTTTGATTTAAGGGGATTGAGTTTGTGTGAAGCCCGTGACGCATGAAACTTATCGGTAAATAGAGATAGTAAATGTTAAATATTAATAAATACAACAAGAGCCTACCTTGCCAAACGGGAACAAATATGTACCTTTGCACCGTTTTTAGTGCGGAGTATACGAAAAAAACAGGCACAACTTATTGATTGTCCGAAAATAATGCGTAACTTTGCGGCTCGAAATAGGAAAAGATTAGATAAATAATAATAACACATTCAAAGTTTAAAAAAAGAAAGAAATGCCTACAATTCAGCAATTAGTTAGAAAAGGAAGGGAAACTTTGGTGGAGAAGGGTAAATCACCCGCATTGGACGCTTGTCCTCAAAGACGTGGCGTTTGCGTACGTGTTTACACTACGACTCCGAAGAAACCTAACTCTGCAATGCGTAAAGTAGCGAGAGTACGTTTGACAAATGGTAAGGAAGTTAACTCCTATATTCCGGGAGAAGGACACAACTTGCAAGAGCACTCTATCGTATTGGTACGTGGTGGTCGTGTAAAGGACCTTCCGGGTGTGCGTTATCACATCGTACGTGGTACGTTGGATACAGCGGGTGTTAACGGCCGTACGCAAAGACGTTCCAAATATGGAGCTAAGCGTCCGAAACCGGGTCAAGCAGCAGCTGCCGCAAAAGGTAAGAAGAAGTAATTAATTACATGCCTTCAAACTGAGATTTAAATTTAAGTATTAAAACAGGTTTGAGTTATTTGGATAGGCTATAAGGTTGAGTAAATGGTTCAGCGGAACCGTTGAAGACAAATTAAAGGCAACCAACGACAAGAACAAATTTTTGAAAACAAAATGAGAAAAGCAAAACCAAAGAAAAGACAGATCCTTCCGGATCCTGTTTTCGGTGATGTAAAGGTTACGAGATTCGTTAACCATTTGATGTATGATGGCAAGAAAAATACTGCCTTCGAAATTTTCTATTCCGCTTTGGAAACCGTTAAGGGCAAATTGCCTAACGAGGAAAAGTCCGCTCTCGAAATTTGGAAAGCTGCGCTTGATAACATTACTCCTCAAGTCGAAGTTAAGTCACGCCGTGTAGGTGGTGCTACATTCCAAGTCCCTACTGAAATCCGCCCGGATCGTAAAGAGTCAATTTCTATGAAGAACCTTATTATCTTCGCACGTAAACGTGGAGGTAAGACTATGGCTGATAAGTTGTCTGCAGAGATTGTAGATGCTTTCAATAACCAAGGTGGCGCATTCAAAAGAAAAGAAGATATGCACCGTATGGCTGAGGCTAACCGTGCGTTCGCTCACTTCAGATTTTAATTTTTTAAGGCAATAAAAAGAATATGGCAAACAACGATAAGCAATTGATGTTCACTAGGAACATCGGTATCATGGCTCACATTGATGCTGGTAAGACAACGACTTCTGAACGTATCTTGTTTTACACAGGTTTGACACACAAGATCGGTGAGACTCATGATGGTACTGCTACAATGGACTGGATGGCGCAGGAGCAGGAGCGTGGTATCACGATTACTTCCGCTGCTACGACTACATTCTGGAACTATTTGGGCAACCGTTATAAAATCAACTTGATTGACACTCCGGGACACGTAGACTTCACGGTTGAGGTTGAACGTTCTCTTCGTGTATTGGATGGTGCTGTTGCTACATTCTGTGCCGTAGGTGGTGTTGAGCCCCAGTCTGAGACTGTATGGCGTCAGGCTGATAAATATAATGTACCTCGTATCGGTTACGTTAATAAGATGGACCGCTCGGGTGCTAACTACTATGAGGTAGTACGCCAATTGAAGGACGTATTAGGAGCTAATCCTTGTCCGATCCAGATCCCTATCGGAGCTGAGGAGACTTTCAAGGGTGTTGTCGACTTGATCAAGATGAAGGCTATCTTCTGGCACGACGAGACTATGGGTGCCGAGTATAGCGTTGAAGAGATCCCGGCAGACTTGCAAGCTGAGGCTGAGGAATGGCGCGATAAGATGCTTGAGGCTTTGGCTGAGTGCGACGACGCTATCATGGAGAAATACTTCGATGATCCTTCTACGATCACGGAAGAGGAGATCATGGTTGCTATCCGCAAGGGTACGTTGGCTATGCAGATCAACCCGATGACTTGTGGTTCTTCTTTCAAGAACAAAGGTGTACAGACTTTATTGGATGCAGTTTGCGCGTTTTTGCCTTCTCCTGAAGATACTCCGGCTATCGAGGGTACGGATCCTTCAGATCCTGATAAAATAATCACTCG
>ERZ791680.245-NODE-245-length-65515-cov-14.621754_pt1 | contig 65515 bp, 41 predicted proteins | sample MGYA00510051_ERZ791680 | MGnify/ENA primary metagenome ERZ791680 (study PRJEB30046, sample SAMN00715238) | human gut metagenome | study: EMG produced TPA metagenomics assembly of the A metagenome-wide association study of gut microbiota in type 2...
TAAAACGATGAAAGAATATAAATATAAAATCAACGGTAACTCATATAAAGTAACCATCGGAGATATTGAAGATAATATCGCTCATGTAGAAGTGAACGGTACACATTATAAAGTGGAAATGGAGAAACAGCCTAAAGTGGCTCCGAAACCAGTAACAGTGCGTCCTATGCCTAATGCTCCTACTGCTCCTACTCAAGTAGTGAAACCAGCTGCTCCATCTACCGGAAAATCGGGAGTGAAATCTCCGCTGCCGGGCGTTATCCTCGACATCAAAGTAAATGTAGGCGATACTGTAAAGAAAGGCCAGACTATCATTATATTGGAAGCCATGAAGATGGAAAACAATATCAATGCGGATAAAGACGGTAAGATTACTGCCATCAACGTAAACAAAGGTGACTCTGTTCTTGAAGGTAATGACCTCGTAATTATTGAATAATATGGGAGATTTTATAAACTTTTTAGGAAATAACCTCGCCGACTTCTGGACATATACGGGCTTTGCAAATGCTACTGTAGGGCACATCGTTATGATTCTTGTGGGTTTGGGGTTCATCTATTTGGCAGTAGCCAAAGAGTTCGAACCGATGTTGCTGATTCCTATCGGTTTCGGTATATTGATCGGTAATATACCTTTTAATATGGATGCGGGATTGAAAGTCGGCATCTATGAAGAAGGTTCTGTATTGAATATCCTGTATCAGGGAGTGACCTCCGGCTGGTACCCGCCGCTCATCTTCTTGGGCATCGGAGCCATGACGGACTTCTCGGCACTTATCTCCAACCCGAAATTGATGTTGATCGGTGCAGCTGCACAGTTCGGTATCTTCGGTGCATACATGATCGCATTGGAAATGGGTTTCGACCCGATGCAAGCCGGTGCTATCGGTATCATTGGTGGAGCAGACGGTCCGACAGCCATCTTCCTTTCCTCCAAGCTAGCACCTAACCTAATGGGAGCCATTGCGGTGTCCGCCTACTCCTACATGGCGTTAGTTCCGGTGATACAGCCGCCTATCATGCGTCTGCTCACCACCAAAAGCGAACGCGTCATCCGTATGAAACCGCCGCGTGCAGTTTCTCACACGGAGAAGGTGATTTTCCCGATCATCGGTTTGTTGCTGACTTGCTTCCTGGTTCCTTCCGGTCTGCCTTTGCTGGGTATGCTGTTCTTCGGTAACCTGTTGAAAGAAAGTGGTGTAACCCGTCGTTTGGCTAATACAGCCAGCGGTCCGTTGATTGATACCATCACTATCCTGTTGGGTCTGACAGTAGGTGCTTCTACACAAGCATCCGAATTCCTGACGCTTGACTCTATCAAGATTTTTGCCCTTGGTGCATTATCGTTCATCATTGCAACGGCATCCGGTGTCATCTTCGTTAAGATCTTCAATATCTTCCTGAAGAAGGGTAATAAGATCAATCCGTTGATCGGTAATGCAGGTGTTTCTGCTGTTCCCGACTCTGCACGTATCTCACAAGTGATTGGTTTGGAATACGATTCGACCAACTATTTGCTGATGCACGCTATGGGTCCGAACGTTGCCGGAGTGATCGGTTCAGCTGTTGCTGCCGGTATCCTGCTTGGATTCTTGATGTAAGATATAAGGCAAGAGAGGACGCTTGTTTGAACAGTTCTTAAAACAAAAAATAAGATTATCCTAAAAGCCTTGAATTTATAAAATCACCTTTACTGCATCATTGTAGTAAAGGTGATTTTTTATTGTAAGAACTTGCCGCCTAAAAAATATTACATTTGCTCTGGCGTATACATCGTATCGCGTTCCGTTGTGTTATCTTCTCTTATCATTTCGTTAATCTATCTAAAACAACCTACGAACAATTCGTAATTATAATATTTTTAGTAACTTGCAACAGATAAGTCAAACAACTAAAATAAAATATTATGAAACGGATTATCATTCTATTCTTTCTTTGCTATACTATTCCTTTAATAGCGCAACATACAGACCCTATTCAAGAAGCCATGGCAAATTATGACTATGAGACTGCCCTTTCCCTCATTGCCCAAAAGAAATCCACCCCTCCCCTGCTATTGCAGAAAGGCAAAGCATTGCGCGGACTAGGGCTCACCACAGAGGCACTTGCCACCTATCAGGAAATTATCCGTAATGATACCACAAATACTCGTGCTTTCATCGAAGCAGCCGAATGTTGCCGGACATTAGCTAACTATAATCAAGCCCTGAAATATTATGAACATGCACTCGATCTGAATCCGGAAAACAAATATGCACGTATTCAATATATCAGTTTGCTTCTATCCCAGCAGAAGTTTAGGGAGGCGCTTGGTGAAAGCAGCCTGATGACGGAAAAAGACAGTTCCGCCATTGCCCTGCATCTACAGGCACAAAGTTTTGAAGGAATGGGCGAACTTCTTCCCGCCGCAGGTTGCTATTACAATATCCAGGCTAAATATCCCGACGATTATCTGGCAGCCAGCAAACTAGGTGCTCTAAATATATCCGGTTCTTATTTCGACGAAGCCATCGAAGCTACAGAAAAATACCGGCAGATTGACAGTACCAATATTTCCGTCAACCGGCAGAACGCTTTAGCGTACTGCTTGAAACAAGACTACCCCACTGCCATCCGGCGTTATGAATATCTTGTCAGTCAAGGGGACAGTTCTTTTCATACTTGTTATTATTTAGGCATTAGTTACTATGCAGCAGAGAAGTATTATGAAGCTCATGATTTCTTGGAAGTCGCCCGCAAATATGATCCCAACAATATCAATCTCCTTTATTACCTTGGCCGTGCCTGTTCCAAAACTTCCTGGAAAAAAGAGGGCGTAGACTATTTGGAAAAAGCCATTGATCTATCCATTCCCAAAGACAGCAGTATGACCCGGCTCTATATCGGGATGACCGACTGTTACAAGATGGCACAAATGTACAAAGAACAGATTGCATCCATCAAAAAACGCTATCAACAGTATGACAAACAAAACCACAAATTATTATATGACATGGCCTACATATACTTCTATGACTTAAAAGACAAAAAAAATGCGGAACGCTGCCTGGAAGCGTTCCTAAAAACACGCCCCAAAGACGATAAAGAAGAAGCGGAAATGAACGAGAGAGGCGAACTCATTCTAGGAAAATCCAATTATTACAATGCTGCCGCCAACTGGCTGAAAGATATTCAAAGTAAACAAAAAATAGAAGACTTCTTTCAAAATTCCGCTCCCCAGCCCCCTCTCCCAAAGAAAGATAAATAGGGATAGAACTGTAAAGAGACAAAAAAGGCTGCTACCGATGTTCAAACCGGAGCAGCCTCTTTCTTTTATTTATGGAATAATCCGGAGATTATTACTGTGCCAATTTGTTGTCAGAACCGAGCACGTTGATGATTTTGTGCTTGTACAGTTTTTCCATGTTGTCACGAGCCGGGCCAAGATACTTACGTGGGTCGAATTCAGCTGGTTTTTCAGCGAAAGTCTTACGGATAGCAGCAGTCATAGCCAGACGTGAGTCAGAGTCGATGTTGATTTTACAAACAGCAGACTTAGCAGCCTTACGCAACCATTCTTCGGGAATACCGATAGCAGCTTTCAATGCGCCACCGTATTGGTTGATAGTTGCCACTTCTTCCTGTGGAACAGAAGATGAACCGTGAAGAACGATAGGGAATCCCGGAAGTTTTTCCATTACAGCGTCCAATACTTCGAATGCCAATGGAGGAGGAACCATTACGCCTGTAACCGGGTCGATGTGACATTGTTCCGGAGTAAACTTGTAAGCACCGTGAGAAGTACCGATTGAGATAGCCAAAGAGTCGCAACCAGTGCGAGTAGCGAAGTCGATTACTTCTTCAGGGTCAGTATATGTGTGGTGGTCAGCAGAAACTTCATCTTCTACACCAGCCAATACGCCAAGTTCACCTTCTACAGTTACATCGAACTGGTGAGCGTATTCAACAACTTTCTTTGTCAATGCTACGTTTTCTTCGTAAGGAAGGTGAGAACCATCGATCATTACTGAAGAGAAACCTGAATCGATACAAGATTTGCAAGTTTCGAATGTATCTCCGTGGTCAAGGTGAAGAACGATTTCCGGATGTGCGCAGCCTAATTCTTTAGCATATTCTACAGCACCCTGTGCCATGTAACGCAACAAAGTAGCGTTAGCATACTGACGAGCACCTTTAGAAACCTGAAGAATCACAGGAGATTTAGTTTCAACAGCAGCCTTGATGATAGCCTGCATTTGTTCCATATTGTTGAAGTTGAATGCTGGGATAGCATATCCACCTTTGATAGCCTTAGCAAACATTTCTCTTGTGTTTACCAATCCTAAATCTTTGTAATTTACCATTTTGTTTAAAGTTTATTGTTAGTGAATAAAAATTCTACGCAAAAGTAAGCATTATCCATCGAATAACGAACATCGGAAAGAAAAATATAGTAGAAAAAGGTTTAAATCAGACAGCAAAATTTAGCAGGAATACGAGTGTGACATTAGATTGTAATGTCCACCTTGCAAACTTTGGGATTTATGATTTCTGAATTCTGATTTATGCCTTCAGATTTATATCTCCTTATTTATACCTCATTTTTCATTCATTTAATCACCAAAATCTGCATAGCAAATCAGAAATCATAAATTAGAAATCAGAAATTTTAGAAAACCTTTTTCTATTTCACAGAAAAGCATTATCTTTGCGCTCTGAAAAATGACCATTACACTATTTCTTACCAAAATAGTAACAGAATATAAATTAAAAAAACAGATACTGAAATGAAAAAAGGCCTTCATCCAGAATCATACCGTCCGGTAGTATTTAAAGATATGTCAAATGGTGACATGTTTTTGTCTAGATCAACTGTAGCAACTAAAGAAACCATCGAATTCGAAGGTGAAACTTATCCGTTGCTGAAGATTGAAATCTCAAACACTTCTCACCCGTTCTATACAGGTAAATCTACATTGGTAGATACTGCAGGCCGTGTTGATAAGTTCATGAGCCGTTACGGTGACCGTAAGAAGAAATAATTCGATCTTTCGTGAAAGATGAAAAAAGAGGAGATTCTCGCAGAGAATTTCCTCTTTTTCGTTTTCTATATTCCTTAGCGTCAAGCATCATCCAACAAGAAATCGGCTATATGACGATGTCTTACACCCTCCACATTATCCTGCCACAAGCTGTCCATGCTAACTACATATTTAGGATAATGGTCGTTAATAGCGAGCAAAGGAGCAAACTCCCTCTCAACAGTTCATCACGAATCAGACGCAGCACTACCGACGTTCCACTGCGACGAATACCCATTATCACTTTTACAAACAGCTTATCTATAAAAAGGAACGATTTGTTCCATATACTATACTGTTCACGATTAATCATATCCAAAAGTTTTTAGGATTATAAGCATAAAAATAGACTATTTCCGGAAAGTTTTTAGGGTTATAACCCTAAATAAATCCATAAATTCAGATTCTTTTAGGGTTACAAGCCGAAAAATAAATAAAAGAAATATGACTAAATCCGATTTATTACCAAATAAAGAAAGTACCTTTACCCGACTAATTAATAAAAAATGGAAATAACCGATTTAAAACAAATGACAAAGGAAGAAGTTTTTAATTTCATCAGACAACGCCTTTCTTTCAGTAAAGAGCTGCAAGAACAATTCAGACATGTGAATAAAGACGATCTCGCAAAAGAACATCGCAGATTCGAAATGTCCGGAAATGAATCAAAGACAGGCCAATGCACGATTTTCAACACTGCGATTCTGAACGAGTTTGCCGATCTTGGCATCTATGATTATACTTCTTATCTTTTTCTCGACTTCCACAATGGCACTCCAACCGTTTATCTCAAATACTTCTCCGAAAATGAAAATTTGGAATATACATTTACCGGATATACCACAACGGAAATCATCTTTGCAATTCTTGAACTGACTATCTTCTCCGGAAAGCCCAAAAGAAATCGCAGCTAAAAAAAGAATTGCACGGAAAGACAATACGAGGTCAAAAGACTTTTATGGCTTTCATTTAGGCACGGATTAGACGGGTTTCACGGTTCCATTAGACTAAAACCGCGAAATCCGTGTAATCCGTACCTAAATAATATCAATCTAATAGATGGTTTTACTTTTGGCTCCCTCCTTTTTATCATCACATTATATTTGCCACCCGTATAGCATATTTACCATCTTTATACCATACTCTCTATTCTCATACCATATTTCCTGCATTTATTTCCTCTTTTCCATCCTATTCCGAAAAAAACATATATCTTTGTCATACGCTTTCTGCCCATCAGCGTGATGAAACAGGCAAAAGCGTTTTTTATTCCTTAATGGAGTAAATAACGTATTGTCTCTCAAACTTAAAAATTAGCAGTTTTTTCACACCGAGAGATGATACAACAGATACTCCACGTAGATAGTCGTATATCAACATATCGATTAGAGATTTGTTATATATAAACGTTTGGCGTGGGTGTCTGTTGTTTATCATTATCTGGTGAAGGGTGTTGCTAAGCCTTAAGTTTAGATAATGGTACAACAGCACTCACGCTTTTATTGTATCCGGTCGGTTTCAACAATCCTTATACCCCAACCAATTCCCCAGCCGACCGAAATCATAAAAATCGTGGGTGTTCGTTGCACCTCTCCAAACAATACGTTATTTACTCCTTTTTTATAACACATTAAAACAAAAGCAATATGCCAAAATGGATTAGTGTAGAAAAAGCAGTGATTAAGTATCACATCGAAAAAGAAGCGATCCTGCTTTGGGTGGAAATGGGACAATTCCCTATGTTATACATAGACAATGTTCCGAACGTTGACGAAGAATGTATTCTGGAACTCTTTCGCCGAAGTAAAGCCGGCATTACAGCAGAATATATTGATACGCTGGAACAACTGTGTATAGACAAAACGATGGTCTGCGAGAAATACGCCCACATTATTCAATTGAAAGAAAAGGAAATTCAGCTGCAGAAGGAAATAAATACGTTGATAAACGAAATACAGGCAGCAATGAAAAGACAAAACGAACGGATCCGGGATTTAAAAAAAGCGATTGGAGAGAATAATAATGTTATACATAGCGACAGTTGGATAAAAAGACTACGCAAAAAGTTCCAATAGTGAATAATTATCAGTGTACCAATTACCATGTGAGACACAACGTAAACAATTAGCATATTGGCACATTATTGCACGGTTTTTACCACAGAGGACACGGAGGACACAGAGGTTAACTATTTTTTATTCACTATAAAGTAATACAGAGTAATCGTATTTATCGCTCTGTTTTGCTTACGGAAAGAGAGAGAAGAACTCTGTGTCCTCTGTGGTGAACTCGTAAAGTTCCCGTTTTTTTTGTGTGTTCCATATAAAGGTTAAGAGGCAGGATATGAAAAGATAGGAATATTGAACATAAATAAACAGGAGTTGTTTTAGTATATTATTCGCTATTTATCAACGCAAAACCTCTAAACATCAACGTGGTATATGAAAAAGAATTTTGGATTCGTCCTGGCGGCTGCAATCTTGCTGGCTGGCTGCGGACAGAAAAAAGAAACGACAACGACAACTGCACGTCCCGTAAAGACTACGATTGTCGAGTCAAGATCGATTATCAGAAAAGATTTCTCGGGAATCGTGGAAGCGGTGGAATATGTGAAGCTGGCTTTCCGGGTCAACGGACAAATCATCCAGCTTCCTGTCATCGAAGGACAGAAAGTGAAAAAAGGACAGCTCATCGCAGCTATCGACCCCAGAGACATTGCGTTGCAATATGCCGCTACGAAATCGGCATACGAAACGGCTTCGGCACAAGTGGAACGTAACAAACGGCTCCTCTCCCGGCAAGCGATCTCCGTGCAGGAATATGAAATCAGCCTCGCCAACTTCCAGAAGGCGAAATCTGAATACGAACTGTCTGCCAACAATATGCGCGACACCAAGCTGACAGCTCCTTTCGACGGTTCTATCGAAAAACGACTGGTGGAAAACTATCAGCGTGTCAACTCCGGTGAGGGTATCGTGCAGCTTGTCAATACACACAATCTGCGTATCAAATTCACCATTCCGGATGCGTATCTTTATTTATTACGCGCCAAAGACCCGCGTTTCCTTGTAGAGTTCGACACATTTAAAGGACACGTGTTTCAAGCGAAACTGGAAGAATATCTTGATATTTCTACGGATGGCACAGGAATTCCGGTCAGCATCACGATTGACGATCCGTCATTCGACCGCGATCTGTATGCTGTGAAACCCGGTTTCACATGCAGCATCCGTTTCACGGCAGATGTAGGTCCGTTGGTGCAGGATAGCTGGACGATTGTACCGCTTAGTGCCGTATTCGGCGAAAACGAAGGGAATAAAATGTATGTCTGGGTGGTAGAAGACAATAAAGTCCACAAACGGGAAGTGACCGTCAGCGCCCCGACCGGAGAAGCACAGGCACTCATCTCGGAAGGTTTGAAACCCGGTGAAAAAATCGTCATAGCAGGCGTATACCAACTAGTGGAAGGAGAATCTATAATAGTTGATAAGTGATAGGTGATAAATGATAGTGGGCTGCGCCATAGGGTACTGCTAATTAGAATCGGCTAGTAATAATTCTTTTTTACCGATCATTTACCAACTATCATTTATCATCTATCAACTATTATTTAGTCTCAACTATCATTTATCAACTATCAACTATCATTTATTATGAGTTTAGCTAGATATTCATTAGATAATACGAAAATCATCTATTTCTTTCTTGCTGTATTGCTGATTGGGGGAATCACTTCCTTCGGCAAGCTGGGTAAGAAAGAGGATGCTCCTTTCGTCATAAAGTCGGCGGTTATTATGACCCGCTATCCGGGTGCCGAACCGGCAGAAGTGGAGCGGTTGATTACCGAGCCTATCTCTCGTGAGATTCAAAGTATGAGCGGTGTGTACAAGATAAAATCGGAATCGATGTACGGGCTCTCAAAAATCACATTCGAGTTGCAACCTTCCTTATCGGCAAGCTCCATTCCGCAGAAGTGGGATGAGTTGCGACGGAAGGTGCTAAATATACAGCCACAGTTGCCGAGCGGTGCTTCCGCACCGACGGTTTCCGATGATTTCGGCGACGTGTTCGGCATCTATTACGGTCTGACGGCGGACGACGGTTACACATACGAAGAGATGCGCAACTGGGCGGAACGGATCAAGACGCAGGTAGTGACGGCGGACGGGGTGATGAAAATCGCCCTATTCGGGACGCAGACGGAGGTGGTCAATATTTTTATTTCCACCAATAAGCTCGTAGGTATGGGCATCGACCCGAAACAGCTTGCCAGTCTGTTGCAATCGCAGAACCAGATTATCAATACCGGAGAAATCCGTGCCGGCGAGCAACAGCTCCGGGTGACTGCCAACGGTATGTATACCACCGTAGACGATATCCGTAACCAGGTGATTACCACCAAAGCCGGACAGGTGAAACTGGGCGATATCGCCGTCATCGAAAAAGGGTACATGGACCCTCCATCCAATATCATGCACGTGAACGGCAAACGTGCCATCGGCATCGGCGTCTCCACCGACCCGCAACGGGACGTGGTGCAGACGGGCAAGAACGTGAAAGCCAAACTGGACGAATTGCTGCCACTGATGCCTGTGGGACTGGAACTGCAAAGCCTGTATCTGGAGAACGAAATTGCCAACGAAGCCAACAACGGATTTATCATCAATCTGATCGAATCGATTCTGATTGTTATTGTGATTATCATGTTGGTGATGGGTTTGCGCGCAGGTGTGCTGATCGGCTCGTCACTGATTTTCTCTATTGGCGGCACATTGCTTATCATGTCTTTCTTCGGTGTCGGGCTGAACCGTACTTCATTGGCGGGATTTATCATCGCCATGGGGATGCTGGTGGATAACGCCATCGTGGTAACGGACAACGCACAGATTGCCATCGCCCGCGGAGTAGACCGGCGGAAAGCGCTGATAGACGGCGCAACCGGTCCGCAATGGGGATTGCTTGGGGCTACGTTCATCGCTATCTGTTCGTTCCTCCCGCTCTACCTTGCTCCTTCTGCCGTGGCGGAAATCGTGAAACCGCTTTTTGTGGTGCTTGCCATCTCGCTGGGATTGAGCTGGGTGCTTGCGCTGACGCAGACTACTGTTTTCGGTAATTTCATCCTGAAAGCAAAAGCAAAGGACGGCACGAAAGACCCGTATGACAAACCGTTCTATCACAAATTCGCCTCCATCCTCCGCACGCTGATTCGCAGGAAAACATTGACACTGGGTTCGATGGTAGTGCTCTTTGTTGCTTCGCTGGTTATCATGGGGACGATGCCTCAAAACTTCTTCCCTTCTCTGGACAAGCCTTATTTCCGGGCGGACGTGTTTTATCCCGACGGGTATAGCATTAACGATGTAGTGAAAGAGATGAAATCCGTAGAAGAGCATCTGGCAAAGCAGCCGGAAGTGAAGAAAGTATCGATCACCTTCGGCAGCACGCCGTTAAGGTATTATCTGGCTTCTACTTCGGTGGGTCCGAAACCGAATTTTGCCAATGTATTAGTTGAATTGACGGACAGTAAATATACAAAAGAGTATGAAGAAGATTTCGACGCGTACATGAAGGCGAATTATCCGAATGCGATTACCCGTACCAGTCTGTTCAAACTGTCGCCTGCGGTGGATGCCGCTATCGAAATCGGGTTTATCGGTCCGAATGTGGACACGCTTGTGGCGCTCACCAACCAGGTTTTGGAGATTATGCACCGGAATCCGGATTTAATCAATGTACGCAATTCGTGGGGAAATAAAGTTCCTGTATGGAAGCCTGTATATAGTCCCGAACGGGCGCAACCATTAGGGGTATCGCGTCAGGGAATGGCACAAAGTATCCAGATCGGAACCACAGGTATGACGCTTGGAGAGTATCGGCAGGGCGATCAGGTGCTTCCTATCTTATTGAAGGATAACACGGTGGATTCGTTCCGCATCAACGACCTGCGCACGTTGCCCGTGTTCGGCACGGGGAATGAAACGACCAGTCTGGAACAGGTGGTATCGGAATTTGATTTCCAATATCGTTTCTCGAATGTGAAGGATTACAACCGGCAAATGGTGATGATGGCGCAATGCGATCCGCGTCGCGGAGTGAATGCGATTGCTGCTTTCAATGAGGTTTGGCCGCTGGTGCAGAAAGAGATTAAAGTGCCGGAGGGGTATACGATGAAGTATTTCGGGGAACAGGAAAGTCAGGTGGAGTCTAACGAGGCGTTGGCCAAGAATTTACCGTTGACGTTCTTCCTGATGTTCGTCACGCTGTTGTTCCTGTTCAGGACGTATCGTAAGCCGACAGTGATCTTGTTGATGTTACCGCTTATTTTTATCGGTATCGTTTTGGGATTGGTGTTGCTAGGCAAGTCGTTCGACTTCTTCTCCATCCTTGGTTTGCTCGGACTGATTGGGATGAATATCAAAAATGCGATTGTACTGGTGGAACAGATTGATCTGGAGGCTAAAACGGGCAAAAAGCCGTTGGATGCTGTTGTCAGTGCCACCGCCAGTCGTATTGTGCCCGTAGCGATGGCGTCGGGTACTACTATTCTGGGTATGTTGCCATTGTTGTTCGATGCGATGTTTGGCGGTATGGCGGCTACGATTATGGGAGGTTTGTTAGTGGCTTCGGCACTGACATTGTTTGTTCTTCCGGTAGCCTATTGTGCCATTCAGAGAATCAAAGGCTAATTACCTTCTCTTATATGAAACTTGAATTTATTGTTTAGATTGAATAAAATGAAAACTCAACTTATAACTCTGTCTCTGCTGCTCCTCGGCCTCACAGCCGGGGCACAGCAGCCCTATCTTAGCCGGGAAGCTTACCGGGATAAAGTGGAAGCTTACAGTCAAATTCTGAAGCAACAGAAACTAAAGACGATAGCAAGTACGGAAGCACGGAAGATTGCTCACACGGGATTCTTGCCAAAAATTGATGTCAATGCGGACGGGACTCTCAACATGAGCGACCTTAATGCCTGGAACGAACCGGTAGGCGAATACCGCAACCACACCTATCAAGGTGTATTTATCGTCTCGCAACCGTTGTACACGGGCGGGGCACTCAACGCCCAGCACAAGATTGCCAAAGCGGATGAAAAGCTGAATCAACTAAATGAGGAGCTCACCATCGACCAGATTCATTATCAGAGCGATGCGGTTTATTGGAATGCTTCCGCTTCACAGGCTATGTTGCAGGCGGCGGACAAGTATCAAAGTATTGTGAAGCAACAGTATGACATCATTCAGGATCGTTTCAACGACGGGATGATTAGCCGAACGGACTTATTAATGATTTCCACCCGGCTGAAAGAAGCGGAATTGCAATATATCAAGGCGCGTCAGAATTATACCCTGGCACTGCAAAAACTGAATATCCTGATGGGAGAAGAGCCGAACAATCCCGTAGACAGTCTGTACACGATTGACACGGCTTCCGCTCCGGTGCAGATCCTTTCTCTGGAGAATGTACTGCAACGTCGCGCGGATTACGAAAGTACGGAGGTGAATATCATGAAAAGTCAGGCGCAACGCAAAGCGGCTCTTAGCCAGTTCAACCCGCAATTGAATATGTATTTTAGCGGTGGATGGGCTACAGCTACACCTAATCTCGGTTATGATGTTTCTTTTAATCCCATCGTCGGCATTAACCTGAATATACCGATCTTCCGTTGGGGAGCCCGGTTCAAAACAAACCGTCAGCAGAAAGCGTATATCGGCATACAGAAACTGCAACAAAGTTATGTGACGGATAATATCAACGAGGAACTTTCTGCCGCCCTGACCAAACTGACGGAAACGGAATATCAAGTGAAAACCGCCAAAGAGACTATGAGTCTGGCTAATGAAAATCTTGATTTGGTTTCTTTCTCGTATAATGAAGGAAAGGCAAACATGGTGGATGTACTCTCCGCACAATTGTCATGGACGCAGGCGCACACCAATCTGATTAATGCATATCTATCGGAAAAGATGGCGGTAGCGGAATACAGAAAGGTGATTAGTGAATAAAAAAAAGAGGCTTTGAAAAGCCTCTTTTTTTATAATATCAGTTACGTTCAGCGTTACGCAAGGAAGGAGATCAACACACCCGCAGCTACGGCAGAACCGATTACTCCGGAGATGTTGCTCGCCATGCAATATTGCAATACGTGATTCTTCGGATCGTACTTCAAAGCTATTTCATTGGCTACGCGGCTTGCCATCGGAACGGCACTCAAACCGGTTGCACCGATTAGTGGATTGATTTTCTTCTTCGAGAAGAGATTCACTAGTTTCACAAAGAAAATACCACCGGTTATTGAAAGTGCAAATGCAAGGAATCCACCGATCACGATACCGATTGTTGTCCAGTTGAGGAATGCTTCGGCAGTCATTGTTGCTCCGACAGACAGTCCGAGGAAGATGGTAGCCGCATTCATGATGCTATTGGAAGCAGCGTCGAACAAGCGGAACGTATTGGTTCCGATTTCTTTCACCAGATTACCGAACATCAGCATTCCGATCAATGGCACAGCACTTGGTACGAAGAGGGCCACAACAGTAGTTACCACAATCGGGAAGATAATCTTCAAGACACGCAGGTTCTTGATTTCCGTCTTTGAAGGATACATCTTTTCCTGTTCTTTCATATTGATGCTCAATTCCTTCTTAGTACAGAGCAGTCTCACTACGAGCGGAATAATCACCGGAACGAGTGCCATGTACGAATAAGCGGCAATGGCAATCGGGCCCAGCAAATGTGGCGCCAGTTTGATAGTCGTAAAGATAGCTGTCGGACCATCCGCACCACCGATAATTCCGAGAGAAGCGGCTTCTTTCGGGGTGAATCCCATCAGGATAGCTACCAACAATACGGTAAAGATACCCAGCTGTGCGGCTGCACCGAAAATAGAAAGACGCAGGTTACGCAACATCGGTCCGAAGTCCGTCAACGCACCGACACCCATGAAGATGATCGGAGGTAGGAAACCTGTTTTAATCAGCATATAGTAGATGAAATTCATCAGTCCCAGTTCGTGGGCGATATCATGCAGAGGCATTTCCCAGATGTTTTTCATTACTCCGTTTATCATAATCATGCCATTCTCGTCTGCCTGAATCACACCCATTTCTCCTCCGGGGAAGTTGGCCAACAACACACCGAAAGCGATGGGGACAAGCAGCAACGGCTCGTACTGTTTCTTGATACCCAGATAGAGCAGGACGAACGCGATGGCATACATTATCAGGAACTGCGGATCGGCAATGATATTGCTGAACGCAGTCATGTCATATAAGTTCTCAAATATTTCGTTCATTATCCTATCTTCATTAATACATCATCTTCTGAAACAGTATCTCCCGGATTGGCACAGATAGCAGTCACCGTACCGCCAAACTCTGCACGGATAGCATTATAGGTCTTCATCGCTTCTACATAGCAGATTACGTCTCCTTCTTTCACCGTATCGCCTACTTGCAAGGCGGTTTCTTGTGCATTCTTCACCAAAAAGAACTTGCCTTCCAACGGAGAAAGTACTTCTTTGCCTTCGCCTGCCGGAGCAGCGGAAGCACCCGCTGGAGTAGCAGGAAGCTCGGCATCGCCATAAGCTACGGTGACACGATAAGCCTGTCCGTCTACCTGTACGGTCAGTGTTTTCGGTTTAACATCTTCTTCCGGTGATTTATCTTTTTCGGCACGGCGTTTTGCCACGTCTTCGAGGAAGTCTTCTTTGGCTTTACCACTCTTGTAGGCTTCATATTGAGCCGGGTGCATCGCATATTCGAAGAGTTCTTCGTCGTCCTGTCCTGCTTCCCATTTGTTCTCTTTCATCAGTTTGCGATATTTGTCGAGAGCATCCGGATAGTTGTCCTGTGGATCGCCTTCGAAGAACTTACGGCCTTCACGTTCCGCCTTTTCAATGATTTCCGGAGCAAGTTTGCCCGGCAAACGTCCGGCTTTACCCAGAATCATGTCCCAAATATCATCGGCAATCATTCCCCAACGGTCTTTTCCTTTTTCCATTGCCATCACGTTCATCATGGCAAGGTTCTTCACATATTGACTGAATGGAGTCACCAATGGAGGATAACCGACACGAGGCCATACGTAAGCCACTTCGTCAAACAGTTTGATGAGCAGCTGATCTTGCGTCATAAACGGCAGATTGTGTTTTGCCTTATATTTATTGATGGATTCCAGATTGGATTCGAGGTCGGCCATCAGACTACCCATCATACCGCCGGGAAGTCCGGGAGCAATCAGCAAGGAGTTCATCAGGCGGTTTTTCGGGCTGATATACAGGCCGAGGAAGTCGTCCATAAATTCCTGAATCATGCCACGCACTTTCATGTAGGCTTCCATATTGATTTCGGGCACTTGATATCCGGCATCTTTCAGCATGGCTTGTACGCTAAGCAAATCGGCGTGACCTGTTCCCCATGAAAGTGGTTCTATACCGACATCGATGTAGTCGCAACCTGCTTGGCATACTTCAAGGATACTTGCCATATTGAATCCGGGACCTGCATGACTATGATACTGAACAGGGATTTCGGGATGTGCCGCTTTGATATTGGCTACGATCTTACCTAATGATACCGGACGGCCAATACCTGCCATATCTTTGATACAGATTTCATCTGCACCCAGTTTGATAAGTTCCAGCGCCATATTGGTGTAGTACTCTACCGTATGGATAGGCGAATGAGTGATACAAAGCGAGCATTGTGAAATCATGCCTGCTTCCTTTGCGTATGTGATGGAAGGAGCGATATTACGCACATCGTTCAATCCGCAGAACGTACGAGTAATGTCTGTTCCTTGTGCTTTCTTTACTTTGTAGAATAATTTGCGGACGTCTGCCGGAACGGGGCTCATACGAAGTCCGTTCAGTGCGCGGTCGAGCATGTGGGTTTGAATACCGGCTTCATGGAACGGTTTCGTCCATTCGCGCACGGCTGTATTCGGGTTTTCACCAAACAATAAATTTACCTGTTCAAAACCTCCGCCATTTGTTTCTACGCGGGCAAAACAACCCATTTCAATGATGGCCGGAGCTACCTTTACGAGTTGGTCTACACGAGGTACATATTTTCCGGCTGATTGCCACATATCTCGGAAAACCAAGCTAAACTTTACTTCTCTTTTCATGTCTTTCAGTGATATTCTTTATAGATTTATAATTTTTCTACTTTAGTGATTTTTCCTTTACCCTGTGTCACCACATTTACAGCAGCAGTAATGGCTGCTAAAATGTTTCCCGGAACAGGTGCAGGACCTCGTGCTGCTTCCCGCTTCACAGGAACCACTTCTTCGGGGGCATACTTGTTGACCAATGTAATCAACAGCTTACCTAAATAAATCACAATCAGCAGAATAACAAATACGGTAGCCATTCCGACCACCATCAGCAGGATCGCTGTTTCGATATTTTCCATATAATAAACTATTAGTAATTTAAGTTGTTCGTCTAAAAAGCGTTCGAAAATACCAAATTTTTATTATAAAATAAATTAAGAAAGGAATATAATGTATAAAACTGTCATTTCTCTGATTGATAATCAGAGCATTTATGAGCAGAAACTTATTACAAAAAAAATGTGAGAGAAAGCCCCTCAACTTTCTCTCACACTCTGATAAAACAATTATTAAATAAAAATACTCAATGATAAACCGGTTTAGCCCTCATCTGGTTTCATACCCTCTTCTTAACCTATTAAATTACCAGATAAAAACCGGTCTTGTTAAACCTCTCATGCGCCATCACGGCTTTCATTCTTTTAATTAGCGTAGCAGTCTAGTTGAAAAACCCTTTTAAGCCAACTTGTTTGATCGGGAAAAACAAGCCTTCTAAAGCTCATATAACCCTGGCGAGGGAACCATTTCTGACCTACGTCTCTGGCAGGAATTTTTCATCTGCCCACTGTCTATTGTTTGCTTTGAGCCCTAGTTTGTATTCTTTTCGAAATATTGTTTGTTTTGAATTTAGCTTGTAATTCCCTATAAGGCTTTCTATTGTTTGTTTTGAGCTCCGGCCTTTATTCCTATAAGGAAGATGGCCGGATAATTCCTTCTACAACATTTAATCTTCTAATCAATTCTACCGTTTTTTTCAAACATCATTAAATAGCTCTTATATTAGAAAGAGAAGCATCCATTTGTTTTTTACCAAGAAAAAATGAAGAAAATTTGAAGAAAAATAAAAAAGCCTCTCCTGACTATCCAGAAGAGGCTTTTTTTATTGCAAAATAATTTCTTTCCCTCGAATTTGATAACTGATTCCACACGAGCCGAAGACTTTTTCCAGCGTGGCGTTCAGGTCTTTCGTCAAAACCGTCCCGTTGTAGGTCAGCCCTTCGCACTTCTCGTGCCCGACGACTGTTACCTTAAATATGTGTTCAATATCTGCCACTACATTTATCAGCGGATCGTCTTCATACCCCAACACCTCGGGGAACTCCGATTCTTCTGCCTTTTTCTCTACCGGCACAATCTTGTTCTCATCGCAATGCACGCTTTCTCCGGCAAGCAATGTATGCTTACCTACAGCAGTCTCGACTTTCACACTTCCTTCCTCACAGTCGACAGTCATCTTCTTTCCTTGCTGATCGATGAGGAATTTCGTTCCCAGTACGGTTACGTCGCCGGCTTCTGTACGGACCGTGAATGTCTTGCCTTTGGTTACGTTAAAAGAGGCTTTACCCAATAGTTGCAATTTGCGCTCCCAAAGCCATGTGATATGATTGTAAGTCAGGCGGGAATTTTCCATCACCTGCACAGTACTACCATCCGGCAATTCATAGTTCATAGCAGTGTTATCAGTCACCACCTTTTCTTCTGCCAGGAAGTAACCACCTATCCCCAAAAGAAGGACAACTGCCGCTGCCACTCCCCATGAGAAAGAGAAACTTCTCCCCGCACCTTGTTTTCTTCTCCGGCTTAAGGCGATCTTATGGCTCTCCTCACGTTGCAACTTCAACTTATCACCTATTTCTTTTTTACGAGAAAAGATTTCGCCAACCAGAGGAAGTTTTCCTTCTTCTAAATATTTATCTAAAGATTCTGTCCACTTTTCCATATCTCACACCTCAATTAAAAATCCACAAATTAGCTGCTACCAACAACAAGAAAGATTTGCTCATACGCTCCCGCAAACTGGAGATAGCCATATGAGTAGTATTGTAAACCGTACGTGAAGTGAGTCCCATCACCTGGGCTATTTCTTCCGAACTCATCTTCTTATAGTACTTAAGATACAATACCTCCCGCTGTTGCTTCGTCAAATTGTTCAGTTCTTTCTGCAAAACTTCCAGCTGTTCTTTTTCTAACTCTGAACGGATAATAGCAGTTTCAATATCGATCTCCAGATCAAACTGATATTCGTTTGTGCCTACTTCATCCAGTGATTTTAATGAGCCACTATTCTCTTTTTTCAGTTCGTTCACTATCATGTGTCTCAACGAGACACATAAGTAAGCGGGTATGGATTGAGGGGCCGCGCAAGTTTCTCTTTTCTCAAAGATGTAAACAAACAACGACTGTATCGCCTCGGTTACCAAAGTCTCATCACCGGCTATCTTCATGCCATATCCATACAGTAAATCTGCATATTGCTCATAAAGCTGCCGGAATGCCTCTTCATCCCCTTGCTGAATTTTATCCCAGGATAGTGTCTTCATTTCTATTCACTCATTTATATGAGATATGTTTTTCCTTTTTTTACCTGATTTTTTAGTTAAAAATCAACGGAATATATTTTAAAACTCACTTGTAAAGTGGAATTTGATGTGTTTAAAGTCCATCTGCGCCATCTGAAGTACATAACCGGAGTCTGCCAGGAACACATCGCGCCCTTCTCTATCCTTTGCCATATACTGGTATTTACGTTTCTTGAAGGCTTCCAGTTCTGCGGGATCATCACTTTCTACCCAGCAGGCCTTATAAAGACTTACCGGTTCCCAGCGACAGGACGCATTGTATTCATTCAACAAACGGTACTGAATGACCTCAAACTGCAACTGTCCCACCGTACCGATAATCTTACGGCCATTGAACTGATTGACAAACAACTGTGCCACACCTTCATCCATCAACTGGTCGATACCTTTCGCCAACTGTTTCTGTTTCATCGGATCGGCATTTTCGATATACTTGAACATCTCCGGTGAGAAGCTCGGTAATCCGCGGAAATGAAGCATTTCACCTTCTGTCAGCGTATCGCCGATCTTAAAGGTACCATTATCCGGCAGACCGATAATATCTCCTGCATAGGCTTCGTCAATCGTTGTTTTACGCTGTGCCATAAATTGGGTGGGCGATGAAAAACGCATGGTCTTTCCATGACGAACGTGCACATAAGGAGCATTGCGGACAAACTTGCCGGAGCAAATCTTACAGAATGCCACACAAGAACGGTGGTTGGGATCAATATTGGCTGTAATCTTAAAGATGAATCCGGTGAATTTCGGTTCATCGGGGTTCACTTCACGCTCTTCTGCCTGTACAGGACGAGGACTGGGAGCTATCTCCACGAAACAGTTCAGCAGCTCTTGCACACCGAAGTTGTTCAACGCTGATCCGAAGAATACCGGTGCACAGTCTCCTGCGAGATAGGATTCCGAATCAAATTCGGGATAAACGCCTTCGATCAGTTCCAGATCACCACGCAGTTTGTCTGCCAATGGCTTGCCAATCTGCTGATCCAGTTCTTCCGTATGAATATCGACTGCCACTTTTTCTGTTACCATCTGTTTGGATGGCTGGTATAAGTCCAGTTTCTGTTCGTAGATGTTGTATACTCCTTTGAAACGTGCTCCCTGCTCTATCGGCCAGGATAAGGGACGAACCTGAATCATCAGTTCTTCTTCGAGTTCATCGAGCAAGTCGAACGGGTCTTTTCCTTCACGGTCCATTTTGTTGACGAAGATAATTACCGGAGTCTTTCTCATGCGGCATACCTCCATCAGTTTACGCGTCTGCGTTTCCACACCTTTCGCACCGTCTACAACGATGATAACGCTGTCCACAGCAGTCAGTGTACGGTATGTGTCTTCGGCAAAGTCCTGGTGACCCGGAGTATCGAGAATGTTGATTTTATAATCCCGATAGTCGAATTCCATCACGGAAGTCGTTACCGAAATACCACGTTGTTTCTCGATTTCCATCCAGTCGGACGTAGCCGTCTTTTTTATCTTATTACTCTTTACAGCACCTGCTACCTGTATCTGACCACCGAAAAGCAATAGCTTTTCCGTCAATGATGTCTTACCGGCATCTGGATGCGCAATAATGGCGAACGTTCGCCGTCTCAAAATTTCTGTATTATCTGCCATAGTTGTTAAATTGAGAATTGAAAATTGAAAATTAAAAAATGATACTCAAAGTAGTTTCTTTTTTATTTCTCAACTCTCAATTTTTAATTTCCAATTTCTCCAGGCATCGTTGGAGACTTTCCTCCCAATGGGGGATTTCGATGCCGAATGTTGTTTTTATTTTTGTTTTATCAAGTACGGAGTATGCCGGACGGTTGGCTTTTGCAGGATATTCAGCTGTATGCAGAGGTTTCACTTTGCAGGAGGTTATTCCCGCCAGGCGATAAATAGCCACTGTGAAATCATACCAGGAACAAACGCCTTCATTGCTGAAATGGTAGATGCCGCGGACTATACCTTTATTAATAATGGTATAGATGGCACGTGCTAGGTCATTGGCATAAGTCGGGGTTCCGATCTGGTCGAAAACAACTCCCAGACTGTCACGCTCTTTTCCAAGACGGATCATTGTCTTCACAAAATTATTGCCGAAGATGGAATAAAGCCATGCAGTACGGATTACGACTGCTTTCTCGCAATAATTCATCACGTCATATTCTCCTTCCAGTTTGGTGGTGCCATATACAGAGTCCGGACAAGGATCGCAATCCTCCGTATACGGAGTGTGTGCAGTACCATCAAAGACATAATCGGTAGATACTTGTATCATAGCGGCTCCGTTGAATTGTGCCGCACTTGCCAATTGTTTCGGTGCTTCGCAATTCAATTGATAGGCTAGTTCCGAATTATCTTCCGCTTTATCTACGGCCGTATAAGCGGCACAGTTCACGACAAGCTCAATCCGCTTCTCTGCGATATAAGCCCAAACGGCTTGCTTGTCACAGATGTTTAGTTCTTCTACATCTGTGAAATAATACGTATGTTGCGGGTTCTCTTTTGCAAGCACCTGCATCTCATTGCCAAGCTGACCGTTGGCACCCGTTACCAAAATTCTCATTTATTCATCCAGTTTTAATTCACCTTTACGGTCTTTATCATAATAGTTTGCCAACATAGAAAGGAAACTAGTGATAGCTTCCACTGCCTTAGCAGTACCTTCACTGATAGGCTTTTTTTGAAGACGAAGCAGGAGTACTCCATACAATGCCTCAAAACAGGTCTCCAATTCGGGCTCGTCTTTCTTACCGTTTTTATTCCGTAATTCTACAATAAACGGCAATGCCTTGAAATAAGCGGCACTGTAAAAAGGAAATTTAGGAGAAGAAGCCAATGCGTTATGCAACTCTGTCAGATTGATAATCACATTCTTATTAATCTGCAAATGACCTTTTTCCCGTACTCCTTCCTCACTCATCATCGTAATCAGATTGGTATACCATTCTCTCATGGCAGGCTGCTGATCTGCCGGATAACGGGCAATTATATTTGCCTCCATCTCTTCCGGTTCACAATGATTGGCGCGGATCAAGTCTTCCTCTTGCCACATATATATAAGGTACTCGGCAATATTCTTCTCTTTCAGTTGTTGTGCTATCTGATTCATAAGTTATCTCCTAATAAAGTGATTCTCCCAACAAAGTAAAAATCAGTCCGGCAAGGGATACCAGCATTACAATACTTCCTACAACACGATTCAGTATCCAGATACCACGCAAGTTGAATTTAGTGCGCACTTTGTTCACAAAGTAAGTAATCCCCAACCACCAGGTCAATGCCCCTATAGCAATAGCAACATAGCCTGTGATTTCTTCGAACACCAGAACTCCCGGCTGCACAAAAGCAAAACGGGCGAAAAGTCCGATAAACAGGAAGATTATCAAGGGATTGGAGAGAGTGACGAAAAATGCGGTAATAAAGTTATGGAAATAAGAACCTTTGCTGGAGGAAGCCGGACGAATGGACTGCACCGGGTTGCTACGAAAGGTATATATACCAAAAAGGAGTAGCATGATGCTCCCCAATAATTGCAGATAGAAAATATTCTTATTAATATAATCGAACACAAAGCTCATCCCGTAGCCGGTGAGCAAAGCGTATGCTATATCGCTCAAAGAGGCTCCCAGACCTGTTACAAATCCATACCAACGCCCTTTATTCAAAGTCCTCTGGATGCATAATACGCCCACCGGACCGAGGGGTGCGGACACAACAACGCCAATAATAAAGCCTTTCACTAATATATCGAATATGGTCTCTATCTGAATCATGTCGCAAATATCGCACTTTTTTGTGATATGGGGATAGTATATTAACGTTTTTTCCACACAAGAATCACTATATATAGCGATAATAAGTAAAACGTACATCGAAAATAAACATATTAAATAAGGTATAGGAATTTATTCTCTATTTTTTTCCTACCACCAACGAAATTGATTATCTTTGCGCCACAGAAAAAGAGAAGAGTTTCTCCTGCAGGAACTTCAATCGTAAAATCGTAAATCGTAAAATCGTAAATATACAACATGATTCTTTTTTTCAGAACCCCTTCCAAGAGCGTGATTGCCGTAGAGAGCAACCATCAGCTCACCCCTGACGAAAGTAATAAACTCTGCTGGCTTTTTGGCGAAGCCGTGATGGAAAGTGAAGAAAACCTGAAAGGCTGTTTCGTTGGCCCACGCCGCGAAATGATCACTCCCTGGAGTACAAACGCAGTAGAAATCACCCAGAACATGGGGCTCGAAGGCATAAGCCGCATCGAGGAGTACTTCCCTGTTAAGGACGAAAATGCCGATTACGACCCGATGCTCCAGCGCATGTACAAAGGACTCGACCAAAACGTATTCACGACAAACCGTCAGCCGGAACCGATCATCTACATTGAAGATCTCGAAGTGTACAACGAAAAAGAAGGTCTGGCTCTTTCCAAAGAAGAAATGGACTACCTGAAGAAAGTAGAAAAGGACCTCGGACGGAAACTGACCGACTCTGAAGTATTCGGTTTCGCACAAATCAACTCCGAACACTGCCGCCACAAAATTTTCGGCGGAACGTTTATCATCGATGGTGTAGAGCAGGAATCTTCTCTGTTCCAGATGATTAAAAAGACGACACAGGAAAATCCGAATAAAATAATCTCTGCTTATAAAGATAATGTAGCCTTCGCCGAAGGTCCGGTTGTAGAACAGTTTGCTCCGGCAGATCATTCAAAACCTGATTTCTTCCAGATAAAGGACATCAAGAGTGTTATCTCACTGAAAGCGGAAACTCATAACTTCCCTACTACTGTAGAACCGTTCAATGGTGCTTCTACCGGTACCGGTGGTGAAATCCGCGACCGTATGGGTGGCGGTAAAGGTTCATGGCCGATTGCAGGTACTGCTGTCTACATGACTTCTTACCCGCGCACAGAAGAAGGACGCGAATGGGAAGAGATTCTTCCGGTACGCAAATGGCTATACCAGACTCCGGAACAGATTCTAATCAAAGCATCCAATGGTGCTTCCGACTTCGGTAACAAGTTCGGCCAGCCGCTGATCTGCGGTTCGGTACTGACTTTCGAACATACGGAAAACAAAGAAGTTTATGGTTACGACAAAGTAATCATGCTTGCCGGTGGTGTTGGTTACGGTACACAACGTGACTGCCTGAAAGGCACACCGGAAGCAGGAAACAAAGTGGTAGTAATCGGTGGTGACAACTACCGTATCGGACTGGGTGGCGGTTCCGTATCTTCTGTTGATACCGGTCGTTACAGCAGTGGTATCGAGTTGAATGCCGTGCAACGTGCCAATGCAGAAATGCAGAAACGTGCCAACAACGTCGTACGCGCTCTTTGTGAAGAAGAAGTGAATCCGGTGGTTTCTATCCATGACCACGGTTCTGCCGGACACGTAAACTGTCTGTCCGAACTCGTGGAAGAATGTGGTGGTTTGATCGACATGAGCAAGTTGCCTATCGGTGACAAGACTTTGTCTGCCAAAGAAATCATCGCTAACGAAAGTCAGGAACGTATGGGTCTGCTGATTAAAGAAGAGGCTATTGAACATGTACGTAAAATTGCCGAACGCGAACGCGCTCCGATGTACGTAGTCGGTGAAACAACCGGCGATCATCGTTTCGCTTTCCAACAGGCTGACGGTGTACGTCCGTTCGACCTTGCCGTAGAACAGATGTTCGGTTCTTCTCCCAAGACATATATGACAGACAAAACAGTGGAACGTCATTACGAAATGCCGAAATACGAATTGTCTAAACTACATGAATATCTGACAAATGTATTGCAGCTTGAAGCTGTAGCCTGCAAAGACTGGTTGACAAATAAGGTAGATCGTTCGGTAACAGGTAAAGTGGCTCGTCAGCAATGCCAGGGTGAACTTCAGTTGCCGTTGAGTGACTGTGGTGTCGTAGCACTCGACTACCGTGGCGAAAAAGGTATCGCTACCTCTATCGGACATGCTCCGCAAGCAGCATTGGCTGATCCGGCTGCCGGCTCTATTCTTTCTGTATCCGAAGCACTAACCAATCTGGTTTGGGCTCCAATGGCAGAAGGTATGGACAGTATTTCGCTGTCTGCCAACTGGATGTGGCCTTGCCGCTCTCAAGAAGGTGAAGATGCCCGTCTTTACACAGCTGTCAAAGCATTGAGCGATTTCTGCTGCGCACTGCAAATTAATGTTCCTACCGGAAAAGACTCTCTGTCTATGACACAGAAGTATCCGAACGGTGAGAAAGTGATTTCTCCGGGAACTGTGATTGTTTCTGCCGGTGGTGAAGTTTCCGACGTGAAGAAAGTGGTATCTCCGGTATTGGTTAACAATGAAAAGACTACACTTTATCATATTGATTTCAGCTTCGATGAACTGAAACTGGGTGGTTCGGCTTTTGCACAATCTCTGGGTAAAGTTGGTGACGAAGTACCTTGCGTACAAGATGCCGAATATTTCCGTGATGCTTTCCTTGCCGTACAGGAACTTGTCAACAAAGGCCTGATCCTTGCCGGACACGATATTTCTGCCGGTGGTTTGATTACTACATTGCTCGAAATGTGCTTCTCTAATGTAGAAGGCGGTATGGAAATCAGCCTCGACAAGATGAAGGAACAGGATATCGTTAAAATTCTGTTTGCTGAAAATCCGGGTATCGTTATCCAGATCAGCGACAAGCATAAGGATGAAGTGAAGAAGATTCTGGAAGATGCCGGCGTAGGCTATATGAAGTTGGGTAAACCGACTGACGAACGTCACATTCTAGTATCTAAAGATGGAGCTACTTACCAATTCGGTATCGATTATATGCGCGATGTGTGGTATTCTTCTTCTTACCTGCTCGACCGCAAACAATCTATGAACGGTTGTGCTAAAGCACGTTTCGAGAACTACAAGATGCAGCCTGTTGAATTTGCTTTCATGCCGGAATTCAAAGGTAAGCTTTCTCAATATGGTATCACTCCGGATCGTCGCACTCCAAGCGGTATCCGCGCAGCTATCATCCGTGAGAAAGGCACAAACGGTGAACGCGAAATGGCTTACTCACTCTACCTGGCAGGTTTCGACGTGAAAGACGTGACGATGACCGACCTCATCAGCGGACGCGAGACACTGGAAGATGTAAACATGATCGTTTACTGTGGCGGTTTCTCTAACTCCGACGTATTGGGTTCCGCTAAAGGATGGGCAGGCGCATTCCTGTTCAACCCGAAAGCTAAAGAAGCATTGGATAAATACTATGCACGCGAAGATACATTGTCATTAGGTGTCTGCAACGGTTGCCAGTTGATGATGGAACTCGACCTTATCAACCCGGAACTGAAGAAGAAAGGCAAAATGTTGCATAACAACTCGCACAAGTTCGAATCACGCTTCCTCGGCCTTACTATCCCGACTAACCGCAGTGTGATGTTCGGCTCTTTGAGTGGAAGTAAACTGGGTATCTGGGTAGCTCACGGAGAAGGAAAATTCTCTTTGCCGTATGACGAAGATAAATACAATGTAGTAGCGAAATACAGCTATGACGAATATCCGGGCAACCCGAACGGCTCCGATTATTCTATCGCAGCACTGGCTAGCGCAGACGGACGTCACCTGGCTATCATGCCGCACCTGGAACGTTCAATCTTCCCATGGCAAAACGGTTGTTATCCGGCCGACCGCAAGAACAGTGATCAGGTTACTCCATGGATAGAAGCGTTTGTCAATGCTCGCAAGTGGGTGGAAGCGAAAATGAAATAAATCATTTCTATACTCTACAGAGGCTGGTACTTTCAATAGTGTCAGCCTCTTGTTTTATTAAACTTTCCGCTCTACCGAAAGGCGTTTGGCAGATACCAAAACACCGAAAACAAACAGTATATACCAATAGCTATCAAATAGTCTGTTTTCTTCATTTTTGGAGCGCTGTTATCTTTCACCAAAATTTTGTAATATCGGAAAATCTTCTTAATTTTGTCAAACTTTCCCCCTCATAAAAGATTCAATAACCCTTAAAAGTCCTATTTGTATGAAAAAATGGCTTTTTCTAATCTTATTGTTTCCTCTAACTTGTGTCGCGCAGACGTATCGATATCTTGGAGTGGAAGATGGGTTAAGTAACCGGCGGGTATACTGCATTCAAAAAGATAAAACCGGATACATGTGGTTCCTCACACACGAAGGTATTGATCGATACAATGGAAAAGAGTTTAAACGATATAAGTTAATGGATGGTGACGCAGAAGTGAACTCTCTGTTAAATCTAAACTGGCTTTATATCGACCAAGAAGGAGTTTTATGGGAAATCGGAAAAAAAGGAAAAGTATTCCGATATGACCAAATTCACGATTGCTTCAGCCTTGTATATAAATTACCAATGGATAGTTTCAGCGAACAGCCGGACCCGGTCACTTATGCCTGGCTCGACCAGAACAAACACATCTGGTTGTGTAATAAGGATACCATCTTCCTCTATAACACGGAAACTCAACAAGTCACCCATATAAAGAATGATATAAGTGAAGACATCACAGATATTGAACAGATAGACGAATCACATTTCTTCATCGGTACGGAAATGGGTATTCATTATGCCAAACTAGAAAATAGCACACTGGAACTTATCAATTGTGATAAGTTGGAGAGTGTGAAAGTTCAGGTTGTCGATTTACATTTCGACAAAAAGATTCGTAAACTATTCATCGGAACTTTCCTGCGGGGAATCATGATTTACGATATGAATACCAAATCTGTCATACGCCCCGAACAGAACCTGAAGAATATTAGTATCACACGATTCAAACCGCTAAATGACAAAGAGTTATTGATAGCTACAGATGGCGGAGGAGTACACAAGATGAATGTGGATACTTATCAAATCGTACCCGAAATTGTAGCTGATTACAATAGTAATTGTGGCATGAACGGTAACAGTATCAATGACATTTTTGTAGATGATGAAGAACGGATATGGCTGGCTAATTACCCCATCGGAATCACGATACAAAATAACCGTTATACGAGCTACAAATGGATTAAGCACTCCATTGGCAATAAGCAGTCTTTAATCAATGACCAAGTGAACTCCATTATCGAAGACAGAGACGGAGATTTATGGTTCGCAACGAATAATGGCATCAGCTTTCTTAATTCAAAGACCGGACAATGGCGATCGATACTTAGCTCTTTTGAAGAGTCGCAAAGTAATAAAAGCCACATCTTTCTTACTATATGCGAAGTGGCTCCCGGAACTATCTGGGCAGGCGGGTACTCTTCCGGTGCTCACCAGATAGATAAAAAGACATTCAACGTCAGCTATTTCATGCCGCCTTTGTACACTCATACAAACAAGCGGCCGGATAAATATATACGTGATATCCGTACAGATATGCAAGGGTATATCTGGTCGGGAGGATTCTACAACCTCAAACGTATTAATCTGAAAACGCAGGAAGTACGGTTTTATGATGGATTAAATTCCATTACCGCCATCGTTGAGAAAGATGAAAAAAGTATGTGGATCGGTAGTGCCACCGGGCTATGTCTTTTAGATAAAGAATCCGGTAAATTCGAGCGTATAAAACTTCCGGTAGAATCGAGTTATATCTACTCCCTGCACCAGGCAAAAGATGGATCATTATATATAGGTACCAGCGGATCGGGACTCTTGATTTACGATATTAACAAAAAACTATTCACTCATTACCACACAGAAAACTGTGCTTTAATATCCAATAATATCTATACTATATTATCGGATGCGGACAGAGACATACTGATGAGTACAGAAAGCGGACTGACAAGCTTTTACCCTAATGAAAAGAAATTCTACAACTGGACCAAAGATATGGGATTGATGACTACACATTTCAATGCACTGTCGGGTGTTCTCCGGAAAAACAATAAATTTATTTTAGGGAGTTCGGACGGAGCTGTGGAATTTGATAAGGACATGAAATTGCCCAGAGGTTATTCTTCTAAAATGATTTTCAGCGATTTCAAGATTTTCTATCAGACAATCTACCCGGGCGATGAGAATTCTCCGCTGAAAGCAAGCATCAATGATACAAAGGTATTGAATTTAAAATACAATCAGAATATATTCTCTTTGCAGGTTTCTTCTATCAACTATGACTATCCTTCCAACATTCTTTATTCCTGGAGACTGGAAGGTTTCTATGATGAATGGAGCAAACCCGGAACGGAGAATACGATTCGTTACACCAATCTTGCCCCGGGCACATATACGCTAAGAGTACGCGCCATTTCCAATGAAGACAAACGCATCATGCTTGAAGAAAGAAGTATAGATATTATCATAGCCCAACCTTTCTGGTTGACATTCTGGGCCATGCTGGTTTATACAGCTATCCTTTGTCTCATTGCCATCGTCCTATTGCGTATCCTGATTTTAAGAAAGCAGCGTAAAGTCTCCGACGAGAAAATACATTTCTTTATCAATACGGCACATGATATCCGTACCCCATTGACGCTTATCAAAGCACCTTTGGAAGAACTACGTGAAAAAGAAGAGTTGAGCAAAGAAGGTATTTCGAACATGAATACGGCATTACGAAACGTTAACGCCCTACTGCGCCTGACGACCAATCTTATCAACTTTGAGAGAGCGGACGTATATTCTTCCGAGCTATATATTTCAGAGCATGAACTCAATACGTTTATGAATGAAATATTCAATGCATTTCAACAGTACGCCAACATCAAACATATCAACTTCACTTATGAAAGTAATTTCAGGTATATGAATGTATGGTTTGATAAAGAGAAAATGGAGTCTATTTTTAAGAACATCATTTCGAATGCATTGAAATATACTCCCGAAAATGGGAATGTACAGGTTTTCGTTTCTGAATCAACAGATTCATGGAGCGTGGAAGTCAGAGACACGGGAATCGGAATTCCGGCTAACGAACAAAAGAAGTTGTTCAAGCTCCATTTCCGCGGCAGCAATGCTATCAACTCCAAAGTAACGGGAAGTGGTATCGGTCTGATGCTTGTATGGAAGTTAGTCCGTTTGCACAAAGGAAAGATCAATCTGTCAAGTATCGAAAACCAAGGATCAGTTATCAAAATAACGTTCCCCAAAGATAGCAAGCGTTTCCGGAAAGCACATCTGGCAACTCCGAGCAAACAGCGTATAGAAATCGAAAACGTTCCGTCTTCATCGCCTGAAATTTACGAAAACGCACAGAAGAAAGAGAACATAAATCATCGTCGTATCTTAATTGTGGAAGATAATGATGAGTTGCGCAACTATCTGTCGCAAACGCTATCCGAAGAATATATCGTACAGGTTTGTTCCAATGGAAAAGAAGCACTGACGATTATTCCCGAGTACAAACCGGAGCTGGTTATTTCAGACATTATGATGCCGGAAATGCGGGGTGATGAATTATGCCAGGCTATCAAGAACAATATCGAGACTTCCCACATCCCCGTTATCCTGCTGACTGCTTTGAATAATGAGAAAGATATTCTCTCGGGACTTCAGATTGGTGCGGATGAATACGTTGTGAAGCCATTCAACATTGGTATATTGAAAGCAAATGTGGCCAATCTATTGGCTAATCGTGCACTCTTGCGCAGCAAATACGCAAATCTGGATCTGAATGATGAGGAAAATGATGAAGACTGCATTAACTGTTCACAGGATATTGACTGGAAGTTTATTGCAAACGTCAAAAAGAATGTGGAAGACAACATCGACAATCCGGCTCTGACTGTAGATGTGTTATGCAGCCTGATGGGAATGAGTCGCACAAGTTTTTACAATAAATTAAGGGCATTAACCGATCAGGCACCGGGAGATTATATCCGGCTGATTCGTCTGAAACGTGCCGTACAATTACTAAAAGAAAACACACATAGCATAACAGAAATTGCAGAAATGACGGGATTCAGTGATGCCAAGTACTTCCGCGAAGTATTTAAGAAGCATTTTAATGTAAGCCCCAGTCAGTATGGCAAAGAGAAAAAAACAGCTAGTAAGGAAGGAGGAGAAAAGAAAGAATGAACATTTATCTCGAAGCATTTGGAATCTTTTTTAAAATAGGCGCCTTTACCATTGGAGGAGGGTATGCAATGGTGCCACTGATTGAAAATGAAATTGTCACCAAGCGAAAATGGATTGCGCAGGAAGATTTTATAGACCTGTTAGCTATCTCCCAATCCGCTCCGGGAATTCTGGCAGTCAATATTTCTATCTTCATAGGATATAAACTGCGTGGCATCCGGGGAAGTATTATCACAGCATTGGGAACTATTTTGCCGTCTTTCATTATTATATTAGCTATCGCCCTGTTCTTTCATAGTTTCCAAGATAATCCGATAGTGGAACGTATTTTTAAAGGAATCCGCCCGGCAGTGGTGGCACTTATCGCGGCGCCGACCTTTACCATGGGACGATCCGCAAAAATCAACCGCTACAATCTGTGGATTCCTGTTGTCTCGGCATTATTAATCTGGCTGTTGGGCTTCTCCCCTATCTGGATTATCATTGCTGCCGGTGTAGGAGGGTTCCTGTGGGGAAAACTTAGAAAAGTTGAGAGTTGAGAGTTGAGAATTGAGAAGACACGGATTACACGGATTAACGCTATCATTTTACAGATTCATAATTTCCAAAACCGCGAAATCCGTGTAATCCGTGCCTAAAATTATTATATAATAAATTATTAATCACATGATTTACCTACAGTTATTCTATACATTTTTCAAAATCGGCCTCTTTGGTTTCGGAGGTGGGTACGCCATGCTTTCCATGATTCAAGGTGAAGTGGTTACCCGTTACGGATGGGTGAGTTCACAGGAGTTTACTGATATTGTAGCAATCAGCCAGATGACTCCGGGACCTATCGGCATTAATGCAGCGACCTATGTAGGGTTTACTTCTACCGGAAGTGTTTGGGGTTCCATCATTGCAACCTTTGCAGTGGTCCTCCCCTCTTTTATCTTGATGCTGACCATTAGCAAGTTCTTTTTAAGGTATCAGAAACATCCTGTGGTGGAATCTATCTTCGACGGGCTGCGCCCGGCAGTAGTAGGACTACTCGCTTCCGCTGCGCTAGTATTAATGAATGTAGAAAATTTCGGCTCGCCTACGAAAGATACTTATTCATTCGTCATCAGTATCATTATATTCCTGATCGCTTTCATCGGAACAAGAAAATACAAAGCCAATCCGATATTAATGATTATCGGCTGCGGCATTGCAGGATTACTACTTTATTAGTTGATAGGTGATAGGTGATAATTGATAGTTAGCTGCGCTATGCTGCATAGTCACTTTCAATTATCAACTATCACCTATCAACTATCAAATAATCAAAGTTTCAACTTCTTACTTACAGACTTGGATTCATTATGCAAGCGATCTAAAGCTGTCACTACATAACGGCATTTTGTTTTCCCTGTTTCATAAGGAAGTTTATAGAATGGATTCCGCGTGATAGCTACAATATGAGAAGGATCGTCCAAATCCACCTTTTCTTTACCGTCAAAACGATAGACTACATATTGAACTGCCTTATCCATCTCTGTATCAGCTTTCGGAGCTGTCCAGAAAAGGATATAGCCATCTTCTGTCCATACCTTTTTCATTTTACGTACCTTGCCCGGAGCTTTATCATCCATAAAATCAAAGACTGGAATCAAAGCAGGATATTTATGATATTCACTGATTAAAGCATCGCGATATCTACCCTGGTTCTCAACAACAGCTGCCGCATACCATTGACAGCTACCTCCGATTGTTTGGTAAGCACGTTGCAAAGCCATCTTGCGGGGAAGCTGATTGATAGAAGGATTCTGCGGATCGGCAAACTGAACTGTCTTTGGCACCGACTGACCAATGAACAACGGCCGGTTTTCCGAATGAGTAGCCCACCATTTCACCAGTGTCTCATAGTCGGCAGCTTTGTGGCCAATCTCCCAGTAAATTTGCGGAATATTATAATCAATCCATCCTTCACGTGCCCAAAGGAGTACATCGGCATAAAGATCATCATAGTTCTGCAAACCATTAGTGTTACTTCCCAACGGATCGCTCTTCTGATTACGATAAATACCGAACGGACTGATACCAAACTTCACCCATGGCTTGATGCCACGAATCGTTTCGTGAAGCTTCTTTATCAACACATTCACATTACTACGACGCCAATCTGCCTTATTGGTGAAACCTCCACCATAACGGGCGAAACTTGCATCATCCGGAAAATCCAATCCATTAACCGGATAAGGATAGAAATAATCATCCATGTGAATAGCATCTACATCATAACGAGACACAATATCGGTCACGATTTTACAGATATGCTCCCGGCTTTCAGGAAGTGCCGGATCGAAATATAACTGATCGCCATAAGTAACAAACCATTCCGGATGCTGGTGATAAATATGCTCCGGTGCCAACTTATTCTTTAATGAGGTCTTCACGCGGTAAGGATTGATCCAGGCATGAAATTCCATATTCCGTTTCTGACATTCTTCAATCATAAACTGCATCGGATCCCACATAGGAGAAGGCGTCTGACCTTGCGTTCCTGTCAGGAAACGGCTCCACGGCTCATGCTGGGAAGCATATAATGCATCCGCCTCAGGGCGTACCTGAAAGATGATTGCGTTAATGCCGGCTTCCTGAAGAGAGTTCAACTGACTAACCAATATTTGTTTCAGTCTCTCTGTGGGAATGCCACGAAACTGACCGTTAACAGCTTGTATCCACGCTCCACGGAATTCACGTTTAGGATATTTATTGCCTGATGGCACCTGTGCCCTCACTCCTACCACCAGAAGAAGAGCTAAAAGTAAAAGATAGTTTTTCAGCTTCATAATATTCTTAAATCGTAATAATGTGACGCAAAGATAATACAAACTCCCGATAAATTCGCTAACTTTGCCGACTACCATAAAAAAGGAGTATTTTATGTCAGAAAACAACTATATTTCGATCAAAGGCGCACGCGTCAACAACCTAAAAAACATCGATGTAGATATTCCCCGCAACAAACTTGTTGTTATCACCGGATTATCGGGTTCGGGAAAATCATCTCTTGCTTTTGATACGCTCTACGCAGAAGGACAACGCCGCTACGTGGAAAGTCTAAGCAGTTATGCGCGCCAGTTTCTGGGACGAATGAGCAAACCGGAATGTGACTTTATCAAAGGGATTCCTCCCGCCATTGCTATCGAACAGAAAGTGAACAGCCGCAATCCCCGTTCTACCGTGGGCACCTCGACTGAAATTTACGAATATCTACGCCTGTTATATTCGCGGGTAGGGAAAACGTATAGCCCCATCAGCGGACAAGAAGTGAAGAAGCACTCTACAGAAGACATTGTCAACTGCATGCTCTCATACCCGGAAGGTACAAGATATACGGTACTGACACCTATCCGCCTGCGTGAAGACCGCACCTTGCAACAACAACTGGAAATAGACCTGAAACAAGGGTTCAACCGTATCGAAGTGAACGGTGAAATGAAGCGTATTGATGAATATACGCCTGTGGCAGGTGATGAAGTATATCTACTGGTGGACCGTATGGCGGTTGCCAATAGCAAGGACGCCATCAGCCGACTGACCGATTCTGCCGAAACAGCCATGTATGAAGGTGACGGAACCTGTATGCTGCGTTTTTATCTATCAGACGGAACCACAAAGTTACATACTTTCAGCACTAAATTCGAAGCAGACGGTATCATCTTCGAAGAGCCGAATGACCAGATGTTTTCATTCAACTCTCCTATCGGTGCTTGCCCTGTATGTGAAGGATTCGGTAAAGTGATCGGTATTGATGAGCATTTAGTTGTTCCGGATCGTTCCTTATCCGTATATGAAGGTGCTATCGTATGCTGGCGAGGTGAAAAGATGGGTGAATGGAAAGAAGAACTGATTCACAATGCGGATAAATTCGACTTCCCGATTTTCACTCCCTATTATGAGTTGACAGATGCGCAACGCCGTTTACTTTGGGAAGGCAATCAATATTTCCATGGCATCAATGATTTCTTCAAGATGCTGGAAGAGAATCAATATAAGATACAATACCGGGTAATGCTGGCACGTTACCGCGGAAAGACACTTTGCCCGAAATGCCACGGCACTCGCCTGAAACCGGAAGCCGGATATGTCCGGGTGGGTGGAAAAAACATTTCCGAACTGGTAGATTTGCCTATCACAGAACTGAAGGAATTCTTCGATCATTTGGAACTGGACGAGCACGACAGCAACGTATCCCGACGTATCCTGGTTGAAATAAATAGCCGGATTCGTTTTCTAATTGATGTAGGTTTGGGCTATCTGACTTTGAACCGGCTTAGTAATTCTTTATCGGGTGGAGAAAGTCAACGTATCAATCTGGCAACTTCACTGGGAAGTAGCCTTGTTGGTAGCCTTTATATTCTCGACGAGCCAAGTATCGGACTGCATAGTCGTGATACGGACCGTCTGCTCCATGTGTTGCGTCAACTGCAACAATTAGGCAATACGGTAGTAGTGGTAGAGCACGACGAAGAGATCATCCGTGCTGCAGATTACATTATTGATATAGGTCCTAATGCAGGACGTCTGGGTGGAGAGGTTGTTTACCAAGGCGATATGAAGGATTTGAAGAAAGGAAGCAACAGTTACACGGTACGTTATCTTTTGGGAGAAGATGAAATTCCCGTTCCGGAACATCGCCGGCCGTGGAATAATTATATAGAATTGAAAGGCGCACGTGAGAATAACCTGAAAGGAGTAAACGTACGTATCCCACTTAATGTGATGACAGTCGTTACCGGTGTTTCCGGTTCCGGAAAGAGTACATTAGTGAGAGACATTTTCTTCCGGGCATTGAAACGTGAATTGGATGAATGCAGTGACCGTCCGGGAGAGTTCTCCTCAATCGGAGGAAGTTTGCGCGACCTGCGGAATGTAGAATTTGTAGACCAGAACCCTATTGGAAAATCATCACGTTCTAATCCGGTGACTTACATCAAAGCCTACGACGAAATTCGTAAACTGTGGTCTGAACAACCGCTAGCTAAACAAATGGGGTATACTCCCGGATTCTTCAGTTTCAACAGTGAAGGCGGACGTTGCGAAGAATGTAAGGGGGAAGGAACCATCACCGTAGAAATGCAATTTATGGCAGACTTAGTGTTGGAGTGTGAATCTTGTCACGGAAAACGGTTCAAGTCTGATACACTGGAAGTGAAATTCAACGATAAAAGCATCTACGATGTGTTGGAGATGACCGTCAATCAGGCGGTTGAGTTCTTTAACGAACATGGACAAAAGAAAATTGTGAAGAAGTTACTTCCTTTGCAGGACGTAGGACTGGGATATATTAAATTAGGACAGTCGTCTTCCACTCTTTCCGGTGGTGAAAACCAACGTGTCAAACTGGCATTCTATTTGAGCCAGGAGAAAGCCGACCCGACGATGTTTATCTTTGACGAGCCGACTACCGGACTTCATTTCCATGATATTCGCAAACTTCTGGATGCTTTCGACGCACTGATTCGCCGGGGACACAGTATCGTTATCATTGAACATAATATGGATGTCATCAAATGTGCCGATTATGTAATCGATCTCGGACCGGAAGGCGGAGATAAGGGTGGAAACATTGTAGCAGTGGGCACCCCGGAAGAAGTTGCCGCTTGCGGAGCAAGTTATACAGGACAATTCTTGAAAGAAAAACTTTAATAGTTGATAGTTGATAAATGATAGATGATAGTTGGCTGCGCAATATTTGCTGCATGGTAATTCTTACCTATCATTTATCATCTATCATTTATTATCTATCATTTATCAACTATTTAAAAGTAGAATCCGAATCCTATCTTCACACCAAAACGTGAATTATCGGAGTCATCAAAACGCCATTTATAATAAACAGCCGGTTCGATGGTTACTGTTTTGGAAAGAAAGTACGCATATCCGGCTTCAATGCCCAATCCCCAATCATTGTTATGGCCACCACCTTTGTAACGGACACGTTCCCAATCAAAACCACCTCCGAGATAAATCCCCGTTGTATTGAAATAGCAACGCATTCCTGTACCCAGTGTATATGTATCCTTCGGTTGCGACCAGTCTGCTCCAAGATTTACCATCAATGCAAAACCATCTGCCAAAAACGTACCGGCTTGCGCACCAATACCAAACTTAGCATCATCATTTTTACTGTAAGAAAAATCCAGTCCTGTGACGGAAGGGTTGAGAATCATCGTTCCTTTCTCAAATTGTGCCTGTGCAGTGAAAGAGACTGCCAATAAGCAAAGTGCCAAAGCTAATTTCTTCATAAACTTATTTTTTTAAGTGAATAGATTGTTCGTCTTTTTTGCGGCGTTCACGCATTTGTTCCTTTTTCCGAAGCACTAGCCAAAGAAGAAGAACGATAACATAAGAACCCGCCACCGTCAGGATTTTCTCTGTCTGGCTGACTTCCGTATTACGTGGCAACAGATAAGCCGCTGTTACCGAAACATAAATAAGGAATGCAATTGCCACTCCTGTCGATTTTCTTATTTTCTTCATTCTGATAATTTTCTTGTTTTTTGCTTGCTCATCCAGATATAGAACCAAATCACTGCAACGATCACACACGTTATGCCAACGCCATAGGAAACAGTGTGTGAAAGTCCCAATCCTTCGGGAGCAATACATATATAAGTAGAACATACGCATGTCATAAACAGTGCCGGTATCAAGGTAATGATATAAGATTTCTTAGATACCACCAAAAAAATCGTTATAGCCCACAGGGTAAACACAGCCAATGTCTGGTTTGCCCAAGCAAAATAACGCCATATCATATTAAATCCGTTTGCATCACGCAAGCTATACAAAAGCAGACCGATAGCAACTACAAACATAGGAATGCAAATGTACAAACGACGGCGCATACTTTTTTGCTCCATCCCCAAAAAGTCCGCCACAATCAGACGGGCAGAACGAAAGGCCGTATCTCCCGAAGTAATCGGAGCGGCAATGACTCCCAAAATAGCAAGCACTCCACCGATTGCCCCTAACCATTCTTTTGTAATAGCATCAACAATAACGGAAGCATTGCTTTCTTCCATTCCATTCTCATGGAAAAAGTAAGTAGCGGCAGCCGCCCAAATCAAAGCAACAATACCTTCTGTAATCATCGCTCCATAAAATACCGGACGTCCATGCCGTTCCGAAGTCATGCAACGAGCCATCAAAGGACTTTGTGTAGCATGAAAACCGGAGATGGCACCACATGCAATACTCACAAACATAATCGGAAAAATAGGAAGCTCACTCGCTTCGGGGTTTGTATTTTGCAATCCATCCCAAAGTTCAGGCAAAGCCGGATGGTTAACGTAAAGCATTACCAAGATGCCGACTGCCATAAACAACAGGGCAACCGCAAAGATCGGATAAATCTTACCGATGATTTTATCTACAGGAAGCAAGGTTGCCAGAATATAATAAGCAAACACAACAACAATCCAAAACGTAGTATCCAAATGTTCCGGAGTGAGTTTAGCCAATAGCCCGGCAGGACCTGCTACGAAAACGGAACCTACCAGAATCATTAAAATAACAGTGAATCCTCTCATCACCTGCTTGGTAGTCAGTCCCAAATAACGACCTATTATTTCCGGCAGGCTTTCACCTCCATTACGCAAAGAAAGCATTCCGGCGAAATAATCATGCACCGCACCGGCAAAAATACTTCCCAACACAATCCACAAGTATGAAGAGCTACCGAATTTCGCTCCCATGATTGCTCCGAAAATAGGACCTAATCCGGCAATATTAAGAAACTGAATCATGAAAATCTTCCAGGTGGGCAATGGAATATAGTCCACTCCATCAGCCTTGGTAAGAGCCGGTGTTTTACGGTCATCAGGACCAAAGACGCGTTCCATCAGGCGTCCATACGTAAAATAGCCTACTATCAGTGCCAGCAGGCATAGAGTAAATGTAATCATAGCGTGTCTTTTTTTAACTTGGCAAATGTAACATAATCTCACGAAACAGCCCAACAATACCGACACTTTTACTAACTTTGCAGGGATTTAAAACAAAAAATAAAGAATATGCGCCTAACTATTTTCATTCTTTCACTTTTGTTTCCTTTCCTCACAATTGCCGCACAACCCAAACACGAAGTTCGTGCGGCATGGGTCACAGCTGTGTACGGACTGGATTGGCCTCGTACACGTGCAACAACTCCCCAAACAATTCGCAAACAGAAAGAAGAGTTAATAGGTATTCTTGATAAGTTGAAGGCTGCCAACTTCAACACTGTCCTATTTCAAACCCGTACACGTGGAGATGTATTATATCCTTCAGCAATCGAACCATTCAATTCAATCTTAACTGGAAAGACAGGAGGAAACCCCGGCTATGATCCACTGGCTTTCGCCGTTGAGGAATGTCATAAACGGGGAATGGAATGTCACGCCTGGATGGTAACTATTCCACTGGGGAATAAGAAACATGTTGCTTCGCTCGGAAGTCAGTCCGTCACCAAGCGGATGAAAGATATCTGCGTCCCTTACAAAAGTGAATATTTCCTCAACCCGGGGCATCCGGCTACGAAAGAGTATTTGATGAAACTGGTACGGGAAGTCGTAAGCGGTTATGACGTGGACGGAGTACATTTTGACTATCTGCGTTATCCGGAGAATGCTCCCCTTTTCCCCGATAAATATGATTTCCGCCGATATAATAAAGGACGTACGCTGGATCAGTGGCGCCGGGATAATATCTCCGAGATTGTACGTTATATATATAAAGGTGTAAAAGCGATGAAGCCTTGGGTAAAGGTAAGTACCTGTCCGGTAGGAAAATACCGGGATACATCACGTTATCCTTCCCGTGGATGGAATGCTTTCTTTACCGTTTACCAGGACCCACAAGGCTGGATGGGAGAAGGGATTATGGACCAGATTTATCCGATGATGTATTTCCAGGGAAACAATTTCTATCCTTTTGCTCTTGACTGGCAGGAACAAAGTAACGGACGACAGGTGGTTCCGGGACTTGGCATTTATTTTCTTCATCCTGATGAGGGTAAATGGACACGTGACGAAATTGATCGTCAGATGAACTTCATCCGCAGTCAGAAAATGGCAGGTGAAGGACATTACCGGGTGAAATATCTTATGGAAAATACACAAGGTATCTACGATGAATTGGCTGAAAATTTCTATGCATATCCGGCTTTACAGCCTCCTATGCCGTGGCTGGACAATGTTCCGCCTACGGCTCCATCCAAACTGAAAACAACGAATATCAACAATGGATATACGGAATTAAAGTGGCAGGCTGCTACTGATAATGATTCGCGTAATCAGCCGATGTATGTTATTTACGCATCAAATGAATATCCGGTAGACATCAGCCGACCGGAAAACATTGTTGCACAGGGTATTCGGGATACAAATTATATCTATGCTCCTATCCTACCCTGGAATACAAAAAAACATTTTGCCGTTACAGCCGTAGACCGTTACGGAAATGAAAGTGCAGCGACGCAGGAGGCACAGAGGGACAAGTAGTAAGAAGCGAGGTGACAGGTAATAACAGCCGTCTCTTTAAGTTATTATTTACAGCCTATTCCCAAGAACTGTCGCGGAATGGATATGATATACAAAGGCTCCTGCAAAAACCTTTTGCAGGAGAAGCTGAAGTTGACAGAAAGATGGGATGTTTAATTCCTAGACCGATCTCTGTCCCAAGTTATTTTTTAAACGTTACATAGTTATTTGGATTTGCGTGGTAACTGCTAAATAACCATAAAGGGCTGACTCCTGCAAATGGAATCAGCACTATTTTTTAAGCCTAGCGAATATTTATCGGACAGCAATAATATAAAATCAAAGAGGAATAATAACTTTATGTTCCTTCTGATTTCTAAAAATAACAAACTCTACATTTTTGCGTGTGTTCACGTTTTTCAACACCTCTTTCATGTCACCTAAATGATTGACCGGTTTTCCATTTACACTAAGAACAGCATCATTCGGAGCAATAAAATCTCTGACCGGACTTCCTAAAGCATCTACAGAAACGACATAAACTCCCCGTTCCATATCCATACCTGTAGCGGAACGTTCTTCCAATGTATTCAAACTCTTAAACGTTACTCCTTTCCAAAGCATTATTTTAGCAGCATCCAAAGCATTATCCGTCACAAGCGGAACAGGCATTACAGGACTTTCAGCCAACTGTTTCAGATGGGAAGACAACACTCCGAATTTATTCATCGAAAAATTACGGAATCCTCCTTTGATTATGGCTTCCGAATCATCTGCTACATTAAAATTACCTTTCGTAGCATCCATAAACCTGATTGTAGTTACTATAGAATGAACATCCCCACCAAGTTGGCGAGCCGCAAGATATGCCAGGCTGTCTGTAAAGATATTATAGTCTACCTCTCTCCCCCAGCCATACACCCTTATAGGTTTATATTTGGTCATTACAATATTACGTGAAAAGACATCTCCGCTATTTTTAAACCACAAATGTGGGTGTAGAGTATTATTGACGATAATATTATTTTCAACAGTCCGATAAAAACCTTCACGCAATTTAATACCACCATTCAAACAAAGATTATTGTAGATTTGGTAATTACTGGAGCCATCATCCAAATCTATATCCCATCCCCTATCACAACGTAATCGATTATGGCGGATAATGATAGGTTCGACCACATCTGCCAAAATCAATGCCGGGTTTTCATCTGTTATCTGCGTCATTACATTATACTTCGGATGCCAGAAACGGTCACGTCCCCAAGAGTTGATAGTTCCATGATCACCTGTTTCTTTTACAGTATCAAAAATATCATTATGCTCGATAATATGTCCTCCCCATGTGCCTTCACTGATATTAATTCCGGCACGAGGAGTATCATAAATACTGTTATGGCTTATCGTTATATTACGACACATGGAAAGCTCCACGCCAGTTATCTGCTTTTCAAACAAACCAATAGTGCATATCAGATTATCATAAACCTCACAATAAGCAGGATGATTGCCATTCCGAGGACCTTTTGCATAATCCATCTTATCCAAAGGAACAAACTCACCGTACGTAAAACTCGGTGAACGAACTCCTTCCACATCCCCTACAAAACAAATTGCACTGGCTCCAATAAAAGTCAGGTAAGAACCTGTCACTGACGAATAGCGATTATATTTATCAAAAAAAACACCATTTCCTCCCACGTTACGGATATAACAATTATGCAGGTTACATTTCTCCGTTCCCCTGAAAACGACGGCTCCTCCCCGGTATATTGTCCAGTCCGAACGAAGCAGAGGCTCGTAATGTTCCATAAATGTCCGTATCGTTTGCGTTAGTTCAATCCCTTCAATGGTTATATTCTTCACAGGCTTGGATGGAGTTCCCGCAAATTCAATCAAGTTTTTAAGTTGCGGAGTTTCAAACGCCAATTCATTTATCTTTTCATCAGGTAGAGGATAATAATACAACCAACCTTCTTTTCTATCATAGTACCACTCTCCCGGAGCATCCAGTTCTTCGAAGATATTCTCTACCATCCTGTTTTCATGATGGATCCCCATTGGCCTGTTATTCTGCCAACCACCTTCCAATTGCAACTCTCCCTTTTTATTCTTACCTATAATACGATAATGAAAATCACCCCAATCATGACTATGCATAGCATGAAGGTAACCTCCTTCCGGATGTTTCCACTTTTTCACTCGTTCCGGATCTGTTGCCAAAGCAGATGTGCCATTAAAGCGAACTGCATTTTCATCGTAATTAGGGTAACGTGCCATAGACCTCAAATCTCCGTTTACGATAAGCATATCCATAACCGGATTCCCTTTCACAGCAGCCCGCATGATACCATTTTTGTATTTTTCCCATTTCAGATTCAAACCAACTCCACTCGATATGACAGCTTTCTCTCCGGGATAATTTTTTATTATTAATTCTTTCGCATCATTACCATCATCAGAGGTCAGCACCAAAGGCTTATCTAAAATGTATTTCCCTTCCCTTAAATAAATTGTAGTACAATTCTTATCTGTTCGAGCTTTTTCGACAGCTTCATGAATTAAATGGAAAGGAGCGGCCTTACTGCCATCTCCACCCGATGATGCGTGAGGAGAAACGTAGTATATTGATTGAGCATAAATACCCAGAAATGGTATTGTGGACAGTAAAAGAAGTACTGTTTTTATCCTTTGTGTTTTCATATGGCATGATAATTTGGCTATATCCATGAGCAAAGATAGCCTAAATGAAATACTTAATTAACAAAAAAATGAAACTTTAATAACTTTACGTATCATAAAAGAAATGGTATGGGGCTCATATCAGAAATAATCAATCCCATACCATTCCAGTTTCCTGAAAAAAGAGTCAATTCATAAATTTACCTCTATATCAAGCTTTTCACCTATGATACAACTATCAAAATAAAAAAAATCTACTTTAATTTATAAGATAAATCGTACTTCCTACCACCTACGGAAACTTCCACAGAAGCACCATCTGCATGGAATGTGCCGGGAGTTGTGTTAGTGTTATCTGTGAATTTGGCACTAATATTCAAGCTTGCACGATCAGTCTCATTCGTAAACGGGTGAATTACAGTAATAAATCGTGCCGCACCTCCCATCGGTTTAGTTATACTCACCCGATACCATTTGCGTTGAAGTGTTTTTTCATTCTGTGTACTGGATGACCAATTAGTATTCCATTTAGGAGTATATCCGGCATTTGTTTCAACAAACGTCTTAAACTGCATATTGTTATTATCTCCAAATTTTGTATAAGCACCATACTGAAAGTTTGTACTGTTGTCGTCAATAACAACTTTACCCGCATCACCCAAATTGAAAGTCAAATCAACCGTAGGAGTAGTTTTGCCGGCATCATATCCCTCGTCTACCAAAACAAAAAATGTCTTGTTCACAAAGAATACGGCACGACGATGTGTCAAGTCACCATAAGACTTATTCTCCGTAACAAGCACATCAATATCATCCTTGCTATCTTGCATCAAAAATTTTCCGTTCATATAACCATCAGCAATAGTAGCAGAGTTTTTAGTCATCGTATTATGCATGGTTGTTGCCCGATATGATTTACGCAAAGCATCGCTTGCAGCATCTCCTCCATAAGTAAAGAAACCTGCATCCGGTAAGAAATTACGTCCGTTACGATATAAACTAAAGGTTCCGTTATCCGGCTGACAGTGTACATAATTCTTAGGATTATTATTATTCTTCAAAACCATCATTGTTGCATCCGGTGCCCAATTGCTACGCAACATATAATAGCCTCCATCCTTATAAAGCTGAATTAATTCCTTAGGTTGCTCTCCCTGTCTCCCTTCGGTTGCCATCCATTCGAATTCTTTATCATCAGGGAACATAGCCATATATCTACGGAAATTACCCAACAATACACTTTTAGTCCATGAACTGGCTCCAGTATCATTAAAATTATCAAAGGAATAATCAGGATAAGTAATATCCATCACAAAACGAGCCGCTTTCTTCAATAATCCGACATAATTAGTTGGGAAATACCCGACCTTATTATTAACTTGCGCCATATTATAAAGCTTATTACAAGCATAAACAGCCTCTATATGATAGCCCGGAGTCAATTCTACATGTACTCCATCATTCAAGAATTGTGATTGTACCTGTTCAGTGATTTTCGCTGTACCTTCATTCAACCATTCTCCTGCTTTCTGAAATTCCGGCATTAATATTCCGGCAGAAACGACACTCTCCACTTGGGTAATAAGAATATTAGTTTCTTTATAATAATTCTTACGAATACATTCCACTCCATCCGACAATGCAACCAAAAATGTAGAAAGCCATTCAGGAGTGAAATTCTCCGATTGAATAAAATAAGACATCATATCGAGTTGCGCCTGTATTCTATGAGCAGGTTGAAGTCCATACCACTCCACATTCTTTTCTTTATCCACCTTTCCTTCAGGACAAGGAAATGTTTTCAGCCAGTCACCATACACTTCTATCCATGATTTGACATATTTCTCATCATGAGTAACCACGTACGCATTAGCCTGATGTATCATCCACTGATGACGATGCAACTGATAAACAAATTCAGCATCTCCCTTATACTTGTCAGGAACATAATTCCAGTTTATTTCATCATCCTGTTTAAATAGTACATACGTTTCTTTCCCTGCTGCATCTTTAGACTCATATTTATCTTTTATATAGAAACGATATTCCAAAGCCTGATCAGCTATATTTTTATTGAAATCACCAATAGAGGTCTGATTCAGATTTATATTAGGATTGATAACATCCTCCCTATTCCGATAGTATTCCAACAATTCAGAAGTAGCCGAGCTATAATCTTTCTTTTCACAATATGCTTTCACATTTTCCAAACCTGGATAATCAAGATTGATTACTTCAAAAAGTCTCGGAACCAATGCGTCACCTCCAGCATTATTTTCTTCCTTTACATGATTCTCAAAGAAAATAATCTTATCATCATTGCATGCGGTCATTAATAGCCCCAGCAAAACAAACAAACTAAATATTTTTGAATTCATACGATCTCTATTTGAATTAATTACCATTATTCCATCCTGGGTTTTGTCCCAAATCCGGATTCATATAAATTTCATTTTGAGGATAAGGGAACAAATACATCTTATCGTCCCAGTACATTTTCTGTAACAGCACCTTTTGATAAGACAGAGAAGTACCGTTCTTTGTTATCTTTACTCCATAAAGATTTCTTACTTCATCCAAACCTGCTATCTTCCAACGACGAATATCATAAAAACGATGTCCCTCAAAAGCCAATTCAATGCGACGTTCATAGCGAACCTTGGCCGTAAATTCCTCTCCGTTCGCATCTATGTGTTTCATATCAGCGCAATCACGAACCATATTCAAAACTTGACGTGCCGTCAATGGACATCCTTCTGCTGTTTCATCCGGACCTTTCCACTCATTCATAGCTTCTGCATAATTCAATAATATTTCAGCATAACGGAACAAAACATAATGATGATGCAATTTATTCGGTTTGTCCGGATCAAGTGATACAGACGGATTCATATACTTACGCAGATAATAACCAGTTTTCGTGGAACCGTCCAATACCTTGTTTTTACCACCTTCAAAAGTTTCCACCTTTTGTTTCTGCCACATAGAACCATTAGTCAGTACATTTAAATACAAACGGGGATCACGGGTCTGCTTATTAGCAGCATCATAATACATATTCGCCACATGGGTCGAATTATTCCAATCGAATGGAGTTCCATCCTTCATTTCATAAGCATCTACTAAATTCTGCGTAGGAGTATTTCCACCTTCTGCACCTTCATATCCCATCGGTTCATTTCTCGATTCAAAATCACTGGTAGTCGCAGTGGCACGGCGTTCAAAAATTAACTGCTTAGATTTCAAAATCTCATTGCCACCTAAATCCGAATACAAAGGGTCAGCTGCAATTTTAGGCAATTGATATTTATTCATGTTAATAACCTCATAAGCTGCTTTAGCTGCCGCTTCCCACTTTTTCAATTCATGACCGGGATTATGTAATTCACTCGCTGCATACAGCAAAGCTCTTGATTTTAAAGCCAATGCCGCACCTTTGGTCACCCGACCTGTCTCTCCCCTGACAGCATCTTCCGGCAGCCCGCCTTCCCGGGTAATCTCCGTACATTCTTTTGCTATGAAATCTACTACCTCCGCAAACGAAGTCTTGCGCACAGAATTAATATCTTCCTGCGTATAAGTACGTGTTATCAAAGGAATATCTCCATAGCGCTTAGCCAATTCAAATAAATAAAACGCACGTAAGAAACGTACCTCCAAAGAGAATTTGGAAGCTTTTTCTATTATTTCATCATAATCTTCATTATACTGAAAACGTTCAAGCACTTTCGGATCAAAATTTTCCAAGAATAAATTAGCACTACGAATTCCATCCCAAAAGCTCCAACCATCATCAACACGTTTTAGCGGACTCCATATTCCATTGGCTATATAATAAATACTATTATTCTCCCAAGTATAGACAGCATTATCCGTAGCAGATTCCATCATCGCATCATTCACTCTCCCAAAATCAGTTGGCAAGAAACTATATACATAAGCTACTGATGAGTTCATGTTATTAAAATAGCTGTAGGCTTCTTCCTTAGTTTTTCCGCTAGTTTCATCGTAATCAAGAAAATCACATCCGTCCAATAAAAACAGAGTGAAAGCCGCTACTACATAGTTCTTTATATTTCGCATAACTATCTTTATTTAAAAATTAATATTCAGACCCAGACATACAGAGAACAAATCCGGATACCCCAATGTCAGATCTTCACAATTGAAATAATCAATCTTATCTATAGAAAATACATTCTGCGCCTTAGCATAAATCTGAAGTTTATCTAGTTTTATCTTTTTCACCCATTTCTGCGGCAGATTATAATAGACATTCAGATTACGTAGTTTCAAGAATGAACCATCTTCAATCCACTGTGTGCTAGTCTGATAATTATTCTCATTTGACAATGTAGAAAGACGGGGCACGTTGGCGACATCTTTCATCGCTTCTGTCCAACGAATCTTATCTTTTAAATACCAAGTTGCAATATTAGTATTGCCATTACGCAATGGTTGATGCACATTGGCTACATTTAATTGTTTGGTCAACCCACTTACTCCATTGAAAACCATATCTATTCCAAACCCTTTGTATTCAAAGCCGAGATTCAATCCGAAAACCATTTCAGGTACAGTCGTAGATTTACCAATTGCCACCCGGTCTTCACTATCTATTCTTCCATCTCCATTTTGGTCTTTATATTTCACATCTCCCGGGCGAACCACCGAAAATGTTTGTTCCGGACTCTTAGCAATATCCTCTTCATCACGGAAATAACCAATAGCTTCCAAACCAAACAGTTGTCCGACTTTATGTCCGCGTGTATATAAATAGTCGTAAGGCTGATAGGCCTGTCCGTTTTCAACAATCTCACTATCATTCAATGCCCAATTTGCATTTACAAAATAATTGAAGTCTTTATGTTGTCCACTCCATCCTAAACTTAATTCTACACCACGACTCTTTACCTCACCAATGCAAGCTTTCGACGGTTCGATACCTAAAATACCAGACACATTATTATTAGCGACCAGAATATTAGTACGATGATCATAATACACCTCTGCCGTTGCTGTGAAGTTCTTCCACAAACGCAGGTCTACTCCCACATTATATTTATCAGCAGTCTCCAGATTCAAGCCATATACAGGTAACCTTTGTTCTTTCAAACCATTAACTGTTGTCATACCATCCCCAAAAGGATATCCCGTACCTCCTGTCCAGAAATAATTACCCAATCCATAGCTTAGTTCATCTATCGCAGAACGTCCCCAAGAAGCCCGAAGCTTTAGCAAGTCCAGATTGGAAGCCCCTTTCAGGAAATCTTCATTAGCCAGATTCCAACCGGCAGAAACAGCCGGATAAAAACGGAACTTATCTCCTTTCAACAAAACACTTGTACCATAATAGTTGCCGACCACATCTACCATATAGCGGTTGTCATAATTATAACCGACAAAACCCATCACATTCTGCCGATAGTAAGATGCGTTATTTTCTAACGGTTCTTTCATATCCTGCCGATAGACAGCCGAAGCCGACAATTGATGCTTACCTGATGTATAATCATAATTTAATTTAGCCTCAACGCTGGCACGTATCAATTGGGCAGACAATGCCGACTTACTTATTTGCACCTTACTATCCGTACCATAAGTTTCGCTTACAGGAAGTCCCTCTTCTGACAGATAACCTACTTCATATTTATAGGTCTTACTACCTATATCCTGAAAAGTGGCAGTATTATCATAAGCGACAGCCACTTCTGCACTCAACCCTTTCAGGAACATAGAGAAATCTTGCGTGATCCGCATATCTGTTTCCAGCATACGACGATTTTCCTGTACATATCCCACATCTGCAATAGCCGCAATCGGATTCATCTTAAAAAGAGTATTACTCCCCCAATTGTTATTCAAAGTCTTCACCGGAAACGCGGCAGCAGGTACTTTATAAAAATTCTGGAAGATTGTATTAATATCCGTATTCGGGCGCTTATCTTCTCCGATAATGCCATATAAACCAAACTTCATTTTGGTACTGGAAGTAATATCCACATCCAAATTCATACGCAGCCCCAGCTCATAAGTCCGTATTTGAGAATTATAACGGTCTGAATAGTGAGTATAATCTTCATTCAACAAACCAAACTTATTCTTATAATCCAACAATGCCATATAGCGTACTCTTTTTCCGCCACCCCGCATCATTACATTAAACTGGTTGTTTTCGCTAAAATTCCTCGTACCTTCTTCATACCAGTTGACGTTCGGATGATAATTCGGACTTGTTCCATCCTTAAATCGTTCCAAATCTCTTTTCGTATATTGCAACGGCAAGCCATCATAATACAGTGCTTCGTTCTGTGCCATGGCATAGGTATAAGCATCTGCCATTTCCGGCCGGTTGATAGAAAAATCAAACCCATGACGGTAGTTCACGTCCACATCGAATGAATTATAAATACCTCTTTTGGTATTAACAAGAATTACCCCATTAGCTCCTCTGGCACCCATCAAAGCCGTAGCGGCACCATCTTTCAAAACTTGGACAGACTCAATTTCTTCTATTGTCATATTAGTCAATCCCCGTTCAAATCCATCCACCAATACCAAGGGTTCTCCGCTACCCAAACCACCACGACCACGTATATTCATGACAGCATTAGCACCCCAGCCAACCGTTTGAGTCAGATGCAGCCCTGATATCAATCCGAAAAGTGCATTATTCATCCGATCAGGAGAAGTCGCATTCTTTTCTAATAAGTCTGCATAAATAGCAGTCACAGATTGGGTTTGGGTATCTTCTGTCCGTTTTAGGAATCCCAGGTCAACAACGGCATCTTTCTTGATATCAAACACCAAATCCAAGGTATTTCCTGTGACCTTAATCCGTTTGACAGCTATATCCGCATAATTTAGTTCAATATAATCACCTTCCTCCAACATGAGTGAAAACAAACCGTCTTCATCAGTAACATTGCTATTTCTGAATTCTCCTACCTTTGACACCTTTACACCCGAAAGAGGTTTACCGGAGACATCTTTCACAATGCCATTCATCATCTCCTGCGCCATCAGGCTTACCGAAGAGATGAATAACAAGCCTATCGTAAATAATAATTTATTCATAATCAAATCGTTTAATTAACCTTATTACCAGCCGGGATTTTGAATCAATCCATATTTCTTATTGATTTCAGTCACAGGAAATGGCAATAAATACCAATATTCATTCCAATAATATTTAATATCATCACGCGTACTCACTGTATACTCGAAGCCACTTCCCACCTTCGTCGTTTCCAACATTTCCATAGGACGTGTAGCCCATTCAGCTCCTTTCTTATGACGTATCATATCAAAGTAGCGAATATCTTCCTGTCCGAATTCACGGGCACGTTCATCCAATAAGTAGTTCAGCAACGCATCACCTTGCGGCACTTTAGCAGAAGTTACTGACGGTAACCCAGCCCGTTGACATACCAGATTCAGATAATCATAAGCGGTCTTTCCAAATTCATCGGGTACATTAGCCTTTCCCAATTGATTCATAGCTTCGGCTATACTCAAATAAATTTCAGGCATACGAATTAAAGGACAAGAGTAGGGTTTACCTTTCATCTCATTCTTCTTATCACGAATAAACTTACGGAATCCATAGCCAAATTGAGTTTTCTTATTGACAGAACTTCCCGAACCAAATCCTTCGCGTCCACCTTTATAGACTTCAGCCGTCCGGTTCTGCCATTTATCACCATTTACAAGCAAATTCTCATATAAACGTACGTCACGGGTCGGTTGCCCTTTTTCATCAAAAAACGGATGCGCACGATGGGTCTGATTATTCCAGTCAAACTTAGAACCATCCTCCTTCCATTGAAACATATCCGCATAATTTCCACGCGGGATACCATAACCGGATTCATACATACGGAACGGCTTATCTACGCCATCATAGGTTCCCCAACGGAAAGAAGACATCACAACCTCCTGATTGCCTTTGGTAAAATAACCGTTTACATAGTCCTCTCTGGGATTCCCTGTATTTTCAATCCGATAATAATCACTATTCTTTTTGTTCAGACGCAAAAACTCCCTTCCTGCTTCCAAAGCAGCCTCCCAACGACTATCCTGCTGATTTCCATACCAACTTAAAAGTTCAGTAGCCGCTTGTCCGTCATAGTAAGGTGCCTTATTGTTAAATAATGGGCTGGCAACAAACAAGAGTAAACGAAATTTCAACGCTTTAGCGGCAGCCGCCGTCATGTGTCCATATTCCTCTGCCGTTGTATACCAAGGTAAATCGGTTGCCGCCTCATCCAGCAACGCCACTGTTTTATTGACTGTTTCTTCCAACGTCAAACGAGGAAATTGAAGTATTTCATCTGCTTTATACGCATGGTCTATCCAAGGCATGCCACCATAAAAACGAATCATTTGAGTGTAGTGAAAAGCAATGACTACTTTAGCTTCCGCTTTTCGGATACGCTTTTCATCATCAGTCATGTCGGGTACTTTATCTACATTTTCGATATAGATATAAGCTTTTCGTATACCAAAGGAAGGATTTCCTGTTACTTCAGTAATCTGAGAGTGAAAAGGGAAATAAGGAAAGTTAATACAACTAGAAGAAGAATTAAAGTCTCCGCGTGTCCATGAGATTGGTTGTGCATATCCTATATCAGTATATCCGTCCAAAATAAGCCCCTCCGGATGGCAGCCTCTCAAAGTAGGCATAAAATCACACAAACTTTTATAAAACTGGTTCATGGCCTGATCCGCATATTTTTTGGAAGAAAACACAGTATCAATAGATACATCGTCACTATTAGGCTTCTCCAAAAAATTATCACCGAACTTCAGGTCTTCACATCCGATGAATAAACTAGCCAGAAGTCCGCCTAAAATAATTAAACTTTTGTTTTTCATAATAATCATTTTAAAAAGTTACATTCACTCCCAAACTGAAGATTTTCATAATAGGATATGTATTCGTATCACGTGTCAATTCTCCTTCGGGATCAAAAACTTTTAATTTGTCAAATGTCAAAAGATTATAGCCAGTAAATTGAACGGTCAACTTAGAGGCACCGATTGCTTTTAAAATTTTCTGCTGAGTGATATTATATCCAATCGTCAAATTTTTGAGCTTTATGTATGAGGCATCTTTTAGCCATACACTTGATGTCTCCTGATTGGCCGAACTCGTAACGGACAAACGTGGATACACAGCCGTTGCTGCAGTTTCGGGTGTCCAACGCCCGTCAGCCATATATTGATAAAGTACCTGTCCCTCATAGAAAGGCCGCTTATAAGCATTCGCCATCTCGATATCACACTGTGCCACTCCAGTCCAATTCATAGAAGCAAAAAAGCCTTTATATTCTCCACCCAAATTTAAACCGAAAGTGTAAGCCGGACGTTTGGGATTTCCTATTTTAGTCTGGTCGTCATTATCAATTATATTATCACCATTCAAATCTGCAAACTTAATATCACCGGGGTATTTTTTCCCTTGCGGTTGCGGCAGATCCGCACGAACATTACCATCCACATCAAAGTCATCCTCATTATAGAACCCTTGTGCCAGATATCCGAAACGAGCTCCCACTTCATGTCCGGTGTGCCACATATAAGGTTCGTTCGGTTCTACTTCATCCTGATAAATAATCTTATTCTTAGAATAAGAGATATTTGTGTTTATATAATATGAAAAATCCCTAATATGGTCATTCCATTTTAAATCCACCTCGTAGCCGTGATTATTGACTTCACCCAAGTTCACCACAGGCAATATACCATTCATTGCAATCAAAGAAGGGACCGTACTACGCTGTATCAGAATATCACGACGATTTTCCCGGAAATAATCTACTGTCAATTTCAAGCGGTCACTGAAGAAGTAAGCATCTATACCATAATTCTGTTTTAAAGCTGTTTCCCAAGTTACATTCGAATTTCCTAACATAAGTTCTTTCGCTGCTGCCTGATAGGCCGTATTTGTCAACCCGAAGATATACCCGTTCTTATCCTGATAAGCTTGCTGAAGCCAATCGGAATTATTTATAGAATAAGAGTCCGGCAAATAAAGGAAACGGTAATCAGGATGGCTAGACATATTGTCATTACCAACCAATCCAACAGAAGCACGCACTTTTAGATAGGTCAAGAAATCGTTTTTGGGAATAAATTTCTCTTCTGTTATAACATAGCCGACAGAACCGGCAGGAAATGTACCAAAACGTTTATCCGGCGCAAAATTCTCGGAACCATTATAACCAATATTAAATTCCGCTATATATTTCGACTTATAATCATAAGTCAAACGACCTACCAAACCAGCATAAGCAGTCGGGACATCCCAAAACTTATTAGGATAATTAGGATAGTACTTTTTACTTTGATTATATAGCAAGAGAGCTCCAACATTATGTTCCCCGAATTTATGATTATAACGGATACTTCCTTCCACATACCAGTCACGGGCACGACTCGTGTTTCCCGTTCCATACGTTTTCATCATATTCTCTCCTGTGATCCGATACACAAGACTCTTATCAAAATCAGGGTCCTTCACATCAAGACCTGAACCGTCTATTTCGGATTTATAAAAAGGAGTATACGTTTCCACATGTCCCCTTACGGTTTTAATGTAAGAATAATCTGTATTATACGCCCCTTTCACTTCAATAGAAAGCCCCTTTGTTATAAAATCCAGATTTTGAGACAGATTCAAATCGAATGTCATATTATTCGAGACTTTGCGGTCATAACCATACCCATAAAACTTATCAAAAACCTGATTTGCCATTGTCACTCCGGGAAAACGTGTACTCTGTGTCACCACTTTTTTTCCATCAACAACTCCTGGAGACGAGAATGGCAACGACCATGTAAGTTGTTTCCATACATTGCCACTACCTCCCGGGTCACGCTGGTTACCAACAATTCCGCCCATACCAAATTTTAATGTAGTGGTACGTGTAAGGTTTACATCGAGATTGGCACGATAATTATAACGGGTATAGCTGTAATTGTTGTTATAATCAAGCCCGTCCAATTGTTTAAATAAACCATTCTGATACAAAAAGCCTAACGATACAAAATAACGGATGTCTTTTGTTCCCCCCGAAATACTGACGTTATGTTGAGTTTGAACAGAAGCCTTATTCATCAAATAATCATACCAGTTCACATTAGGATATAGAATAGGCTCATCTCCCAAACGAAAACGTTCCATATCATACTCCGAGAAAGCCAGTTGGTCATCGGCAACTCCGTCATTACGTTGAGCCTCTCTGAATAGAAAAGCGGTTGTATAACTGTCTGCCACATCCAGTATGCGTGTAGGCATCTGGATGCCGACATTCGAACTAACCGAGATTTTAGTTTTTCCTTCTTCCCCTCGGCGAGTAGTAACCAATATAACTCCGTTTGCACCACGTACACCGAATACGGCTGTAGCCGAAGCATCTTTTAAAACATTAATAGATTCTATCTCATTAGGGTCCATCTGATAGAAAGAACGCTCTACACCATCCACAAGAATAAGCGGAGAAGCTCCTCCTTCTGTCAATGACCCCACACCACGTACAAATATTTTCGCATTGTCAGCTCCCGGTTGTCCACTTGCCTGCATAGAAGAAACTCCGGGCAACTGCCCTGCCAAAGAGTTGGTAACACTGGCACTAGGCGATTTCAGTAAAGCCTCTGTACCGACACTCGATATAGCACCGGTCAATGTGGCCTTCTTCTGCACACCATAAGCAACAACCATTACTTCATCCAGACTTTGGACATTTTCCTGCAAACGTACATTAATTCCCCTTCGGGAGTTTACTTTTATTTCTTGTGATTGATAACCGATAAATGAAACTGATAAAATAGAATTTCCATCAGGTACCGTAATTGTATAACGACCGTCAATATCTGTGATAACTCCTGTGGAAGTTCCTTTCACTTGTACAGTAGCACCAATAATAGGTTCGCCACTCTCACTCGTAATGATCCCTGTTACCTTTATACTATTGTTCTGTTGCAAAGCGGAATTTACCCACTCTTTGCCGGTGTCACTGTCCGACCAAACCCGACCCGTCTCTGCGGAATAACAAACCTCCCCCCACAAAGACGACCTGATACATACGGCAATAAATAAAAATTTCCGCATGCGACAACCTGTTAAGATGTTTTTCATACTTTGATAATATTAAATAGTTAAACAAAAAGTGCTAATACGATTTCTGCTTAAATTTGAAAACCAGCGATTCTTTCTTCAATCCTTTCGGCAGGGTCACTGTCACTTTGCCGTCTTTGGTCTGATATTTTACGCTACGACCGGTTTGAAGCAATACCATTTTGCCGGCAGGTTCATTTCCCTCCCAACCAATTTTTTGCGGTAATTCCATATTCTCCGGCAGCGCACAGATAGCATATAGTGTTTTTCCATCTTTATTGGCCGTGAACCAAATATTCCCACTTTGATAGACAGGAGTAGTACGTGTATTATAGATGGCTTCACCATTTACTTTCAACCATTGCCCTATCTCTTTCAAGCGCTGTATCCCCTCTTCTTCGATAGTACCCTCTGCTGTAGGTCCTACACCCAAAACCAAAGAACCTCCTTTGGCTACAATCTCCGCGAGAATGTTAATTACTTGGGCAGCAGATTTATATGGAGCATCTTTCCACCACCCCCAATGATTGGTCAGTGTGATGCAACTTTCCCAAGGATGATCCAATTGCTGTTTAGGAATGGTCAATTCCGGCGTTTGATAATTTTCATTCCTCCCGGGTACAGTCCGGTCTACTGCTATCAACCCTGGTTGGCTTTCACGTGCCTTATCTATGATTTGGTCCATTTTTATATCTTCTTTGGGAGCTCTTACCCAGCCTCCGTCTAACCAAAGAAGATCTACCCGACCATAACGTGTCATCAGTTCATTAATTTGATTAGCCGTATATTCCTGAAACCGTTTCCATTTGTCCGGATTCAGCTTGATATCATAATTCACATTCCGTGTTGGCGTTGCCCTGTCTCTACTCCAGTAATCATTGCAGTGCCAGTCAGGTTTGGAGAAGTAAGCACCTATCATAAATCCTTTCTGACGGAAGGCATCAAAGACATGATAAGTCACATCTTTTAAAGGATTGTTTCTAAAAGGTCCTTTAGCTATTGAGAAATCAGTCTCCTTCGTATCAAACATACAAAAACCGTCGTGGTGCTTGGTGGTGAAAACCATATACTTCATGCCGGCATTTTTCATAATATCCGCCCATACTTCCGGATCAAACTTTGTTGGGTTGAAAGACTCGCTTAATCCCCAATACCACTTTTTAAAATCGTCATAAGGCATATCACCGAAGATTTTGGTACGGCGAGGAATAAATTTCTCTTCCGAGCACAACAGCCACGACTCGAAAGTAGCGGGCACGGAATAAAGTCCCCAGTGGAACAGTACACCGAATTTCAAATCTCTCCATTGGTCTAATTTCTGCAGAACTGCCGGTTCTGTCGGATATTCATAGGAAGTTGATGATTTATGCACATATCCTTGATCTTTAATATCACTTTGCTGTGCATATACATTCCAGGAAAAAGAGAGTCCGAACAAAGTAGCCAATACTACTTTCATGTTTTTCATTTTTCTCATACTTATCGTTGTTTTAGAGGTTTTAAATTCCTCCGCTAAGATATGAGGATTAGAATGAAAGAGTGTTTTGTATCATTTTTTGTTTGTCCGATAACTGCCAAAAGAGTGCTAAAAACTATCAAAGTTTTTTAGATTTTATTCAGAAGAGCTTTCTGAACACTATTTTCTCTGCTTTTTCACATAATCCGAAGGCAGGCATCCCATATACTTTTTAAAACTGGTAGAGAAATAAGACCGGGATGCAAAGCCGACCATGGCGCTTACTTCTGATATGGAGTAATGACCATCCAACAATAATTTGCAAGCCATATTGAAACGTATTCGCCGAATAAAATTTGCCGGTGGTTCACCCGATATAGAATTCATTTTGTAGTATAGTGACGAACGGCTCATAAAGAGTTTCTCCGCAAGATCATCAGCCGTAAAGTCCTCATCAGAGATGTTTTCTTCCACAGTCTGAATAGCTTTGGTAATAAATTCTTCGTCCAGTTTATTTGAAGTCATTTTTGCCGCATCAATATCAATCGTACTGGAATAATAATATCTCAAACGCTGCCTGGCCTTCAGGATATTATTAATCTTCCCTTTCAGGAGGTACATAGAGAAAGGTTTGGGAATATAATCGTCTGCACCTGCCTGAATACCGGCAGTCTGCGCCTCAAGACTACCTTTCGCTGACAACAGAATAACCGGAATATGGCAAGTTTGCATGTTCTTTTTCACAATCTCACATAACTTAATACCGTCTATTCCCGGCATCATGACATCAGAAAGAATTAAATCCACTTTCTGTTCCTTCATCATTTCCAAAGCTTCCTCCCCGCTTCCAGCTATCAATGTGATGTATTCCGATTTGAAATTATTCTTCAAATAATCAACCATTTCCTTATTATCATCCACCAGCAGGATAGTCGCTCTCCCTTCCTCTTCCCCACTTTCTTGTTTCTCCAGATCAGCAGAAGGGAGCATAATCTCTTCCATATATGAAACGTCCAAAGATGGTATCGGTTCAGATAAAGAGAGTGATGCTTCTTTATCTTGTCTTTGTTCTTCAGCCGGAAACACCTGAATATCCGCCGGCAAAGCCACTTTGAATTCTGTAAATTTCCCGGTTTCACTCACCACTTCTATTGTACCCCGATGCTTATCTACCAACAATTTTACCAAAGACAAACCAATGCCAGAACCTTTCTGATTATCATCCACCTGATAAAAGCGTTCAAAAATACGGGAAAGTTTCTCTATAGGAATCCCTATGCCATTATCACGTATCGTAAATCCGTAAGCAGTTTCCTTTTTCCACAAGGATAATGAAATTTCTCCACCATCAGGAGTAAACTTAAACGCATTGGAAAGTAAATTCATCAATATAGTTTCCAAATACATCCTGTCGACAGGAAGTAATTCATCTTTCAAATCCGAACTGAAATGAAAATTAATGTCTCGTTTCCTTGCATTTTCTTTAAACAAATTGAATACATTCATTGACATACTCTCAACGGGTCCTGAAACTATATTAATAGGTAATGTTCCCGACTCCGCCTTCCTAAAGTCAAGTAACTGGTTGACAATATGTAGTAACCTCTGCCCATTCTTATAAACATAAGATAGTTTTTGTTGTATGCCAGGCTCAAAAGAGTTCTTCTCTCCCAGCAATTCTTCCAACGGAGCCAATATCAGGCTTAAAGGTGTCCGCAATTCATGAGACATATTAATATAAAAACGAACTTTCTCTTGGCTGATTTCTTCAATTTTATTCCGTTCGATATGCTCAATCTGTACCTGCATTCTCATCTTGGCACGAACAACAAAGAAATAAAATATAAAAACTAAAACACTAAGAATGAAGAAAAAGAACAGAGTTTTAGCCCACCACGTCTGATACCACATCGGAAGAATATCAATAAAAAACTCTGCTGGTGTTTCAGACCACTGTCCACTGTCACTACAAGCCTTCACTTTAAAAATATATCTACCCGGAGACAAATTCCAATAGTTCACCCCACGGCTTCCCGCCCATACATCATAAATCCAGTCCGAATCGTAACCTTCCAGCTTATACGCAAATTTGTTACGGCTGTTTGACAGGTAATTAATTACAGAAAAAGTGATTCTGAACATTTTAAGTTCTGAAGGAAAAGAGACACCCAGCAATTTTCCGTTGTCCGCTTGGTAAAAATCAATATCTCCGTCTTTTGCTTGTCTTATGGGGTGATTCTGTATGGACAATCCCGTTATTACCGCATTGGGGGTAAAAGGACTGTCGGAGAAATGATCGGGATTGAAAAAAACGACTCCATTCAAAGTACCTAAAAAGAAAGTGCCGTCTCTTGAACTGCATACTGCCGATTGCATAAACTGATTATGCGGCAGACCATCTTGTTTGATATAGTTGCAGAAATTCCTTTTTTGCAAATCAAAACAAGAAAGCCCTCTGCTCGTTGTAAGCCACAACCGCCCCTTTTTATCTTCCAAAATACCACTAATGCAATCATTAGGCAAACCGTCGCTCATAGAATAACGCTCCCACGAGAAAGAAGTTCCCTCTTTATAACGATACAACCCGGAAGAAGTACCTACCCAAATGGCATGGCTGCTGTCTTCATATACGCACAATGCTTGTATCAGCCCAAGAGAATAAGCCTCTGCCGAATCAGTCATCACATGTAGTTCTCCATCAGCACACATATACAAACTTTCTTCCGTTCCAATCCAGATACGCTGTTTTGAATCACGAAACAAAGTAGAGACCAGCACTCCTTTCAATTGAGAATATCTTAAAGCCAAAGGATGCAAAGACATTTCTTTTGTTTGATAATTAAAACGATACAAACCAGCCATCGAACCCACCCAAAGGGTGCCGTCTTCTCCATCCAACAGTGAATAGCAGCTATTTCCCAACGACGCGGCACCGGGAATATCATAATTACTTATACGCCCGGTCGTCACATCCAAATGGCTCATCCCTCCGTTATGCGTACCTATATAAACAGAACCGCTTTTTTCAGGAAACACACATTTAATGTTATTCGACCGTAAGGAGTTAGTTTTGTTTTCCTTACCGGAATAACAAGTAAAATGCCCGGTTCTCCTATCATAATGATTCAACCCGCCGTCATTTGTACCAATCCAAAGATTATTATTAAAAGGATCTTCCGCAATGCAACTAATAGTATTATCGCTCAAGGAATTGCGGCAGACAGAATGTTGTAGGATACGAAAGTCGGGAGCCAATACATGATAATAATTAAGTCCTCCGTGGTAAGTGCCTACCCACATTCCTCCCTGGTGATCCCTCATAAGAGAACGTACTGAATTATGTCCCAAAGAAGAGGGATCATCATAAGAAAATCGATATGGTGAAATACTTTCCGTATCCGGTTGAAGAATCAGCAACCCTTCTACTGTTCCAATCCATAACCGTCCCCGGTCATCCAACTGCAAGGCCCGGACAGCATCAGAAATAAACTGTTTCGGATGACTTTTCCGGTTATAATGTTCTCGAACCTGAAATTTATCATCTATCAAATATACCCCGTTCGTCAAAGAAGCTAACCAACAATTCCGGGTTTTATCATCATAAATGATATCAGATATTACTTCATTTTTCAGTTCAGGAAGTAATTGAACAATATTACCATTACGGAAATAATAGAAATAAATACCTTTTGAGGTACCAAGTAATGCCCCGTCCCCTATCGCACGAACGGCATAAACGCTCTTTCCTTCCAACTGGGGAAGAATATTCATCTTGCCATCTGCTTTCTCAAAAAGAACCAATCCTCGATTAGTACCTAACAACAGTTGCTCTCTGTCTAACGGCTCTTCTATTGCAAACACCTGAACCGACTGATTGCCCGGCAATGAGTAATTTGTAAAATCATTACCTATAATATTATACCGGGAAAGTCCAACCATCGTCCCTGCCCATACGGTTCCCTTGCGGTCAGTATAAAGAGAATAGATATAGTTATTCCCCAAACTGGCTGTATCACCCAAAGATTTATAAAAGGATGCAAACCGGAAGCCATCATGCCAATTCAATCCCTCAGTAGTACCTACCCATATCTTATTATTATGATCCTGGGTTAAAGCAAGCACCGTATTATACGACAGCCCATCGTCTACGGACAAACGTTTAAAATGAATCGAAGTTTCATCTGCCCATAAAATAGCAATCGGAACAATTTGGAAATAGAGGAATAAAACAATCAAATAACAAATGCGTATATATCGGTTTTTCATAAGTAATCACAATTCAATAACACTTTAACTAAAGCAAAGATATGTATTTCCAATAGAATCCAGAATAACTCATTTGTTAAAATCCAGCTATTACCAAACTACAATTGCCATAAACGCCTCATTTTATCGCATATACCCGTTAGACTTGACTTCTTTATATCGTTTCAAAGCTTCCAAGTAGTAATAATCGGCATAATTCAGCGGAGTATCGACTTCACTATTATGTGGAAAACTACCGACCGAATGCATAAGAATAAATCCATGGTTCTCTCCTTCCCTTGCCAGATATGTTTCTGAAGAAAGCTGTTTCAAGATTTGCTCTGCATAACGGAAGTATTTCTGCCCTCGTTTTTCGTCTCCATACCCGCTTAACTCCAACAATGCGGAAGCTGTGATGGCAGCAGCCGAAGCGTCTCGAGGTTCGTTGGGTATGTTTGGAGCATTATAATCCCAATAAGGAATAAAATCTTTTTCGGACGGACAATGACTCATTATAAATTCTGCGATTTTATATGCCGCTTTCAAATAAACATGTTGTTTCGTGAAACGATAACACATGGTATATCCATATACACCCCAAGCCTGACCACGTGCCCAAGACGATTCATCATCATATCCCTGATAAGTACCTTTCGATTCGACCGTACCATCTTCCGGCAAATAACTGACTACATGATAAGATGTCATATCTTTCCGAAAATGGTTTTTCAATGTTTTGTCAGCATGTGCTATGGCAATCTCCCTATACTTCGAATTACCTGTCTGTTCCGATGCCCAGAAAAGCATTTCCAAATTCATCATATTATCAATAATGACAGGATAACTCCAATTACCAAAGTCCCAGGAACGAATCAATCCGACTTTCGGTTCAAAACGTGTACAAAGACTTTCGGAAGAGTGAACGAGAATCAGACTGTCCGCAGGTTCCGGCTTTAAACGGATACCCTGCCCGTAACTACAAAACATCATAAAACCCAAATCATGGTTTTTTGTATAATATTGCATCGCTTCCAGACGATCTGTATACAAACGTGCCTGTTTCGCCAATTTCTCATTAGCTGTAAGTTCATACGCCAGCCACATAGAACCCGGGAAAAAACCGGAAGTCCAATCGGAAGGTTTTTCCAACCGGTATTCTCCATCTTTTAAAGAACGTGGAAAACAGAGGGTATCCGGTTCGTGTTTCAATTTTTCTGCCATATAGAGCAATTGATGTTCGGATGTATTCACCGCACGGTCAAACCACTTCATCTCATTTTCTCCCGGAACACTACAAGCAGTCAGAAAAGTAATTCCCACTACCACCATAAAAAGTTTGCTATTCATTGTCTCAATCGATTTCTGTTTATTACATTTCATCACTAACAACAAAGTTAGATTAACTCACAGATATCGGTTTTACAAAACAATCTTTTTATGTCCGTTTCCGTTTCGATGAAGTTTGATTTTGTTCGGAAGTTGTCCGTTTTCAGACAATTGTTTCTAATATAGTGCATATTGAAAATAAATTGGGACACTTTTACATAGTGTTATAGACGAACAAACCAGGCAACCGCACCAAAAGTTAGCTACACTGTATGCGAAAGAATGATAACCAATGAAACATATAAAATGATCATTAGCGGCATAGATAAACAGAAGAATTATTATCTTTGTTACTTGAATAAACAAAAGCAAGAATATTATGAAGAAGCTTTATCCCATCGGAATACAGAGTTTTGAAAAATTGCGTAAAGAAAATTATCTTTATATAGACAAAACTTCATTCGTGTATGAACTGGTAAAATCCGGTTCCTACTACTTTCTTAGCCGTCCCCGGCGTTTTGGGAAAAGCCTTCTTCTATCCACTTTCGAAGCTTACTTCCAAGGCAAAAAGGAGCTGTTTCAAGGTCTTGCTGTTGAAAAAATGGAGAAAGACTGGATTCAATACCCCATTCTGCATCTCGACTTAAATACGCAGAAGTATGACAGACCCGAAAGTTTGGATAATATACTTAACATGAAGCTGAATGAATGGGAATCGCTATATGGCTCCAATCCGGTGGAAATAGGTGCACCTCTCCGTTTTCTCGGCATTGTTCGCCGTGCCGCCGAACAGAGTGGTCGGCGGGTAGTGATTCTCATTGATGAATATGACAAGCCGATGTTGCAGGCCATTGGGAATGAAGAATTGCAGGATAGTTATCGTGATACTTTAAAAGCGTTCTATTCAGTACTCAAAACGATGGATAAGTATATCCAGTTCGCTTTTCTCACAGGAGTGACAAAGTTCGGGAAAGTGAGTGTATTCAGCGATTTGAATAATCTTAAAGATATTTCTATGGATAAACGGTATACCGAACTTTGCGGTATCACAAACGAAGAAATCCACCATTATTTAGAGACGGATTTACATATCCTTGCAGATACGCAAGGCATGAGCTATGAAGAGACGTGCCAAGAATTGAAAGAGTGCTATGACGGATATCACTTTACTTTCGATTCGGCAGGTATATATAACCCTTTCAGTTTACTGAATACATTCGACTCTATGTCATTCGGTAATTACTGGTTTGAAACCGGTACTCCTTCCTATCTCGTCAAACTTCTGAAACGGGATAATTATGACTTACACCAATTGGCCAATGATAAAGCGACTTCCGATACGCTGAACAGTATTGATTCTTCTTCCAAGAATCCTGTGCCCGTGATTTATCAGAGTGGTTATCTTACCATCAAAGATTATGATAAACGTTTCGGTATCTACTATTTAGGATTCCCCAACCGGGAAGTGGAAGAAGGATTCATCAAATATCTGATTCCTTTTTATACTTCAATCGACGAAGGAAAGACCGCTTTCTACATTACAGAATTCGTCCATGATGTAGAAGAAGGTAATTATGAGGACTTCTTCATACGTCTGCAGAGTCTCTTTGCCGACACTCCTTACGAACTGATACGCGATTTGGAATTACATTATCAGAATGTATTATTTATCGTCAGCAAATTACTGGGGTTCTATGTACAGGCAGAGTATCACACCTCTGACGGACGCATTGATCTTACTGTACAAACTGATAAATACATTTATGTAATGGAATTCAAATTTGACGGAAGTGCGGAAGAAGCTCTTCAGCAAATTGAAGAAAAAAGATATATACTACCCTTTGCAAAAGATAATCGTAAGATTGTAAAGGCTGGGGTTAATTTCAGCTCAAAGACCCGGAATATAGAAAAATGGCTGGTGAAAGAAGTAGAATAATCAGACTTTATATCACTGCATGGATAGATGCATGTATGCCATGTATAAGGTTATAAATGTACGCTTTTTGAGATAAGAACCCACGCCCGATAACTACTTTTTTTATGAATCGGCACCAATGGCAAATAGCCTGATCTTATTCTTCCTTGTTCTATCTCCAAAGGATAAGTCTCCTCCATTTCTTTATGTGCGCTCCAGGCTGCTCCTTCCGAAGGGTAATAGCTTATCTGAAAAGCTCCTGTCGAAACAGGATATATATAACGGTCATATATATGACGCGCCACCACTCCCATATTCATCCGCAAGTTGATTTCCACGCAGGGATGAATACGATAAACAGGGGAATCCGGGAAACGGCAGATCATCATATCCACTCCCAAATAACCATTATAAATAGTTCCGAAGCGAAGAAATAACTCTTGTTCAAGGCAGTCGCGCAATTTAAAAATTTCTTCGGCAGGGATATATTTCGAAAGGTTCCGTTCGATGGCAGCATCTGAAATCAGCAGATTACCTTCATACGCTCCACTCCCACCCGTACGAAATTGAGAATATCCGGCAAAGTCAAATCTACCGTTACCCAAAGAACGAAATTCCATAGCGAAATCTTCCACCTTATTAAATAAAGGTTCACCAATAACACCTCCCTGCTGATTACCGATACGTGAGCACCAACCGGAAATGGAAGGAGTATATACCCCTTTGCACCAATTCAGCCCTTTCCCACTACCGGACAAAGGAGCCTTCAACAAACAAGCTTCATGTGACTCTACAAATGATTTCCATTCTTCGGGAAGCGTCAGGTAAAAAGACTCCCCACAAAAATAAGTTCCGAGTTGCAGACGAGGTAACAATTCCACAGCACAGGAACGATGGGAACAGAAACGCAGTTTATCCAATTGCCCAATAGAAGGAAGCTCGCTTTCTTCCACTCCCAAATCCAACAGTCGTTTTCTTATTGCTATATCCCAGCCCCAAGGATGAATATCCAAATTCCGCTCCGAAGCAAGTTCAGGTTCTGTCAGCAAATCAACCGAAAGTCCTAATAATTCCTGTATCTTCTTCACATAGTCGAGATTATAGGCGGAAGAAGCTAACACCGCATTTCCCTCTTCTGCATACCACATCGGCAACAAAGCCAATTCGGATGCCATTTGCCGGGCGGAAGCCGGTGCCATATAGTTTGTTTCACCGCTGGCTAACGCCAAATCATGTTCCGGATTGAATATATAAAGAGCCTTTTTTGTCATTTCAAACGAATTCAATACTTTATTCTGCAAATATATACAGGAAATAGTCAGGAATGGCTACAATAAACAGAAAGTTCTAATTAAACTCACAATTTTGCCATCTCTACTTTGCAAATCCTAAAAAAAGCAGTATATTTGCCACCCGAAAAACAAAGAACTGAAATGGAATCATTCTATCGCACACACGCCTACCTCGTTGAGCACACCAATGCCCCCGTTCGCCGCGATCTTATGGACGAGATCGACTGGAG
>ERZ791680.250-NODE-250-length-65063-cov-10.539349_pt1 | contig 65063 bp, 56 predicted proteins | sample MGYA00510051_ERZ791680 | MGnify/ENA primary metagenome ERZ791680 (study PRJEB30046, sample SAMN00715238) | human gut metagenome | study: EMG produced TPA metagenomics assembly of the A metagenome-wide association study of gut microbiota in type 2...
AGAGGACGTTTAGACGCAAGAAGGACGCTGAAGAGCTTAGTTGCGGATTTGAGGTGAATCAATATCTAATCCACTAATAACAGCAATGCTTGCTACTGGAGATATACGTAATTATCAAATAGTGGTGGGGGGGCTGCAAATGATAAACTTGCCAATATCTTATGTTTTATTAAGATTGGGCTTTATTCCAGAAACTGTGTTGATTGTTGCCATTTGCATTTCACAATGTTGTCTTGCTGCAAGGTTGTATATGTTAAGACACATGATAGGTCTTTCTGTAAGACAATATTTAAGTAGAGTTTATTTTAATGTCCTGTTAGTTACTGTTTTGTCTGCAATCATACCGTGTGTCGTATTTTATCATTTAAATGAAACATTTGTTAACGTCATGTTTATATGCGTTGTCTCAGTGATATGTACGTGTATTGTAATATATTATATTGGTTGTAATAATCAAGAACGACAATTTATATTATCCAAAGTTAAAACTGTAAGAAGTAAATTAAAAAAATGATACAAATTAATGATAAGGCTGATTGTTGCGGATGTACAGCATGTGCCAGTGTTTGTCCGAAGGATGCTATATTAATGGAACCTGATGTTTTAGGGTTTAAATATCCTAAGGTTGATTTGGATAAGTGTATTAATTGCGGATTGTGTGAAAAGGTTTGTGCTTTCAATGTAAATTATGATAGAAGTTTGAATCTTGATGAACCTGAATTATATGCGGCACGACATAAAGATATACATGAAATAGAGACAAGTAGGAGTGGAGCCGCGTTTATCGCAATTTCTGATTATATTCTAGAAAATGGCGGAATTGTATATGGCGTAGGTTATAAGGATCATTTCAAAGTAGTTCATAAACGCGCTATTAATAAAGAAGAGCGCAATGAGTTTAAAGGTTCTAAATATGTACAAAGTGATTTAGAAGGCATTTTTAGACAAGTGAAAAAAGATTTGAAAGATGGGAAAATGGTTCTGTTTTCGGGTACACCATGTCAGACATCAGGATTAAATTCATTTGTTGGTAAGAAATTAAGAGAAAATTTGATATTAGTAGATATCGTTTGTCATGGGGTGCCTAGTCCGTATATTTGGCGAGATTATCTTATGTATGTAGAAAATAAATATAAAAGTAGAGTTCTAAAAGTTGATTTTCGAGATAAATCACGTGTTGGTTGGACGGGGCATATTGAATCATATCTTTTAGAAAATGGTAATAAGATAGAGCTTAAAACATATACAAATCTTTTCTATCAGCATATTATGTTACGTCCATCTTGTGGTAAATGTTATTATACAAATATTAAAAGACCATCAGATTTTACTATAGCTGATTATTGGGGATGGGAGAAGATTGATAAAAATATGAACTCTGATAATAAAGGTATATCTTTATTATTTATAAATACTTGCAAGGGGGCGAAAATATTTGACTTTATAAGAAAAAAATTGAATGTAAAAAGAGTGCAATTAGATGATTGTAAACAACCTAATTTATCACATCCTTCTGAGTTACACTATAGTTGTAAAAAATTCGAACATTATTATAGTTTAAAGGGATTTGAGTTTATATTGAATTATGATTTTGAGAAAGGATTTGATTATAAATTTTATAAATTGTTTTCTATAATTAGAAGGAAATTTGATCGATTAATAGATAAAATTCATAAGTAAAATGAAGATAGGAATATTAACATTTCATAGGGCTGAAAATTTTGGTGCAGTTTTGCAATGTTATGCTTTGCAAACATATCTAGAATCATTGGGATTTGTTGTTAAAATAATTGATTATAGATGTGAAGCAATTGAACGTACATATTATTTGTTTAATTTTAAATTATTATTTAATAGGTTAAATATATTTGCATCTGTATATAATTATTTACAAATATTACATCATTGGAAAGATAGATTAGAGAAAAAAAAATCCTATAAATTATTTAGAAAAAAATATTTGAATTTATCATCTCCTTTATTTAAGATAACAAAAGATTTGGGATTTGATATTTATATTACTGGAAGTGATCAAGTTTGGAATACATCATTGTTGCGTGGTTATAATAATGTTTATTTCTTAGATTTTCCGATATCAAAACACGCAAAGCGTGTAGCTTATGCTGTGAGTAGTGAACATAGTGCTATTAATGATTTAGGTATATTTGAATCAAATCTTAAAAATGCATTAAATAGGTTTGATGCAATTTCCACTAGAGAGGAATTCTTTTCTGAAATATTGAAAAAGTTTACATCTAAAGAAATAGATGTATGCGTTGATCCCACATTTCTTTTATCCAAAAAAGTCTATGCTGAATTGGCTGTTAAACCTAAGGAAAGTAATTATGTTTTAGTTTATCATATGGCTGAAATTCCTGAAGGTTCTTTATTGGCTGAAAAAATTGCACGAGATAAAGGATGTTCCGTAATAGAAATACATGCAAGATTTGCTAGCAGGAAAGATAAAAAAAGACATAAACAGAATGTAGGTCCATTAGAACTATTGGGTTATATCATGTATGCGAATTTAGTAATAACAACTTCTTTTCATGGGTTGGCTTTTTCTTTAATAATGGAGAAAAACTTTTATATAATATCAAAATCTGATAATTTGAGATTAAAAGGACTTTTGAATCGAATAGGGTTAGAAAATCGAATGGTGACTTCTGATAAAGAACTAAATATAAATGATATTGATTATTCGTTAATAACAGAGAAATTTCAATCTTTCTCCAAAAGTTCAAAAGAATTTTTAATTAAATCTATAGTGAAATGAAAATAGCATTTTATATACCTAATAAAAATATTTCAGATATTGATTTATCTACTGTAGATGAGGGAAATCCAGGAATTGGAGGGTCGGAATTTTCAGCAGTTTTGATAGCTTCAAATTTATCGTTGAAAACAAATTTTGAAATATTTGTTTTTTGTGATACAAGATCAGTTTTTCCTGCAACATTAAAATGGCAAGTTTGTGGTGATCTTATAGGTGCAATTAAACAAAGTATTAAAGAAAATATTGATTATATTGTAGTTGATGCTAAATTATTAAAGAAAGAAATATTATGTAAATTTGAACACGTGAAGTTTATAGCTTGGGCAAATACTTTTATTCCTGAAAATTATTTGGATTTTTTTGCCAAAATGAATAATGTAATAAGCATTGTAAATGTAGGTAAAGAGCAAATGGATTTAACAAAATCACATATGATTTATAAAAAATCAACTTATATTTATAATGCAGTCCCTATGAAAATGTTGGCTGAATTTCCTAATTTATCTTTGAATAGAGATAGAAAAAATAATGTTTGTTATATAGGGAGTTTACATCCTGCAAAAGGATTTCAATATTTAGCAAAAGCTTGGCCGCAGGTGCTTTTACAAGTTCCAGATGCACAATTATTTATAATTGGATCAGGAAATTTATATGGTAGAAATTCTAAATTGGGTAAATGGGGAATTGCAAATGAGTCATTCGAAAATGAATTTATGCCCTTTTTAACAAAAAATGATAAAATAATTGATTCCGTTCATTTTTTAGGTATTTTAGGACATGAAAAATATGCAGTATTAGAAAAATGTAAAGTGGGTGTACCTAATCCAAGTGGAGTTTCAGAAACTTTTGGATATACAGCAGTAGAAATGCAATTAATGGGATGTTCAGTAACGACAATAAAGTGTCCAGGGTATATAGATACGGTTTTTAATAAGGAAAATTTATATGATAATACGAATCAACTTTCTGCGTATATTATAAAATTGTTAAATGAAAATAATTTTTCTGATAATTCTTTAGTATATAAGTATTTGGATGCATTTTCTGTAGAAAATGTTGTTGACAAGTGGGTTGCCTTTTTATTGTCATTAGAGAAAAAGACTTTTTTTCCTGTTAAAAAAAATAAAGATTTGTTTTTATATAAATTGTTGTATTACAAAAAGAGATTTAAATATTTGTTAAAATCTTCTTTAAAATATCTTTTAAAAAAATGAGAAAATGCTGTTTTATAATTCCTTATTTTGGAAAATTTCCAAATTATTTTCCATTATTTTTAAAGAGTTGTAGTTTTAATAAAAAATTTAATTGGTTATTAATAACGAATAATAACAAGAAGTACGATTATCCGGAAAACTTTAGAGTGGTAAGGATGTCTTTTGATGATTTAAGGATTTTAATTCAATCTAAATTTGATTTTGAAATTTCCTTAAATAGTCCTTATAAGTTATGTGATTATAAACCTGCTTACGGTTATTTATTTGAAGAATATATAAATGAATATAGTTTTTGGGGACATTGTGATGTGGATGTCTTAATGGGAAACCTAGAGAAATTTTTAACAGATGAACTATTGGATTCTTATGATAAAATATTTTGTCTAGGTCACATGGTATTATACAAAAATTCATTTGAAAATAATAGAGTATTTAAATCTGTCTATAGAAATTCCTTGTTATATAAAAAGGTTTTTACATCAGACAAAATTTGTTGGTTTGATGAGGAGTGGAAAGATGAGTATAATATAAATCAAATTTTTAAAGATCAATCAAAAAAAGTATATGAAAAAGATTTGTCGCTAAATTTTAGTATATATAAATCATATTTTTTAAAAGTTACTTATGATAAAAATAACGAGAATGCTGATAAGCATGGTTATGTGACAGAAAATTATAAAGATTGTATTTGTTTATGGGATCATGGTGATATAAAGCGTTTTTATATTAATAACAATAAACTTGTATGTGAAGAATATGCTTATATTCATTTACAAAAACGGAGAATGTTTTTTCGATCTTCAGTAATTAAGTACAATAGAATCCGTATTGCTCCGAATTATTTTTTTTCTTTTAGAATTAAAGAAATAAATATTTCTAATTTTTATACTATACGTAAAAGATATTTTAATTTACAATATTGGGATATTAATATCAACCCTAAAATTAAGAGATTTTTAGAAAAAATATAATGAATAGTTTTATTTTGAAGATTATTTTTGCTTTAACTTTTTGGGCGAATCTTGGAACAGTTGGAAATTTAGTTTTCGATAGATATCTAACAGTATTTTTTAGCTGTTTTGTTTTGTTGATACTCTTTTTAAGAGTGAATAAAAATCAATTTGTTTATTTTAAAAAAATAAATATTTATATATTTATATATTGCATATACAATGCTGTGCTTTCTTTTTTTAGTGTAAATAAAGATCTTAGCAGTATACAGACACTAGTACTAAATACTGATATAGAATATTCTCCTGCTTCTGCTTTTGTTGGAATGGCTTTTGCGTTGAAAATTATAAGTCTATTTTTAGTAATTGAGTACTCTATATTACATAAATCATTTTATACTTTACTTAAGGTTTTCTTTTCTTTAACAATGCTTTTGTTAATAATAAATGATGTCCTAGTGTTAGTTAATGGAGTAAATTTTAGTGGAAACGGTTATTTTCTCGGAAATAAATTCCAAGTTGCTTATATGCATTATTTTGCTTTCCTATTTTATACACTAAAAAAAATATATATATCATCTTTAAATGCTACAAAGTGTTATTTGTTTATATTTTGGACTGCTGCAATATCTATTTTACTTCATTGTACAACAACTCTTCTAGGAAGTATTCTTTTGATGCTATTTTTCTTATTTAGAACAAAAAAAATAGCATTATTTTATAATCCCAATTTTACGATATTGCTGATTTTATTTACTGCTTCTTTTTTCTGGCTATTCAGTAATATTTTAGATAATTCTTATATACATTATTTTTTAGTTGATATCCTAGGGAAGGATCCTACATTAACAGGTCGTATTGGTATATATGCATTATTGGATGATACATTTTTAAGAGATACTGTAGGTGGAGTTGGATTAGAAAATTCACATTTTTTTATGTCCTATCTTTTTGGAGCGGCTAATACGCAGAATGGTTTATTTGAAGTTTGGGTTGAACAAGGTCTTATTGGTGCTCTTCTGTTTTTGATTATAATCTATGTGATGCTAAATAGTGCAAGGAAAAATGAGTTTAAAGAATTTACATATCCTATCGTAGCTTTAATGTACGTATTTATATTGTTAGGTACAGTTGAGATTACTTTTGGATATAGATTCTGTATTTTGTTATCTTTTTTAGTTCCTGTTTTTTATACTAAAAAACATTTTTAAATTTTCTTTGATTTTATAGTAATGGTATTGTATTATTATTCTTTTGAATTATGAAACCTAAGGTTAGTGTAATATTACCAATTTATTGTGTGGAAAAATTTTTAGAAAGATGCTTAAAATCTGTGACGGAACAAACCTTACGAGATATTGAGATAATATTGGTAGACGATGGTTCTTTAGATAATTGTCCTGTTATGTGTGATAATTATGGTAAGTTAGATCGAAGAATTAAGGTAATACATAAAAAGAATGAAGGATTAGGATATGCTAGAAATACTGGGTTGGATTATGCTACAGGAGAATATGTTGCATTTATAGATTCCGATGATTTTATTGATATTAATATGATGAATCAATTATATACTTATGCATATAAGTATGATCTGGATGCAGTATTTTGCGGAATGAAATTTGTTGATGCCCATGGTAATATTACTATGGATAGAAAAGAAGTGAATGAGTATATAGAAATGAAAGGTAATGAATGTAGACAGCATGTTTTAGATTTAATAGCTAGTAGAGAGAAATCTAGGGTTTCTTCGAAATATATGATGTCTGTCTGGCATGCAATATATCATAAAGAATTCTTGGACAAACATAATATAAGATTCTGTTCTGAAAGAGATTTTATCTCAGAGGATATGATTTTTGATATAGATTTTTTTTCTGTTGCAAACAAAGTTGGTTTTATACCTGATTCTTTTTATTACTATTGTTTTAACGAAAATTCCTTATCAAGGAAATTTAATATAAATCTCTATGATCGATTTAAGAAACATTATTTTGAGGTTGTGAGAAGACTTTCAAATTTGGGATATTCAAGTACAGAAATTTGTATAGCTCATAAGTATATTTTGGTAAAGACTCGCTCTTATATTAGAGATCTTTATAGATATGAGAAGGCTGATAAATTAAAATTAGGTATAAATAATGTTTTATCGGATTCTAAGATTTGGAAAGAAATATCAGATAGTGATGTTTTTAAATATTTATCAAGATCATATAAACTATATCTTTTTGTTTTAACCTTTAAATGTAAATCTGTTTTATTACTGATTGAAAAATGTGAAAAAATAGTTGGTTTATTTAAAAATATATAACATATTAAGCTGTTTATAATTTTTACAAAAAGATATTATTATGGTAATTTTACATATAACAAATTGTTTAAGAGGCGGTGGAATTCAAAATTTCCTTTTGTCTTTGTTACCTGAACAAGTTTCAATAGGGCATAGGGTTTTGCTTATTGTAATTGAAAAATATGATTATGATTATTGTTTTCATTTAGAAAAGTTGTTAAGAGATAATGGTGTAATAGTCATACGATTGAATAAAATAAGAAGCAATAAAGTTTCTTTCATTAAATCATTGATAAGGTGTTGTCGTATTGTAAATGAAATTAAACCTAATATCGTTAATACTCATGGAGAAATGAGTCATGTATATGGTTCAATCTGTACATTAGGAAGGAATATAAAGCAAATAATAACTATACATAATGCTCCTGAAGTATGGCCAATTAGTGCAAGAATATTATGTAAGAATAAACCTTTAGTTTTTTGTTCAGAAGCAGCCTATAGATTGAGGAAACAGGTAGGTCAAAATATGATTACAATTAATAATGGCGTAAGCGAAAAAATTGTTCGTACTTGTAAAAGGGTAGATATAAGAGAAGAATTAAATTTAAAGAAAACAGATAAGATTATTATATTAGTTGGATCAATGAGACCACAGAAAAATTATTTATTTCTAAAAGAACTTGTTGATCAAATGAAGGATTTATCTATTCATTTTTGTATATGTGGTGGCAGTTATGGTGAAGGATACGTTGAAGCAAAAGAATTTAGCTCATATAATAATATACATTGCTTAGGATTGCGATCTGATGTATCAGCGATTGAGAATGGAGCTGATTTATTTTTAAGTTGTGCAAAATTTGAGGGATTACCTATTGCGGTCTTAGAAGCCTATTTTAATGGAATTCCTTGTGTACTTTCTCCGATAGTGCAGCATGAAAATATATCAAATGTATATAATGTTTATATACCTAAAGATTTTAAAGCTAAATCTTTTATTGATTGTATATATAAAGCATTGTCAAATACAGAATCTCATGAAGCAATATTAAATAAGAGAAAATCACAAATTGAACAATATAGTATTAAAAATACAGCTATTAAGTATATCGAATTTTATAACAAAATATTAAATGGTTAATAACATTAAATATACAGTTGGCAATAATCTATGTACTGGTTGTGGTGTTTGTGAGGATGTATGTCCTACAAGATCAATAAGAATAGAACATGTAAATGGATTATTTCAGCCAATTCTTAATAAGGAAACATGTTTGGGTGACAAATGCGGACGTTGTTTAAAAGTTTGTCCTGGTATAGGTATAAACTTATCTGCTATGTCTAAAGAACAATATGGCTCTTCTTGTAAAGAGGATAAATACATCGGGCGTTATTATTCATTGTATACTGGCTATAGCCTTGATAATGATATTCGTTATCATAGTGCTTCTGGGGGGATGGTTAGTCAGTTTCTGATATATTTATTGGAAAAGAAAATAATAGACGGTGCTGTGGTTACAGGCTTTTCAGATGATAATATCACACCTATATCATATATAGCAAGGACTAAAAGCGATATATTAAAGGCAAAAAGCTCTAAATATTGTCCGGTGGCATTGAATAAAGTAGGAAATGAAATTAAAGAATCAGAAGGTAAATACGTAATTGTTGGATTACCATGTCATATTCAAGGTTTCAGGAAAAGAGCCAAAATAGATAGATTGTTTCGCGAGAAGGTTATAGGTTACTTCTCTATATATTGCTCATCAAACAGAACTTTTAACGCACAAGACTTTCTGTTTAAAAAGTATAATGTAAACAAGCATAATGTTACTTATTTCACTTATCGCGACAATGGTTGCTTAGGTAACATGGTGATAGATCAAAAAAGTCAACGACAAGAAATACCATATATAAAATATTATGGTGCTTTGAGAAGTTTTTTTAAGCCACGTCGTTGTCTGACATGTATAGATCATTATGGAGAGTTGGCTGATGTATGTTTTGGCGACATTCATATAAAGCCTTATAGTGAAGATAAAATAGGCATAAGTTCTTGGATTGTTAGAAATCCCTACTTTGATAATTTGTTTAAAGAAGCATCCAAAGAAGGATATATTTATATGAATGAATTAGACGCAATTACTTTGAATGAATCACAAAAAACTATGCTTTATCCAAAGAAAAGACGAGCTAAAGCTGTAATGAATATGGATAAGCTAATTGGATTAAAGTCTGCAATATACGATAAACAATTAGAACAGCCACATATAAAGGATTATATTTCAGAAATTGTTTGTCATTGTCAACGATACATAGGTAAACGCAAATCTTTATGGTGGATAATTGAATTCTTCTTTAATAAGAGTTTTGATAAAAAATAAAAGTTTTATGATCGGAGTCTGTATAAAGTACTTTCATGAGAATTATGGTGGTATGTTGCAAGCATATGCTACTATAACTATGTTAGAAAAGAGAAATATTAAATATGAATTAATACGATATGAAAAGCATTACTCTTTTTTGGGAAAAATAAAGCAAATACCAAGGTTGTTCAATGGAATTTTATTAAATGATAAAAAAGAAGCACTATTAAAAAAAATAGGCATGCGAAAACATCCTGAATTTTCTAAGAAAGATTTGATAAGGATGAAAGCATTTGACAGATTTAAAAAAGAAAAATTTATTAATTTATCTCCGGTTTTTATTGGATATGATAATCTTTGTAGTGGAGCGAAAAGATATGCTGCAGTTATAACTGGAAGTGATCAGCTTTGGTCACCAGCGGGATTACCTACTAATTTTTATAATTTGATGTTTGTCCCAGACAATATCCGTAAAATATCAATAGCATCATCTTTCGGAGTAAAATATATTCCTTGGTATCAAATTTCTCGTACGCGCAATTATTTAAATAGAATAGAATTTATAAGTATGCGGGAAAATAGAGGTAGTGAAATTGTAAAAGAATTAACTGGGCGTGATGTTCCTACCATTTTAGATCCTGTTTTTTTCTTTAATAAGGAGCAGTGGGCTGAAATGATTCCTACCAGAACAGTTTATGAGGAGCCATATATATTTGCTTATTTCTTAGGAAATACGCCCTCTTATAGAGAAGCTGTGAAAAATGTAGCACGTCGGTTAAATTGTAAAATTGTAACACTACGACATCTTGATCAATATGTGGAATGTGATGAAAATTTTGGTGATTATGCTCCATATGATGTAGACCCTGCTCTTTTTTTAAATATATTAAGAGGAGCAAGTTATATTTGTACAGATTCATTTCATGGTTCTGTATTTTCAATTATTCATCAAAAAAAATTTGTTATATTTAATCGTTATGACGAGCAATCAAAACATTCAAAAAATTCTAGAATAGATACTCTTTGTTTTAATTTAGGATTGACTGACAGACGATTTTTATCTGCAGAAAGTTTTTATGAACAATTAAATAGTGACATTGATTATAAGAGTGTTATGAGGCTTTTGGATAAATATAAGAGAGAATCTGAGCAGTATTTGGATACAGCATTCAATAATATAAATTAGTTTATGAAAATCCTCTTATCTAATAAATTCTACTACCGTCGTGGCGGTGATTGTATTTATATGCTCAATTTAGAGCAATTATTAAAATCACACGGACATGAGGTAGCCATATTTGCGATGGATTATCCTGAGAATTTAGATTCTTCATGGAGCAAATATTTCCCGCAGAACATGAGCAAACTGATGGCTTTTACACGGCCTTTCGGTTCGGCTGAGGTGAAGGCTAAGTTTAACCGGTTACTCAATGATTTCAAGCCGGATGTGGTACATCTGAACAATGTGCATACACAGTTGTCTCCGGTAATGGCCGAACTGGCACACAAAAAAGGTATAAAGGTGGTATGGACATTGCATGACTATAAGTTGTTGTGTCCGCGTTATGACTGTTTGCGTGACGGTAAGGAGATTTGTGAACTCTGTTTTAATGGTGATAAGACGCCCTGCAAAACCTATAAATGTATGAAAGGATCGGCATTAGCGTCCTTGATAGGTTATAAAGAGGCCATGACCTGGAATCATCAGCGTTTGGAGAACTGTACGGATGTGTTTATCTGTCCCAGTCAGTTTATGGCCGACAAGATGGTGCAGGGCGGTTTCCGTAAAGAGAAGATGCAGACACTTTGTAACTTCATTGATGTGGAGAAATGTCGTAAAGCTGATTATGATAAGGCTGATTATTATTGTTTTATAGGTCGTTTGTCTCATGAAAAGGGCGTGAGGACTTTGATAGAAGCAGCCAACCGTCTGCCGTATAAGCTGAAAATTATCGGTGGCGGACCGTTGGAAGATGAATTGAAGGCTGTAGCCGGTAAGCATATTGAGTTTGTGGGTTTCAAACAGTGGGATGAGATAAAGGAGCTGGTCGGTAAGGCGCGTTTCAGCGTGATCCCGTCAGAATGGTACGAAAACAATCCGCTTTCGGTGATTGAAGCGCAATGTTTGGGTACTCCGGTGTTGGGCGCCAAAATAGGCGGTATACCAGAACTGATTAAAGAAGGGGAGACCGGCATGACTTTTGAGAGCCGCAACGCTGATGATTTGGCCAAAAAAATAGAGCAGATGTTCGTTTCCGGCTTTGATTACTGGCAGATCGCTGAATCTGCGCTTAAGCGGTATGATGCCGAGAGTTATTATAACGAGATTATGGAAATTTATAAATAATTTATAACGATGGAAAATAATAAAGTGGCTTGTCCTACGGATGCGAGTATTATTTTGACGTATCGTTGTCCGATGCGCTGTGTGATGTGTAACATCTGGAAGAACCCGACCAACAAGAAAGAAGAGATCAAGGCAGCTGATTTAAGATCACTTCCTAAGCTGAAGTTTATCAATCTGACTGGCGGTGAGCCTTTTATCCGTGAAGATCTGGATGAGATAGTAGAGGAATGCTATAAGCATACTGACCGTATCGTGATCTCTACATCGGGTTGGTTTCAGGAACGGGTAATAGCTTTGGCTAAGAAATTTCCCAATATTGGTATTCGTATATCTATTGAAGGACTTGCAGAGAAGAATGATGAACTTAGAGGCCGTCAAGGTACCTTTGACAAAGCTATCAAAACATTGAAAACCCTTCAGGATATGGGTTTGAAGGATATTGGTTTTGGTTGTACAGTGAGCAACTATAATTCGGGAGACATGCTCAAACTCTATCAACTCTCTTTGTCTATGGGATTGGAGTTTGCGACAGCTGCTTTCCACAATTCTTATTATTTCCATAAGGGAGATAACGTGATTACCAATCATGATGAGGTGTGCGGAAACTTCAGACAACTTATCGAATGGCAGTTGAAGGAGAAGAGCCCGAAAAGCTGGTTCCGTGCATGGTTTAACATGGGACTGATCAACTATATTGAAGGTAACCGCCGCATGCTGCCTTGTGAGGCTGGTACGGCAAACTTCTTTATCGATCCGTGGGGTGAGGTAATGCCTTGTAACGGTCTGGAAACCCGTATGGATGACACGCATAAGGAGAACAAATTGAAGCTGGACGGGGACGATATGACAGTGGCAGAATATAATGAAAAACTGGCTGCAGATCCCAATAATGTATCCAATGACAAGCTGAAACCGGCAGAAAGCGATACGCCGAAGTCATGGAGTATGGGTAATATCCATGACGCTGATTTTATGACGATATGGAACAGTGAACAGGCAGCCAAGGTGCGTGCCAAGGTACGTAAGTGTCCGAAGAACTGTTGGATGGTCGGTACAGCGAGTCCGGTGATGCACAAGTATATCAAGTATCCGCTGAAATGGGCTTTGAAGAATAAGCTTCGCTCCTTGCAAGGTAAACCGGCCTGTCTGGACTTCAAGTATTGTGATGTCGGTCAGGATCCACAACAGGGTGATTTGAATTTTGACCGTTAAAATTCTATTCTCCATTTCTGATCAGGACGGTGTAAACGGTTGGTTGGAAAGGAAAAAGAGGATATAAAAGATGTATATACAGGCTTGTTTTTATTAAAGGATGTTCTTAACAGAAAGCGTCTTTTAGTGAAAACATGCCTTTTATATCTTGTCTATTCAATAATTATATCAGATTCCCAGTATTGGGGTCATCCGTTTTTATTTTATTCTTTTCCGTCTGATCCATAACCATAAGGCGGAAAAACACGACAAAACAAGGATACCGGCATATTGGGCGGTTTCCTTTATTTCAGATAAAGACTCAGACAGACGTTTTTTGCTTGGCATAAGCAAAAGTAATGATTTATTTTTAATCCGGAAAATTTTATGAAGATCGTAGTGACGGGTACTCGTGGCATTCCTAATGTCATGGGCGGTGTGGAGACGCACTGTGAGGAACTGTTCCCTCGGATTGCAGCCATGGGAGCGGATGTGACAGTGATAAGGCGTAAAAGCTATGTGAACGACGGGCTGAAGGAATGGAAGGGCGTCAAGCTGGTGGATATAGAGACAGACACCTAAGAAGAAATCGTTCGAGGCGATCATCCATACTTTCAGGGCGGTGAACGAGGCAAAACGACTGGGGGCCGATATCCTGCATATCCATGCGATCGGACCGGCGCTGTTGGTGCCATACGCGAAGATGCTGGGCATGAAGGTGGTGTTTACGCACCACGGGCCGGACTATGACCGTGACAAATGGGGCAAGGCGGCCAAGACTGTGCTGAAGCTGGGTGAGCGCATGGGGTGTCTGTTTGCAGATGAGGTGATCGTGATCAGTGACGTGATCCGTAAGCTGATCAAGGAGAAGTACGGGCGTACGAAACATGTTCACCTGATCTATAACGGGGTGTCGAAACCGGAGATCTGTGATTTCCCGGAATATTTTGAGGAACTGGGTATCCGGAAGGGGCGTTATGTGCTGGGGATGTGCCGCTTTGTGCCGGAAAAGAACCTGCATCATCTGGTGGAGGCGTTTGCCCGTCTGAAGGGGAGCATACCGGAGGATGTCCAGCTGGTGCTGGCGGGGGATACGGACTTTGAAGATGATTATTCCAAAGGGCTAAAGGAGATGGCGCGCCGTAACGGGGTGGTGCTGACGGGTTTCATTAAGGGGCGTAAGCTGCATTCGCTGCTGACGAATTGTCTGTGTTACTGTCTGCCTTCGAGTCATGAGGGGCTTCCCATCGCATTGCTGGAGGCCATGAGCTACGGGGTGAAGGTGCTGGTGAGTGATATTCCGGCTAACCTGGAGGTGGGGCTTCCGGCTGAGGATTATTTTGCCATGGGGAATGTGGATGAACTGGCGGACAAGCTGAAAGGGATCATCGCACAGGGGGCTGAACACAGGGACTATGATATGTCGAAATATGACTGGGACAGGATTGCGGAGGAGGTTTTTGCAACGCTTTGCGTTGCAAAAAGGTAATGGCAACGCGGGGCGTTGCAGGTAAGTGCAATGCTTGGCATTGCAAGGTAAGTGCATCGCTGGGCGATGCAAGGTAAGAGGCAACTTTGTTGCAGGTAAGTGCAATGCTAGGCATTGGAAGGTAAGTGCATCTGGTGATGCGAGGTAAGAGGCAACTTCGTTGCAGGTAAGTGCAATGTTTGGCATTGCAAGGTAAGTGCATCTGGTGATGCGAGGTAAAAGGCATTTTGGTTGCAGGTAAAAGGTATTTGATGCGTTTGAGATATTTGAAAACAAGTATAAACATTGAAAAACAATGAAATAATCGTTTATTTCGGTGAATTATTTTGTAGTATAAATAAAAATGGGTACTTTTACAAAGTTCAATGAACTATTGTATAAATTACAGAGAAATTGACATGACTATGATGACTATCGTTAATCCGGCACTTGGGAAAGGTTCAGGGTTGTTGGCTAATTTGGAGAAAGAAATTTCGACGAAAGAAGTTCGCAAACTGGAACGTTTGGGATATATTGAAAATGCGATATCTCCCAAAGGGGTTACATGGAAGTTATCAGCGAAAGGTAAACGTATGCGTAAGTATATGCTTGAAAAACGTGGTATCCGTGCGCGTCTTTCCGATTTCTTTTATCGTCATATCCTTAAATTCAGAGCCAGTCTATAAGCCGGATTCATGAAAACTTCGTATGCGTTATGGATGCCGGTTCTTTTAGACGGAGAACTTAAGCTTATCTGTGAGGACATCAGGAGAAGACTGTGTGATTCGCCCGATTTAGGTGGGTTTGATTTGTCATGTGAGATTGATAAGCAGACACGTGATATTACAATCCGTTACAAGGTGTCGAGACACTTTTTTTCGAAGAAGAAACAAATCATATTACATAAAGAAAATGAAAATAAATATGGTTTTATAACTTATTCTTTTTATTGGCATGAAGGAAAATCTGATGCTTTTACTGCTTCCCTGAAAGAGAATATGCCTACTTCAGTGTATCATCTCATTAAGGATTTCTATCATGTGCATACAGACCATGATCCTTCACATGATAGTTTGCTGCAAGCTTTTACGAGACAAGGAGAAATAGATCTGGATGCAGAATTCGATGATATCAGAATGTTTTATCTGAGGCAATACTGGTATACATTGAAGGATTTTACTGAACAGACGCTGGAGGAGTTCGATTGTGCCAAGAGGAACATTGAGAGAATTTTTAATGTCCAGAAGGGGATAGGTACGTTGGCTGAAATTATAGATAATGGCAACAATGTCAAAGGGCAACTTAAATATATGGATTATTTGCTCCAGGTAAATCCTAAATGTGTGGTGCCAAAGGTTTTTCGTCGTGCGATTCAGGATAAACGGAAAGAAATGGAAGAGATGCTTTATAAAGTATCTGCCGCTTATGGTATGATTACCGCTGGACTGGGAGTAAGATATGGGCGTTATGGCATATATTTTGGATTGGCAGGTATTATAGTCAGTATTGTAACTTTTGTTGCATCCTTTATTTTTTCCGGTGATGATGATAAGGTTCGTGGCTATATTAATGATGCTGAAAAGCGGGTCATGCAATCCGATTCACTTAATTATAAGATCATACAGGAGCATTTGAATAGGATCCATGAGGATTTAAATCGGTTGAAAATAAAAAAGTAGTTTGATAATAGTTAAAGTAAGGTCTGTCTTGAAATCATATCTCTGCATATAGAAGCGGATATGTGTTTATGAGACTGCTCTTGTCGTTTATATGGTTTTGTGTAAGTCCTGACTAAACACCGGCAGGGCCTTTATAGATTCAATAAAAATTTTTGTATTCGTTTTTGGCGTTGGGCTGTAATGTTATGGCTTGATGTCGGATTTGGCCGTGTTCATTCTGTATGGACTGATGGGATGACGTGGCTTAAAGTATAGATGGATGTGGAATATGGTGAAGGTAGCAGATTTGTATCATACGATAGTGGGATTTATCCATAACCTCTGTAATCAGGAGGATATGGACGTGGAGGATTGGGCTGAAAGGCAGAAGACGATCAACAAGGGACTGGCCGGGCTGCTCTCAATGAAGGGGAAGACGGACCAGGAGGAGGCGGAGATCTGTCTGACGGCTCTGATGGGTTACAGCGTGGCGCTCAGGGAAAGGGCGGCCGTGAAGAAAATGGTGGACAGGGCACTGGCCGTGTTGCCCAAACTGGGACCGGTATTCCTGAAATGCCAGTTGCTGGTGTATCTTTATGGTGAAACGCTGGACGAGGGGCTGGCGGAACAGGCCAGAACGATTATGGCGGGATGGCCCGAGGCGACGCGCACGACAACGCAACAGGAACTGATCATGCTGCTGGATGATCTGGAAGAGGAGGCCGGATTCTATGAAATCACGGAGGATTAAGAACTGTTGCTTCCGGTCTGAAAGGGCGTCTTTTTGATAACTGGTCGTAAGCGCCGGTGCAGGGTGAACATCACATCCTGCACCGGCGCTTATGCGTATGGCTGCTACATTAGCAACCATTTCCAGATGGGATTTATCCATAACCTCTGCAACCGGGAGGATATGGACGTGGAGGACTGGGCTGAACGGGCGACATCACGTAAAAAAGCGGAAGGCGGGGCGGGTTTTTCATCAAAAATGCGTAAGTTTGCAGAAAAGTAATGTCATGTCGAATATTGAACTTTTATATATAAAGGATTTTGGTCCTATAAAGGAAACAACGGTCTGTATCCGGAGGATTACCGTCTTGATAGGTGAGCAGGGGGCTGGCAAAAGTTGTATAGCCAAACTGTATTCGTTGTTTTCTTGGCTGGAAAAGGCCTTGATGAGAAGAATGCTGACCATTAAGGATGTAGTCCGGTATGCACGGTTCAGAAAGATTTATGCGGCGTATAATAACCTCGACAGTTATTTCAAACAGACAACGATGCTGAGGTTTGAGGGATTCCATTATGTGTTCCTTTATACCAACGAGACGTTGGAGATAAAGGAAAAGGTGATGGAGAATGACAGTTTCAGCATTGCGAAGGTGATGTATGTTCCGGCTGAGCGTAATGTGTTGGGGGGAGTTGACCATCCGGCACGTCTGAAGGGACTGACTGAGCCGATGATGAATTTTCTGGATGAATATGACAAGGCCAGAAACGTTCTGAAAAACGGTTATGCTGTGCCTTTTGGAAATGTGGATTTTGAATATGACGCATTGAATGACATTTCCAAATTGCGGAATCCTGATTATGAAGTAAGGCTTTCGGCTGCATCAAGCGGTTTTCAGTCTTCACTGCCGTTGTTGCTGGTGTCCAGAAATCTGTCGGATATGGTGAGAGACAGTTCCATGAAAGAAGTCTTGTCGGACAGAGAACGCAAGGCTTTGCAAAAGGAAGTGGAAGCTATATTCAGTAATGGCTCTTTGAGCGAGGATGTGAAAATGGCTTCACTGAATATGCTTTCGTCCCGTTACAGGTATTCGCGATTTGTCAATATAGTTGAGGAAATGGAGCTGAATCTTTTTCCGGATTCCCAGAAAAATGTGTTGTATGAATTGGTGGGTGATGCCTGTAAATTGAGTGATAACAGGCTGGTGATGACTACGCACAGTCCTTATGTGATCAACTATCTGACTTTGTCGGTAAAGGCCAGTCAGGTGGCCGCGGAGATAACCCGGAAGAACCGGCCGGATTTACTTGAAAGGATAGGTGAAGTGGTTCCCGTGAAAGGCATGATCAGTGAGGAGGATCTGATTATATATGAAATGGATAAAGGTGTGGCCCGTGTTCTGGACAACTATGACGGTTTGCCTTCTGACCGGAATTTCCTGAATGTAAGTCTTGAAGATACCAATCGGGCTTTTGACGAGCTTCTGGAGATTGAAGAAGAATTGGGATGATATGGAGAAAATAGATTTTTTCAAAGATGAAATGCCGGTAAATGCTGACTGTTTCGGGAAGTATGAATTTTATTAACAGGTTAATATTGTACCGATGATCGATTATATGATGGAACTTATACGGTTCAGGGAGTTGGCGGTATTGAAGGATGATGTGCAGGTCGTGAAGAAGGGACTTGATTTCCTGCGTTATATAGGGGATGAGTACATGAGGCTGGAAGTTTATAATGACCAGTATTATGACGGGGAGGATTTTGGTCTGCAAGAGGTTCGGAAAGGATTGGCGGCGACACTGAGACATGAGGAGTTGCCGATAGACGTGGTACGGCACGTAAGGGACGAGATCGCCCGAATACGGAAGATGGAGGCTTATGCAGGTTATGGATTGCTGTCGTTTGATGATGTGGATGAGGCGCTTAGTTACAGGTTGGACGACCCGGATACATATCTGGCCGGGCTGGATAAGATGATTCGCTGGATGGGCAGGGATTACCTGGAGATGATGGAGGGCAAGGAAAGCATGAGCCTGTATATTCCAAAGGAACTTGGACAGTACTTGCTTAAGAAAGTGGATTATTTGCGGATGCACGGCAGGGATGAGGAGGCGGACAAGGTGATACGCGATTTCTGCCATGTGCCTGATATACGCTCCATGATCATAAATAAGTGTCTGGAGAAAGGGAACGATGAAGCGGCTTTGGCTGCCATTGACGAAGGAATCGGCTTCTATGGTGATGATTGTTTTAACACGACGGCAAAATGGCACAAGCAGAAAATAACGTTGCTGGAAAAGAAAGGAGACGTGAAAGGAATCATAGGCGAATACCGTTGTCTGTTCTGCCAGTACCTTTCAGACAAACAGACGTATTATGAAAAACTGAAAAGTTTGGTGCCGCATGAGGAATGGAAGGCTTTTGCGTCAGACCTGTTTGATGGTATACGGCATTTGACGGATGAGGAATGTATCTTGGTTTGTGGTATGATCGTGGCGGAAGGACTTGACGGCTGCTTGTTTAAATTGTTGATGAAAAACCAGAATTCGTTCAACTGTTCTGACATTTTTTCCCGTTATGCGGCTTATCTGAGCGAAGAAGAACAGGGACGGTTCATCGGTATGGTCATTGACCGGCTTCGTGGGAAGCTTAGTTATGCCAAGTCGAATAGATATGGTTATATCGTGAAGGAGTTGAAAGTATTATATGATTCCTGTGCGATTGGACAGAGGATGATATCGGAATTCGTGTCTGATATCAGGTGTTGTTACGGGAGACGGTCAGCTTTGATGCGGTATCTTAAAGACAGCGGGCTGTAATGTCGGTTTAAGACACTTGTCTACTTTCTTATGAGCCGGATGCTCGTCATATTTGAATACAAGCCAGTCTGGCTGGAAACAAAAGTTAATACCGCTTTCTTGAAAGTTATTATTCATAGTCGTTGATGTATTTTTGTTCCAACTCGTAAAAAGCTACATATTCTTCTAAAATAGGATTATTCTGTATTGTGGCGAGTGTCTCGCCTTCTTCCATGCTGATAGTATTCCCTTCTTTATGAAGTCCGAAAAAGCGCATATTTATATTGGTGTACGCTTTATATTCGGAATAAAGCGAGAGGATGTGAGTGAGCAGATAGTCATGGGTCGCAATAAAGATTTGCAGACCACACTTCTGAAGTTCACGGATAAATTCAGCAACGACCCGTATCAGAGCTGGGTTAAGGTTTGATTCAGGTTCATCCCAAAATAAAATGGTATTCTGGTTTATTTCTCCGTTAAGAATAAGGTATAGGATGGATGCTAGTTTTCTTAGTCCTTCAGCTACAAGATGCGCTTCCATGGGGCCTTTGTCTGTTTTTATATAAAAGCGACCGTTCATTTGAAGTACATTGAATCCTAATTCCTTTTCCATTAAGTCTATGGCGGACTTTAACGGATTGTTCTCCAAATCGCGTAAGACAGGAAGGGCAAGTGAGTGTGCCAAGTTAATATAAGTCTGATCAAATGAGAGCTCACGTTTGTTGCTCAGGCCAATAAAACCTTCAAATAGAGAAAACATTTCGCGTGGTGGAATGTATATGAATTGGCATTCGTCCCATTTTTCATCCTTTTCTATTTTGACGGTTGTTCTGGAGGTCGCGGAGAAACTGAACGAGAGTTCTTTTCCGTCATTTTTTATACTGACGGTTGATTTGCCGGGAACAACATTCTTGTTTACCAGATTACCGATAAAATCCGGTTTGAAATAGTGGGTTATGTTTTCAGCCAGAATATACTCAAACTGCTCTTTGGAAGTGGTTCTTTTTTGCTGGAACTCATGGCGTGCCTGCAGGGCAGAGGCCAGACATTTGAGTATGTGGGTCTTTCCTGTTCCGTTTTTGCCAATGAGTATATTTATTCCATTGGTAAATGAAAAACTGTTATCTGTAAAGCCTGTAAAACCCTGTAATGATATGCTGTTTACCATTGTATTGCCTGAAATATATGAATTTGCTGCAAATTTACAGCAAAAAAGGGAAGATGCCAACGGAAATGCACTAAAAAGGTTTGTCGGTGTATATATTAAATATTAGTAGGATATACTGTAGAAAACGGCGCGTACTCTACGTGGAAGCTCTGCTCACGGCTGAAGGATGACGCTGGATTTTTTACGTTTTTTGTAGGTTTTAGGTCAAAAATAAACCGGATGAATAAAAAAAGGTGTATTTTTGCGTCCGGACAGATCCTGTCCTTAGGGTTCTGGTCCGATCGGGAGCATGTTGATGTTTTTTATGCTGCGGCGGAACAGAGAAAGCGGAATAACGAATGATTAAATGATAAAAGACTATGATTGGTGGAATATTAAGCGGTATTTTGGCCGGATATATTGCAAGCCGGCTGCAGAAGGGTGAAGGCAGCGGCTGCCTGGTGAACCTCTTTCTCGGACTGATCGGCGGCCTGGTCGGCAGCTGGCTCTTCAGCCTGTTCGGCCTGACGGCTTACAGCTGGCTGGGGGAAATCGTGATGGCAGTCATCGGGGCCGTAGTGGTGTTGTGGGTGTTTGCCAGACTGAGATAGACGGCGGCAGAAAATAAAAGAAAAACAAACGGGCCGGTCGGGAAATAGGTGGATCCTGACTGGCCCGTTTGGCGTGTATGAATGTGGACTGTTGATCAGTATTCGGGGTTGAGGGTGATCTCTCCGGCCAGATTGGTATTCATCAGGCGGCGGACTTCCTCTGTGGGCAGATTATGTCCGAGAAGGAACATCAGCTTGGTCAGCGCGCATTCGGGTGTGCTGTCGTAACCGCTGATGACTCCGGCTGCCAGTAATTGCAGTCCGGTGGTGTAACGGCTCATTTCCACGCTGCCGGCCTGGCACTGGGTGATGTTCACCACAATGATGCCGCGGGCGGTGGCATCGCTGATGAGGCGGATCAGCCACGGTTTCTGCGGGGCATTGCCCGAACCGAATGTCTTCAGTACGATGGCTTTCAGATTGCGGGCATGAAAGACGGAAGAGATCAGGCTTTCCTGAATGCCCGGGAAGAGGGTGAGCACCACCACATTGCTGTCGAACAGATAATGGGCCTTGAGGGGCTGGGTGGGATCCGGACGGTGGATCAGGTGGGTTTCATACTTGATGTGAATGCCGATCTCGGCCAGATTGGGATAGTTGTATGAACGGAAAGCATTGAAGTTTTCCGCATTGATCTTGGTGGTGCGGTTGCCGCGCATGAGCTGGCTCTCGAAGAAGATGCAGACTTCGGGCACCATGGGTGTGCCGTCGGCATGCTTGGCCAGCGCAATCTCGATGGCCGTGATGAGGTTTTCCTTACCGTCGGTCCGCAACATGCCCAGGGGCAGCTGTGAACCGGTGAGAATGACGGGTTTGGAAAGGTTTTCGAGCATGAAGCTCATGGCCGATGCCGTGTAGGCCATCGTGTCGGTGCCATGGAGGATCACAAAGCCGTCGTAGCGCTCGTAGTTGCATTCCACGATGCGGACAAGGCGCGCCCAGTGATAGGGTTCCATGTCGGACGAATCGATCGGCGGGTCGAAGGAATAGGTGTTGATGTGGCAATTGAAACGTTTCAGTTCGGGAATCATTTGCAGCAGATGGTCGAAGTTGAAACTTTCAAGAGCACCGGTTTCCGGATTCTCTATCATTCCTATGGTTCCACCCGTGTAGATCAACAGGATGGCGGGAGTGGCATCTTTCATATTTTTTATGGTTCTCTGACTTTTGGAACACAAAGATAGTATTTTTTTCTTAATCTCCCATGAATTCGGGAACGCTTATACCAGATAGCGTGCGATGGCATAGCCGCCGAAAACCAGCCAGAGGTAGAGCAGACCGGCCAGATAGAAGGGTTTGGCGCCTGCCTGACGGAACTTGTCGATGCTGGTTTCTGCACCCAGGGCGGTCATGGCCATGGTAAGCAGGAAGGTGTCGACATTGTTGATGAAGCCGATGGTGCCGTTCAGAATATCAGCGGGAATGAAGGTGGCTGTCTGAAGCAGGGAGTTGATACCGATCACCAGAAGGAAGCCGAAGGCAAACCAGGGTATGGTGATCTTGCTCTTGGTCTGCTGGCCGCCCTTGCGCTTGCTGCAGCGGGCCAGACAGAGACTCATGATGACGAGCACCGGGGCCAGAAGCATGACGCGGATCATCTTGGTGATGGTGGCGGCGTCGGCTACATGACCGCCTGCAGCGTCGATGGCATTGCCGGCTCCGACTACATGGGCCACTTCGTGAAGGGTGGATCCGGTATAGACAGCCCAGGCCTGGTCGTCAAGTCCGGGCATAAGGCCTGAACGGTAGAGGATGGGGTAAAGGAACATGGAGAGCGTACCGAAAATGACCACGGTGGAAACGGCTACGGCTGTCTTGTGTGCCTCGCATTTCACTACGGGCTCGGCACCCAGTACGGCTGCGGCACCGCAGATGGCGCTGCCGGTGGCGGTCATCAGGGCTGTCTCACTGTCCACTTTCAGCAGTTTGCCGAGGACAATACCCAGAAGGAGGGTACCTGCCACGATGATAAGGTCGGCGGTGATGGCCGGAAGTCCGATAGCCAGTACCTGCTGGAAAGTCAGCTTGAAACCGTAGAGCACCACGCCGGTGCGGAGAATCTGCTTGGAGCAGAACTTGATGCCCGGTACCCATGTTTCGGGCAGCTTGTTGCGCAGACTGTTGGCGTAGAGCATACCCAGGATGATACCGACAATGAGCGGACTGAATGAAAGACTCTTGACAAACTCGAACTCTGCAATGTAGAAGGCTGAAAAGGAGAACAGCACAATCAGCAGAATGCCGTGAAGCACATCACTTTTGTTTTCTTTGAACATACCTTTAATGTTTTAGTGTTTTCTGACGGCAAAGATACGGCTTTTTCGCGTTCGGTAGTCATTGAATTTGGTTATGAGGGATAACGGCTGTTTATGGCCATGGCTCAAAGGGCGTGTTCGCAGGAGTGGAGATAGCGCAGGAAGTCTTCGGACAGGCTGTTCTCCTGTCCCTGACGCTGCACGATATGGAATAGCCGCTTGAGCGGGAGATCCTTGAGCTCGATCAGTTTGAGACGGCCTTCCCACAGTTCGCGGCGGACGGCACGGATGGAGAGGATGGCCATGGCGTCGTAATTGGAAATGAACTGTTTGATGGCTTCGGAACTGCCCAGCTGGGCGATGACCTGGAGGGAACCGGGGGAAAGGCGGTGCTGTGCAAGGGCTGACTGCCAGACGGCCAAAGTGCCTGAACCGGGTTCGCGGAGAACCAGCGGGATATGGGGCAGATCGTCGACGGTCAGACTCTCGGTGGCGGCATAACGGCTGTCGGCACGGACAACGGCAACCAGTTCGTCCTGAAGCCAGGGCGTATAGCGCAGGGAGGACTGGTGGCTGAGACCTTCAACCAGACCCAGATCGATGTCGTGGCGGATAAGGGCCTGTTCGATGTCGGCGGTGTTGCCGCTGACAAGCAGCAGATGGACATCGGGATAACGTGTCACGAAGCCGGACAACAGGCCGGGGAGCATGTACTGGCTGATGGTGGTGCTGGCACCGAGACGGAGATGGCCGCCGCAGCTGCCTTTGAGACGCGTCATGTCGTAGTCCAGCGCATCATACTGTTCGAGAATCTTTTCGGCATGTTCCAGAAGAGTGCGTCCGGCCGGAGTGAGCGTCAGTTTGCCGTTGGCACGCTCGAAGACACGAAGGCCGTATTCGGACTCTATCTCCTTGATGTGGCGGGTGACGGCCGGCTGGGAGATGCACATGACATCGGCGGCCTTCGTCAGACTGAGGTGACGGGCCGCCGCACGGAATACTTTCAATCGGAAATCAGACATAGGCTTATTGAGGAGACAGGTCGCGGGCCAGCGTACCGGTCGCTTTCTGGTATTTGATATAACTCAGGTAGTGCTGGAAGCGGGCATCGACACTGGTCTCATAGGCCTGTTGCCAGAGTGCCTGGGCTTCAAGATGGTCGGAGAGAGGTTCCAGTCCGACATCGTACTGGCTCTTGCTCACTTTCAGGTTTTCTTCTGCCTGGGCCAGGGAACGGTCGGCCAGTTCGCTTTCCAGACGGGCTTCTTCGAGATTGTTGCCGGCCTGTGCAAGCTCGAGGCGCATCTGTTCGTTCAGGTTTTCCTGTGAAAGGCGTGACTGTTCCAGACGGGCCTTGGCGGCTTTCACCTTGTTGGTCCGTTCGCCGAAGTGGTAGAGCGGGATGCTGACGTTGAGCATCACGGAGAAGCTGCCGTTGTTGAACAGTTTCTCGTTGTTGAGCTTCAGGCCGTTGAGATATTCGTATGCGCCCATCAGGCCTACCTGGGGAAGCAGTTCGCTGCGGTTGAGCTTGATCTGCTGCTGTGCGATGTCGACCTGCTTGTGGAGTATGTCATATTCCGGACGGGCCGTAATGTCGGCATCTGCGGCTACCGGCCGGGTTTCGAATTCCGGGAAATGGTCGGACACCACGATGGGCGTGTCAAGCGGTTTGCCGATATAATGGCAGAGGTTCATCTTGGCCAGGCGCAGGGCGTTTTCGGCCTTGCGGAGGGAAAGTTCGCTCTCGTTGAGCTTGACCTGCACTTTCAGTACGTCGTTCTGGGGCTTGAGGCCGTGTTTGCGGGCACTCTCCACGTTGCGGTAGAGTTCCTGAAGCAGACTGCGGTATTTTTCGGCCACCTTTTTCATCTCCTGTGCCTTGATGACCATGACATAAGCTTCGTCAGTCTGGAGAATGATGTTGGTGGCGGTCAGGGTCTCGTTCATCTGAGCCATTTCGTGACCGAGTTCTGACATCTTGTAGGCCGCACGGATCTTGCCGCCCATGTAGAGCGGCTGTTCCAGATGGATGCCTCCCAGAAAGACCGGTCCCACCTTGTAATCGATGTCCAGTCCGGGGAAATAGGCAAAGCTGCCGTTGGGGATCAGCTGTCCGGTGGCTGTAGGCGTGAGGACAGGCAGGTTGCCACCGGCAAAGTGGATATTGTCGTTGGCCGTGCTGTACAGACCGGTGCCGTTAAGGCTGAGGTTGGGGAAGAACAGTCCCTTGTAGCTCTTGACCATATAGCGTGCACTTTCCGTCTGTTTGGCGGAGGAGGCGATTTCCTTGTTGTATTGCAGGGCCATCTCGCGGCAGCGGGTCAGGTCGAGCACTTCCTGGCCTGCCACACGGACGGTGGCAGACAGCAGGCTGAGTGTGAAAATCAGAATATGTGGTTTCATTTGTCGGTGTTTTTGATGTGGAAGAATAATGCGTAAAGGATCGGCATGAAGATCAGGGTGATGAGGGTGCCGAAGAGCAGACCGCCCATGATGGAGGCTGCCATGGAACCGAACATGGCGTCGGACAGCAGCGGGATCATACCGAGAATGGTGGTGAGCGAGGTCATCATCACCGGACGCAGACGGCTCTGGGCACTGTTGACGAGTGCCGTAATGGGGGCATTGCCCTGGCTGAGCTGCAGGGTGATCTCATCCATCAGGACGATACCGTTCTTGATGATCATACCGATAAGACCGAGTGTGCCCACTATGGCTACAAAGTTGAAGGTCTTGCCGGTGAGGAGCATGACGGCTACCACACCGATGAAAACCAGCGGGATGCAGCAGAAGATGATGATGGGCTTGCGATAGTCCTTGAACAGCATGATCAGGATGGCTATCATCAGGATGATGGCCAGCGGGAAACTCTTGAACAGGTATTTCATGGACTTGGAGTTGGCGCTCTTCTCACCCTGCCACTGCAGAGAGTAGCCGGAAGGCAGTTTGATCTGCTCTATTCTGGAAGCAATGGCCTGACGGGCCTTTTCGGTTTCCATTCCGGGTACGGGCGAACACTGTACGCGCTGGCTGCGCTGTCCGTTGAAACGCAGGACGACGGGATCTTCCCAGTTGATGCTGATATCCTTGCTGATCTGTTTCAGCGGGGTGCTGCCCATAAGACTTTCCACAAGATATTCCTTGCTGATCTGGCCTGTCTTCAGTTTGACAAGGGTCTCTTCGTTGAGCAGACCGTTGAGTGAAGGCAGGGCGGAGAAGACCTGTGTATTGCCCAGATCCTCGATAGGCTGTCCGTTTTCGTCGAGGCATTTCAGATAAATGTTGTCGTGGTGGATGCCTTCATAAAACGAACCGATGGGGATACCGCCGGTGGCCGTCAGGAGTGACATGCTGACATCGCTGCGGCTCAGGCCGAGCGCGCGGGCGGCTGGCTGGTCGTATTCTACGGTGAGAACCGGAATCTGGGGATCCCAGTCGGTCGTGATCAGGCAGACTTCCGGACTCTGTTCCATGATGGCGCGGGCACTGTCGGCCAGCTGGTGGAGCACAGCCGGGTCGGGACCGGTAAACTGAGCCTCGATGGGGTATTTCTTGAACATCAGGTTGTAACGCTTGAGCTTGACATAAGCGTCGGGATATCTTTCCGTGAGGACTTGCTGTATGCTGTCGATATTTTCGATCAGGGCGTCCTCGGAAGTGAAGTCGATGATCAGCTCACCGTAGGCCAGTGAGGGGTTGGCGATGCTGCGAACCAGATTGTAGCGTCCGGGAGTACCGCCGACGGACATGGTGACATGGGTGATTTCCTTACGGGTCTTCAGGTAGGCTTCTATTTCCTTGAGGTCGTGTGCCACACGGGCGGAACTGTGACCTTCGGGCAACTTGTATTCCATATAAAGCTGGTCGTAGACCATGTCGGGGAAGAAGCCCTGACGCATGTAGCGGTAGCCCACTACCGAAAGGGCAAGCAGGGCTATCATGGCAAAGACGGCACTCCAGCGATGGGACAGTCCGAAATGAAGGATGCCGCGCAGGAGGGCATAGGTGCGTCCCTTGTATTCACGCTGACCGTTGGCTCCGGCCTCAATGGCAGGATGAAGCTTGCGGTTGGCCATCAGAGGTACGTGCATGAGAGCCAGTACCCAGCTGAGCAGCAGGGAGACGGCCAGTACAATGAACAGGTCGCGGGTGTAGACACCTGCCGTATCGGGCGACATGAAGATGGGCAGGAAGGCGATGATGGCGATGAGCGTCGCACCCAGCAGAGGCATGGCGGTCTGACGGCCTACGGCGGTCATGGCTTCCATGCGGTCCTTGCCGGCCTTGAGGTCGACCAGAATACCGTCGATAATGACAATGGCATTGTCCACCAGCATACCCATGGCCAGGATAAAGGCGCCAAGCGATACGCGCTGCATGGTACCGTCCATGGCATAAAGGAACATGAACGAACCGAATACGGTGACAACCAGACTGACACCGATGATGGCACCGCTCTTGAATCCCATGGCGAGCATCAGGATCAGTACGACGATGGCCACGGATTCGATCAGGTTGATGATGAAGGTATCCAATGAACTCTTGACGCGGTCCGGCTGGAAGAAGACCTTATGGATGTCGACACCGTCGGGGACGCGTTCGGCCTTGATGCGGGCGAGCTCCTTTTCCACTTCCGCGCCCACCTTGATGATGTCGGAACTGCCGGAGGCGGCGATCAGGATACCGATGGAGCGTTGTCCGTCGTAGAACATTTCATTGCGGGTGGGATCTTCGTAGCTCTTTTCGATCCTGGCAATATCACGGAGACGCAGCTGGTCGTCGTCGTGTCCCTGGATGAGCATGTTGCCGATGTCGTCCACACTGTGGAACTTGTCGCTGACGTTGACCCTTATGCGCATGTCGCCATGGTTGAAGTAACCGGTATAGGTGGTTTTGTTCTGTCCGTTGAGGGTGGCCAGCACTTCGGCGGCCTTGACGCCCAGATTGGCCATACGGTCCTGAAGCAGGGAGATGTTGATGCATTCGGGGCGCTGGCCGTAGAGTTCCACGCGTTCCACACCTTCGATGTCGTTGATCTCCCGTTTGGCCAGTTCGGCATAGTCAGACAACTGACGATCGTTGAGGCCGTCGCCGGTAAGGGCATAGAACATGCCGTACACATTGCCGAAATCGTCCTTGACAATGGGGGTGCTGCACCCTTCGGGAAGTGAAGAACTGGCATCGTTGACACGCCGGCGGAGCATGTCCCAGCATTGTTCCACGTTGGCGTCCTTGACTGTGCTGAGCAGTTCCACCTGGATAATGGACAGGTCGTTGTAGGAATAGCTTTCAATATTGTCGACATTGCCCATCGTGCGGATGCTCTTTTCGAGCACATCGGTGACTTCCAGTTCCACCTGGTGGGCGGATGCACCGGGATAGGTCGTGACGACCATCGCCAGCTTGACTTTCACTTCGGGGTCTTCCAGTTTGCTCATTTCGTAACTGGAATAGGCACCGCCGATCATCAGTACGGCTATCAGGAAGTATATCAGGTTCCTGTTGTTAAAGGCCCATTTGCTGTAGTCTATCATAACATGCCTCCTATGTTTGTGTTGCTAATCTGGGGAAGACATTCCACTTTCTCGCCATCCTTGAGATGATGGACGCCGGTCACGACAATCAGGTCGCCTTCCTTGATCTGGGATGAGGTGACGATGGTCTGTCCGTCACTGAGCAGGCGTACCAGAGTGACAGGACGAAGATGGATCGTCCCTTTGGAAGGAGAGTAGATGAAGACTTTGGCTTCATTGCCTTCCTTGAGAATGGCACCGCCCGGTATCTGATAAGGTACGGTGGTGTCGGCCTGGCTGCGGATGGTGACCATGGTGTTCATGCCGGGTGAGGGCAGGGGAGCAGACTGGGAAGTGAGCTGCAGACGCATGGTGTACAGTTGGTTGGCATTGGCCTTTGGAGTGACACTGATCAGTTTAAGCGGGTAGGTGCGGTCGGGGTAAAGGTCGAACGTACAGGAATAGTCGCTGAACTTGTCGCGGTTGATGTATTCGTTGGCCGGCAGATTGATGACCACTTCTGGCAGTCCGTTGCCGATCATGGACAGTACAGGCATGCCGGCACCTACGGTTTCGTGTGCCTCAAACAGCTTGCTCTGGATGTAACCGTCGAAAGGAGCGTAAAGCCGGGTGTAAGCCAGTTCGTCCTTGTGATGCTTGTATTTGGCCGTGATCTGTTTCAGACCGTATACGGCCTTGTCGTAGTCGTTCGGTGTGGTTCCCTGATCCTCGTACAGGGCAATGACACGTTCGGCTTCGGCCTTGATCTGGCGGTACTGGGCTTCCGTGGCGTCAAGCTGCACCTGGTAGTCGGTAGGATCGAGATCTGCCAACAGCTGACCGGCACGTACGCGGCTGCCCTCCTTGACATATATCTTGCGGATGGTACCGCTGACACGGAAAGCCAGGTTGACGTCCTGTGCTGCCTTGACTTTACCGGGAAACTGAAGATATATGCGTTCGCTGGCCTGAGCCACGGTATCGATCTTGACTTTGGGAATGCTGGTGGACGTGTCAGTGGTACGTCCGCATGAGATAAACAGGAATAAGAGTCCGATATTCCATAAAATGCACTTAGTTCGTTTCATGTTGTTGATCTTTTTAGATATTTAAATTCAAAATTATGGGAAACGATTGACAAATAAAAGTACAATATGCGTTATAAATTGTCCGATATGTACGATTTTAAGGTGAAATCCGTTTGTAAGTTTCTACAATTTGTATTTTCTTTGTGGTAACGTATTAAATCAGACATCACAATGGAACAGCAGTTACCTTTTCAACTTAAAATTTTAGGCAGAACGGATCTGGCCGACCGGAAATACGGATTTTCGGGACTGGCTTTCGACAAGTGTGGCTTTTTCTTTTGCAGGAAGGGCAGTTTTGAAGTGATGCTCAACGGCAGGGAATACCGGATTGACCAGGGTAAGCTGTTTGTCTACATGCCCACTTGCCTGATCCGTTTCGTGCGGTGTGATGAAGAAGCTGAGGGGGTGACGGTGGTGTTTAACATCGATTCGGTGATTCCTATGGTGAACAAGGTGATAGAGACGGAGCAGCTGTTTTTCCTGAGAGAGAATCCTTATGTGGAAATGACCGGAGCGGAATACCAGGCTGTCAGTCACATGGCTGCCTTTATGGAAAGAAAACTGTCGGACATGAACAGCCGGCCCGACAACAGACCGGAGCGGAAACTGGCACTGGAGCTGTTGCGTTCGATGGCCCAGTCACTGTGTCTGGAAGTGCTGAATGTCTATTTTGCCCATCATCGGGTGATTGCCCAAACACCGTCCAAGCAGGATCTGGTGTTCCATCACTTCATGCTCAATCTGTTCCGTTCATACCGTCGGCAGCGGGATGTGACATTTTATGCCAGGCAGCAGCATCTGAGTACGCGTTACTTCTCGTCAGTGATCAAGGAACGGTCCGGCTATTCGGCATCGCAATGGATTGTCCGGCTGGTTCTGGCCGAATCGAAATATCTGTTGGAGACCACAGAACTGAGCATTAAGGAAATTGCCGACCAGCTTAATTTTCCGTCGCAGTCGTTTTTCGGAAGGTATTTCAAGCAGTATATGGGTGTTTCGCCCAAGGACTACAGACAGGAAATGCTTGAAGGTGAGAAAAGGCAAGTCGGAATCAGCGTTGGCGGAGCCGGTAGTCTTTAGGGGTGAAGCCGGTAGTTTTCTTAAACAGCCGGTTGAAATAGGAGAAATCCTCATAGGCGAGAGCCAGTGCGATGTTCTTGACGGAAACCGGTTGGGTCACCAGCATAAGCTGTGCCCGTTCGATCTTTTTCTGGTTGATGAATTTCAGGGGTGTCATGCCGGTTTCCTTCTTGAAAATCCGGATAAAGTGATCCTTTGAAAGACAGGTTTCGAGAGCCAGTTTGTCGAGATCTATGTCTTCACAAATGTGCCGGCTGATATAATCCAGAGCTTCTTCTATGCGTTTGTCCTTGGTCACGATTTTGGGTCTGGCATATTTGAAGAAGCGTGACAGCAGCTGGTAGACAATCCCTCTGGATTCGATTTTGTCACATAAGGCCCGCTGACGGTTTTTCTGCAGATTGCTGGTCAGGGTAGGCGTGTTGTCGTATGTGGCCGGATTGGAGCTGGCCAGCTTCATATTGGGATTGATTTCACAGAGGCGTGTGACAAGCGCCTTGTCGATGGAGGTGGCCGTTATTTCGGTAGGGAAATCCCATTTGTCCAGTATCAGTGCGTCATACTGGTGATCCTCATAAATATGAAGATAATAATGTTCGAAGTGAGCATTGCAGATATAGCTGTGCTGCATGAAAGCCGGGATAAAGTACAGGTGGTCGGGTTTGAGTTCGATGATGCCGTTGGGAAACCGGATCTGTGCATGGCCCTTGGTGATGTAATATAAACGGTAGAAAGGGCTGCAGACATTTTGCCAGTTCCAGTTGGCATCGTGAATAGCCAGACCGATGTTCAGTACGAGCGGATGAAGTTGGTCTATCAGTGAAGTCATGGTATTTGTTTTTTTGTTCTGTAAAGATAGATAAAAAACGACGGTAGTGCAAGTATGGCGGCCGGATATTGGGCAAAAATACCATTATATCGATAAAGTCTTATAAAATGTCGGTGAAGTCCAATAAATGAACTAAACTAACTTGCTATATTTGTCCTTAGAAATCTATTTATTAAAATTATACCCAAAAATGAAAAACAAAATTCTTTTCTTATCCCTGTTTTTTATGGCAGGATCAGTAGCCGGACAGAATTATCAGGTGCCCGTGTCGGAGGCCGATGAACCGATGATGAAAGGACAGTTCGAGCCGACCTGGGAATCGCTGATGAACTATCAGGTGCCGGACTGGTTCCGCAATGTGAAATTCGGTATATGGGCACATTGGGGACCGCAGTGCGTGGAAGGTACAGGTGACTGGATGGCGCGTTCCATGTATATGGAAGGTACGAATGAATATAAATACCATGTAGAGCATTACGGTCATCCCTCGGAGTTCGGATTCAAGGACATCATTCCGTTGTGGAAAGCTGAAAACTGGGATCCCGACAAGCTGGTGGCCTTTTACAAGAAGATAGGTGCACAGTATTTCTTTGCCCTGGGTAACCATCATGACAACATGGACTTGTGGGACAGCCAGTACCAGCCCTGGAATTCGGTCAACATGGGACCCAAGAAAGATATTCTGGCCGGATGGGAAAAGGCAGCCAGAAAATATGGCCTCTATTTCGGAGTAAGCCTTCATGCCGACCACGCGTGGACCTGGTATGAACCTTCACAGCGTCATGATACGCAGGGACCGAAAAAGGGTATTCCTTATGACGGCAAACTGACCAAGGCTGACGGTAAAGGCAAATGGTGGGAAGGTTATGATCCGCAGGATCTTTATGCGCAGAACCATCCTATGAGCGAGAACAGCTGGAATAACGGTACCATTCACAGCCAGTGGGCGTGGGGTAACGGGGCCTGTCTGCCTACTCAGGAGTATTGCACGAACTTTTATAACCGTACGCTGGACGTGATCAACCGGTATAATCCCGACCTGTTGTATTTTGACGTAACGGTAATGCCGTTCTATCCGGTCAGTGATGCCGGTCTGAAGATAGCCGCCCACTTCTACAATCACAGTATGGCAACCCATAAGGGCAAGCTGGAAGCCGTGATGTTCGGAAAGATCCTGAATGAGAACCAGCGTAAGGCTCTGGTATGGGATGTGGAGCGCGGTGCACCGAACAAGGCTATTGAAGAGCCATGGCAGTCCTGCTCCTGCATCGGCGGATGGCACTACAATACTTCCATCTACAGAAACAACGGATACAAGTCCGCTTCGTACGTGGTGAAGCTGCTGGTGGATATCGTCAGCAAGAATGGTAACCTTCTGCTGAGTGTGCCTTTGAGAGCAGACGGAACCTTTGACGAGAAGGAAGAGAAAATCCTGAATGAGTTTGGCGAATGGATGGCTGTCAACAAGGAGGCTATCTATGAAACACGCCCTTGGACCGTATTCGGCGAAGGACCGATTGCCAACTCCGATATTCCGCTCAATGCACAGGGATTTAACGAAGGAGCCTACAACAATGCGACTGAAAAGGAAATCAGATTCACGCAGACCAAAAAGTATCTTTATGCGACGGTTCTGGCATGGCCGGAAAGCAGAAACGTGACAATCAAGTCTCTGTCGGAAGGCAATGAACTGTTTAATGAGAAGATTAAGAAAGTGGAACTGCTGGGTTACGGCAAGGTGGATTTCACCCGTACGGCGGACGGACTGCATATCACCATACCGCAGGATGCACAGAAGAATATTGCTCCAGTATTCCGTATTAAAAAATAAATTGGATTGTAATTCTTGAATTATGATGAAAGAAAACGGATATCCGGTGAGGCAGTACACGGAGAAGGTGAAACGTTATTGCCAGACTCTGAATCTGAAGAATAATCCGGATCTGATAGCTGAATACAGAAAAATACACAGCCGTGAGGAAGCCTGGCCCGAAATACGGGCCGGCATCCGTGCGGTCGGTATTCTGGAAATGGAGATCTATATCAAGGGATGCTCGCTGTTCATGATCGTGGAAACACCTCTTGATTTTGACTGGGATGAGGCCATGGAGAAACTCTCTCATTTACCCCGACAGCAGGAATGGGAAGAATATGTGGCCCGTTTTCAGGAATGTGCGCCGATGAGTACTTCCTCCGAGAAATGGAAGATGATGGAACGCATGTTCTATCTTTACGATTAAAAAAATTCGGGAACTTTACAAATAATACTATGAATATCAAAGCTAATCATCATCAGAATAAAATAACCGGCAATATGCTGAGAGGAGGACTGATTCTTCTTGTCGCACTGGCTTTCCCCATGGACGGTCAGGCCGGAAGAGAACAGGCAGAGCATATCGACATACAGACCAGACAGGGTATGCTCAGGTTGACACCCATGAATGACAACGCCATCAGAGTCCGTCTGATGCAGAATAATTCAAAAGCTCAGGAAGAACTGGTCTTTTGTAATGTTCCCGAAAAAACTGATTATAAAGTCAAAGACAAGGATTCGTGCATGGTCCTGTCTTTGCCGGCCATATCCGTAATATATGGAAAAACCGATGAAACGCTGACTTTTAAGGATAAGACCGGCCGGATCATATTGAAAGAAATGGCCGGAGGACGAGTGATGTTGCCGTCTGTCGTCCGGGGAGATTCCACTTATCTGATAGAGCAGCGTTTCTTTTCACCGGCCGATGAATATCTTTACGGAACAGGACAGTTTCAGGACGGCTATCTGAATATCCGCGGACTGACACGCCGGTTGACTCAGGTCAATACGCAGATAGCCATACCATTTGTGCTTTCAAACAAAGGTTACGGGCTGTTGTGGCATAACTACGGTCTTACGGATTTCAATCCTTCGGCCATGCAGGTCCGTCTGCAGGCTGACGGCGGTGAAGGACAGTCGGTGACGGTAGATGTGACTTCCACAACCGGCAACAAGCGTGAGGTCAGGAATATCCATGCCTTTGCGGCCGAAATCCAAATTGATGAAGACGGGCAGTATGCCCTGATGCTGGATGTGGGACAGAAAATGGCCCGCAAGTATCATCTGACTATAGACGGGCAGAATCTGGTGGACGTCAATAATTTGTGGCTGCCGCCTACAACGTCGCTGATCGTCAACCTGAAAAAGGGAAAACACAGAATAGAAGTGGAGGGAGACCGGAATGACAAACCGGTGGTTTCCTGGCGTAAGGTCAGGAATGAAACGGTGTTCCGTTCTCCGGTGGCAGAGACACTCGACTATACCGTATTTGCGGGTAACGCGGATGAAGTGATCGGAAGTTATCGTGAACTGACTGGAGGTACGCCGATGATGCCGTTGTGGGCCTTGGGATATATCCATTGCCGCGAGCGGTACAATACGCAGCCGGAACTGCTGGAGAATGCACGGACTTTCCGTGAACGCGAAATTCCGGTCGACATGATCGTGCAGGACTGGCAGTACTGGGGCAAGTATGGCTGGAACGCCATGAAGTTTGACGAGGACCGTTATCCTGATCCGGCTGAAATGGTGGACAGTCTGCACCGGATGGATATGAAACTCATGTTGTCCGTGTGGTCGAAGGTGGACCGCAATGCCGATCTGGGAAAGCAGATGAATGCACGTGGCTATTATATTCCGGGTACTGAATGGATTGATTTCTTTAATCCGGATGCAGCTGCCTTCTATTGGGAGAACTTCAGGGAGAAGCTGCTCAAACCCTACCGGATCGATGCCTGGTGGCTGGATGCTACGGAACCCGAGAACGACGATCTGGCCGGCAGAAGAATTGCCGGAGGAACTGTCAACGGGGAATTGTACCGCAATGTGTATCCAATCTTCGTGAACCGCACCGTTTATGAAGGACTTCGTCAGGAAGAACCGGAAAAGCGGGCGATGATCTTTACAAGATGCGCTTTCTCTGGCATGCAGCGTTATGCTACGGCCACCTGGTCGGGTGATGTGGGCAATGACTGGGAAACGCTCCGGCGCCAGATCACGGCCGGACTGGGTATGATGGCAGCCGGATTACCCTGGTGGACTTACGACGCCGGCGGTTTCTTCCGGCCCGGCGACCAGTATACCAACAAGGCATATCATGAATGTTTCCTGCGTTGGCTTCAGGCTTCCACGTTCTTTCCTCTTATGAGGGTGCATGGCTATATGAGTCAGACTGAACCCTGGCGGTACGGCAGTGAAGTGGAAAATATAACCAAAAAATATATTGCCTTGCGTTACAGCCTGTTGCCTTATGTCTATTCGAATGCTGCGGAAGTGACGTTTGACGGTTCCACACTGATGCGGCCGCTGGTGATGGATTTTCCGGAAGATCAGCGTGCCTTGTCGTTGGACAACGAATATATGTTCGGCCGCGCCTTCCTGGTTGCTCCGGTCATGGAGCCTGGTGTAGGCACATGGCGTGTTTATCTGCCTGAAAACGAATCCGGCTGGATTGACTTCTGGACCGGTGAGTCGTACAAGGGAGGACAGTATGTGGATGTGGATGTAGACTGGGCCAAGATTCCTCTGTTTGTCCGTGGAGGTTCTGTCGTACCGATGGACTTCGGAAAACAGTATTCGGCAGAACGTACCGGAAAGCCGGTTGAAATCAGAATCTACAAGGGAGCAGATGCGGAACTGATGTGGTATGAGGATGAAGGCGACAATTACGGCTATGAGAACGGTCATTACAGTGTGATACCGCTGAAATGGAATGAACGGCGGGGCGTACTGGAAATCGGCCGGCGTCAGGGTGGATTCCCCGGTATGGATGAAACGAAAAAACTGAATGTCGTGATGGTGAACAGGAACAATGGTGCCGGTGATCAGGCTTCCTTGACGGTAAAGGAAGTGACTTATGAGGGAAAAGCCCTTAAAATCAAATTCTAAATTTATATTTAACATTTAACAGACTAATATCATGGAATATACGGAATGTGGAAAAACGGGCATGAAAGTGCCCAGACTGAGTTTTGGTGCTTCATCTTTGGGAGGCGTTTTCAGAGACATCAGTGAGGCTGATGCCATAGAAGCGGTCTTTACCGCTGTGGAGAACGGACTTAACTTTATCGACGTGTCTCCCTATTACGGCCATTACAAGGCTGAAACCGTATTGGGCAAGGCCTTGAAGGATTTGCCGCGTGAGGCTTATCTGCTTTCCACCAAAGTGGGACGCTACGGTCATGACGGTATCAATACGTGGGACTACTCCGGCAAAAGAGCCACGGAGAGTGTTTATGAAAGTATGGAGCGCCTGAATATAGACCATATCGATCTGATCAATGTGCATGACATAGAGTTTGCTGACCTGAACCAGGTGGTGAATGAAACGCTTCCGGCTTTGGTGGAGCTGCGTGAAAAAGGGGTTGTCGGTCACGTCGGAATTACGGATCTGCAGCTTGAGAATCTGCAGTGGGTGATCGACCGGGTGCCGGAGGGAACGGTAGAAACCGTGCTGAACTTCTGTCATTATACCCTTAATGACGACAAGCTGGCTGATTATCTGGATTACTTCGAGTCGAAAGGAATCGGCGTGATCAATGCTTCGCCCCTGTCAATGGGACTGCTGACGCAGCGCGGTGTGCCTTCATGGCATCCGGCTCCGGCTCCTTTGGTGGAAGCCTGCAGAAAAGCTGCCGAATATTGTGCTTCACAGGGTTATCCGATAGAGAAGCTGGCCATGCAGTATGCCGTAAGCAATCCGCGCATATCTACGACACTGTTCAGTTCGGCCAATCCGAAAAACGTACTGAAAAACCTGCAGTACATTCAGGAGCCTATTGACTGGCAGTTGGTGGGTAAGGTAAAAGAGATCATCGGCAACCAGCAGCGGGTAAGCTGGGCTAATTCCTAAAAACAGTCTTAGGCTATGAACTACACGATTATTGATGCCCATTCCCATTTATGGCTGAAACAGGATACGGTGGTGGATGGTCTGCCGATCCGGACACTGGAAAACGGCCGTTCAATGTTTATGGGTGAAGTGAGACAGATGTTGCCCCCATTCATGACGGATGGCCGGAACTCGGCTGAGGTTTTCCTTTCCAATATGGATTATGCCCAGGTGGCCGCCGCTGTTGTGACGCAGGAATTCATTGACGGTATGCAGAACGATTATCTGGAGCAGGTCAGCCAACAGTATCCGGACCGCTTCTTTGTGTGCGGCATGTGCGAATTCCGGAAACCCGGTTTCTTTGATCAGGCTGTCAGTCTGGCCGAAAGAGGATTCAGGGCCATCAAGATTCCGGCACAGCGCTTGCTCCTTCCTGAAGGACGGGTCTGGCTGACCGGTGAGGAGATGATGAAGATGTTTCATCTGATGGAGGAGCGGGGCATGATACTGTCCATTGATCTGGCTGACGGAGATACCCAGACCGGCGAGATGGAAGAAATTATCAGTGAATGTCCTGACCTGAAGATTGCCATCGGACATTTCGGGATGGTTACCCGTCCGGGATGGCTGGCTCAGGTCCGTCTGGCCCGGCATCCTCATGTACGCCTTGAGTCCGGTGGTATAACCTGGCTTTTCAATGATGAGTTCTATCCCTTCAAGGGGGCGGTCAGGGCCATCAGAGAAGCTGCGGATGAAGTCGGATTCGAGAAACTGATGTGGGGATCGGATTATCCCCGCACGATTACGGCCATCACTTACAGAATGTCTTATGACTTCGTGTTGAAATCAGACGAACTGACCGATGATGAAAAGAGACTGTTTTTGGGTGAGAACGCCAGACGTTTCTATCAGTTTGGTGCTTTACCCGAGTTGCCGTATATTAAAAATATGTCAGAATGAAAAAAGAAAACCGTTTATTCCCTTTGGTGCTGATATTCAGCCTTTTCTTCCTGTGGGCAATCAGCAGTAACCTTTTGCCGACCATGATCCGGCAACTGATGAAGACGTGTGAGCTTAATGCGTTTGAAGCTTCGTTTACTGAAACGGCTTACTGGCTGGCCTATTTTATTTTCCCGGTGCCTATAGCCATGTATATGAAACGTTTCAGTTACAAGTCGGGAATTATATTGGGTTTGCTTCTGGCTTCGTTCGGCGGATTTCTTTTCTTTCCGGCAGCCATTATCAAGTCCTATTGGGCTTATCTGGGCATTTTTTTCATCATTGCCACAGGTATGTGTTTTCTGGAAACGGCGGCCAATCCTTATGTGACGGTTCTCGGTGATCCGTCTACGGCTTCCAGACGACTGAATCTGGCACAGTCGTTCAACGGACTTGGTGCATTTGTTTCGGCGATGTTCCTGAGCAAGATGATTCTGAGCGGACACCATTATACGAGAGAGACACTTCCGGCTGATTATGCAGGCGGTTGGGAAGCGTACATCCAGTTTGAAACGGACTCCATGAAACAGCCGTATCTGATGCTGGCTTTGCTGTTGCTGGTCATCGCAGTGGTATTTGTGATTTGTCGTTTGCCTAAAATACCGGAAGAAGAGAATAAGCAGAACAAAACGGGAAAGCTGATCAATCCTAAGGTACTGAAGCGTTCGCATCTGAGATGGGGTGTAATCTGCCAGTTCTTCTATAACGGCGGACAAACCGCCATCAACAGTCTGTTCCTGGTTTATTGCTGTCTGTATGTGGGTATCCCCGAAAATGAGGCTACAACCTATTTCGGCATATATATGCTGGCCTTTCTGTTAGGACGATGGATCGGAACCGGACTGATGGGACGTTTCAAACCCCAGAACATGCTGTTGCTCTATGCGGTAATGAATGTTCTGCTGTGTGTGGTCATCATGTGTTTTGGCGGTTATGTAGGACTTTATGCCATGATAGGTGTGTCGTTCTTCATGTCGATCATGTATCCTACACAGTTTTCACTGGCTTTGACTGATCTGGGCGAGGATACCAAGAGCGGTTCGGCTTTTCTGGTTATGGCCATTATTGGTAACGCCTGTCTGCCTCAGCTGACGGCTTATTTCATGAACAGCCATCCCGAATCGTATGCGATGGCGTATGTCATTCCGCTGATATGCTTTATATTCTGTGCCTTCTATGGTTGGAAAGGCTATAAGGTAGTGGATTGAAAACAGAAGATAACAGAAATTTAAAAAAATATTCAGAAAAATGAAAGCAGTAAAAATATCAGCACCAGGACAGGTGCTGGTGGAAGAAATAGAGAAACCCCGGTTGAATCCCGGAGAAATCTTGTTGAGAATCAAATATGTAGGATTCTGCGGATCCGACCTGAATACTTATCTCGGACGTAATCCTATGGTTCGTATGCCGGTTATACCCGGACATGAAATCGGTGCGGTGATTGAAGAGACTGCTGAAGGCGTACCCGGAGAATATGTGGCAGGTATGAACGTGACGGTGGATCCGTATAGCAATTGCGGACATTGCCCTTCCTGCCGGAACAGGCGTTTCAATGCCTGCCAGCACAATGAGACACTGGGCGTGCAGCGTAACGGGGCGATGTCGGAATATCTGGTCATGCCATGGCAGAAAGTGATCTCCGGCGGGAATCTGCCCATGCGCGAGTGTGCCTTGATCGAACCGATGAGTGTAGGATTTCATGCCGTTTCGCGCGGTCAGGTGACAGACAGTGATGTTGTGATGGTTATCGGCTGCGGCATGATAGGCATAGGAGCTATCGTAAGGGCGTCTTTGCGTGGCGCAACGGTCATAGCCGTAGATCTGGATGATGAGAAACTGGATCTGGCCCGACACATCGGAGCAACCTGGACCGTTAATTCCAAAACGGAGAATGTGCATGAACGGATATTGGCTCTGACAGACGGAAGGGGAGCTGACGTGGTGATTGAAGCAGTTGGTTCTCCGGTAACTTACCAGATGGCTGTGGATGAAGTGGCATTTACCGGCCGTGTGGTGTGTATCGGCTATGCCAAAAGCGAAGTATCGTTCCAGACAAAATTGTTTGTGCAGAAAGAGCTGGATATCCGCGGATCACGTAATGCCCTTCCGGAAGATTTCAGGGCTGTGATCAAATATCTTAATCAGGGGAACTGCCCTGTTGAGCAGTTGATTTCCAATGTCGTGAAACCGGAACAGGCCGGGGCAGCCCTGAAAGAATGGTCGGAGAATCCCGGAAAGGTTTTCCGTATTTTAGTAGAATTTTAAATCAGATGAGGTTATGCAGGAATTAAACAGTCGTACCGCACACAAGGTCATCAGACCGGAACGGGTTATTCAGTTTGGCGAAGGAAACTTTTTGAGAGCTTTTGTAGACTGGATCATATCACAGATCAATGAACGTACTGACTTTAACGGCAGTGTGGTGGTCGTACAACCTATAGAAAAAGGACTTGTGGATATGCTGAACAGTCAGGACGGGTTGTATCATGTCAACCTTCAGGGTATGGAGAAAGGACAGACCGTCAATTCATACCGTCTGATTGATGTCGTGAGCAGAGCCATCAATCCTTATCGTGATTTCGATGACTATGAAAAGCTGGCCGAGCTTCCGGATGTCCGTTTTGTCGTTTCGAATACGACGGAAGCCGGTATTGCTTTTGATGCTTCATGCCGGTTGAGTGACAGACCGGCTTCTTCTTATCCCGGCAAGCTGACCCAATTGCTGTATCACCGTTTCCGGTATTTCAATGGTGATCCGCATAAAGGTTTGATCATCATGCCTTGCGAACTGATATTCCAGAACGGTCATGTCTTGAAGAAAACCATAGAGCAGTATATCGACCTGTGGAATCTGGGGGACGAGTTCAGAACATGGTTTGAAACGGCTTGCAGAGTCTATGCCACACTGGTAGACCGTATCGTACCGGGTTTCCCAAAAAAGGAAATTGACGAGATCCAGCGTAAACTGCAGTATCAGGACCGTATGGTGGTTCAGGGCGAGGCCTTCCATCTGTGGGTTATAGAAGCACCGGAAGAACTGGAACAGGAATTTCCGGCAGGAAAAGCCGGACTGAATGTATTGTTCGTCCCTTCGGAAGCACCTTATCATGCCCGCAAGGTGACGCTGCTTAACGGTCCCCATACCGTCCTGGCACCGGTAGCTTTCCTGTCGGGGATTGACATTGTGCGTGATGCCTGTCAGCATCCGGTAGTGGGAGCTTATGTACGTCGGGTTATGTTTGACGAACTGATGGAGACTCTGGATCTGCCGAAACCAGAACTGATGCAGTTTGCCGAAGATGTGCTGGAACGTTTCAATAATCCGTTTGTTGACCATCAGGTGACTTCCATCATGTTGAATTCCTTCTCTAAGTTTGCTACAAGAGACCTGCCGGGCTTGAAAGTCTATCTTCAGAGAAAGGGCAGATTGCCTGAGGGCATCGTAATGGGGCTGGCTGCCATCCTGACTTACTATAAAGGCGGTGTGCGTGCGGACGGTGTGGCTTATTCGCCGAACGATCTGCCGGAGATCATTTCCTTCATGCAGGAGTTGTGGGCTGCGGGAGACATCAGAAAACTGGCTGAAAAGGTGCTGGCTGCCGACTGGATATGGCATGAGAATCTCAATGAGATTCCCCAACTGACGGATCGTCTGGTTTATTATTTGCAGGCTATCCGGCAAGATGGCATGCTGAGTGTGGTAACCGCGCAGATGAAAGCCTCAGATGATTCCTTAGAATAAGATAGATCCAGAAAACACAGATCACAGATGAAAATACGTTATATACAGATCAATCCGAAAGACAATGTAGCCGTGGCTTTGGAGAATCTGCCTTCGGGGACGGCAATCAGTGTGAACGGGAACGTAGTGAGACTGGCAGATGATATTCCATCCGGACATAAACTGGCACTTCAGGCGTTCAAGGCTGGTGACCGTGTGGTGAAATATGGTTTTCCGATAGGTGTGGCAACAGAAGCCATACCTGCCGGAGGCTGGGTCAATGAGCATAATATTCATACGGCACTTTCGGGATGTCAGGACTATATTTATGAGCCGGTAGTCTGTTCAATGCCTGATCAAACGGACGAACAACGTACTTTCATGGGATACCGCAGAGCCAATGGTGAGGTCGGTATACGTAATGAAATATGGATCGTGCCGACAGTAGGATGTGTCAACGGTGTTGCCGAAAAACTGGCTTCCAGACTGGAGGCTGAAACCAATCTGGAAGGTGTAGATGCCGTAGTAGCCTTTACCCATAATTACGGCTGTTCGCAGTTGGGAGATGATCATGAGAATACCAGGAAGATTCTCCGTGATGTCGTATTGCATCCCAATGCCGGTGCCGTACTGGTCGTCGGGCTTGGATGCGAGAACAACCAGCCGGATGAATTCCGAAAGTTGCTCGGTCACTATGATACGTCCAGAATCCGATTCATGGTTTGTCAGGACGAAAAGGACGAATTGCAGACCGGAATGAAGATGTTGCGTGAAATGTATGAGATCGTGCGGAAAGACCAGCGTACACCTGTACCGTTGTCTGCCTTGCGTATCGGTTTGAAATGCGGCGGTTCTGACGGCTTTTCCGGTATTACGGCCAATCCTCTGCTTGGTGTCCTTTCCGATTATATGATTTCACGGGGAGCCACTACGGTCATGACGGAAGTGCCTGAGATGTTCGGAGCGGAATCAATACTGATGAACCGGTGCATATCTCATGAAGTCTTTGAGCAGACCGTACATCTGATCAACGATTTCAAAGCCTATTTTATCGGTCAGGGATATCCGGTATACGAGAATCCTTCTCCGGGTAACAAGGCGGGTGGTATTTCCACTTTGGAAGAAAAATCACTGGGATGTACACAAAAATCAGGAGGTGCACCGGTCAGTGACGTGTTGTCCTATGGCGAGAGGCTGAAAACTGACGGTCTGAATCTGCTGAGTGCACCGGGTAATGATCTGGTCGCTTCAACGGCTCTAGGTGCTGCAGGTTGTCATCTTGTCCTGTTTACGACAGGACGCGGAACTCCTTTCGGCACTTTCGTACCGACCATAAAGATAGCCACAAATACGCGGCTTTTTGAGTACAAGAACAATTGGATGGACTTTAATGCCGGTTCGTTGCTTGAGGGGGAGGAAATGTCGCAACTGTCAGCACGATTTATTGATTTTGTCATAGAGGTCGCTTCCGGCCAGCGAACACGCAATGAGCAGCTGGGGCACCATGAAATAGCTATTTTCAAGACGGGAGTTACCTTGTAACTCCCGTCTTTGTTTTTTACTGGTCTTCGTTCTTGACAAAGCCCTGTCGTGATGCAGGGAGGCCAGACATGACCACTTTATATGCCTCTTCCATTGTTTCCTTGATATTTTCAGCACCTTTGCTTTTGGGGAAAATGGGCTTGTGAATGGTCATGGACAACTTGTGACGGCGTATAAAGGCAAATCCTTTCATTCGGGGCAGGATATCAAACGAACCGTCAATGGTTACCGGCACGACCGGTAACTGAAGTTCGTCAGCCAGTTGGAATGCTCCTTTCTTGAATACCCCCATGTGACCGGTGAACGTACGTGAACCCTCTGGAAAAACAACGAGAGAAGTACCTTCTTTCAGAATCTCGCGGGCGTTGTTATATGTCTCCTGTATTTTCTTCGGGCCTGATTTGTCTACAAATATATGTCGGGCACTTTCGCATGCCTTGCCTACAAGGAAGATCTTCCGAAGTGACTTTTTCATCATCCATTTGAAGTTCCGGCCTATGAAACCGTAAATAAGGAATATGTCGAATGCCCCCTGATGGTTGGCTACAAATACATAAGAAGTCTTTTTGTCGACATTTTCATGTCCGCGAACCTCTACCGGAATAAGCAGGACACGGCAGAATATGATAGACCATATTTTTCCGGGGTAATATCCCCAAAAATGGGCATTGCCTAACCAGGAACCGATAATTGTGATAATAGCAGTCAGAATGGTGGCTACCAACAATATGGGTAGGGCAATAAAAAGCTGATAAATTCGATAAAGCAGGGTCATGTTCTTGTTATATTGATTGTATAACGCAAAGTTATGTTTTTTTTATTTACGGTGCAACGTTATGACGTTTATTTCTGGCCACGCACCAAACCTGAAAGGCAGCAGTGCTCCTCCGATGCCAAGACTGACATGCAGCCCCCTTCCGTTTTCCGTGTAGAGCCCTCTCCATTCGGGGTAGAACAGGCATGACGGCGACCAGCCGAACAGGATAAACTGCATGCCGTGGGTATGTCCAGAAAGGGTCAGCTGGATATCTGTTTGGGGCAGAACCTTGCGTCGCCAGTGGGTGGGATCATGGCTGAGCAGAATCTTGAAAAATCCGGATGAAGATGCTGACTGACCATATCCCGGGATGTTCTGAAGTGCCTTTTTCAGATCCCCTCTTTCAGGGAATGGCGGTTGTCCGTCGTTTTCTACGCCAACAATGGCGATACTGTCCTGTCCGCGACGGATCACCTGATTGGAATTGAGCATGAGATTCCAGCCCAATGAAGTGATACGTTGTCTGAGTTGCTGTCTGTGGACGGCCTGTTCCTTATGGGACAGATAGCGTGCATAGGTCAGATAGTCGTGATTGCCCAAGACGGCATAGACTCCGTCGGGTGCCCACAGACGACTTAGCGGTTCTTCGAATCCGTCCATTTCGTCCACATCCGTACTGACCAGATCTCCGGTGAAAACAATCATATCTGCTTTCTGATCCAGGATTGTCTGTACGATATGGTCGACGATATGCGGCCGGTTTCTGAATGATGTCAGATGCATGTCCGTGAACTGTACTATACGGTAGCCGTCAAAGGACGCAGGAAGATCCTTTGAACTGTATTCTACTTCTTTAACAACAAGATGTGAAGGTCCGTATGTCATACCTATGAGCATAATGATAAACAGTGAAACAGATATGATGGTGGAAAAAACTGTGAATGCTTTCCTGATTTTCTTGAATATCAGCCCCAAACCAAGTCCGATGATATCCAACATCATGAATAATGTCTTGGGTAAGGCGACAAGCATATACATGTTGAAGAATATCATCATCAATGTCATGTTCTCAGGCGTATGACTTTCGGTGACGGCCAGCAGCAGGGCTGACAGCAACAGAATGGTATTGGGCAGGAAAAAAGCGATCTGTGCCCATAATGGTCTTTCCTTTCTGTACATCAGTTTGAAATACAGATAGGTGTCTGGGATGACCAGGGTGAGCAATAAAATATAAAGAATGCGTAGTACCATTTATCTGATATGATTAATTGTTTTAGAGATTGGCTGCCAGAAATTTACGGATTTCTTCCTTGCTGCGGTGTCGCCTTCTGGCGTAGTCTTCAAGTTGATCTTCTCCGATCGGACCGATGGAGAAATAACGGGATGCCGGATGGGCGATCATCAGTCCGCTGACTGAGCCGTGAGGTACCATGGCTCCGTTTTCGGTGAGATGAATACCGATTTCTTCAAAATCCAGTATGCGGGCCAGGTCAAAGTTAAGACTTTGATCCGGCAAGGAAGGATAACCGATTGCCGGTCTGATGCCCTGGAATTTTTCAAGAAACAGTTCAGCGGTAGTCAAATTCTCGTCGGGAGCGTATCCCCAGTAAGTCCGACGTACCTCTTCATGCATTTTCTCAATGGCAGCTTCGGTAAGACGGTCTGCCAAAGTCTGACATAAAAGATGCTTGAAATCGTCGGCACAGGCACCTTCTTCATAAAGATGTTCCACTTCCGGATCAATTGTGCCGGCAAAGACACCTACAGTGTCATAAACCTGTTTATGGCGGGGACTGACAAAATCCGCCAGACACAGGTATGGCCCCCCTTCGGCGTTATGTTGCTGGCGTAGCAGAGGAAGCCGATATTCTTTTCCTTCTTCAGTGAAAAGTATGATATCTTCATCTTCACTTTGAGCCTTGAACAGTCCGAAACGGACATGGGTGTGGAAATCCTCCGCCAAAATAGCCAGAACTCTTTGGGCGTCTTTGAATAACTGCATGGCTTCGCTGGCACGTTGCCTTTCATGTTCCGGAAATGAAGCCAACCAGCCGGCACGGCATGCATCGCAGCCATGTATGGAGCTGATTGTTCCGAAACGGGGCGGAAATCCCCAGGCATGAAAAAAGTAGGTCCAGTTGATATAAGGTATCAGATCCGGAATATCGTAATGTAGTGTCTTTATCATAATTTACCGTTCGAATGAAAGAGCCTGACCGCGATAAGTGTCATCTATCTGTCCGTTGTCATATACCAGATGTCCGTTGCAGAAGGTTTGTTCCACACGCCAGTTGAACGTGTGTCCTTCAAGAGGGCTCCATCCGCATTTGCTGAAAATCTGATCAGGCTGCAAGGTCCATGGAGAATGAGGACGAACAAGAACCAGGTCTGCCTGATAACCTTCGCGGATGAAACCGCGCCGATGAATCTGAAACAGTTTTGCAGGAGCATGGCACATCAGTTCGACTACGCGTTCGATGGACAGGATACCCTGGTCTGCCAGTGAAAGCATGCTGACAAGTGAGAACTGGATCATAGGCATACCTGATACGGCTTTGATGCAGCCGCCCTGTTTTTCCTTGAGCAAGTGTGGCGCATGATCAGTACCGACAAGATCTATCTTTCCGTTGGTCAGAGCTTGACGCAATGCTTCTCTGTCTTTGGGGGATTTGATGGCAGGGTTGCATTTGATGCGTGTTCCCAGTGTACTGTAGTCTTCATCCGAGAATAGAAGATGGGCAACACAGGCTTCGGCAGTTATCCGTTTGGTCAGTTGTCCGCTGTCGGTATCGTATAGAGGGGTATTGTCGAACAGTTCCAGTTCGCGTGCAGTGGAAAGATGGGCTACATGCAGTCGGGCATTCGTCCGGTTGGCCAGTTCCACTGCCAGGGCTGTGGAACGGTAGCAGGCTTCTTCATTGCGGATTACGGGATGGAAACGCACGTCAGGGTCTTCACCGTAAAGTTCACGGCAGTGTTTGATATTGGTGTTGATGATTTCTGAGTCTTCGCAATGGGTCATGATCAGGGTCGGCGCATTCTTGAATACAGCCATAAGAGTTTCGGACTTGTCGACTAGCATATTGCCGGTACTGCTGCCCATGAACAGTTTGACACCACAGACTTTACGGGTATCCAATAGCGGGAGCAGATCGGCATTGGTATTGGTGGCACCAAAGAAGAAGGAATAGTTGACGATACTTTTTTCTGCTCCGAGCTGAAACTTTGCAGCCAGTTTGTCGAGGTCAGTAGTAAGAGGCTGTACATTGGGCATGTCCATATAAGAGGTGACACCTCCTGCAGCAGCTGCCTTACTTTCACTGTATATGTCGGCTTTATGGGTCAGACCCGGTTCGCGAAAATGGACATGGTCGTCAATGACACCCGGTATCAGATACAGACCTTGGGCATCAATAACCCTGTCGGCTTCAAATGTTTCTGTAACAGGAGCGTCTGACGGATAGATCCTGGCTATAATATCATTGTCGATCCACACGTGGCCTGAGAAAGATTGGCCTTCGTTGACTATTGTGGCATTTTTAATCCATGTTTTCATATAGTGCTTTTTAGAATGATAGACTGACTTTATTCTCTCACTGATATGGTTCATAAAAAAACCTATTCTTCTAGATTAACGTTTCATGATAAACAGTTAAGGTGAAGAGTAGGTTTGTGAGGTAAATGAAAAAAGATATTTGGTTCTTATTCCTTTTTGTCTTTGTAATGTGGATATTTCTTAAACCAGCCATCCAGACGGAGGCGGATCACGCCGAATACGGCTTCACCAAAAATACTGCTGTTCATCTTGCTGGTTCCCAATTCGCGGTTGACAAAAACAACCGGAACTTCTTTTACCTTGAATCCGCATTTGACAGCCGTAAATTTCATTTCGATCTGGAAAGCATAACCTTTGAATCTGACTTTATCCAGTTCGATGGTTTCCAAAACCCTGCGTCTGTAACATTTGAATCCGGCTGTGGTATCGTGTATGTGCAGACCTGTGACACACTGTACATATTTGGATGCGTAATAGGACATCAACACACGTCCCATCGGCCAGTTGACCACATTGACTCCGCTGATGTAGCGCGAACCAATGGCTACATCATAACCTTCTTCTGCACAGGCTTTATACAGTCTGGGCAGATCATTGGGGTTATGGCTGAAATCGGCATCCATCTCAAAGATATAATCATATTTCTGTTCGATGGCCCATTTGAAACCGGTGATATATGCCGTTCCAAGTCCCAGTTTTCCTTTTCTTTGAATAAGGAAAAGCCTGTCTTTGAACTCGTCTGACATCAATCTTTTGACAATGTCAGCCGTACCGTCCGGCGAACCGTCGTCAATAATCAGAATATTGAAAGGCTGAGACAAGCCTAAAACGGCCCGGATAATATTTTCTATATTTTCCTTTTCGTTATAAGTAGGAATTATGACGATGCTGTCAGAGTACATAATCGGATGTTTTAAGGTAAATGTTTCCGTGGATTGTTATGAACAAAGATAATTATAATATTAGGAAAGTAGGCAAAAAACAGAAATAATTTGATTGATGCGGCTGTTTTTTTAGTGATTCTTTGTATTTTTGTACAGTTTTAAAAGATGGATATACAAGAATTGCAGGCTCTCTTTGCAGAGCATAAACAGGTAAAGGCATTAGGCAAGGTTCTGTGTGATGATTCCGTGAAAAATATTTTCATGGAGGGTGTTTGTGCATCCGCGGTTCCGGTCATATTCAGCAGTATAATACTGAAGTCGTCTGATGCGGTGTCACGTCCGTATGTGTTTGTTCTGAATGATGCGGAAGAGGCAGGGTATTTTTATCACGATCTCGTCCAGATATTGGGCGATTCCCAGGTTTTTTATTTTCCTTCTTCGTTCCGGCGAGCAGTCAAGTTCGGCCAGCGGGATGCGGCTAATGAGATTCTTCGTACGGAAGTGGTGAGCAGGCTTAATGCGGGTCACTGGCCTTTGTTCGTGGTGACAAGTCCGGAGGCTATGGCTGAAAAAGTCGTTTCTTCCGGAGAGTTGAAGGTACGTACCTTAAAATTAAATGTCGGGCAGCAGGCAGAACTGGTCGATATAGAAAAAAGGCTGTTCGAATTGGGGTTTCAGAGGGTGGACTATGTTTATGAACCCGGCCAGTTCGCCGTAAGAGGAAGCATACTTGATGTTTTCTCATATTCTTCGGAATATCCTTATCGTGTAGACTTCTTTGGTGACGAGATTGACAGCTTGCGCTTGTTTGAAGTACAGTCGCAGTTGTCAAAAGAGAAAAAAGACGAGATTGTGATTGTGCCGGAATTAGGGACTGTTACTTCTGAAAAAGTAACCTTTACTGATTTTTTGCCGGTGGATTCGGTTTTTGTGCTGAAGGATATGTTGTTTCTGCGGGATGTTGTCGACCAGATCTATCATGATGGCTTTTCATCTCAGGCACTGATAGAAGAACAGGCCACAAGCGAGATGGACGCGGCTGAGCAGCGTCTGAAACTGAATGCAGAGTCACTGTTGGTGGATGGTGCGACGATTCTTAAAGGACTTCTGGGTTTCAGAAAAGTCTGGATCGGATCAAAGCCTGATGAAACGCCTCAGGTTACCTTGCATTTCAATATGCACCCGCAACCTATTTATCACAAGAATTTTGAACTGGTAAACAAAAGCTTTTATGATTATCAGGCAGACGGATACAAACTCTATATATTGGCAGACTCTGCCAAGCAGACAGACCGTCTGGCTGCGATTTTTGAAGAACAGGGATCGGGGATCAGTTTTATTCCCGTCAATAAGACATTGCATTCCGGTTTCCTGGATGAGGACTTGCGTGTCTGCTTGTTTACGGACCATCAGATTTTCGACCGTTTCCATAAATACAACCTGCGGAGTGACAAGGCCAGAAGCGGAAAGATAGCTTTGACCCTGAAGGAGTTGCAGGAATTTAATATCGGTGATTATGTGGTTCATGTGGATCATGGCGTGGGCAAGTTCGGAGGATTGCTAAGGATCCCTAACGGTGATACTGTACAGGAAGTCATCAAGATCATTTATCAGAATGATGATGTGGTATTTGTCTCCATACATGCTTTGCACAAGGTCAGCAAGTACAGGGGAAAAGAGGGAGAAGCACCCCGTCTGAACAAACTGGGTACCGGGGCATGGGAACGTCTGAAAGAACGTACCAAGAAAAAGATCAAGGATATAGCCCGTGACCTGATCAAACTCTATTCGCAGCGTCGGCAGGAAAAAGGCTTTGCTTTCAGTGCCGACAGTTTCATGCAGCATGAACTAGAGGCCAGCTTCCTTTATGAAGACACTCCGGACCAGTTGAAAGCAACCCAGGACGTAAAGGCCGATATGGAGAAAGACAGACCCATGGACCGTCTGGTTTGTGGTGATGTCGGTTTCGGAAAAACCGAAGTAGCCATCCGGGCAGCATTTAAGGCCTGTGCGGACAACAAGCAGGTGGCTGTACTAGTGCCGACAACCGTATTGGCTTATCAGCATTATCAGACATTCTCTTCACGATTGAAGAATATGCCCGTCAGAGTGGATTATCTCAGCCGTGCCAGAAGTGCAGCCAAGACCCGTGAAATCCTGAAAGAACTGGCAGAAGGTAAAATAAATATTCTGGTTGGTACGCATAAGCTGATAGGAAAGAGCGTGAAATTCAAGGATCTTGGACTCTTGATTATCGATGAAGAACAGAAATTCGGCGTAGCCACCAAAGAGAAGTTACGGCAAGTCAAGGTCAATGTGGACACCCTGACACTGACTGCAACCCCAATTCCCCGTACGTTGCAGTTTTCATTGATGGGAGCCAGGGATCTTTCGGTGATACAGACACCACCACCCAACCGTTATCCGGTTCAGACGGAAGTACATACGTTTAGCGGAGAACTCATAGCTGATGCGATTAATTTTGAGATGAGTCGTAACGGACAGGTCTTTATTGTAAACAACCGCATATCCAATCTTTATGATCTGGAGGCTTTGGTGCATAAGTACGTGCCGGATGCCCGTGTCTGTATAGGTCATGGACAAATGTCGCCGGAGGAACTGGAAAAGATCATTCTGGATTTTGTCAATTATGATTATGACGTATTGATTTCCACTACGATTATAGAAAGCGGTATTGACATTCCCAATGCCAATACAATCATTATTAACGGTGCTCAGAATTTTGGTTTGAGTGATTTGCATCAGATGAGAGGAAGAGTGGGGCGGAGTAACAAAAAGGCCTTCTGTTATCTGTTGGCGCCTCCTCTGGCATCGCTCAATCAGGAAGCCCGGCGTCGTTTGCAGGCCATAGAGAATTTCAGTGACCTGGGATCGGGTATACATATTGCCATGCAGGATCTTGATATTCGTGGTGCCGGTAATCTGTTGGGAGCCGAACAAAGTGGATTTATAGCCGATCTGGGTTATGAAACCTATCAGAAAATCCTTTCAGAGGCTGTCAAAGAGTTGAAAAATGAAGAGTTTAATGATGTTTATGCCGATGAAATAGCCAAAGGCAATGCGTTGGGAGGCGATGTGTTTGTAGATGAATGTACGTTGGAAAGTGATCTTCCGATGTATTTTCCTGAAGAATACGTACCGAGTAGCAGTGAGCGTATGTTACTTTATCGCGAACTCGACGGCTTTGAACGTGATGAGGACGTGGAAGCATTCCGACAGCGCATGATAGACCGTTTCGGTCCGATACCTCAGGAAGGTGAGGAACTGATCCGCGTAGTAGCCTTACGTCGTTTGGGCAAGCAACTGGGGGCGGAGAAAATCGTATTGAAAGCAGGCCGTATGGTCATGTATTTTATTTCGAATGAGGCCAGTGCCTATTATAAGAGCAAAGCTTTCGGCCAGTGTATCGCCTATATGGGAATGTATGCACAAAGCTGCCGCCTGCGTGATACCAATGGCAAGCACACTATGGTGATAGAAGAAGTTTCTTCTGTGGGGCGGGCTGTAGAAATCCTAACTCTGATTTCAGGGCTTGATCCTGTGGGATAATTCTATTTTGAAGAAGTGGGCCAGCTGTCAGTCAGCTGTGGCACCACTTTCTTCGTTTTTCTGTTTGTTTATGGCCGGTTGCCATGGCGTTTTGAGAGTAATTTGACGGCATTCAGCATTGTCCATTCGCGGAATGTCGCGATAGGAGGTCTGATAATAGCAGGCTTGAATGACACGGCAGATCAGTCCGTGGCTGACCACAAGCAGACGTTTGCCGTCGTATTCCTGACAGATCCTTTTTAGAAAACATGTAGCACGTTCAGCCATGGAATCCATCGATTCTGCACGGTTGTCTATTAATGTTCTTGCTTTCAGAATATCCATTCCAGTGAATGGTCCCCAATCTCTTTCTCTCAGATGAGAATCAAATTCTATGGGCAGGTGATGAGGCTCATTTAATATGGCTGCCGTGTCTGCACAACGTTTCAAGTCACTGCTGATCAATGCATCAAAATGAATTGTGCATAACTTGTCACGCAGTATCTCAACCTGTCTGATTCCTTCTTTTGATAGATGTCCGGGGATATGGCCCTGAAGGATATTCTGGGCGTTCTCTTCTGTTTGTCCATGTCGGACAAGATAAATTTCTAGTGCCATGATAAATCTTTTTCCAATTTTATAAGCAAAGATAGTGATTACTCATGACATGCAGGATGTCTATACTAAAAAATAAAAAGAACGCATTTTTTGTCTGTTTTTATCTCTGAATAAGATGTTTTTTGTACCTTAGCTACATGTAACCTTTAAAATCAGAATAAATATGAAAGTAGTAAACAGTTATATTTTTAGAGCCGTCTGTGCTATTTTGGTAGGTATCTTGCTGGTGGCAAATCCGGAACGAATGACCGAATTGCTGGTACAGATTATCGGTGCTCTTTTTGGTATTTCGGGAATGGTTTCGATTATCAATTATTTTATAATTTCCTTTTCCGAAAAGAAGGCGCTTAAACCGGCTTTTCCAATAATAGGTTTGGGCAGTTTCCTGTTTGGTATTTTTTTGGCAGTTTTTCCTGGCTATTTTATCACTTATCTGATGTACATATTGGGTGGTTTGTTGGTGTTGGCTGCAATTAATCAGATCTTGAATATGATAAGATTAAGGAAATTCATACCGTTCACATGGTTTTCCTTGGTGTTGACATTGGTTATACTGGGTGTGGGTATCTGGGTGATATTGAAACCCATGGTTTCGGCATCCTTGCCATTTATACTGTTGGGATGTAACAGTATAGTTTACGGTATTTCGGAAATGATCAATGCCATACGTTGGAGAGTGTACGACAAAAAGAATCAGGTCGTTTATAAGGCCAATTAAAGTTTATCGTATACTGGAAATGAATCGCTGAAAAAATATTCAAAAAAATGTAGGATAAACCTATCAATAAAGGGAGACCATAAAATTGGCCTCCCTTTATTTGATAGGTTAGTTTCAGGAAAGATTATTCTTTCTTTTTCAGTTCTGCATCAAACTGACGTATTGCAGCCATACCTTCATTGCAGGCGCATGGGCCGCTGATACAGCCACCGGGGCATGCCATTACCTCTATCATTTTGGTCGGGCATTTGCCACTTTTGGCATAAGCACGTAATGTGGCGATATTTTTCTTGTTCAGGTCAGCAATGATGGTACCTTGAAGGTTCGGATCACCTACCATATTCTTCACAGCCGTGAACACGCCTCCGGTTTTGGCAAAACCGTGTGCATCATGTCCCGCATGTTCGTCAGGAGTGAACGGTGCGCATCCTTCAATGTCAATGCCCAGTCCTTCAAGTACGGCATCCAGTTCGCGGAATGTCCATACAAAATCTACGTTGGGGTCTTCACGGCCTTCTGCCTTCTTGGATGCGCAAGGAGCGATGAATACATTGATAGCTTCCGGGTGTTTCTTACGGGCATAAGCAGCCGTATAGCGCATGGGAGATCCCGTGCTGGAAATATATGGCATTAATTCCGGTATATGTTTGCGGGCCAGCTGAACATAAGCAGAACAGCAGCTTGTTGTCATAAATGCCGCACCTTCTTCGAGCTTCTCCTTGAATTCCATGGCTTCGTTTCGGATGGTCTCTTCTGCACCGTATGCCACTTCGATTACATCATCAAATCCAATGGCTTTCAGAGCGCCGAATACTTTTTCGATAGGCTGTTTGAATTGAGCCAAAACGGAAGGAGCTACCATGGCAACAACTTTCTTCTCGCTCTTGATGCGTTTCAGAACATCAAAGACAGCGCATGTATCAAAGATTGCACCGAAAGGACAGGCGTTTAAGCATTTGCCGCAGTAGATACATTTCTTGGGGTCAATATGTTCAACACCGTATTCATCTTTTGAAATGGCTTTTACGGGGCAGGCTTCCTCGCAAGGTACAGGGATGTATACAATAGCATGATACGGACATACCTGATGGCACTTGCCGCAGCTTATGCATTTGTCGTGGTCAATGTAGGCTTTTCCTTCGTTGTCGTATCTGATAGCATCTTTGGGACAGTTGTTATAGCAGGCTTGAGCTGCACATCCCCTACATAAGTTGCTGACTTCGTAATTAATCTTGACGCATGATGAGCATGCTTCATCCATCACACTTAGAATGCTTTTTTCAGGAGAAATGTTTTCGCGGTCGAGCATGCGTTGGGCGTAGGTTGACAGACGTTCGGTTTCATCGGTTTCATCAGTCATGTCGAATCCCATCATAGCCATTGTCTTGTATTTCGTAACGGCTCTTTCCTTATAAACGCAGCATCTTCCTTTGGGCTTTTGCTGACGCGGATGAAGCTCAACGGGGAGCTTGTCGATCTGTTCGATCAGTTCATTCTCTTTCCACATTTTGACCAGTCTGGCGAGCAACTGGTAGCGGATAAACATGATGTTGTTGTTGTATGCCATAGTTTGGTTAATTATAGGGAATAATTCTACAAAACTACAAAAAAAATAATAAGTTTTTATATCTTTGTTTTAAAATTATGATTGAATATAAAAATAAATGTTCGGATGAAAGCTTCAGCGACCTGTTTGACCGCTTGGTTTGCGGTAGGCCTGTAGAGCGGGATGAATGGCGGCAGTTATTGGTTCTGGAAGATAATGACAAACTGGAATTTTTGCGGAGTCAGGCTGAACAGATTATGAATGAACGATTTGGAAAAGGTGTATTTATAAGAGGACTGATCGAAATCTCATCTTATTGCAGAAATGATTGTTATTATTGCGGACTAAGATGTTCCAACCTTCATGCGCAGCGTTACAGATTGACTGAAGATGAAATTATGGCCTGTTGCAGGAGTGGTTATCAGGCTGGCTTTTCCACGTTCGTTTTGCAGGGTGGAGAAGACCCCAGACAGGATGACGTATGGCTTGCAGGGGTGGTCCGTTCCATTAAGGCAGAGTTTCCGGACTGTGCCGTGACTTTATCCGTAGGTGAACGTTCTGCAGAAGCTTACCGTTTATTCAAATCGGTGGGTGTTGACCGTTATCTGCTGCGTCATGAAACGGCTGATGAAAGACATTATGCCGATCTGCATCCGGCCAGAATGAGTCTGGCAAATCGTATGTCCTGCCTTGAAATCCTGAAAAAACTGGAAATTCAGACAGGAACCGGTATGATGATCGGATCACCAGGGCAGACTGTTGACTGTTTGCTCGATGATATTGCCTTTATGGAAACACTACAGCCTGAGATGATAGGTATGGGGCCCTTTATTCCTGCTGCGCATACTCCTTTTGCAGCCTGTCAATCGGGAAGTGTGGAGATGACATTACGTTTGATCTCGCTGATGCGTCTGCGTTTTCCGGATGCTTTGATTCCGGCGACGACAGCTTTGGCTACATTGGATCAATATGGGCGTGAACGGGCTATCCGATCCGGTGCAAATGTCATAATGCCCAATCTGTCACCACGTGAGTTAAGGAAATGCTACAGCATTTATGATCATAAGGCTTGTACGGGAGGAGAGTCCGCAGAAGCATTGAATTTAATAGAACAGCAACTCGCCTGCATAGGTTATCATATAGAATATGGACGAGGAGATTATCAAAAAAGAGGAATTTAAAATGAATTATCAGGTAACATCATCAAAAGCAGAGGAATTTATTTCTGACAGTGAGGTTCGGGAGACAATAGCCTATGCGGAACTTCACAAGAGTGACAGGGAATTGATTAGCCAGATTCTTGACAAGGCCAGATTATGTAAAGGACTTAATCACAGGGAAGCTGCTGTCCTTCTGGCATGCGATCAGAAGGACCTGACCGAACAGATGTTTGCACTTGCCAAGGAGATCAAACAACGGTTCTATGGTAACCGTATTGTCATGTTTGCACCGCTTTATCTGTCAAATTACTGTATAAACGGCTGTGTCTATTGTCCTTATCATGCCAAGAACAAAACTATCAGAAGAAAGAAACTGACCCAGGAAGAGATACGCCGTGAAGTGATGGCCCTGCAAGACATGGGACACAAACGCCTGGCCTTGGAAACAGGGGAAGATCCTAAAAATAATCCGATTGAGTATGTTCTTGAAAGCATCAATACCATTTATAATATCAAACATAAGAATGGTGCTATCAGAAGGGTCAATGTGAATATAGCGGCAACGACGGTAGAGAATTACAGAAAACTGAAAGAGGCCGGTATCGGTACTTATATTTTGTTTCAGGAAACTTACAACAAGGCCGATTATGAAGCTTTGCATCCTACGGGCCCCAAGCATGATTATGCTTATCATACCGAGGCTATGGACCGTGCCATGCAAGGTGGCATTGATGATGTTGGTATTGGTGTTCTGTTCGGACTTGAAACCTATTGTTATGATTTTGTAGGATTGCTGATGCATGCCGAACATCTGGAAGCTGTATATGGTGTCGGTCCGCACACTATCAGTGTACCGCGTCTGTGTATGGCTGATGATATAGATACGGCTGATTTTAAAAATTGTGTGCCGGATGAAATCTTTTATAAGATAGTTGCTGCCATTCGTATAGCCGTACCCTATACGGGCATGATCGTTTCTACGCGTGAAAGCGTTAGATGTCGCGAAAGGGTGCTTGAATTGGGCGTTTCGCAGTTAAGTGGCGGTTCGCGAACCAGTGTGGGTGGTTATGTACATGAGGAAACGGCAGAGGAAAACTCGGCACAGTTTGATGTGACGGATCGTCGTACATTGGATGAAGTAGTATCATGGTTGTTGGATTTGGGATATATCCCCAGTTTCTGTACGGCGTGTTATCGTGAAGGACGTACAGGTGACCGTTTTATGACTTTGCTGAAGAACGGACAGATAGCCAATTGCTGTTTACCTAATGCCCTGTTGACCCTGAAAGAATATTTATTGGACTATGCCACACCTGAAACCAAGGAAAAAGGTGAAAAAATGATACAACGCATGTTGCAAATGGTACCGAAAGAAGTGGTCAGAACCAATGCTTCAAAGTATCTGGATGCTATAGAAAAAGGAAATCGTGATTTCCGCTTTTAATAATCATGAATTAATTATGAAAGAAGAAACACCACGGTCAAACAGATTCCATATCGGACTGTTCGGACGGAGAAATGTAGGCAAGTCTTCTCTGGTCAATGCTTTGACAGGCCAGCAAGTGGCCATCGTGTCGGATGTGCCGGGTACTACTACGGATGCAGTTTATAAGAATATGGAGTTACCGGGTATCGGAGCAGCCGTCATTGTTGATACGGCCGGTTATGACGACAACGGTGAGCTGGGTGAGTTGAGGGTTGCTCATACGCGAAGCTTGTCGAAAAGAATGGATCTGGCTTTACTTATGGTATCCGGATGTCCCGATAATGTGGATTTTGAACAGGAATGGCTGGCTTTATTCAGAAAAGAGGAAATTCCTGTCATCTGTTTATATAATGACAAAGAGCAGTCTGATGAGACTGATCTGAACAGATGGATTTCCAGACTGGGGCGTGATTTTCTGCGGATCTCAGTGAAGTCAGGTCTGGGACTCGACCGGCTTCGGCTTGCGATGTCCGAAGTATATGGTCAACAGTCGGAATATGATGATTTGACCGCTTCATTGGTTCACGAGGGGGATACGGTCTTGTTGGTCATGCCGCAGGACATACAGGCTCCAAAAGGACGCTTGATCTTACCGCAGGTTCAGACCATGCGTAACCTTCTAGAAAAAAAATGTCTGATTTTCAGTTGTACGACAGACAAGCTTCCAGCCATGTTGCAAGCGTTGAAAAATCCGCCGGCGTTGATCATAACGGATTCGCAGGTCTTTTCTCAGGTGGAACGCCTGTGTCCTCCTGAGAGTAAACTGACGTCCTTTTCCATTTTATTTGCTCGTCATAAAGGAGATCTGAACGTTTTTCTCCGTGGTGCGGAAGCGTTGCGTCGATTATCTTCAGATGCACGTATACTGATAGCTGAGGCTTGTACTCATGTGCCACAGCACGAAGATATAGGCAGGGTCAAATTGCCTGCTTTGTTGAGGAAACGCCTGGGAGCACAGATTCACATTGATCACGTTTCCGGTCATGACTTCCCGAAAGATCTTTCAGACTATGATCTGGTCATACATTGTGGTGCCTGCATGTTCACACGTCGTCAGGTGATGGCCAGAGTGCATCAGTTGCAGGCATCCGGCGTACCTGTGACTAATTATGGTGTGGCAATAGCCTGCTTGAATGGAATACTGGATAAAGTTGTTTTTCCTGCATAGAAAATAATGTAAATCTGGTTATATGTCGTTAAAGTTTTGTAACTTTGCCGCTTCAAATTTATTTTTTAGAATCCAGAACATAGATTAGACGCATTATGAAGGCACTAAAAGAACGTATTTTACGTGACGGGAGATGCTTTGAAGGAGGAATCCTTAAAGTAGATAATTTTATCAATCATCAGATGGATCCGATATTGATGAAATCAATGGCAGTAGAGTTCGTAAGACGGTTTGCCGGCACCAATATCAATAAGATATTGACGATAGAGGCCAGTGGTATCGCACCGGCTATAATGGTGGGCTATCTTTTGGAATTACCGGTAGTTTTTGCCAAGAAGAAGAAACCCAGTACAATGGAGAACATGTTGTCTACCAAAGTCTTTTCCTTTACGAAAAACAATACGTATGATGTTTGTGTCTGCAAGGATTATCTTCATCCGGGTGACAAGGTCCTTTTCATTGATGATTTTTTAGCAAATGGTAATGCAGCAAAGGGTATTATCGATTTGGTCAATCAGTCGGGTGCTGAACTGACAGGGATGGGATTTCTGATAGAAAAGTCATTTCAGCATGGTGGAGACTTCCTGAGAGAACAAGGCATTCATGTAGAATCACTGGCTATCATTGAAAGTCTGGATAATTGTCAGATTAAGATTAAAGAATAAGCATTTGATTGAGATTAAAAAGATATGGAAGAGAATAAAACGAATAAGGATACCGGTTTGATTTATGGTCTTGAGGATCGTCCGCCATTGAAAGATACGCTTTTTGCGGCATTGCAACACCTTCTGGCTATTTTTGTTGCTATTATAACACCGCCGTTGATCATTGCCGGCGCATTGAAACTGGATCTGGAAACAACTGGATTCCTGGTATCAATGGCCTTGTTTGCATCGGGAGTATCTACATTTATACAGTGTCGGCGAATTGGTCCTATCGGAACAGGGTTGCTTTGTATACAAGGTACAAGCTTTTCGTTTATCGGACCTATAATTTCAGCCGGACAGACAGGAGGCCTTGCTTCTATCTTCGGTGCCTGTATGGCAGCTTCAACAGTAGAGATGTTGATCAGTCGGGTCCTGAAATACACCCGTAAGATAATAACTCCTTTGGTATCAGGAATTGTTGTGACCCTGATCGGTATGAGCCTGGTGAAGGTGGGTATTTCTGCGTGTGGCGGTGGTGCTGCGGCACAGGCTGACGGTACTTTCGGTTCTTTAAGAAATATTGGTCTGGCTGCTATGGTTCTGGTGTTGATTATCTTTTTCAACAGAAGTTCCAACCGCTATTTGCGCATGAGTTCAATAGTTATCGGACTGGTAGTCGGTTATGTGGTTGCCTGGTTCATGGGTATGGTAGATTTTTCATCAGTGCAGAGTTATGGCGGTTTTAATATTCCTGTTCCTTTTAAATATGGTTTGTCATTTGATATTTCGGCCATAATCGCATTAGGACTTGTTTATTTGATAACCGCTATTGAAGCATATGGTGATATTACAGCCAATTCACTGATTTCCGGAGAACCTGTAGAGGGAAAAGTTTTTGTGAAACGTGCTTCAGGCGGTATCCTGGCTGATGGATTTAATTCAATGCTGGCAGGAGTCTTCAATTCTTTTCCCAATTCTATTTTTGCTCAAAATAACGGAATGATTCAGTTGACAGGAGTAGCCAGTCGTTATGTAGGTTATTACATCGCAGGTTTCCTGATACTTTTAGGCTTGTTTCCAGCTGTAGGATTGGTCTTTTCCCTTATGCCGGAACCTGTATTGGGTGGAGCAACCTTACTCATGTTTGGTACGGTTGCAGCTGCGGGTATACGAATCATTGCTTCTCAGAAGATTAATCGGAAAGCCACTCTTGTAATGGCCTTGAGTTTTTCTTTTGGATTAAGTGTGGAATTGGTTCCTGATATTCTGTGTCAGTTACCCGAAACATTGCGTAATATCTTCTCTTCCGGTATTACAACCGGAGGTCTGACAGCCATTACAGCCAATGCTGTAATCAGAATAAAAGAAGATTAAAATAGTGTAAGTGGATATTGAGAAAAGGCCTGTCTGTAAAAATCATATACAGACAGGCCTTTTCTTTTTTATTTGACAATAAACCAAGGATTCAGCAGATTTTCCTTATTGTATTCAAGAGGAGTCTTTTCATCAGTATGGTATATGTCCTTACCGGCAGCTTTAGCGATGGCGTGACCTGCAGCGGTATCCCATTCCATCGTAGGTGCAAATCTGGGATAGATGTCTGCATTTCCTTCTGCCACTCTACAGATCTTTAATGAACTGCCGCTGGAAATAAGGTCTACATCCGAATGGATTTGTTTTAGTTTCTCTATGTAACTTTCCGTTTCCGGAGAAAGGTGTGAACGGGAGGCTACAATTGTGAAGTGCCGTTGAGATTGTGGTAAGGGAAGTGGTGCGGCTTGGCTGATAAGGGTTTTCAGGTCAGTATCTGCCTCGGATGAATCTATATTGTTTATTTTATATGCTCCGGTTGTTTCTTCCGCAAAATAAAGTTCACGGGTAACCGGTACGTATATGACGCCAAGTACAGGTTTGCTGTCCTTGACTAATGCAATATTGACTGTAAATTCACCATTACGTTTGATGAACTCTTTTGTGCCATCCAACGGGTCGACAATCCAAAGTATATTCCATTCTTTGCGAGTCTGGTAATCATCAAGTTTGCCTTCTTCGCTAAGGATAGGATAAGGCGTCTCTTTAAGCAGGCTGGCAATTCTTTTGTGTGACAAACGGTCAGCAATGGTCAGGGGAGAATTGTCTGCCTTACGTTCAATATTAAAGTCTGCGTTCGGGTCATTGTATACGTCAAGAATATCCTGACCCGCCAGTAAAGCTGCCTTTATGGCGCATTGTAAAATGATGTTTTGCATATATATGTATATAAGTTTGAGTTACCATTCTTTCCAGAAAGCCGGGCTGAAGAGTACAAGTACGCTGAATAACTCCAAACGTCCGATAAGCATGAAAAATGAAAGCATCCATTTGGCCAGATCCGGCATGTTGTCCCATGAAAAGGCTGGTCCGTATATGCCGAGACCTGGTCCTACGTTGCCCAAGCTTGAGATTATCAGGCTTAAAGCTTCCATAAAATTGATACCCATGAGCATGAGTGCAATCCAACCGACGAATGCGCACAGCATGTAGACAATCGTAAATGTGACTACGGCGTTGATGGTTGCTTGTGGCAATACATGGCGATTGATTCGTATGGGAAGTACGGCATTCGGGTGAATGAGGCGTTTGAATTCGTTGACAATATTATAATAAAGAATCAAAATTCGCATATTCTTGATACCACCTCCGGTAGATCCTGTACATCCTCCGGAGAGCATGGCAAACAATAGAAGCATCCATGTATAAGTCGGCCATAAATTGTAGTCATCTGTAGCAAACCCGCATGAGGTGTGTATGGATGTTACCTGAAACAGAGCTCTCCTGAAAGCCAGTTCAAAATCATAACCCCGTTGGTATATTAATCCGATGGTGATAAAAAAAGTGATGACTGTAATGGAGCCTATGAACCATTTCACTTCGCTGTCGCGGAGCAGTCTTTTAAAATTTCCTTTCATGCAGGCAAAATAAAGGGAAAAGTTAATGCACGAAAGAATCATGAAGATGGAAATGACATACTCGATAAAAGGGGAGTTCCAGTGGGCTACACTGGCTTGTTTGGTTGAATAACCTCCGGTAGCTGTCGTACAGAATGCGTGACAGACCGCATCAAAGAGATCCATGCCTCCGATCAGCAAAAGAATAATCAATGTGATGGTCAGTATAGCATAAATGGTCCATATCCATTTCGTCATGACACTGATTTTAGGATGTATCTTATCGTGGGTAACACCTGTTGCTTCTGCAGAAAACAGTTGTTGGTTGCTTCCTCCAAAAATGGGTAGAATGGCAATGGTAAAGCAGACCATGCCAAGACCACCTATCCATTGGATGAGACTGCGCCAGAAAAGCATGCCATGGGAGAGGGATTCAATGTCGTTAAGAATGGTGGCTCCTGTCGTTGTAAAACCTGACATCGTTTCGAAAAAAGCATTGGCGGCGGTAGGGATTTCGCCACTTAACATAAATGGCAGCATGCCAGACAGTGAAGAAAGAATCCATGTTAGTGTGACAATGCAGTAACCGTCCCGACGGTTCACTCTGTTGTGTGCTCCTTTTCCGTACAGCATGAGAAGTCCACCAACAACAATGTTGATACCAAAAGTATAAAGAAAAGCCTTGTAGCTGCTTTCATGATAATACAAAGATACGCACATGCATAGCAAGAACAAACTGCTTTCTACCCATAACAGTATACCCAGAATTTGAGAGATTTTCTTGATATTTATGATGTGGTTCAATTGAGTTTTTGTGTGATGTAGTTTCGCCGAATTTGAACTGTTCATTGTTTTTTCTTTTTATAGAACTTATATCATCATTGCAAAGATAGTTATTTTGATTTAAATGAACGGATGTTGTTCCTGATGTTTGCAGGACAAGATGGGTAAATAACGGGTGAATAGGATTAATGACAGAAATATATAGGGAGTAAAGAGGCTTAATCCAATAAAAAATTGTATTTTTGTCCTCATTGTGTCTCAGATTCATTTTTATAACAAATATAAGATGACAACCTATGAGTGATGGTAATTTTAATAGAAGCTTGTTGCCACATAATCCTTATCACAGCGGTTTGCAGGCAGGAAAGTCTATGGCCCGTATGAAGGCAATAGAAGCTTTTAAGGCATATTGGATATTGACACATCCGGAAGCGGGCGATGAGCAGATTTTGGAGCAAACGGAGCTTTTCAAGAAAGTTTTGTCGGATAAATTAAGATGATTTATCTGTGTCATTCATAGTGGTTTAGCTAAATCTGATAAATCTTTTTATTAAAAAATAGACGAAAGTTTTTGCATATTCAAAAAAAAGCAGTACCTTTGCATCGCTTTCGAAAACAAAGCCTTCTTGACAAAGAAGTTTGGAAAGGTGGTAGAGTGGTCGATTACAGCGGTCTTGAAAACCGCCGTGCTGAGAGGCACCGGGGGTTCGAATCCCTCCCTTTCCGCAAGGAATTTAAAAGAAGAGTTTTTGCAAATATTGTAAAACTCTTCTTTTTGTATGCTCGGCATGAGTATTAGCTAAGGGGTGCAAGTCCCCAATGAGCCC
>ERZ791680.278-NODE-278-length-61402-cov-12.420999_pt1 | contig 61402 bp, 49 predicted proteins | sample MGYA00510051_ERZ791680 | MGnify/ENA primary metagenome ERZ791680 (study PRJEB30046, sample SAMN00715238) | human gut metagenome | study: EMG produced TPA metagenomics assembly of the A metagenome-wide association study of gut microbiota in type 2...
CCCCTTCACCCTGGAAGCCGCATAAATGCAGGGGGAGTGACGGGGTGAAGGGGTTTGGGGTAAAATAAGAGTGAATTCAGGATAAACTTATAATAAAACTAATTGTCCAAATATTATTAAGCTTTTTCAGGTAGTTCCATGCCTGCTTCTTTCATGAAAGCATCATCATCATCATTTAAAGTTTTTTGAGCATCTTCAGGCAATTCTGTTTTAGCCTCTAGAGCTGCCAACCATTCTTTTTGATCCTGAGCTAATTCCTCTGGAGATTTCTGCTCCATTATTGTTTTTATTTCATCATAACCTGCTTCTTCAGGTTTCAATTCTTTGATAAAGTATGATTTTGAAAGTTTATTTAATAAATTAGGATCCATATCTGGGAATAATGTTGCAGGTTCTATGGCATCTTGACGCATTGCTTTCCATTTCTTCATTTGTTCTTTTCTTAACAATACGATTTCTTTGATTTCTTTGCCAGCCTTACCGATGATGATCGGGCCAGCTTTTACATATTTACCATAAGATAAGGCTTTTAGCCCTAATGAAGGAAGAGATATTGTGGCAGTTGCCGTTTGTGCCGCAATCTGAACACTGTTAGCCACTATGCTTACACCACTGGTAATTGATTCCACCAACTGCCAATTAGCTGCCGACTTCGTAAGCAAAGCATTGTCCTTGGTCTGCATCCAAGCCATGACGTAATATTTGTCACCCAACTTAAATGTATCTTCTTTAAATTCATAAGCCGTAATATTCTCTTGATATTGAGTAATATCATTCCAGAGTGTATCACAAGCCAGCAAATATTCATCTACGTCTTCATTGCCGGACTTCACATGATCCCAGTCCCACACAAATTCTTTCTTAGCCTTTTTCTTTTTTTTATTGTTTTGTGCATTCATAGACGCAGGCATCATTACCAATACAGCTAACAAAGCCGCCAACATACAATTTAACTTTTTCATTTTACTAGAGATTTGATAAGTAACTATAAAAAAATTGATTTTATTAATAAACAAATTATTATTCACGAGTCAGTTCCACATCCAATGTTTTGGTCTCAGAGGTAATAGGACGTGATGACTTTTCACCGTAGAAATAGAGATAACTATAAGGATTCTTTAATGTGATACGATAAGTGCCATTGCTACCCACTTTTCCCAACAATGTCATATCTTTAGTCTTTTTCATGGTGCCGTCAGCTATATTTGTTCCGTAAATCGCTACACCAGCCACGCTGCCTATGAAACTTTCATTCTTAGTCACTTTTCCCGAAATAACCTGATATTCATGATGAACTGTTGTTTGTATTGCAACCTGAGATCGAGGATGACGGTTCAGTTCATCATCAAGAACAGAAAGGAGAGAGAGATAGTGAGTCATTTCCGGATATTCTTCAATAATATTATTACAGAATTTTCGTTCAGCAACTAACCATTTTAAAACATCCTCATGTTCATAACCATTTTTTTTCACGGCCTCTTCTTTCATATTTCGAGCCTTATCCATGAAGTACGAATACTTACGGATATATTGCATCTTATATTGTTGTTTTAATAAAGAGTCTCGTATTTCCAACGGACAATCTTTGTGTGCCAATACTTCATCAATGGCATTGGAAGCAGCTTCAAAGTAAGAACTTTCAGACTGAGATGCATATTCAGCCAAATACTTGTCGGCAATAGCTTTTGTTTCTGCATAGGTATAGGCACGTTTCACAGTCTTGATACTTGGGCTGACACTGAAATTATAGGACTTACGTGCTTCCAACTGATCATCAAATGCCACATCTACAATACCTGACTTGGCGCTTTTTACACGTAATATAGGTTGTACCGGAGATTCAGAATTGGTTGCTAAAGTAAAAATCAGTTCGTAAGCATGCAGGTTGTTGACTGTTTTTTTTTCAGCTTTCACGGAACCGGTTGTAATTGTCGCAACCCCATTATTAAAAATGAGTGACCCATCGCACCATATAGTCAAATTATCTAATGCAGAAGAAAATGTAACTTTTGCCTTACCAGCTTCAGGAAATACTCCCCCCGTATTTTTCAGACAAGTAATGCCTGCCGGTTGGAAACGTCCGCGATAACATTTGCCAGAATAAAGTGTTATCGGAAATCTCTGTGTACCTTCAGGAAGAGTGAGTATGACGGTGGTTTTGCAAAAACCACCGTATTCCATTTCGTCTTCACTCAGCGCATGTACCAGTTCGTAGCGATACTGGTTCTCTCCTTCAGTATAACGTTGTCCCTTTTCGTTACCCATTTCATGAGACATAGTCAGGTTGGGACTAGTGGAAAGGATAATCAGTTTGGCTGTTCCTGCATCGGCTTTCATCCCATCCACTTCCTGAGGTTTATCCAACGAAAGGCTCTGTCCGCACAACGGAAGAACAGCCAAGGTAAGAAGGATCGACAAGACGGTTTTCAATTTGTTTTGCATCATCATAATTTGCTATAAAATTATTAAAGGTCAATAGAAAAATCACCTGCGGTAAATATTTCCTCTTCAGGCAATTCTTCTGTCTTGGATTCATTCAAATATTTAGGTTGCCAAGTACGTACGTGAATTTGCACATTGTCCGCATCGCGGAAATCCCACAATAGGAAAAGATAACCATCGTCACTATATCCACTACTGTTTGAATAAAGCTGATGTACCGTGACTCCATAAAAGCCTTCTTTAGTCGGGTGCTTCACCACGCGTACATCATCAAACTGGACGTTGATATATTTATTCGCAGCAAAACTTTTTTTCAGACGCGCAAGGTACTCTTGTTTGCTTTGCTTGCGGTAGGTCACTTTATTGTGTGTGATACCAACTCCATCAGTTTTTCGAACTTTGATGACCGTGCCTGTTATGATTAACGCGTCATCGCTGAATACTTGATCTAGAAATTGGATATCCTTTTCATTATAAGCTGTACGGAAATGCTCTACATACGATAGGATCTGCTGGCGACGTTCCACTTCTTCTACCGTTTTGCCTCGTTTCATCACATTCTGATAGATATTGGTGGCAATGGTCAGGTTGAAACGAATGATCCTGCCGTTACTGTCGAAATTAATGACAGCTTCCTGATATTCGTCATCAGCTGTGGGAGACTTGTCATCAGGCCGAAGCATCAAAGGTATCTGGCGTATCTGATAACCGTTCTTGGTCTGCAAGGCGGGTTGTACAACTTCTGAATCATCACAATAAAAATGAATATTTTCCCATAAGGATGTCAGTCCGTCAATCGCTTCCTGCGACATATTTAGTCCCACCGTACGCAAACTGCGGTTTTCCATGAATGCCTGGTTGATTTCTGTGAGCAGTTTTGTGGTAGACTGCTCTATTCGTTCTTTTAAACCATCATACACGCCATCCTGCACCGTCAGTTGCACAGACCTTTCTATTGTTTCCTGTGCAGTCATAGAGGAAATGCCCAACAGGCATCCCATAACAAACAAACTTAGTTTCTTTTTCATATATTTGTAATTCTTCTATTTCAATATGAACCAATATGCTCCACAGCCACTAAACTGACTCAATTGTACTTCCTGATTCGTACTTAAGTCGCGATATTTTCCATTAAATACTTCCACTACACCTTTAATATCTCCAGTACGCATATAGAACAAGATGTAATAAGATTCTGGTAAATCGCTAGCCGGATATTTTCCATATTCTATGTGTTGCTCACTTTTCAGACGGGTAAAAACATTCTTCATATTGACCATATTCTTTGCTCCGGTCACCATTGAAAGCGCCTCAGCCCGTACATCCTTCGGTTCAGTTACCCCCTTATCCTCTGATTTCTCCAGATTCATATCTCCTGCCACATCAGAAAGGGCTTGCAAGTCATTGCCTTTTTCATCTTCACTGAGCACAATCTGTCCGGCACCTTTGATGAGTACGATATCACTTTTCTTGACATAGACAAACACACGTACTTTGGCACCACGCTTCATGTTGAGATATTCAGAACTTGAGCTGATATCCTGCAGCACAATCTGCTTCACATCCTCGCTGTGGCGCTTCTGCTTCACCCAATCATTGATTTCATTCACGAGCAGTTCATTGGCTGTCTTCAAAGCGGCTTCCTCAGTATCAAGTGTAGCCTCTGCAGAAAGATACTGATTTGATTTTTTGATCTTATTGATATCTTTTCTTACATCAATATCTTGTCCCAACAGTGCCAGCGAATGGCATAGGGCAAAAAACACTAAGATTATTAGTTTCATTTCAATCGCTTTTTAGTCACAAAATTCAATTCTTCAAACAAACCTGATAAATTATGTGTAGGTATATAAATATAAGTGTCGGCTTTTAATGTCCCTTTCTTGTTTTCTAAAACTGTGATGGGAAAATCCACATTGACCACATGGTTGTAATTGAAACAATGATTGACAGCAAATACTGTTGCACTGACACTCTTTGTATTGATTTTCTTGATGCCTACAAACAATTCACAGCCAGAATCTTTGCAATAGGCTATCCATTTATTCAAGTCCACTTGCAAACTGTCCGTTTTAAAACCATATCGGTGTATGCTCATGTCCAAGGTAAACCGACAATTTGCATTTTCTTCCAAAAGGATATTGGACACACTTTCCAATAGATAATCTATCGAACAGACCAGTGCCAATTGTTGTTTCGTGTCTTCCTGATAATACAAGTCGTTATTAATGGCATCCAGATAATATGAATTTCCTTTTTTAACAAACAGAGAAGGAGCAGTCCTCATCAGACGGGAACGGTTTACTTCCTTTGGTGCAGTCTCACCTGTTGTAAATGTTTTCAGATCTTTTATCAGCATTTTTTCAAGTCCTATCTGGTTCTTTTGCTTGATGAGTTGATAAGACATTGGAAATGAAATGCAGATAATGGGAAAATCCTCATTCATAATAGACAAGAAACCCCGTCCGTCTTTCATTGACATATACAAGGAGGTCTGGCTGTTGATTAAACTCAGATTTTCCAATTGACCTTCCTCTATGATTACATTGTCTGCTGCCATACGCCACAGGCGTTCCTGTGGCGTAATGGACAACAAACGGTTAAAATAGTTGTCTGCAAATTGGTAGACCTCCGCGGCACAATCATTTTCTCCAGTGAGCAAAGATGTAGCCTGTTGAAACACAGTACTGTCTAATTTCTTTTGCCCCCATGATCCGATTGTGCAACCCAAGATGGCACACAGCAATAACAGTTGCTTCATGGCATTCAATTAATCTGTACTGCCCAAAATGATAGACTCTGTATTGCCATCACTTTTATACCAACGCCCTTGCACTAAATGACCATTTTCAAATGTGCCGATAACCTTATCACCGGCATTGGCTACGCGTTGCTTATCGTCACGGGAGTCAATGATGTGGGAACTTTTGAAAGTCAAAGTGCCTTGAGTATCGTGCATCTTTCCATTCTTCATCTTACCGGTCCAAACAGCATATCCCAAATCTTTGGTCACTATCTGAGGTTGTGTCTGAGGCGGTTCCTGTGGCGTTTTTTCCTTGTCTTTCTCTTTGGTTTCTTCTTTGGCTACTTCTTTAGTTTCGTCCTTTGGTTCAGCCTTAGAATCTACCTCCGGAGTTTGTACAAGTTCCGGTTCTTGAGGAACATAGTCCACCTGCACAGGCTCTTTTTCTTCGGATGCATCAGAATCTTTTCCAAGAAAAGCCAATGCCCCTCCGGCTATTGCCACTACCCCTACGCCGATTCCTATTGCCACACCATATTTCTGCAGGAAGGTTTTACGAGGTCCTTCTTTTCCGCCATTTCGAGAATCATTAGGTTTGTTAGTGTCTTTTTCTTTCTTCCCTGAATCCGTTCCTTCAATCTCTACCAAAGGCTGGCCACACACCGAACAAACAAAGTTCAAGCTGTCCGCTTCCTGAATTTCTCTATTCATGGCCTTTGGACAAGGTTTGCCTATATTGACACATTTTCCTTTTTTCAGCATAAATCAATTATTTAATTCATTTAACATGACTTTAACGATCTCTTTTATTTCGCAAAATTCCTGGTTGCGTTTGTTTCCACCACAAAGCGGGAGTACGATATCGAAAAGATAATTTTCCAGTTTCTCGGCCATGGCTTTCTTCGCTGCAGCAGTCTTTGTTATCTCATCGTAAGCCTGTTCGATATGATTGGTCAGCTTTTGGCGCAAACGGGCATCCGAGGTTAGCAACTCTACGGTTTTCATAAAGTCTTTTCCTATGACGTAAATGACTTCATCCATACGTGTACCTACATTAATTTCCGACTGTATATCACCTGTATTGGGATCTTCGCCTTGTGAGATCATGCCTGGAATATTGTAGGCTTTCAGTGCCAGTGTGATCACTTGTTCACGAATGGCACTTGCGCTTTCTTCAAACAAGGAAGGAAGAACCTTTTCTGACAATGACTCCGTATGCAGTAACAGTTTGTTTACTTTTCCTCTTGGATTATGAGGTGAAACCATGCCATCATACTGTTCTTTTAAGAAGTTGATATTCTGAACAAAGCGTAAAGGGAAACCGCTATAAATCATAATGATGACAATCTGGTTTTCTCTCGCATTACTTGTTACGCTGTTAGGTGTAATCAAGTTACCTTCGAATTTTCCTGTCAGATGTTGGATAAACTTATCACGGAAATTAGTGGGATCCTTGTATTCCGGTATGCAGATCTGTACGCCTTGTCCCATTGTTGTTGTAGTGCCATCACCAGTAACCTTACCGAATTCTCCTTGATTAAATTGTAAGAATGTGCGACAAGAACGAACCAGCTCATCCAAATAAGCATCTAGCAATTGATCGGTAGGGAACTCTTGTTTCAGGCGTTCCAGAATATTGACACCAAGAAGCTTGTTCGCTGCATCCATTTCAGCTACTTGGTTCAATTTCTGGTCAATCAAGGCTTGACTTTGAATACTTACAAAGCGAATAATTCCTTCGGTATTTTCTTCCAAATCATCACCAACCATGGCTATAGCACCACCCATCAGTTCATAAAGTGTTGAAAAACAAGCTGCTTTGCCAGATTGAGCTACCATTTCCTTAAATTTATCCATTACGGCATGACGGATACTCTTTTGCAAATCTTCATCCTTCAACAACATTTCTTCTACAATGGTGCGGACCTGTTCCGGATTGCCACGTTTATCTATCACTTGTACTTCATTGGCGGCATATTCACTTCTCAGCTGACAGGCGGATTCTGCATTGGCATTAGCTGTTTCCTCTGCCTGACGTAAGAAATTGTCCAAACGAACGACCATTCGGTACATTTCATTCAAACGGGAGATAATTTCAGCCAGCAACAGTTCTGCGTAAGCATAAGATTCCAATTGAGTTCTCAATCCGTATGTAATTGCTTTGATGGAAGTATATTGTTGGAACTTCTCTTTAGCCGTTTTAAAAAGCAAATTACGTAAAAAGCCTACATCCTCCAATTCATTTTTCAATTTTTCAGCTTCAGCTTCACGGTAGTCCAGTTCATTTTTCAAGTTTGCTATTCCTTCACTGATCTTAGGCAAACGCGATCTGGAGTCTTTTTCCAATTCATACAGATACAGACGGATTTTCTGAAGAGACATGGGCTTTTTGTTGTGCTCACCCTCAATCCATTCAGCAAATAATTTGTCTTCAATATGTTTGATGATTACAGAAGCATAGCGACGGATTTCACGACCTTCTTTCATCGAAGCAAAGAACTCGTTCACACCCAAATTGCGGAAATTAGATTTGTAATTAACTTCTGTACATTCCAAGAATCGTCCAACCCACAGATATCTATCTTGTTCGGATTCAAGTACATCATTGGAGAAAAACTCACAAATTGTTTTCCAATATTCATCATGCGATCTCCAGTCTTCAGTACCGGCAAAATTTTCCACTGGCGACTGCAACGTAAGGTGTATATCGTCCAGCCACAAATTTTCCCTGGTAGCAGGAAGTTGCACTTCTTGTGTGAATCCTACACCAGCCTGCTCGTCAGATAAAGGCATATACCCGCGGCCATGTACCCATTGATTGCATATCAATGCCATCATCGTACTCCAGACGCTCTTTTCATACGAGTAAGACTTGATTTCTGAATCAGGATACTCTACTCGTTTAATACCGAAGGTCATAAAATTACGTGCATGTACATTATTGCCGCCAGCATCCTTTTCGGGAGCAGTTCCCGAATTTTCCATTTCCATTACACGCCCAAGGTGAGTATTGCTATCTTCTTCAGAGAGTATATGTTGGTATAAAAAGTCTGCTACAGAATCCGGCAAAATCGTATCCTTTTTCAGGACTTGTTCTTTTTCATTGCGGTTAGAAAAGAGATATGCCTGCTTGAATGCCACAGCATTCATACCATCCACTAACCGTTTCACTTTTCCTGTTACATGGTCTATTTCACCACTGATATCTACCGGCTTATATTTCCCCAAAGCTAAGGCATTGAGTTCTTTCAATGCAGCGTAACCGTTACCGTGATAAAAGCCTTGTATATTCACTTCTTGTTCTACTAAAATTTCAGGAACATACAGATATAGGTACACATCAAAAGCTTTTCCCATCGGAGCAATGATTTTATGCAACTGAGCAACGGCATCTATAATTGATCCTGATCCAGTTCCTCCGGCTAAGCCTGCACATATATGGAAAGTAACAGATCCCTCTCCATTTTTTTGCGTCATATTGATAATACGGCTACGCAATACAGCAGCAAAGCCATTAACCGGATCATTAGTAATATTATTGGCTAACAACATGCGACCAAAGCGGCGACGTTGTCCACCGATACCAGCATCAATAATTGCTGTAACCTGATCATCGCGCATTGTGCGGCTATCCTCATCTGTTACAAAAGCATGAATACCCGGGAATGCTGGAAGGTTGGTCAGCACACCACCTCCCATTCCATGAATATTGACCTTTTCATTAGGCATTAATTTTACGTCATTTCCCATGTAATTCCAACTTGCATCATCCTTCAGATCTTTCAAATCAGAATCTACGTAAATATACCCAAAATGAGTCTTTGTATTAGGATTGTTTGTTCCAAATTCTTCATAAACTCTTTTTCTCATGGCTCGCAGGATCTTACCTCCGGTTCCACCCAAGCCAATTATTAAATGATTTGCCATAGTAATGTATTTTTTAGGTTTTCTTGATTGCTTTTATCTTGTTAAAAATTGGTCCTCTATCCAATGTATTGTTTTAAAATCCTTTTTTAACATGTTGGTTTCTTCTCGAATAAGATGAACGTGCCGAATGAGAAGTACGGGTGTTTACATGTGAACGACTGCTATGGCTGCGAGATGCTTCCATGGATCGTATAACCAAAAACGCACCTATTCCCACAAAAAAGAGACACCATAGCAAACGGCGTAAAATGTACCACCGGATGAAAGTCTGAAGGGTATCGACAACTGCTTGAGGAAGTTGTTTAGCGGTATAACCGGAAAATTCTCCTCCTCCAATATAGTATTGTAAAATAGGATTTTCATTAATAAGTTTATCTATCAGATATGTAGAAGCCTGTGGGGTTACTTCTTCATCTGAAACATATAAACGATTGACTAACATTTCTAGCTGAGTTGCGTATTCTTGACTCAAACTGCTGATTTTTAATCCACCTACAATCATGGTACATTGAAAGCCAAGAAATAGAAAAAGAATAATACACACCAAATAGCTGAGAGGTGTATATGTAGAACTGCGATACCATCCTTTTATTAAAACAAAGAACAATATCAAACATAATATCGTAATTAATACTCCGTAAACAAGGCTGCTCAACGAAAGTTTTAGTAATTCAAATAATCCCCACATAATTATTAGAAACGTTTAATATATGTAAATACTATTTAATCAGATATGATCAATACGTTGTCAAGTTTGAGATCTAACATTTCTTCTGCAATAATTTTATAGAATATACGTTTAACCGAACCTGTAATTTTAGATCGTTTGACAAAGTAGGATAATATTGTTTGTTAATGCTGAAACGGTTCATAATAGTGACAGGTATAATTTTGTGACTACTCTTTATTCTTTAAAGACTGTTCTTAAATTACGAAATATTATTATATTGGTATCAAATATTAATTATAATTTTTACAAAAATATCAAAATATATCTAATAAAACAAATAAAATTTGGTTTATTTTTAGTTAAAAATAAGATAAAATAGGATATTAGGGGAGAAAACAAAAAGGAAAAAAAACTATTTTTACCTATATGGAAAAGTGCAATGTTTATATAGGGGAAATAATAGCTGAGGTGATGGCCGAAAAAAAAGTCAGTAAGGCGGAAATGGCAAGAAGACTGAATGTTAGACCGCAAAGCGTTGATTATATGTTAGGTCGTAAAAGCATTGATACAGATACTTTATATAATGTTTCTTTGGCATTGGATTATGATTTCGCTCAGTTATATTCAATAAAAAAAAGACAGATAAATTTAGATGAAGAAATAAATACGGATAAAGAAATAAAAAAGGCGAAAGTTGTTGTAGAATTAGAATTGGGAAAGGAAGATATCATGCGCTTGAATCTAAAAAAGAAAATTATTTCTTTTTTTGATTAATTTTATATTGTTCATAGTTAAAGAATCAGTTATATCAGGTTATTTGACTTCGAATTCTGTATCCATATAAATTTCAAGTTGCAGACCTATTTTGTATTTCCCAGGAAGTAACTTTCCTGATTGGAAGAGCTTTTTATAATTCTTGTCCGTTATTCTGTTGACATCCCATGAAACAGGAATGGTGAACAACATTGCTTCGCCACTCTTCAAACGGGCGCGACTTCGCATGTAGTCTGCTTCCCCTTGCCAGCCGGAACGTGCAAAGGGATGCGCCATATACTGCTTGTCTGTACCTACACTTGGTAAAAAGACGGGTTGAACATCCAGATTGGTGTGGTTCTCAAACAGAATACGAATAGAGTCGTTGGCTGATGGCAATACTTTAAAAACAAAAGCACCTCCCATTTCTGTCCCGTTTACGGGGGTAATACCTTCATTTGTCAGATTACAGTAGGTGTATATGTTAGCAAATACATAGAAATCCACTTGATACTTATTCGGTTTTAACGGATATTTGAATGCTGACATGTGGATATATTCGGGTAATGTATCACCTTTGGCCAACTCCCTACCTACACCGGAAAAAACGAGATTGTCAATAAATGGAAAACTGATCCATTTCCCGTTTTTCCATTGTTTCAGATGGTGGTATTCCGGTTCTGCCGTTGGTCCATTCACATTGATTACATCAAGTACGATTCGCTTTGTTTGCGGTGAATATACAGACTGTTCAGTTCTAATCTGATAAGCGTCAGCATGTGTGATGGCCACATCGGGAAGTCGTTGCATGCGGACACGGTTTTCATATTTTTCTATTTCCGATTGTGATAATGGAAAATCAATATCTTGGGCTTGCAGTGATATGACAAGTAACGAACAGCAGGCAGCTGACAATAATGCTTTTGTTTTCATTTATTCTTATTTCTTTATTATGGAAGTTTTTGAGCCATATCTCCCTTAAGCATCCTGCCATCTGCTGATCACATCCTCATTTTCTCTTTTAGCGTGAACATGAGCGGGAGGGTGAGTTTGAGTGATACCGGTTTGCCGTCCAGTCGTGCAGGTTCCCATTTGGTCATGGACATGATGACTCTTATGGCTTCTGCACTCAGGCGTGGGTCGGGGCTTTTGATCACTTTCGGTTGCGTTACGTTTCCATCTTTGTCCACAACAAAAGAAATCATAACCCGGCCTTCGATTTTTTCCTTGATACAATCTTGAGGATAACGCATGTTGGATGAAAAATAGGCCATCAGTGCGTTCATACCTCCGGGATATTGGGCGGGAGCATCTGCTTTCTCATATACACTGTCTGTCGTGTGATTATACATGTCCGCTACGGACAAACCTTCCACTTGTCGGAACATCGGCCTGAGAATCTTTATCATGTCTTGCTCCATTTTACTGTTGTCCATGCGCTTCCATACCTCGGTGACCATGCCGCTTCCATTGAACCATGTCAGTTCGAAGGTATCGTCCGACAACCATTTTGTATTGTTGCTTCCGCCTCGCTCCTTGATGATGCTGTCACCCTCCGATGTGAACGTGCCGGCTTTACCCCTGAAATAGACGCGGTTTTCTTCCATTCGGACAGGGATAAAACCTATAAAATAGCCGTCGCCATACCATTTATAGTTTTTCAGTCTGATCGGTATCAGTTCGCCCGACTGCGGTTGCCGCAGGCCTTGCAGTTCCCATACTCCGGCATAGCGTTCGTTTGTCCGGTCGGCATTGCGTACCCCTTGATGAATGGCGGCCAGTCCTGAGGGCATGGCATACCGTTCCCATCCCTCTTCGTATTCCGTCTCTCCTTTAGGAGTTTGTCCGGTCCAGAACAGTTCGAACATGTTTTCTGACTCTGTCTTGATTTCCAGTTTATCATCCCCTTCGATAATGTTCTTTTTGGATACATACTCAAATGGTAAGCAACGTCCTTCGAAATTCACGTCCACATCATTGGCACCTGTATACCATACTGAGAGCGATACCATGTGGTTCTCTCCATAGTATTTATAATGTACGAAGGGTTGGGAGCCTTTTTGCGAATCTCCCTTTTTCCGTATCCAGGTCTTCTTCCAAAAGCCTTCCAGTGGGTTAGTTTCCTTTTGTTCGCCGTCGGATGCCGTCATTTCTACGTTTGCAGATTGCGATTCTATTGTATTGGCCATGGACCAGCAGGACGGAGATGCCATGATGCAACAGGCTGCAACGGTTCTCATGAGGTTGTTTTTCATTTTCATAAGATTGGATTTAGGGTAAGTTGATTCATTCTGTTTGTCTTTCTGTGCCGGACAGTATTGTTTTTGTTTGTCAGACCGGACAGTTTCTGTGTTTCAAAATTAGCAAATATTTTCTGCTATTCCTATTTTTATAGCAATTAATTATAAATATAGACTGATTACCAAATAATGACGGTATATGTTGATCATTTAATACTAAATGGTGAATGATTATACTAATCATTTGTTATAGTGATTCTGAGTATTAAGTCTTTTCGATGGACTTTCTATGAAATTTGTTTTTTAAACTAAACTTCAGATGATAAGTTTTAAGTTGTTGATTTCAATCGGAGTTTAATGCAATATTGTTTTTTAACAATAAAAAATTTTTGATTTTTAATTTTATACCTACATTTACATACACTAAATTTAGTGTTAATTTAAAATACAATTGAAATCCCAAAATAATGCTTTGAAAAATATTTAGATGTTTCAAATAGTAAAGTTAACAAATGAATCTCACTATGTACAGGAAAGTTTGGATTTTATGAGCCTGTTAAATAGATAAAGGAAATAAAAACAACTCTTAAAGCAGATGATCTTAATTTATAATTATATGAAAATGAAAAACATCTTATTTATATTGGCCATCATCCTGTCGCCAATATTTGTGTATGGAAAAGGTGAGACCGTCTATACCCGTCTTCAGTCCTTTTATTCCAATGCAAGCATGGTGACTATTGACAAAGTCGTCATGTCGGATACGGCTACAGTCATGTATTGTACGGCCAGGGGGAAAATTAATTCTTGGTTCCAGTTTGCACCTACGGTATATTTGAGTGATGAAGAAGCCGTGCGTTATCCTGTCAAAGGAGCGATCGGACTGGAACTCGGGCAAAAGTGCTATATCCCTAAAACGGGTGAGGTTACTTTCCGTTTGCTTTTTGAACCTATGCCAAAGGATACCAAAATATTTGATCTGATAGAAGGGGCGGATAAGGGCATGTTCCGGATTTATGGTATCCATGATGCCAAATCCAAGGTAAAGATTCCTGTGGCCAAAGAGGAAATTGATGCTGATGAGACAACCGAAGCCCTGTTCCATAAGGGAAATGCAGTTATAAAGGGGCGGATTGAGGGGTATTCACGTAACTGGAATGCCGGCCTTTTGTTCTTTGATTACAATCTGTTGGGGCAATGTGACATCATGCCTTATCCTTTATGCCGGCCTTGCACAATCCTGTCTTCTGACGGGACATTCAGTATGGAGCTGCCTTTGGATCATCCGGTATGGGGCAGTATGTCGGTGAGCGGCGCCAATAAGGAGATTTCTTTTTATATCCGTCCTAATGACACGCTCTGGATCGATGTGAAAGGGTTGTATGAGAATAACCTGACTGTAGAATATAAAAGCAGTCATCCGAAGGGCTGTTATGAAAATCTGATGCAACACCAGAATGTGCCTGTCGTTTACTGTGGCTGGGATTTCCTGACGGATTATGGGCGTAACCTTGACAGTGAACATTTCCTGAAGAAAAGCAATGAATGCGTAGAGCAGAACATGCGGATTTGTGACTATATGGCGTGGAAATACAAATTATCTCCATGGGAAACGCATCTCCTGAAAAACCGTCAAAGATTTGATCTGGCCGATCATTTCTTGTTGTTGGCAAGCCGTTTGTTCGAAGCCAAGGTCGTCCGCCCGCAGAAGGTTGACCTCAACAAAGAAGACTACGCGGGTTATGACTATTCTCCTTACAAGGTCCTGAATATGATCGAACCGGACGATCCGTCGCTTTCTTATCTGCTTTTCAGTCCCGGCTATCTGCCTTCAATTGACATCACCTATGCCATGGCGTTTGCAGACAGTTATGCGTATTATGATAACATGGACGGCACGAATCCCGGTGATCCTATGAAAATGGAAATCCAGAAGGATAGTCTCCAGATAGAGGCATTACGGGAATTGTTCGGAAGGAAAGATACCCCATGGTTCATCCAGGCCTTTATTACAGCCAAGGCGACCCGTCTGGATGACAGATTAAATGATGAACAACGTGAAAGAGTGATCAGTTTCCTGTCCTCCTATTTGACTTATCCCTGTTTTAAGGATAAAATAGAGGAATTGGACAAATTGTCCAGATATTCAGTTTCGCAGGTCTATGAAATTCCGGAAATGAAGAGCAATCAGGATATCCAGAAGATTCTGGAAGAATATAAAGGTCAATATGTACAACTGGTTTTATTCTCTTCTCCTGATGAGGATTTCAGTTTTTATGAGAATTCATCGGTAAGAAATCTGCTTGCCAGTTACGAAAACGATCCGAATCTGAGAATCATCGCTTTAGTCATCAGAGACGCCTATTCGGAAAATGAATATCTGAGAGACAGGTTGAATAAGAGGTTCCGTGTAATCTATGACGTCAACGGAGAAGACTACCTGAAGATCCAGCATTTGTTCCATTTGTCCGGAAGTCACAAGCAGATTACTATCGACCGCAACGGACTGGTTTTCAAACAGCCATTTGATATGAAAGAAGAGACTCAGTTCCGTAACAGATTCCGTACCTTGCTGGAGGCGGAGAACAGTATCAGACCAGAATAGTATGGAAAGAGAAAAACATGGAATCCGTAAGGGGGATTCTAAGAAATGAAGGTTGGCGATCCATCACATCGGTAGATATTTCTTGTTTCTTTGTTTATGGTCTGTCCTTAATTCCAATATGAGGCTTCCGGAACCGGAAGCCTCATTTATGTTCTAATCCAAGGGATGCCGGAAAGTACAGCCGTTTCTCCATTCGGAGCAGCCGTACGCTGTTTTCCCCTTGATGATATGTCCTTTACCGCAAACCGGACAAGGCGCTCCCTCTTTGATCGGGGTGTCCGGATGGGCTTCAGCCGGGGCTGGCGTTTGCTTTTTGGTAGCTTCTGCCTGTGATGCTTTCTTTTTGGGAGATGGCTTGGACACTTTCTTTTTACGGTCGGCTTTCTTTTCTTCCTCTTCTTTAATCAGTGTGACGCGACGGTTGGTATTATCAGCCAGGACTGTGTGTACGATTTCGGTCACCATCTGTTTAAGTTCGTCCAGGAAGGTTTTGGCGTCATAAGTATTTTTTTCGATTTGCCGGAGTTTCTTTTCCCATATTCCGGTCAGTTCGGCACTTTTCAGCAGTTCTTCACGGATGAGGCCTATAAGTTCCATGCCCGTAGGTGTAGCCATCAGGTTTTTACGTTCCTTGCGGATGTAATGCCGTTTGAATAATGTTTCGATGATGGCGGCTCTGGTAGACGGCCGTCCGATGCCGTTCTCTTTCAGCGCGTCGCGCAGTTCTTCGTCTTCTACCAGTCGTCCGGCAGTTTCCATGGCTCTTAGCAAGGTGGCTTCCGTATAAGGTTTGGGTGGTTGTGTCCATTTCTCAGCCAGGTCAGGAATATGCGGGCCGCTTTCTCCCTTGGTGAAGGCCGGCAGGGTCCGTTCCTCATCTTTGGCATTGTTAGAGTCAGCCGTAGACTTCTTATCCTGTGCGTAGACATCACGCCAGCCCGGCAGAAGGATCTGTTTACCGGTCGCTTTGAATGGAATTTCAGCCGTTTCACCCATAACGGTAGTCGTGGCGAATTTGCAGTCGGGATAAAACGCTGCGATAAAGCGGCGGGCGATCAGGTCGAAAACCCGTTCTTCGTCCGGTGTCAGATTGCGGGCCGGCACGCCGGTCGGTATGATTGCATGGTGGTCTGTGACTTTGGAAGAGTCGAACACCTTCTTGCTCTTTTTCAGAGGTGCGCCGCGTAACGGTTCGAGTAATGCGGAATAGCTTTCCGAAATCCCTTTCAGTATGTTGGGACACTTGGGGTAGATATCATCACTGAGGAACGTGGTGTCGACACGTGGATAAGTGGTGATTTTCTTTTCGTAAAGTGACTGGATCAGCTGAAGGGTCATATCGGCGGAATAGCCGAATTTTTTGTTGCATTCCACCTGAAGGGAAGTCAGGTCGAACAGGCGGGGAGGAGCTTCAGTTCCGTTCTTCTTGGTGACGGATGTGATGGTAAAGGGGCTGTCCTTGATCTGTTCCAGCGCTTTCCGTCCTTCTTCCTCACTGGTGAAACCGCGCCTTCCAAGATCATTTCCGCCTTTGTTCTCATTCTTGTTTTTTTCTTCACTGCCGTCTTCTGCATTTTCTTCTTCATCCTGTTCCATGACAGCGGTGAAGGTGGTATCGCGATAGAGGGTGGTAAGGACCCAGTAAGGTTCCGGCTTGAAGTTCTCTATTTCCTGTTGGCGTTTGACAATCAGTGCCAGGGTAGGGGTCTGTACACGTCCGATGCTGAGCACTTGTCTGCCCTGCGCGTATTTAAGGGTATAAAGTCTTGTGGCATTCATGCCCAATGTCCAGTCGCCAATGGCACGGCTTAATCCGGCTTCATAAAGAGACTGGTATTCACTCTGGTCTTTAAGGGTATTGAATCCTTCGCGTATGGCTTCTTCTGTCAGTGAAGAGATCCACAGACGCTTGACAGGACAATGGGCGCCGGCTTTCTGCATGACCCACCTTTGGATAAGTTCACCTTCCTGTCCGGCATCTCCGCAGTTGATGATCATATCGGCCGCCTGCATAAGACGTTCAATGGTTTGAAACTGTTTTTCAATACCACTGTCGTTTTTTAGTTTGATTCCGAAACGTGGCGGAATCATGGGAAGAGCGGAAAGACTCCAGGCTTTCCACATGGGAGTGTATTCATGTGGTTCCTTGAGCTCGCAAAGATGGCCAAATGTCCATGTAACCTGATAGCCATTGCCTTCAATATAACCATCGCAACTTTTTGTGGCACCCAGCACATGGGCAATATCTTTAGCCACGCTTGGTTTTTCGGCGATACATACAATCATGAGTGTAAGACGGATTTTTGTTTTATGGCTGCAAAGATAGTGAAAGCCGAGCGCAAAGACAAGCGAAAACGTAGTTTTCAGATTGTCCTATGCCGAGGCGCCTCCTGTCTTATCCAAAGATAAAGATTTTTTCCGCACATTGATTTTATTTGGTATGGGCAGAACGGTAAATGAAGGCTTTTGTCAGTGTATAATATTAAAACATATCATGATAAAAGCGCTGGAAAACAGGATGCTATGAGGGGTATGGCAGATGGTGTGAAATCTGGGATGAATCCTGTCGGGGAAAAAATGAGGAGGCAAGCCGGCTTGCCTCCTCATAAAATGTATGGATGTTGTGGTTATTCCTTATCAAGAAGAATTTTCATCATCTCGCATGCAGACTTGGCTACGGATGTTCCGGGGCCGAATATGGCAGCTACACCAGCCTGGTAAAGGAAGTCATAGTCCTGTGCCGGGATTACACCTCCGGCGATGACCATGATGTCTTCACGACCCAGCTTCTTCAGTTCCTCGATCACTTGCGGGATAAGGGTCTTGTGTCCGGCTGCCAGTGAGCTGACACCTAAGATGTTAACGTCATTCTCGACAGCCTGTCGGGCAGCTTCTGCCGGAGTCTGGAACAAAGGTCCCATATCTACGTCGAAACCACAGTCGGCATAACCGGTTGCACATACTTTGGCACCACGGTCGTGTCCGTCCTGGCCCATCTTGGCAATCATGATACGTGGACGGCGTCCTTCCTGACGCGCGAACTCTTCTGTCAACTCGCAAGCCTTGTCGAAGTCGGCATCTGATTTACTTTCTGATGAATACACTTGTGAAATAGTTCTGATTACGGCTTTATAACGGCCTACGACAGCTTCGCAGGCATCTGAGATCTCTCCTAATGTGGCGCGTACGCTTGCAGCCTTAACAGCCAGGTCAAGCAGGTTGTGCTCACTCTTCTTGCCTTCGTTGAATTCACGTACACATTCGGTGATGGCTGCCAATGCCTTTTTAACCTCTTCCTCGTTGCGGTTGGCTTTGAGGACTTTCAGGTTTTCCTCCTGTTGCAGACGTACTGCCGTATTGTCTACTTCCAGAATGTCGATAGGATCTTCGTGGGCAAGACGGTATTTGTTCACACCTACAATGGTTTGGGCGCCGGAGTCGATTCGGGCCTGAGTACGTGCTGCAGCTTCTTCAATACGCATCTTGGGAAGTCCGGTTTCAATGGCTTTGGCCATACCGCCGAGCTTTTCGATTTCCTGGATATGTTCCCATGCCTTGTGTACCAGTTCGTTGGTCAGGGTCTCTACATAATATGAACCGGCCCACGGGTCAATGTGCTTGCAGACCTGTGTTTCGTTCTGGATGTAGATCTGGGTATTACGTGCGATACGTGCAGAGAAATCGGTCGGCAAGGCGATGGCTTCGTCGAGTGAATTGGTATGAAGAGACTGGGTATGTCCGAGAACGGCAGCCATGGCCTCGATACAGGTACGGCCTACGTTGTTGAACGGATCCTGTTCGGTCAGTGACCAGCCGGATGTCTGTGAATGGGTACGCAAAGCCATTGACTTCGGATTCTTGGCACCGAAGCTCTTCACGATTTTAGCCCACAGCAGACGGGCTGCACGCATCTTGGCGATTTCCATGAAGTGGTTCATACCGATAGCCCAGAAGAAGGAGAGACGCGGAGCGAAAGCGTCGATATCGATTCCTGCGTTGACTCCCGCCCGGATGTAGTCGATACCGTCAGCCAGCGTATAGGCCAGCTCGATGTCTGCCGTAGCACCGGCTTCCTGCATGTGGTATCCGGAGATGGAGATAGAGTTGAACTTCGGCATCTTCTGTGAGGTATATTCAAAGATGTCGGCAATGATCTTCATGGAGAAGGCTGGCGGATAGATGTAGGTGTTGCGCACCATGAATTCCTTCAGAATATCGTTCTGGATTGTACCGGCCATTTCTTCCAGTTGGGCTCCTTGCTCCAGACCTGCATTGATGTAGAATGCCAGGATCGGCAGTACGGCGCCGTTCATGGTCATGGATACAGACATTTTGTTCAAAGGTATACCTTCGAACAGTACTTTCATGTTTTCAAGCGAACAGATGGATACGCCCGCTTTGCCCACGTCGCCTACCACACGTTCATTGTTAGGATCGTAACCTCTGTGGGTAGGAAGGTCGAAGGCTACGGAAAGACCCTTCTGGCCGCTGGCCAAATTTCTGCGGTAGAACGCATTACTTTCTTCTGCTGTAGAGAAGCCGGCATACTGACGGATTGTCCACGGGCGGAACGGATACATCATACTGTACGGGCCACGGAGGAATGGAGGAATACCTGCCGCAAAATCAAGGTGTTCCATGCCTTCAAGGTCTTCTTTGGTATATACCGGCTGGATATTGATCTGTTCCGGTGTCTTCCAGTTTGCGGTGATGCCGCATTCTTTTTGCCATTCCTGGCCGTTTTTGGCCTCTATTCCGGCAAATATATCTATATCTTTGAAATTCTGTCTCATTTGATTCCCAATTTAGCGTTATACTCTTTTAACGTCTTCAGCTGGTCTACACGGACGTGGATGAAGTTTTCAATTCCGGCAGCTTTAAGATCGTCACTGCAAGCCGGTGCACCGGCTACGACAAACATGGCACGGCCGTTGAGTGCCTTGAAGGCCGGGATGGCATATTCTGCATATTCGTCATCGCTTGAACAAAGCACAACGATGTCGGCTTCTGCCTTGAGGGCTGCTTGGATACCTTCTTCTACGGAGTCAAATCCTAAATTGTCAATGACTTTGTATCCTGCACAGGCCAGGAAATTGCAGCTGAACTGTGCGCGTGCCTGACGCATGGCCAGGTTACCGATAGTCAGCATGAATGCAACAGGCTGTTTGGCTGCTTGCTCTGTCTGTAAACGAAGGTCTTCGAAGTCGGAAGCCAGACGTGATGTTTCAAGTTTGGCAAACGGCTTTTCACATTCATGGCCGTTCTGATGGCTACCGCAGCACTGTCTGCCCTTGATCGGTGATTTGCCTTCGCTCTTTTCGTTAAAGTTCGGGAACTGGTTGGTACCGAGAAGGAATTCTTTGCGTTTTCCGGCGTTGGCGTGACGCGTCGCATTGGTTTCGTTGATGGTATTCTGGATGGTTCCAGCTTCGGCTGCTGCCAGGAAACCGCCTTCTTCTTCGATAGCCAGGAACAGTTTCCACGCTTCTTCTGCCAAAGACTGGGTCAGTTTTTCAATGAAGTAAGAACCGCCGGCCACATCGACGATCTTATCGAAATGGCTTTCTTCCTGTAATAGCAGCTGCTGATTGCGTGCAATACGTTCGGCAAATTCTGTCGGCGTTTCGTATGGTGCGTCAAACGGAGTAACGACAATGGCATCTACATTGGCCAGGGCTGCACTCATCGTTTCAGTCTGTGAGCGTAGCATATTGACATAACTGTCAAAAATGGTCATGTTGTAAGTGGTGGTCGTCGCGTTGACATACATTTTGCAGGCACAGTCGCACTGGGGATTGTATTTCTTGACAATGTGTGCCCATAACATGCGTGCTGCACGGAATTTGGCGATTTCCATGAAATAGACACCGCCGATACCCAGATTGAACTTGATGCTTTTGGCGGCCTGGTCGGCTGGTATGCCGGCTTCCGTCATCTGGTTAAGGTATTCGTTACCCCAAGCCAGAGCATAGCCCAGTTCCTGATAAACGTATGCGCCGTTATTGCAGAGCGTGTCTGCATTGACGCTGATGCAACGGTAGTGAGGGAATGCAGACATGGCTTTGACGATTTCCGGAATGTTTTCCAGCAAAGCCGTTGTGTTTTTACCTTTGGTCAGAATCTTTTCGATGGGATCGAAATTAATACTGCCGACCAGTTTGTCTGCATTGTATCCTTTGCGGGTGAAATAATCGGCAAGCAGTTGTGCCAGCTTGAGGGTGTGTCCCTGGCATGTGGAGAAGTTCAGTTCCACAGCTTCTGCCTGTATGCCCTCGAGCAGTGTGTCGAGATAGGCGGCATCCAGTTCTTTTGCGGGAATCTTGAAGCCGAGAGATGTGACGCCTTTGTTGAGGATATCAAGGGCTTTGGCATTGGCTTCCTTGGGGTCGGCAGCCTTGATGTTCTGGCGTACATACCATTGGTTGTTGTCTTTCTTGTTTCCTCTTAGATAAGGGAATTGTCCTGGAAGTGAATTGATTTGTGTCATTCCTTCCAAATCTTCCTTTCTGTAGAAGGGTTCCATATTGAACCCTTCATTGGTTCTCCAAACCATTTTTTTCTGATAGTCTGCTCCCTTAAGGTCAACATTGATTTTGTCAATCCATTCCTGACGAGTGGGGGCAGTGAAATCAGAGAAGAGTTTCTCTTTATTATCTGCCATAATTATACTGTTAAAATGAATAGTTTCAATCGAACAAAAATAGCAAAACTTTTGTTTCCTCGCAAAAAATGTTATCCAAAAACTCAAAGTGTGTTGTTTTTTTATCTAAATTTGCCAATGAAAAGATTTTTTTTAATTAATTAAATTTTGTAATAATGGATTGGTTAGAACAGTTACTGTTTGATTCGAATTCCATCGCCCATATCGTCCTGCTTTATACAGTGGTGATTTCCATAGGAATATATCTGGGAAAAATCAAATTCTTCGGTATATCTCTGGGAGTGACTTTTGTGCTGTTTGCAGGAATCCTGGCGGGACATTTCGGATTCACAGGTACCACTTCAACCTTGAATTTCTTGCAGGATTTCGGACTGATTTTATTCGTATTTTGCATTGGTTTGCAGGTCGGTCCGGGTTTTTTCGAGTCTTTCAAGAAAGGCGGAATTACGCTGAACGTGTTGGCCTGTGGCATTGTAGCCCTTAACATCATTGTGATGTTGGTGCTGTATTATTGTTGTTTTGATACGTCAAATCCTCAGAATCTGCCGATGATGGTCGGTGTATTGTGCGGAGCCGTGACGAATACGCCGGGATTGGGTGCGGCTACGGAGGCGTTGACGCAATTGTTTCCGGCAAATGAAATTCCGCAGATTGCGTCAGGATATGCCTGTGCTTATCCTTTAGGTGTGGTCGGTATCATAGCTGCAACCATTGCAATCCGTTATATTTGTGGAATAGTTCTGAAGGATGAGGAAGACAAAATCATTGCCGAACAGGCTGAGAATCCTCATGCAAAGCCTCATAAGATGACGTTGCGTGTGGAGAATACGGCGTTGAACGGCAAGACCATGCTTCAGGTGCGCGATTTCCTGGGCCGTGATTACGTGTGTTCAAGAGCGCTGCATGAGGGGCATGTGAGCATTCCGACCCGTTCCACCAAATTGTATATCGGTGATTATCTGTTTATCGTTTGTGCAGAAGATGATGCTGAAGCTATCATGGCGTTTATCGGTCCAGAGGCTAATGTGGACTGGGAAGTTCAGGATGTACCGATGGTGTCAAAAAGCATTTTGGTTACCCAGCCCAAGATGAACGGAAAGACATTCGGACAGTTGCATTTCAGCTCAGTGTATGGTGTTAATGTGACCCGTATTTCCCGTTCGGGTATGAATTTGTATGCCGACCGGAATTTGCGTATGCAGGTGGGAGACAAGATCGTAGTAGTCGGACCGGAAGATGCTGTTGACCGCGTTGCTAATTTGATGGGTAATTCCGTGAAAAGACTGGATCATCCTAATCTGATTACCATATTTGTGGGAATTCTGGTGGGAATAATTTTCGGAAGTATTCCATTTGCATTCCCTGGCGTACCGACACCGGTTAAATTAGGTCTGGCCGGTGGACCGCTGATTGTGGCTATTTTAATAGGTCGTTTCGGATATAAGTTCCATTTGGTGACTTATGTGTCAACCAGTGCCAATCTGATGTTGAGAGAATTCGGATTAGCCTTGTTCCTGGCCAGCGTGGGTATTAAGGCCGGAGAACACTTTGTGGATACGGTCATTGCCGGCGACGGATTGAAATATGTATGGACAGGTTTCATTATTACGGTTATTCCTATTCTGGTAATAGGACTTATTGCCCGTATGCGTTTTAAATTGAATTATTTCACGATCATGGGTCTTATTGCCGGAAGTACAACCGATCCTCCTGCATTGGCTTTTGCCAGTCAGGCTTCAAACAGTGATGCACCGGCCGTAGGTTATTCTACCGTTTACCCCTTGACGATGTTCCTGCGTATTTTGACGGCCCAGTTGATTGTATTGCTGTTGTGCAGCGTTTGATCATGAATTTAATGATATCAATATAAAAAAAGCATCTTTCCCTGACTGACTTACGGGAAAGATGCTTTTTTTATATTGTATATGTTTCTTCTTCTTACAGGTTGTGGTGAAAGGGGATCTCGATGACTTCAAGATCTTTGAAGTTCTGTCCGTCAACAGTAAACCGTACCAAAGTCCGGACTTTATGCCATCCTGACAATCCGGCAGCTCCGGGGTTGATGTGCAGAAGGTGAAGGGTGTGATCATATTGTACCTTCAGAATGTGCGAATGTCCGCTGATGAACAGCTGGGGAGGACGCTCATAAAGGCTTTTTCTGACAGGTGGCGCATATTTTCCGGGGTATCCGCCAATATGTGTCATCATAATGTCTGCATCTTCGCATTTCCAGCGTAGTTTTTCACCATACATGCGTCTCAGATCGCCTCCATCGCAGTTGCCGCAGACGGCCAGAAACGGACGGAATTCAGCCAGCTTTTGGGCAACTTCAAGTGAGCCTATGTCGCCTGCATGCCATATTTCATCGCACTCCTCAAAATAATCCAGGTATTTCTGATCCCAATAACCATGGGTGTCAGAGAGCAGGCCTATTCTTTTCACAGATTCAATTTCTTTTTAATGAATTCCTTGATGAATTCTGTAGTGTCTTCCAGCCCGAGAATGGAAGAGTTGATGCACAGGTGATAGGAATCAGCCTGTCCCCACGTCTTGGCGCTGTAATAATTATAATATGATGCCCTGTTTTCGTCTCCGGAAAGGATCTTCTTTTCTGCTTCGGCCGGAGAGATGTTCAAACGTTCACTGACCCGTTGGATGCGGTCCTCCATGTCACCGGTAATGAAAATATTGACACAACGTGGATTATCCCTTAAAATATAGTCAGCGCATCTGCCCACAAATACGCACGACTCCTGTGACGCTGCTTTTCGGATGGCATCACTTTGGAACTTGAAAAGGGATTCGTCACTTAACTGATTGTTATAGATATTTTCGCTGTTGCTGAATATGGGTGCGAAAGAACTGAGCAAAAGTTTAAAAAAACCTTTGTGCTCGTCATTGCGTTCAAAGAATTTTTTGTTGAATCCACTCTCCTGGGCGGCCAGGTCCAGAAGTTCCTTATCGTAGAATCTGATATTGAAATCTTTGGCCAGTTGTCGGCCTATAATGTGGCCGCCACTGCCTAATTGTCGTCCGACATTGATGATAAACAAGTCTTCTTTATTCATGGTTGGATTTTTTAGCTAATAGATTGAATTTTTTATAGTGGTTAACAAGCATGCAGGTGGCGACAAACCATGCAATCAGGTCTGAAATAGGCATGGCATACCATACACCGTCTATTCCCCAAAAGCGTGGTAAAATCAAGGTGAGCGGAACGAGAAACAACATCTGTCTGGTGAGTGACAGGAATATACTCTTTCCTGCTAGCCCTATACTCTGGAAAAAGTTGGTTGTGACCATTTGCATGCCGATCAACGGGAAAAACATCACGACAATGCGCATGCCTTTTTCTGACATGTCGATAAGTTGCAGATCAGAAGTAAATGCGCGGACACAGACTCCGGGGATTATTTCACCGATAAGGAAACCGGAAGTGGTGATAATCGTTCCCCAAAGCAGTGTATATCTTAATACTTTCAGAACCCGGTCATATTTTTGTGCTCCGAAGTTATAGCCGGCAATCGGCTGCATGCCCTGATTTAGTCCTATCACGATCATGACGAACAGGAATGTGATGCGGTTGACAATTCCGTATGCACCGATAGCCAGATCGCCGCCGTATAATCCCAGACTTCTGTTGATAATGATAACCACAATGCAAGCGCAACTGTTCATCAGGAACGGTGAAAGTCCGATGGCCAGGGTGTCCTCGACAATTTTTCTTTTCAGACGGTAGATTCCTTTTTGGAAATGTAGCATTTCCTTGTCATTCCTGAATATTGAGATCTGCCACATCAGGGCCATGACCTGGGCCAGTACCGTAGCAAATGCCGCTCCTTTTATTCCCATGTCGAAGCCATAAATGAATATCGGGTCCATAACCGTGTTGATAATGACCGTAAAGATAGTCGCGTTCATTGCACTTCGGGGGTGGCCGGCAGACCTTAATACGGAGTTGAGTGTTAGGTAGCTATGAGTTACTACGTTACCTAATAATATGATACTCATGTAGTCGCGTGCGTATGGAATGGTTGCTTCGCTTGCTCCGAAAAAATAGAGGATCGGATCCAGAAACAGAAGGCATACCAAACCAAAGGAAAGTCCGAGTATTAAAGTCAGCGTAATGACGTTACCAAAGATCAGTTTGGCTGTGGCATAGTCTTTCTGTCCGAGCTTGACGGAAATAAGTGTGGAAGCTCCGACGCCGACCATGGCTCCGAATGCGGCAGACAGGTTCATGAATGGAAAGGTCAGCGCCAATCCAGAAATGGCCATCGGACCGACACCATGTCCAATAAAGATACTGTCTACCATATTGTACAGAGATGATGCCGTCATTGCAATAATGGCCGGAATGGCATATTGAGCCAAGAGCTTGCTGATTTTAAGCGTACCTAAATCTAATGGAGATGTCTGAGCAGTCATATTAAACAAATATTATACCTATATTAACATACAAAACTACAAAAAAAATAATAAATGCAGAGTGTCATGATTTCAATAAATCTTAAATTCTTTACGGTTATGAAAAATATCCTAAAAAAGATGGAGGATAATGCTTTTTTAGTATCTTTGTGCATGTTGTTCCAATAGGAAAACTTGAGGACAAATCAAATAAATATAAGACTTTAAATCAATATCAGCAATGAGTAACCAATTAGAACGAATTAAGGAATTAGTAGAACGCCGTGCAAAGGCGAGATTGGGAGGAGGCGAAAAAGCCATTGAAAAACAACACGCCAGAGGAAAATATACAGCTCGCGAGCGGATTGATATGTTGTTGGACGAAGGAAGTTTTGAAGAAATAGATATGTTCAAGCTTCATCGTTGTACCAATTTTGGTATGGAAAAAAAGCAGTATCTTGGTGATGGCGTCGTAACAGGAAGCGGTACGATCGATGGCCGTCTGGTCTATGTCTTTGCGCAGGATTTCACTGTGAATGGCGGATCTCTTTCAGAAACCATGGCAGAGAAAATCTGTAAAGTGATGGATCAGGCTATGAAAATGGGAGCTCCGTGTATCGGTATTAATGATTCTGGTGGTGCTCGTATTCAGGAAGGAATTAATGCATTGGGCGGATACGCTTCAATATTCCAACGCAATATAGAAGCTTCGGGTGTTATTCCACAGATTTCCGGAATCTTCGGACCCTGTGCAGGTGGAGCCGTTTATTCTCCGGCATTGACAGACTTTATCTTGATGATGGAGGGTACATCTTATATGTTCCTTACCGGTCCGAAGGTGGTGAAAACGGTTACAGGAGAAGATGTATCTCAGGAAGATTTGGGAGGTGCCAGCGTGCATGCGACGAAGTCTGGTGTTACTCACTTTACGGCCGAAACGGAAGAAGAGGCAATGCAGATGATTCGTACGCTGATCAGTTACATTCCGCAGAACAATATGGAAGAAGCGCCGCGTGTGCCTTGTACGGATCCTATCAACCGTTTGGAAGACAGCCTGAATGAGATCATTCCTGACAATCCGAACCAGGCTTATGATATGTATGAGGTTATTGGGGCTATCGTAGATAACGGTGAGTTCTTCGAGGTGCAGCCCGATTATGCAAAGAATATCATCGTCGGTTTTGCACGTTTCAACGGTCAGAGCGTCGGAATAGTGGCCAACCAGCCTAAGTGTTATGCCGGTGTATTGGATTGCAACGCCAGTCGGAAGGGTGCCCGTTTCGTCCGTTTCTGTGATTCGTTTAATATTCCTTTGGTTACTTTGGTCGACGTTCCGGGCTTCCTTCCGGGTACAGGTCAGGAATACAATGCCGTAATTCTGCATGGTGCCAAGTTGCTTTATGCTTATGGTGAGGCTACAGTGCCCAAAGTGACGGTTACTTTGCGTAAGAGTTACGGTGGTTCTCATATTGTGATGAGTTGTAAACAGTTGAGAGGAGATATCAATTATGCATGGCCGTCAGCTGAAATTGCTGTGATGGGTGCATCAGGAGCGGTTGCCGTATTGTATGCAAAGGATGCCAAGGAAGCTGAAGATCCGAAGAAGTTCCTTGAGGAAAAGGAAGAAGAGTATAACAAACTCTTCACCAATCCTTACCAGGCTGCCAAATACGGTTATATCGACGATGTGATCGAACCGCGTAATACACGATTCCGTGTGATTCGTGCTTTGGCTCAATTGCAGACTAAAAAATTAACTAATCCTGTTAAGAAACACGGAAACATTCCGTTGTAATCCGAAAAACCGCAAAAAGATGATAAACAAAAGATTTTTAACCGTCTTGACGAGCTTATGTGCCGTGCTGGTTGCTTTTGGGCAGGGTGCTTATAGCTTTAAGATAAATGAGGTGGTCGTCATAAATCAGAGCGGACTGGTCGACGAGTATGGCGAGAGATCTGCATGGATTGAAATAGCCAATACGGCGTGGGGTACGAATAATATCCGCAGCTGCTATCTGACGACAAACCGTGCAGCGCTCGATAAGAATATGTCTGTACCGGAGCGTGTAAAACTGATGTCATTGATTCCAAAGGGTGACGAGCGGACTAATCTGACCGCCAAGCAGAATATTGTTTTCTTTGCTGACGGAAGGACTAATCTTGGTACTTTACATACCAATTTTACGTTGGTACCCGGACAAGCTAATTTCATTGCTTTGTTTGATGGAAACGGAAAAACACTGTTGGATTCCATTACGGTTCCGCCATTGGAAACGGATCAGTCTTATGCCCGCGTTTATAATGCAGATACGGATGATTACGAATGGGTGGTATTGGACGCTAAAGAAGTGACTCCCTGTGGCCCCAATGTAGGACAAGGCAAGGTGCAGGACAAGATTGCCGAGTTCAAGGAAAAAGATCCTCATGGTATTGCAATGTCCATCATGGCGATGTCTATCGTATTCGGATGTTTGTTGCTGCTTTATGTTTTCTTCCGTATTTTCGGTTATGTCGTATCTCTGTTGGGTAAGATGACACGCGTGAGAGCGATCCGTTCTATACATGACAAGGCAGAACGTGCTACTATTATGGCTAAACAGGGAATGGAAACCAAGGGCGTGGATATGAAAATATATATGGCAGTCATAGCCATGGCCTTGCGTGAATACGAAGAAGATGTACATGATGTGGAAAGCAATGTGCTGACGCTTCATCAGGAAGAACATACAGACTGGAATGCCAAAGACAATGCCATGCGTGAATGGCCTAAATAATAATTTTATAGAAAATAACTTTTAAAGAAAAGACCATGAAAGAATATAAATATAAAGTAAAAGGTGCCGAGTATGTGGTGAAGATCAATGACGTGGAAGGAAACTTGGCCAAAGTGGAAGTAAACGGAATTTCATTTGATGTGGAATTGGATCGTCCGATGAATGTGTTGCATACTCCGGTAGTCCGTCCTGTAGCTCATGTTCATCATGCTACGGCTGCGCCTGCAGCTGCTCCGGCGCCTCAGCCTGAGGTTCCGGCCGGTGCCGGTTCTGCAGTACGTGCACCATTGCCCGGTACGATCAATGCAGTCAGTGTGACTGTAGGTCAGGCTGTTAAGAAAGGCCAGACTGTAGTGGTGCTTGAAGCCATGAAGATGGAGAATAATATCACGGCAGAATGCGACGGTACGGTAACAGCAGTACATGTAAACAAAGGTGATTCTGTTCGGGAAGGTGCAATATTGGTAACAATAGGATAAGTTTATGGAAGTATTTGATTTTACTGTAACTAAATTAGCCGACTTCCTTACCTATACGGGATTTGCAAATGCCGAAGTAGGTAACTGGATCATGATATTGGTCGGTGCATTCTTCTTGTGGCTGGCCATCAAGAAGGATTTTGAGCCTTTGTTGCTGATTCCTATCGGTCTGGGTATTATTTTGGGAAACATACCGTTCAAGGCGGTAGGACTGGAAATCGGATTATATGAGGATAATTCTGTCCTGAATATTTTCTATCAGGGTGTGAAAACCGGCTGGTATCCGCCTTTGGTGTTCTTGGGTATTGGAGCCATGACGGATTTTTCGGCGTTAATTGCCAATCCCAAACTTTTGTTGGTTGGTGCTGCTGCCCAGTTTGGTATATTCGGTGCTTATATGATAGCCCTGGCTTTGGGGTTTGAGCCGAATCAGGCTGCAGGTATTGCCATAATTGGTGGAGCTGACGGACCGACAGCCATATTCCTGTCATCCAAACTTTCACCTAACCTGATGGGAGCCATTGCGGTTTGTGCTTATTCCTATATGGCATTGGTTCCGGTTATTCAGCCGCCTTTGATGCGTTTGTTGACTACAAAAAAGGAACGGCTTATCAGAATGAAACCGGCTCGTCAGGTTTCACAGACTGAAAAAATCATATTCCCGATTGTAGGTCTGTTGCTGACTACTTTCATTGTGCCGTCTGGTTTGCCATTGTTGGGTATGTTGTTCTTTGGTAATCTGTTAAAGGAAAGCACCAAGACCACACGTTTGGCAAAGACTGCCGGAAGCGCACTGAACGATGTGATTGTAATGCTGCTGGGTCTGACCGTTGGTTGTTCAACACAGGCCAGCGAGTTCTTGACATGGGACACTATCAAGATCTTCTTCCTGGGTGCGTTGGCATTTATTATTGCTACAGCATCAGGTGTGTTGTTCGTGAAGTTCTTTAATTTGTTCTTGCCGCAACATAAGAAGATCAATCCGTTGATTGGTAATGCCGGTGTATCTGCAGTTCCTATGTCAGCCCGTATTTCACAAAACCTCGGATTGGAATATGATTCCAAGAACTATTTGTTGATGCATGCCATGGGACCGAATGTGGCCGGTGTGATTGGCTCAGCCGTGGCTGCAGGTGTGTTGTTGGGATTCTTAAGTTGATGTAATTGATAATAGGAAGATATCCGAAAAATCCCTTGTTCCTGATATCATTATTTGGGAACAAGGGATTTTTGCTGTATTCAGAGTAAATGGCGTTCGGCAAAATATTTCCATAAGGGAGCAGCCATCGTGGCTTGTTTAATAAGATCGCCAGTTAAAAGCGCACGTACCTCCTCAGTTGATAAGAGATGAATACTGATGTCTTCGGTTTCTTCAAGATGTTGTTCGGAAACCTTTTCTACATCGGTGGCCAGAAAACAATGACAAAGGTTGGTCATCGTAGTGGCATTGGCAGAAATAGTCATAAAATGTTCCCAATGGCCGTTTCCATAACCCGTCTCTTCATAGAGTTCCCGTTTGGCCGCTTCTAATGGTGTTTCTTCCTTTTCGCATATACCGGCACATATTTCGTATCCTGTCCATTGCAGACCGTGACGATATTGACGTTCCATCAGAAATTGGCCGTCTTTGGTAAGTGCGATGACATTAACCCAGTCGGGATATTCCAATATGTAGTATTCTTCGTTTTCGATACCGTTTGGCATTCTGATATGGTCGCGGCGGGCTGTAAGCCATGGCCGTTTTATAAGATATTCACTGTGAATGATACGCCATGATTTGTCATCGTGATTCATGTCTTTATTTGAATATTGGGGTTTTGTGATTGAAAATGTACGTCTTAATACAAAAGTATGAATTTATTTTGAATATCGTTTCGCTGTAAGCCGGTTTTATGCCAATAAGAAGAACTCATAAAAGTTGTATGGTGAAACAGGAAATGGAAACATGTCGGTCGATAGGCAGATTTTTATATTATGTCAGACCGGATATTTCTGTGGGCAGAGGTATTTTATTAAATCAAAAAGGTTATCTTTGTAATTCATTTAATCACATCTAACTTAATTATTATATATGAAAAACAATCTTTTTAACCGATCAGGTATTTGGGGTATTATTTTAGCCGTATTATGGCCTGTTGCCGCCCATGCAGGGAATGATGACAGTAACTTGAAGCTTAAGTACAATCGTCCGGCTACTTATTTTGAGGAAGCCTTGGTCATCGGTAATGGAACCATGGGGGCGATAGTTTATGGCGGTCAGGATAAGGATGTCATTTCACTTAATGACATCACTTTGTGGACTGGAGAACCGGATCGTGAGGTCACTACACCGGACGCATATAAGGCCATTCCGGAAATTCGGGCCTTATTGGAAAAGGAGGATTACAGGGCTGCTGACCGAACGCAGAGAAAGGTACAGGGACATTATAGTGAGAATTATCAACCATTGGGGCGTTTGAACATCACTTACCTGGGACGGTCAGCTTCCGTGAAGAATTATGAGCGTGTTCTGGATATCAGTCAGGCTATAGCCAAAACGACCTATGAGGTAGGAGAAAAACCGTTTGAATGTGATTATTTTGCATCTGCACCGGATTCGGTGATCGTTTTAAGAATACGGTCGGAAGAAGAAGGAGGAATTAAAGCAATTTTGTCTTTTGATTCCCAATTGCCACATTCCGTGCAGGCCGGTGGAAATGAAATCTCTGCTGAAGGTTATGCGGCATATCATTCTTATCCCTCCTATTATAATGAAGTCGGTAACAAACATTTGTATGATCCGGATCGGGGCGTTCATTTCAGAACATTGATCCGTGTTTCCGTATCAGACGGGAGCGTCAAAAGCTATGCCTCGGGAGAACTGAAGTTAGACGGTGTGCACGAAGCTTTGATTCTGGTTGCCAATGTGACTAGTTTTAACGGGTTTGATAAAGATCCGGTTCGTGAAGGACGTGATTACCGTAAAAAGGTGGAGCGGCGGATGGAGCAGGCTTCAAAAAAGGAATATGCGGAATTGCGCGATAACCATGTATCGGATTATCAATCATTCTTTAATCGAGTGAAGTTGGATCTTGGTCAGACGGCTTCGGAAATATCCGCATTGCCTACAGATGAACAATTGTTGCGTTATACGGACGAATCCCAGTCTAATCCGGAACTTGAAGCTTTGTATTTCCAATATGGACGTTATTTGTTGATTTCATGTTCACGTACTCCGGGTGTTCCTGCCAATCTTCAAGGTTTGTGGAACGAACAACTGTTGCCGCCATGGAGCTGTAATTATACCAGCAATATCAATGTGGAAGAGAATTATTGGGCTGCAGAAACGGCTAATTTGAGTGAGATGCACAGACCTCTAATGGATTTTATAGCTAATCTCAGTCTGACAGGACAGGTTACGGCAAAGGCTTATTACGGTGTGGAGAAAGGATGGTGTCTGGGGCAGAACACGGATATCTGGGCCATGACATGTCCGGTCGGTTTACACGTCGGTGATCCCAGTTGGGCCTGTTGGACAATGGGTGGAGCGTGGTTGTCTACCCATATCTGGGAACACTTCCTTTTTACGCAAGATCGGGATTTTCTGAGAAAATATTATCCAGCCTTGAAAGGAGCAGCAGATTTCTGTCTTAACTGGCTGATCGAAAAGGATGGTTATCTTATTACTTCTCCGGGAACTTCGCCTGAAAATAAATTTATGACTCCTGATGGTTATGCCGGTGCTACTTCTTATGGATGTACTGCCGATTTGGCCATAACAAGGGAATGCCTTACTGATGCCGTTAAGGCCGCAGAGATTCTTAATACGGACAAGGATTTTCGGAAACAAGCCAAAAAGGCCCTGGCGCGCATCTTGCCTTATCGGGTTGGTGAAAACGGAAATCTGCAGGAGTGGTATCATGACTGGAAGGATCAGGATCCCAAGCACCGTCATCAATCACATTTGTTTGGACTCTATCCGGGGCATCATCTGACGTTGGACAAAACACCCGATCTGGCAAAGGCTTGTGCACGTACGCTGGAGATTAAGGGAGATGAAACAACGGGATGGAGTACAGGATGGCGGGTTAACTTGTTTGCCAGGTTGCATGATGCAGAAAATGCTTATCATATTTACCGTCGTTTATTGCGTTATATCAGTCCGGATGCTTATCAGGGGCCGGATGCCCGTCGTGGCGGTGGAACTTATCCCAATTTGCTGGATGCCCATTCTCCATTTCAGATTGACGGTAACTTTGGAGGATGTGCGGGGGTAATAGAAATGCTGATGCAGTCTACGGAACAGACCGTGACTCTCTTGCCTGCGCTGCCGGTTCAATGGAAAGACGGAAGTGTGAAGGGGATTTGTGCCCGTGGTGGCTTCGTGATAGATATGGAGTGGAAGGACAGTCAGGTGGTGGCGTTGACCGTTTATTCCCGTAAGGGTGGCAAAACGACTTTCTGTTATAATGGCCGTAAAAAGACCGTTAGGATGAAAGAAGGTGAACAGATCAAGTTACTTTAATTGTATTGGTTATGATAAACAAGAGAATAGCATTTTGTCTTCTGGCTGTTTTGCTGGCTGGAAGATCGGTGAAAGGACAGGTTAATCCTTTCGGTAATCCCTTGGTACCCGATATGATTGCGGATGCGAGCATACAGGAAATTGACGGCATGTTTTATTGTTATGCCACTACCGATGGCTATGGTCGTGGCTTGGAAACATCCGGCCCGCCTGTGGTATGGAAATCAAAGGATTTCTTGAATTGGAGTTTTGACGGAATTTATTTTCCGTCAGCTGCCAATGAGAAATACTGGGCGCCGAGCAAGGTTGTGCAGGCTAATGGAAAATATTATATTTATCCAACGATTAACGGCTATATGTATCCTGCGGTGAGCGATAGTCCGGACGGACCGTTCCGTCTGGCCCGTGGCAAGGATGAATTCTTGAAACCCTATACTTCAGGCTCAACCCTGTTGCAGACCAAAGACCCTTCCGGCATTGATGCAGAGGTCTTTATTGACGATGACGGTGAGGCTTATGTCTTTTGGGGACGTCGGCATGTGGCCAGACTAAAGAAGGACATGATGACGGTAGATTCGGTGATTAATGTCGTTCCTACGCCGCGTGGAGGATACTCCGAGGGACCAATCTTTTTTAAGCGAAAAGGGATATATTATTATTTGTATACTTTGGGAGGTAATGAGAAATACCAGTATGCTTATGTGATGAGTGAGGTCTCTCCCATGGGACCTTATAAGAATCCGGAACATGATATTGTTTCTACAACTGATTATGAACAAGGTGTATTCGGACCAGGCCATGGCTGTGTATTTAATGTGAATGGTACGGATGACTATTATTTTGCTTATCTGGAGGTCAGCCGTCGTGGTACGAACCGCCAGACTTACGTGAACAAACTGGAATTTAATGAAGATGGCACTATTAAGCCAGTGAAGTTAGATTTGGACGGTGTGGGAGCCTTACGTCGTGTAAAAGGGAAAAAGAAGCTGGATATAGATTCTGTTTATGCTTCAAGTGTATCTCTTCCGTTGGCGATTAAGCCGATCAAGGATACTTTGTGCCGTCGTACGGAGTATTTTGTACCGGATTTTGTGATTGACGGTTCGAATGGTTCACGTTGGATGGCCGATCCGGCGGATACGGATGCATGGATTGTAGCTGATTTGGGCAGAAAAAGAAAGATCCGACAGAGTGAGATCTTTTTTGTGCGTCCGACTGCCGGCCATGCTTACTGTCTGGAAGGTTCTGTTGACGGCGAGCATTGGCAGGTGTGCGGGGGACATGACGATTTGCGGGTTTGTTCGCCGCATACAGATTCTGTCAATCAAAAATTTCGTTTTTTGAGGATCCGCTTCAAGGAAGGTATACAGGGTATTTGGGAATGGAATCTGTATTAGAGTCTCGAATTAAATTGCACTGAATGAAATCTTTTTTTATTCCAATTGTCTGTCTCATTGTGAGCCTGGTTTCTTATGCCCAACAACCTCAGTGGGGAAACTGGGCTCAGTGGGGGGACCAGCATGACGGTACCTATATGAATCCGATTATCCCCTCCGATTATAGTGATATAGACTGTATAAGGGTGGGCGAGGATTATTATGCGATATCTTCAACCTTCCAGTTTTCGCCCGGAATGACCTTGTTACATTCACGTGATCTGGTTAACTGGGAAATAACAGGGAATATCATCACAGATCTGACGCAGATCTCTGAGAGCCTGAACTGGACGAAAATGGAACGTTATGGACGCGGTGTCTGGGCTGGTACGTTACGTTATCATGATGGCCGGTTTTATTTGTTCTTCGGAACACCCGATGAAGGTTATTTCATGACTTCAGCTTCACGACCGGAAGGACCGTGGGAACCTTTGACGTGCCTGTTGTCCGAACCGGGCTGGGATGATTGTACAGTGATGTGGGACGATAACGGTGAGGCGTGTTTTGTCGGTACGCATTTTGCGGATGGATATAAGACTTATCAGTTCCGGATGTCTTCAGACGGCAAGAAGATAGACCGGCAGTCTGCGAGAGTCATTAATTCGGGGAGTGGACGTGAAGCCAACAAGTTAATCAAGAAAGGCCGGTGGTATTATCTGATATTCAGTGAACATCAGGCAGGTAAAGGACGGTATGTGATGGCGAAACGTGCAAGGAAGATGTTTGGAGATTATAAAGAGGAAAAACAGTTGGCGTTGCCTTCACGTGATGCCATGGAACCTAATCAGGGTGGTATTGTTGAAGGTAAGGACGGACAATGGTACTTTTTGACGCATCATGGAACGGGTGACTGGAGCGGTCGTATAGTCAGTCTTTTACCTGTCACATGGTCAGAAGAATGGCCGATCATAGGAGAAGTTCTGCCTCAGAATATCGGTACAATGGTTTGGCAGGGAAACATGCCTTCATCGGATGGTGCGGAACTTTTTATCCGTAAAAGTGATGATTTTGACGGGGATGGCATTGCACCGCAATGGCAATGGAATTATCAACCAAGAAAGGAAATGTATTCGTTATCGGAACGGCCCGGATGGTTGAGGCTTAAGGCTTTCCTTCCATTAAAATCAGATCAGTTAATGTATGCCGGTAATACGTTGACACAAAGAAGTTTCAGAAAACCGATAAATAAAGTTATTGTTAAACTGGATGTTTCGGCCATGGAGAATGGTGTGAGGTGTGGCTTGTGCCATTTCTCCGGACAGCATGCAGCGGTAGGCATTGTGATGGATGCCGGTCGGCGTTATATGGAATCCCGCATGAACAATCAGGTACGGAGAGATACGTTGTTGCAAACCCGATTTGTCTGGCTCAAATCCGAGTGGGGGCTGGATGGCCTGTCTCATTTCAGTTATAGCATTGATGGAGAATATTACAGGCCGATAGGAGAACCTTATCAAATGGTTTGGGGGCATTATCGGGGAGACCGTATAGGTATCTATTGTTTTAATAATGAACGTGAGAGTGGCTATGTGGATATAGATTATTTCCATTACGAATAATCCGGTGTACACTTGCATGGGGGCAGATTCTTAAGAAAAGCGACAGAGCGTCATGGATTCTTAAAAATAAAGGTGCGTGATGATGATTATCGGAATAATCCTTTATATTTGCAGATAAAAAAAGTAGACGATGAATCAGAAACGCGTATTGGTCGGCATGTCCGGCGGAATAGACAGCTCTGCGGTATGCCTGATGTTGCAGGAACAGGGATATGAAGTGGTTGGAGTAACAATGCGGGTCTGGGATCTTCCGGCACAGTTCAGTGAGCCGGACCAGATATATCCTGATTTTATTCAGGAAGCCAAAGCCTTGGCGGCTCGTTTAGGTATAGAACATCATGTCGCTGATGAACGGGATGCCTTCCGTAAAGTGGTTGTGCAGAACTTTATCGATGAATATCTGGACGGACGTACGCCTAATCCTTGTGTCATGTGCAATCCGATGTTTAAGTTCAGAATGTTGACAGAATGGGCTGACAAGTTAGACTGTGCCTATATAGCAACGGGACATTATGTTCGGGTTAAGCAGGAAGACAGCCGTTATTTTATTTACTGTGGAAAAGATACAAGAAAAGATCAGTCTTATTTTTTATGGAGGTTGGGTCAGTCTGTGCTTGCACGTTGTCTGTTTCCGTTGGGAGAATTGACAAAGAACGAAGTACGCGATTATCTGGTTCGTAAAGGATTTGAGTTCAAGGCACGCCAGAGTGAGTCAATGGAGGTCTGCTTTATAGATAAGGATTATCGTGATTTCCTTCGCGAACAGGTGCCAGATATTGATAAACGTATCGGCGATGGAAAATTTGTAGATATTCAGGGACGTACAATAGGCACACATAAAGGTTTTCCTTACTATACCGTAGGACAGCGTAAAGGACTTGGCATAGCGTTGGGTAAACCTGCTTTTGTCCTGCGGCTTAATGCCGCAAAAAATACGGTTATGTTAGGAGATGCGGAGCAGTTGCGGACTACTGACATGCTGTTGGCTAATGCCGTGATAGTGGATGAAAAGGCATTGTTTGAAAATGAAGTGGCGGTTCGCATACGTTACAGGAGCACCCCGATACCCTGTAGGGTGAAGCGGGTGAAAAATCTTTTTCCGGAGGAAAATAAAGGAAGCGACGAATGTTTGCTGGTACATTTTGAAGAAGCAGCCTCTGCTGTTACACCTGGACAGTCAGCCGTATTTTATATCGGTGAAAAGCTGATCGGCGGTGCTATGATTATTTCTCAAAAAGGGTTGTCAGCTTACTTGGCAGGTTTGGCAGAATAGAAAACGGAGAAGTATGGTTTCGCAGTTGACATTATATGAATTGAACAATCTCGTCCGCGGGACAGTTGAAGGCTCGCTGACTGATGACTATTGGATTCAGGCTGAATTGAGTGAAGTCCGGGAAGGTTATAATGGCCACTGCTATTTGGAGCTGATAGAGAAAGACAGTGCAGGCCGTCAGTTGATAGCCAAAGCCAGAGGAATGATATGGCATACCACATACTGTCTTTTAAAACCTTATTTTGAAAGAGAAACGGGACAGTTGTTTGCAGCAGGGATTAAGGTCCTGGTTCAGGTTAGCGTAACTTTTCATGAGTTGTACGGTTATTCACTTATAGTGAAAGATATTGATCCGTCTTATACGATAGGTGATATGGCGCGTCGGCGAAAGGAAATCCTGCAACAGTTGGAAAAGGAAGGTATACTGAACGACAACAAAGACCTGTCTTTCCCGTTGTTGGCCAATCGGATTGCTGTGATTTCTTCTGCCACGGCAGCTGGTTATGGTGATTTCTGTCATCAGCTTTATCAGAATGAATACCGGTTGAAATTCAAGGTCGGATTGTTTCCTGCTGTAATGCAGGGTGAGAAAGTCGAGCAATCAGTGCTTGCTGCATTGGATGCCATACTGGCACAGTGTGATGAGTGGGATGTTGTAGTGATTATCAGGGGAGGAGGTGCGACCAGTGACCTGTCGGGCTTCGATACCTATTTACTGGCAGCAGCTTGTGCGCAGTTTCCATTGCCGGTTATTACCGGTATTGGGCATGAGCGGGATGATACCGTATTGGATATGGTCGCTCACACCCGTGTGAAAACCCCTACAGCGGCAGCGGCCCTGATCGTATCCCATCAGTTGGGAACGGCTTCCCGGCTTGAGGATTTGTGTAACCGGATAAGTCGGGATGCGCAAAACCGTATGCAGGTGGAGCGTGAACGTATGGAACGTTTATTGATAAGGTTGCCTTTGGCCTTTACCCGTATGCGGTCTGAAGGCGAGCATCGTTTGGAAGCTTATTCTTCCCGTTTGCAACATGCGGTCATTTATCGTACGGAGAAGGAACGGCATCGGCTTCAACTATATGCCGGCCGGTTAGAGCAGAAATGGCCGGTTATGCTGGAACGGGAGAAATTCCGTTTGCAATTGTTGAAACAACGTTGTGAGGCGGCTGATCCGGCACTTTTGCTTAAACGGGGTTACAGTATGACTTATAAGGGGAAAATGCTGGTGAGAGACGCATCCCAGTTAAATAAAGGAGACGAATTGGTGACTGTATTGGAAAACGGTACCGTTCGGTCTATTGTGAAATAAATAAAGTTCAAGAAATGAAAAAGAGCACACTGACCTATGAAGAGGCTATGTCCCAACTGGAAGAACTGGTTCGTCAAGTGGAGAATAACGAGCAGGGAATAGATAAACTGGCAGATCAATTGAAAAAAGCACAGCAACTCATTGCTTTCTGCAAAGACAAGCTTTATGCTACGGATGAAGAAATACAGAAAATTCTCAAAAATGGGGAAAAAGAGTGATAAATTGAAATATTTTTCAGCCATTTTGCATTTTATATTCATTTTTTTGTATAAATTTGTCTTCATAATGTAAGATACAAAAAATCTAAAGTGATGAAAGAAATAGACTGGTCGAATCTGTCCTTCGGCTATATGCCGACCGACTATAACGTACGTTGCTATTATCGTAACGGTGCGTGGGGAGAAATTGAAGTGTGTTCGGAAGCTACTATCAACATCCACATGGCTGCTACCTGTTTGCATTACGGACAGGAAGCTTTTGAAGGATTGAAGGCCTACAGATGTCCGGATGGTAAGGTGCGTGTATTCCGTATGGATGAGAATGCAGCCCGTTTGCAAAGTACTTGCCGTGGAATTCTGATGCCGGAATTGCCGACCGAACGTTTTGAGGAGATGGTTCGTAAGGTTGTTCGTCTGAATGAACGTTTCATTCCCCCTTATGAAAGCGGGGCTACTCTGTATATCCGCCCGTTGTTGATTGGTACAGGTGCACAGGTAGGTGTTCATCCGGCCAACGAATATCTTTTTGTGATATTTGTGACTCCGGTAGGTCCGTATTTCAAAGGTGGTTTTGCTACAAATCCCTATGTCATTATCCGTGAGTATGACCGTTCCGCTCCTTTGGGAACCGGTATCTATAAGGTAGGCGGTAATTATGCTGCCAGTCTGCGTGCCAATAAGATGGCTCACGATTTGGGATATTCCTGTGAGTTTTATCTGGACGCCAAAGAAAAGAAGTATATCGATGAGTGTGGTGCTGCCAATTTCTTTGGTATCAAGGATAATACTTATGTCACACCAAAATCCACTTCCATTCTGCCGTCTATCACCAACAAGAGTCTGATGCAGTTGGCTGAGGATATGGGTATGAAGGTAGAACAGCGTCAGATTCCGGAAGAAGAACTTTCTACGTTTGAAGAAGCCGGAGCCTGTGGTACGGCTGCGGTAATCAGCCCGATAGAACGCATTGATGATCTGGAGAACAAGAAGAGTTATGTGATCAGCAAGGATGGCAAGCCAGGCCCTGTTTGCACAAAGCTTTATCATCATTTGCGTAATATCCAGTACGGTATTGAACCGGATGTGCACGGATGGACTCAAGTTGTTATAGAATAAGCCGTTAGATTTAACCTTTTAAAAACAGATGCCATGATAAGAGAAGCAAGTGCATTGAGAGCAGCTGCCCGTCAGTCCCTGAATGGAAATTGGGGCGGTGCTGTGGTAGTGACTTTGTTCTACCTGTTGGTTTATGCTGGAGTACCGGCCGCATTTAGTATTTTTGAAGAAGTCTATCATATTTCTTTGGGCTTTTTCGGTAATGTTCTGCAGGTGCTGCTGATGCCTATAGCTTTCGGATATGCAGTCATTTATCTCACGCTTGTACGTACGGGAAAGGAATGTAAGATTCAGGATCTGTTTGAGGGATTTCTGGATTATACACGCATTTGGGGTACGCAAATATTGATGGGATTGTATATCATGTTGTGGACTTTGCTGTTTATTATTCCAGGCATCATTAAAAGCTATTCCTACAGTCTGACCAGCTATATACTGAAGGATGAACCGGAGCTGAAGTTTAATGCAGCCATAGAGCGGAGCATGGATATGATGAACGGACATAAGTTTGATTTGTTTTATCTTCATCTGACATTTATCGGCTGGGGAATACTTTCTTTGCTGACGTTGGGTATCGGCTTCTTGTGGCTTAATCCTTATATGATGACAGCTCAGGCTCAGTTTTACGAGGATGTAAAGGCGGAATATCAGGAGCGTCTGGGGCAGCAACCGGTTGAAAAAGCCTAAGGCTTTTACTCTTACATAAAGTAAGGCCAATAAACAGGATATATAGGGCATGGCAGGAATTGGATTTTCCTCGCTATGCCTTTTTTGCTGTGTTTCAACAAAGCATTCCTTTACGGAAGAATCCCGATTGGCATTCATGTGTATGCAAAAGCGGTTATTTGAATTTGAGTATGCGGATTTCAGAGATTTTTCGTATTTTTGCAGATAAGACAAATATCAGTAAATATCTATGGGAAAAGGAAAGTTAGCGAAGTTTGCCGATATGGCCAGTTATCCTCATGTGTTTGAATATCCGTTTTCGGTAGCGGAACAGGTGCCGTTCGAGATGCAAGGTCGCTGGCATGCCGATTTTTTTAAAAATGATCATCCCATTGTGCTGGAGCTAGGATGTGGACGCGGTGAGTATACCGTCGGTTTGGCTCGTCTTTATCCGGACAAGAATTTTATTGGAGTGGACATCAAGGGTGCACGGATGTGGACCGGTGCGACGCAGGCTCTTCACGAGGGACTGCCCAATGTGGCATTTCTCAGAACCAATATAGAGATTATCGAACGGTTTTTTGCGCCAGGTGAAGTCAGTGAGATCTGGCTGACTTTCAGTGATCCGCAGATGAAAAAGGCAACCAAGCGCTTGACTTCAACCTATTTTATGAATCGTTATCGTCAGTTTCTGATCAATGAAGGATTAGTCCATTTGAAGACAGATTCGAATTTCCTGTTTACCTATACGACTTATATGGTGGAACGGAATCATTTGCCGGTAGAGTTTTCCACAACGGATCTTTACCATAGCGTGCTTGCCGAACATCCGGATACGGAAGAATCCCGTATACTGGGCATACAGACCTATTATGAACAGCAATGGATTGACCGGGGCCTGAATATCAAGTACCTTCGTTTCAGACTACCACAGCAGGGCGTTTTGGAGGAACCGGATGTGGAGATCGAATTGGATGATTATCGCAGTTACAATCGGAGTAAGCGTAGCGGACTGGCTACAAGTAAATAATAAGTAGAAAAACAATAAAAACAACAGAAGATGACATTATATCCCAAAATGATTATGGACGCGCTGGCTACAGTGCGTTATCCCGGTACCGGAAAAAACATCGTAGAGGCCGGTATGGTAGAAGATGATCTGCGTATAAGTGGTTTGCATGTCAGTTTTTCTTTGATATTCGACAAGCCTACAGATCCATTTCTGAAATCCATTATAAAGGCTTCTGAAGCTGCTATCCATGCTTATGTCGGCAAGGAAGTGGAAGTGGAAATCAAGACGAAGACCCTTCAGGCTCCCCGGCCGGAAGTAGGAAAGTTGCTTCCGGGAGTGAAGAATATTATTGCCGTATCATCCGGTAAGGGAGGTGTTGGTAAATCTACGATTGCGGCCAATCTGGCTGTAGCCTTGGCCAAACTGGGTTACAAGGTCGGTTTGCTTGATACGGACATTTTCGGACCGAGTATGCCCAAAATGTTCCGGGTAGAGGATGCACATCCTTACGCAGAGCGGATAGAAGGCCGTGATCTGATAGTGCCTATCGAGAGCTATGGCATCAAAATGCTTTCAATAGGTTTCTTTGTCAATCCGGATCAGGCTACGTTATGGCGTGGAGCTATGGCCTGCAATGCCCTGAAACAGTTGATTGGAGATGCCTATTGGGGAGATCTGGATTATTTTATCCTGGATACCCCTCCGGGAACAAGCGATATTCATCTTACCCTTGTGCAGACATTGCCGATTACTGGGGCGGTGATAGTAAGTACGCCTCAGAAAGTGGCTTTGGCCGATGCCCGTAAGGGAATCAACATGTATCAGAATGAGAAAGTCAATGTGCCTATACTTGGTCTGGTAGAGAATATGGCATGGTTTACTCCGGCCGAATTGCCGGATCATAAGTATTATCTGTTTGGCAAGGAAGGTGTGAAGCATCTTTCAGAGGAAATGCATGTGCCTTTGTTGGGACAGATTCCTATTGTGCAGAGTATTTGTGAAAATGGTGACAAGGGAACTCCTGAAGCTTTGAACGATGACAGTCTGATGGGACGTGCCTTTATGGATTTTGCCCGTCGTGTGGTAGAGGAAACAGACCGTCGGAATGCAGAACAGGCTCCAACTCATATTGTCGAAGTGAAAAAATAATAATCAGGTTTATATCCAGTCCGATTGGATGTAAAGCTGTAAAGGACTGAAACGATAACTCATTTCCGGATCTGTATGAAGCCTCAGACGCATTCATACCGGTCCGGTTTTTTAGAATCAGGAAAAAGGTCGGTAAGGATTATTGTGGGATACTGACGCGGGGTAAATGATAAGGTAGAAAGGACTAATAATGGCAAAAGAAGAGAATGCACGACAGATTGTCGGTAATATGGATTGGGACGGACTGCACGGCCGTCAGCTTTACTATGCTGTGACAGCCATATTTTCGGGCTTGTTTTTGTCCGTCATTGACGGTACGATCTGTAATGTGGCTCTGCCGAGCATAGCCAAGGAACTGGCAGTGTCTTCTTCGGATTCCGTATGGATCGTGAATGCATTTCAGTTGGTGATAGTGATGGTCTTGTTGCCATTTTCTTCCTTAGGCGAACTCTATGGATTCAAGAAGATATACCTGTCCGGGCTTGTTTTCTTTACTTTCGGGTCATTCTGTTGTGCCATGTCGTGGTCACTGCCTACGCTGGTCGTTTCCCGTATGTTTCAAGGGGTGGGGGCTGCGATGGTGATGAGTGTGAACGGGTCACTGGTACGACTGATTTACCCCCGGCGCCATCTGACAAAAGGTTTCGGGCTTAACGCTACAGTGGTGGCGTTGGCATCCGTAGCAGGTCCTACGCTTTCTGCTGCTATATTGTCGGTAGCTTCCTGGCCGTGGCTTTTTGCAATTAACCTGCCGGTTGGTGTGTTGACCTTTCTTTTAGCCCGCAAATATTTGCCTGACAATGCCGTCAAAATTGTCGGAAACCGTTTCGACTGGCGTTCGGCATGTCTTAATGCCGCCACGTTCGGTCTGTTGATCGGGTGTGTTGAGGCTTTTTCTCACGGAATCCGTCCTTTGTGGATTGGTCTGTTGTTCGTGCTGTTGGTTATAGCCGGAACGTGGTATGTCAGATCGCAGTTGAAGCAGACTTATCCGATGTTGCCGTTTGATTTGTTACGCATACCGGTCTTTTCTTTGTCTGTAGCGACAAGCATTGTTTCATTTATGGCTCAGATGCTGGCCATGATTGCCTTGCCGTTCATGTTCCATGTCACGTTTGGTATGAATGCCGTGGAAACCGGATTGTTGATGACGGCGTGGCCGTTGGTGATTGTTTTTGTCAGCCCGGTTGCCGGTATTCTGGCAGCCAGAATACATCCTGGAATTTTAGGAGGTGTGGGCTTGTTCATTATGAGTATAGGCTGTTTTTCATTGTCTTGGATTCCTCTTGATGCCACGTATTTCCAAATAGTATGGAGGTTAATGCTTTGCGGATTGGGATTCGGACTGTTTCAGTCGCCCAACAATCATTTGATTTTGACTTCTGCGCCGGCTTATCGTAGTGGCGGAGCCAGTGGCATGCAGGCTATGGCCCGGTTGATAGGTCAGACTTCAGGAGCGGCATTGGTGGCTCTGCTGTTTCATTTCGGAGGAGACGGAGCTTCTCATGAAGCGATGCTGCTGGCTGCCATCATGACACTGTGCGGAAGTATGGTGTCGTGTTTGCGTTCAAGGGTTTAACCTTATTCTTCAGTATCTGTGTGAGTGGCAACAATCAGTTGACAGTTTTCCGGATTAGGGATTTATATGATAAAAAAGTGTATTTTTATTGCTTCTTGAAGTCCTTGATGATGCCCTGACAAATCCATTCAGCAAGAGCCTGACGGTTGCTTTCCAGAATCAGCCGTTTGCGGTCCTTTTCATTTTGCAGGTTGCCGAGTTCCAGAAATACACCCGGAGGATTGGAATTCTTGAGTACATACAGATTGCGTGCACTTACTGTGCCGCTGAATCCCCGATTGGGCTGATGCTTGTCATATTTGTGTTCAAATGTCTGGTGTATGTTTTCTGCCAGTCGTCTGCCATATTTGCTTCCTTCATGATGATAGAAGAAGACGTCTACCTGATCCGAGCGTCCGCGACTGTCTACGTGGATAAATATGGCCCGTTTATAACGTGATTTGTCTTTATAGGTCAAATTATTGATTTTCCTGCATCTTTGTTGAAGTCGGGCAACCTGATCCAAAGGTATGGGATCACCCATACAGGTTTCTCGCTTGCTGTTGTCAAGATATCTGTCGTTGCGGATGCCGTCCTTGGCGTCTTGTATGATGAAATGTACCTTGGCACCATGCGACAAAAGACAGCGTCCCAGGCGGAGGATAATGTCATAAGCATATTCATCTTCGTGTAATTCGCGTTTGCCAACCTTGCTGATTGCACCGGGATCCGGTCCGCCGTGTCCGCTGACCAGATAGAAGCATGCCCCTTCCAGTTTGCGGGAAGTGATCCTGACGTTTTCATATCTGGAACCCAACAGAGGTTCGTTTACGGTAGACGATTTTTTCTTGTTACTGGAAGTCCTGTCATTGCTACTCCGGCTTGCTCCCTCAGGCAGCAAATAAGTTTTGCCGAGGATCAGACCGCCGTCCTTGGTGAATTTGTTTTTGTTTAGGCGAATAAATTCCTTGCGTAGTTTGGGAGTATTGCAATGGTATCTTTGCAGAAAAGTGGTGATGCCATCCCCGTCTTTGGGCTTGGCCCGTTCCTGTGCCTGCAGCGTGATTTGGCTACAGCACAATAACACTATAATGGTAAGTAAGATTTTCCAGATTCTCATACTTGCAAATATACTAAAAAAAAGTGTCTGAAAGGTATAAATTACACTTTTTTATATGGAATCGTTTTTTTGTTTGGCCTTGTTTTTCAACTTGATAGTCCGATTGCTTGATGAAAGATAAACGTGTGTGATGCTAACAAAAGAGGGAATGTCAGAGTGAGTGTAAAAAGAAAATCCCCAGTCTGTTTTTATTCAGAAGGGGATTTTTCCTTGAAAAAAAATTATAAAGATAAAGTTTATTTCATGTCCAGATATTCAATCTTGTCCATATCGCCATAATCGAGGTTTTCACCGGCCATACCCCAGATGAACATGTAGTTGCTGGTTCCGGCTGCTGCATGAATAGACCATTCTGGTGACATGATGGCCTGTTCGTTATGCAACCATACGAGGCGTTCTTCCTGAGGCTCACCCATCAGATGGCAGATAGCATTACCTTCCGGTACGTTGAAATAGAAATAAGCTTCGATACGACGGCTGTGTGTATGAGCCGGCATGGTGTTCCATACGCTACCGGGTTTCAGCTCTGTCAATCCCATTTGCAACTGGCAGGTACCGCCATTCTTGGCTTTCTCGAGTACAGGCTTGATCATCAGCTGATTGATGACGCGGTCGTTGCTTTCTTCCATTTTTCCGGCTTTCAGCTGGTTGGCCTGAGTTGCTTTCTTGTTGTCTGGATTGCAGCTCAGCAACTGAGTAGCGTAGCTGCGGTGAGCGGTAGCCGAGTTAATATAGAACTTGGCCGGTTTTGAAGCATCGGTACTTTTGAAAGTAACGTCCTTGTTTCCGCTGCCGACATAGAGTGCATCCTTGAATCCCAGTTTATATTCTTTGCCGTCTACTGTTACAATACCTTCTCCACCGATATTGATGACACCCAATTCGCGGGCAAAGAGGAAATAAGGCGCTTTAAGCGGATCAATGGTTTCCAGCTTCAGGGTCTTGTTTACTGGCATGGCTCCACCGAAGATAAAGCGGTCATACATGGAGTAAGTTACGTTGATTTCATCGGCTACCATAACTTTTTCCATCACGAATGCCTCACGCAGACGTTGAGTATCGTACGTTTTGACGTCAAGTGGATTGCAGGCTAATTGCATCTTGTAATTGACCTGAGAATAACCCGTCAAGGCTGCAAATCCCAGACACATGGCTAAAACAATTCTTTTCATAAACATAAGTAATTTTAATATAATGATAGGATAATGTTGTTCGTTTTATGTATGTTACGACATTTTACCATTTATGTTTTTTGATGGCATTACGGTTCCATAACATCAGTCCAAGAGTACATACGATCAGTACCAACGGACCGACGATGCGTATGCTGCGGGTGAGATGGAAGATAACCCATGCCAATGGACTTGATGCAAAGTCGAGTGCACCACCTTCGAAGCCCTCAGGAATCTGCACCGCTGTATCCTTGGTGATGGCAAATACGTCTTTTGCTGCACTTGTGAAATAAGGTGCCAGATTGGTAACAAAGTAAAGTCCGATTACCATCATGACCAGACCGATGATGAATGTTTTCAGAACGTTTCCTTTTGTGATGGGAAGTATCAGTGGGAATACGTAGAACATACCGGCCAATGAAGCCAATGGTAAGAACTGGTTACCAGGAAGAACTACTGCCAAAAACAAGGTGACCGGGATCAGAAGCAATGAAACAACCAAAGTTGCCGGATGGCCGATGACCAATGCAGGACTCATACCAATATGCAGACCGGCATTTTCTCCAAATTTTTTGGCAATGATCTGACGGGTTGCATCAGAAATCGGACGCAATCCTTCAATGAACAGACTGGTAATACGTGGGATAAGTTCCATGACAGCTCCCATCTTGATACCTAATCCCAATATGCCGGGAATGCCGTCCACCAGTTCCTGGCTGTTCTTGCAGGCTAATGCGCCGATACCGCAACCAACCAGTACACCGAGGAACAGAGGTTCACCCAAAAGTCCGAATTTCTTTTTCATTCCTTCCGCATCGATATTCAGTTTGTCGAAACCGGGAATAAGATCCAAAATCTTATTGATAATCAAGGCAAACGGAACAAAACCCTGACAGAAAGGCTGCGGAATGGAGATTCCGTCCATCTTGTCATAGAACTTCTGGAATTTGGGAGCCGTATAATCTGCCAGAACCAATGTGAGGATATAACAGATGATGGCAGCGAAGAATCCCCATGCGATATTGTCCATCGTATAATATACCATGGCGCCGATAAAGGCGAAATGCCAATAGTTCCATAAGTCGATGTTGACAGTTTTGGTAGTCTTGGTCAGCAGCATGACAATATTGACAGCGAGGCAGACCGGAATGATAAAGGCACCTACTGAAGTGTTGTAGGCTACTGCCGCAGCGGCCGGCCATCCCATATCGAAAACCTCAAGGTTAAGTTCGTAAATTTCTACTACCTTTGACAGGGCTGGACTCAGACTGGTGGTTAATAAGGCGGTGATCACGGAAAGACCGACGAAACCGACTCCGACGTAAAGACCGCTTTGCAGCGCTTTGCTGAATTTGATTTTAATACACACACCCAGTATCGTAAAGATAATAGGCATCATGACTGCGGCGCCAAGGCCGATAATGTAACTGAATACAGCCTCCATACTTTTGTTTTTCTTAGTGTTAACTCTTTTTGGAAATTTTTGGCGAAGTTACTCAAAATAATTGGTAACGCAAACAATTAAGAAAGAAAACTGTTTTTTTTGTAGTAAAAAAGGCTGACCGGATTATCTTCCGGACAGCCTGGAACTTTGATTCGAAAAAAGATTTAAATAAAACATTCTGGTTCACGGCGCGCACTGAAGTTCTGGTAGAGATAAGCCGTAAACGGTGTATCGAAAGTGCGGGCTCCTACCGGACAGAATTTGACACAGGCACAACACTTGCTGCAACGGTTGGCATCAGTCGTCGATATGCCGTCTTTTATTTCTATAGCTCCTGTCGGACAGAAACTTACGCAGTCTCCACAACCATAACACAAGTCGTTCACTTCCGGAGCCATTGGTGCGGATGCCTTGGGTTCCTTGTATGGAACATGGCCTTTCATTGCTGGTGTCTGGATCAGTTCGGCAAGAGGCTGGCTGTATTCAAGTGAGAAATCTTTGGATAGAACGTCCGGATGTTGACCCGGACAAATCATGTTGCAAAGTTTGTTGAAAGCCTGTCGGCCGAATGTTCTGGCCTTTTCCAGATCTTCCTGATCCGGCCGTCCGGCAGCTACCGGCATTTCCGGTCGGCTATAGGAATGTTCGCCTACGAATGCTGCGCCGCAAAGCGGTGTGAATCCCAGTTCCTGAAGCCGGTCGCGCAGTTGTACAAGGGCATCTTCATAATCACGGTTACCATAAACTACGACAGGTATGGCTACGCTGTTTTCGCCCCGTAACCGGCTGATGCGTTCCAATGCAGCCGGTGCGACCAGTCCGCCATAAACGGGGGCAGCCACGATGCAGATGCTGTCTTTGACCATAATGGGATCCGTCCTGAAGTCGGTAGTCAGGTCGGTTTCCTGGCGTCTGGCAATTCCTAAGCCTTCGGCGATGGCTCGTGCCACTTTCTGTGAAGTGCGTGTTGGTGAGTAATACACCACATTCATGACATTCAGTTTCATACGTTTCAGATTTGAGGGTTCATGTTTGTCAGGATAAAGGTTTGATGGTAAATCCTTCCGGATCCAATGCCTTCTGTAGTTCTTCAAGTGGTTTTTCTCCTTCCGAGAATTGGATTGTGGCTTCTGCCGGATCGAGTGTAACGCTTGCCTGAACACCGTCGATGCTGTTCAGAGCCTGTTCTGCATGCATACGGCAATGATTGCACATCATGCCGTCGATTTTGTATTTCTTTTCCATGTGACTGAAATTTGGAGTTAAAACTTGATTGTCTTCTCTTTTGTTAATACGGATTTTTCTTATTCTCAGACTGTTGGTTACTACGCTGACACTGCTCATGGCCATGGCGGCACCGGCAATCATCGGGTTGAGCATAAAGCCGCAGACGGGATACAGGATACCTGCGGCTATCGGCACTCCGATCATATTGTAAACAAAGGCCCAGAACAGATTCTGGCGAATGGTGCGTACTGTCATCTGAGAAAGACGTATGGCCTCCGGAATTTTGGTCAGGTCTGATGAGATAATGGTCATTTGTGCCACATCCATGGCAATATCGCTGCCTTTTCCCATGGCTATGCTTAAATCCGCACGGGCCAGGGCTGCACTGTCGTTTATGCCGTCACCTGCCATGGCCACGTGATGTCCTTCGTTTTGCATCTGGCTGACGAATCCGGCCTTGTCGGCAGGTGAAACCTCTGCCTTATAGTGCCGTATGCCGGCATCTGCGGCAATGCGGGCTGCGGTGGTCTCGTTGTCACCGGTGAGCATGCAGACTTCTATTCCCATTTTGTTAAGTTCGGCTATTGCCGTGCGTGAACTGTCTTTGATACGGTCTGTAATGGCTGCAATGGCTATTGCCTTGTTCCGGTTGGCCAGATAAATGACAGACTGTCCTTTTTCAGACAGGTCGGCAGCGGTTTCTTTCAGCTTGTCGCTGATGGTGATTCCGTTCTCGTCCATCAGTTTGCGATTGCCGGCCAAAAGGCATTCTTCACGAAAACAGCCCTTTATACCTTTCCCGGTCAGACTCTCAACCCGGTCTATGGGTACTTCATGGCCGTTCAGGTGTTGCACCACGGCTTCGGCCAGAGGATGCTCGGATCTTTTTTCCAGACTATAGAACAGGTCGGCATATTGCTTCCTTTCCTCTTCCTTTTCCCATACCATCCGGCTGACCACGGGATGGCCTTCTGTGATGGTGCCTGTTTTGTCCAATATGACCAAGTCGGTCTGGCAGGCCGCTTCCAGACATTCTGCATTTTTGATAAGGATGCCGGATTCGGCTCCTTTCCCTATGCCGACCATGATCGCTGTGGGCGTAGCCAGACCCAAAGCACAGGGACAGGCTATGATGAGGACAGTGACCAGAGCCAGCAGGCCATGGGTGAATCCTTCAGATGGTGCCAGCGCCCACCATAGCGCGAATGACAGAAGCGCTATACCGATAATCGTAGGGACAAATACGGCGGCAATACGATCTACCAGTTTCTGAACCGGTGCCTTGCTGCCTTGTGCTTCCTGCACCATGCGGATAATGTTTGACAGAACGGTTTCAGAACCGACTTTGACAGCCCGGAAAGAGAGTGTACCTCGCTGATTGATGGTTCCGGCGAACACGGTTTCTCCTTTGTACTTTTCTACCGGTATCGGTTCACCGTTCAGCATGCTTTCATCCACGTATGACTGTCCGCTGACGACAATGCCGTCTACGGCTATTCTTTCTCCAGGGCGTGCCATGATGGTTTGTCCGCACCGGATATGTTCTATGGGGATTTCTTTAGTCTGTCCTCCGTCTTCCACAAGTAAGGCTGTGGCAGGTTGCAGACCCATCAGTTTGCGTATGGCTGCTGAAGTCTGTCCTTTTGCCCTTTCTTCCAGTGTCCGGCCTAACAGGATAAAAGCAATAATGACACTGGATGCTTCAAAGTAGACATGAGGTTCAAGACCGCGTTCCAACCAGAATTCGGGATAAAACAGATTGAACAGGCTGAATACGTATGCAATGAGTGTACTGTTTGAAACCAGGGTGTCCATGTTGGCTGTTCCGTGGCGTAGCTGGCGCCATGCATTCAGGTGAAAATCACGCCCTAACCAGAATACCACAGGGGTTGCCAGTATCCACATGATGTAATTGGCATAAGGCATCTGCATGAAAAACATGCCGATAACGGCTACCGGTAAAGCCAGCAATATGGCATAGACGGTGTGTTGCTTCAGACGGGTCAGTTTCTCATTATGGGCCAGTTCGGCTTTGTTCTCCAGTTCGCTTTTGCTGCCTTCAATCAGCAGGTCATATCCAGCAGCCTGTAACGCCGTTTTCAGCTTTTCCGGACTGCAGGCAGAGGCGTCGTATTCTACAGTAGCTGTGGCGGCTGCATAGTTGACCGCTGCATACCGGACACCTGGTTGGTTGTGGAGGGTCTTGTCAACTCTCGTGGCGCAGGCCGCACAACTCATGTCCAGTACGGGGAATGTTCTTTTTTCAATGTGTTCTTTTTCCATGATTCTTATTTGCTTCCAGCATTTTTACGTAGGCAAAGTTAGCTTGTTCGGCATGGCTTTTTTTATAGAATTATGGAGCATTTTTATATCTTTTTGATCTGCCATCCCATGTATGCCGTAGGAATGACAAGTCATATTTTGTCCAATGGCATCCGGGACTGTTTTTTCTGCTGTTTGTATTGTCGCGGGGTAAGTCCTGTCTGCATTTTGAATTGTGTGCTCAGATGGGCCGTACTGGAATAATTCAGTTTGTCTGCTATTTCGTTAAGATTCAGTTCGTCATATTCAAGCAGTTCCTTTACGCGTTCAATCCTTTGGGCAATAAAATACTTTTCGATGGTACACCCCTGTGCTTCAGAGAATATTTTGCTTAGTGTACTGTAGTCTTGACGGCATTCATCAGACAGATATTGTGAAAGGTTGATTTTGAGAGATCCGTTTTTCCGATGTACCAGGTTGATGATGAGTTGTTTGATATGCTCAACGGTTCGGGTATGGTTGTCTTCTATAAGTTCGAATCCCAAAGCGCATAAGGCAGAACGGATCTGTTCGTATTGGGAGGCCGATGGTGTATCTGGCAGTTCTGCCTGTCCCAGTCTGACTGTGACCGGTGTCCAACCCAAACGGTTAAGCACGTCAGTGACGACCATGATACAACGGTCGCATACCATATTCTTGATGTAAATCGTACAGTTCGTTTTCATCTGATGGACAATCTGCTTGATATGCAAAGATAATACATCCGTTTGTAAAATCACTGGTCATGAGTTGAAATCTCATGAAATGGTAAAGAAGAAAAAACTTCAGGATGTGTGGTTGTCATAGCCCCGCAGGTAAATGTGAAATATTTGCAGTGTAGGATGTTTTTATGACAAGGTGAAACTTCCAGTCTGATGACGGACTGAAGAACCGAACGTATTCCCTTATCTGTATTGTATCTGCAAAATGTCCTTCACCTATTCACACAGCTTGTCTTTTAGGACGTTATGGGTGAACCTTCCTTTGCGTCCCCTTCACTTCTCCTTCACTTTCCCCTTCACCTGCTTATGGAATGGAAACTTAGGTAAAATCATAATAATTTACAATTTTAAAAAAGTAAGGTTTACTTTTTTAAAACTAAAGCTTACTTTTTTTAAAGTAAGCCTTCCTTTTTCAGTTTCGAACTGTGATTACAGGGCTGAAGTCCGAGATGAATGCCAAGTGAAGGGGTTTAATGTAATTTTTAAATATAATTAATTGTGAATCAATGTATTATAAAGTATAGTGAAGAGGTGAATATAATTTGGGTAAAAACACCTGATGGGGATGCCTCGGACAGGCAGGTAAAAATCAGGTTCCTTTTTTTCGAAAAAAGGTTTTTTCCTGGGACCCCATTTCCTGTTTACAGCTTTGGTGTTTTCCTGTTTTCAAGGAAACTAATAAGAAGCATCAGGGCTTGTTAAGACGAAAATGCACGATACAGAATATTCGTCAGGCAAGTTGAATTATTTTTATTATTTTTGTACTTAAAGGATTAAAACATAAGAACGGAGGGGCTGACTTGCGATTTAAGGATACGAACGAAATAGGATAATGTTTTGTTTTTGTATTCAAGAATATGAAGTTGTGAGAGGTTCTTTTCGATTTTAAAAACACATTAAAAAATGAAACAAGGATTGTTGGAAAATGAATACGACCCTATGGGGGCGGCTATCAGAGATTACTATGAAACGGGCAGAGCCGGACGGTTGCGTGTGTTTTCTTCTCAATTTGATGAAGATGAAATGCCGGTAGCTACGCTGTTCCGTAAAGAGGATGAAATGCCGTATATAGAACGTAAGGCGCTGGAATTGTGTAGCGGAAGTGTGCTGGATGTAGGAGGTGGTGCAGGCTGCCATAGTCTGGCGCTTCAGGACAGAGGGTTGGATGTGACGGCTGTGGATATATCAAAGTTGTCTGTGGAGGTCATGGAACGTCGCGGAGTGAAGAAGGCCTTAGCCGTAGATCTGTTTGATGAGTCTTTTGTCGGATGTTATGATACGGTACTGATGCTGATGAACGGATCGGGAGTCGTTGGCCGGTTGGAACGGATGCCGCTCTTTTTCAGAAGGATGAAGCAGCTGCTGTCGCCTCGGGGATGTGTACTTATGGATTCCAGTGACCTTCGTTACGTGTTTGAGGATGAAGACGGCTGTATGGATATAGATTTGAATGCGGCGTATTACGGTGAAGTGGATTTCAGAATGCAGTACAAGCAGATAAAAGGTCGCAGTTTTGATTGGCTGTATGTGGATTTTGATACTCTTTCTTATTATGCGGCTGAGAACGGATTCAAGGCAGAGCGGATTGCTGACGGTTCGCATTATGATTATCTCGCGCGCCTGACCATGAATCAATAATTGACTTTTTGAAGAATCCTGTTAAGGGAAGTGCCGATAAACCAATCAGGCGTTCAAAAAGAAACATGTTCTTTCTGAACGCCTGATTGGTTTATGGTTATATTTTGTTTTAGACTGGTGAATCTCAGATATTTTCCGGATTATTTGCTGTAGCTGAAACTACTGTTACCGATATTATGTCCGTCGGCGAATATACTGACGCGATAGGTTCCGGCGCTGAGGAATTCATTGACATCCCAATATACCGTGATGGGAGTGGCTTCTCCATTGTATTCGATGTCTTTCTTGATTGAATATTCCAAAGTACGGTTTTCATACTGGAATGTGCCGCCATTGGTCAGAGGCTCGTTGGTCGGCTTGGTTATGCGGACATAAATACTGCGGTTACCGGCTTGTGCCGTAATGTTTTTGGCAATGACAAAGCTGATCACGAATTTTTTGACATCTTTGATTTTCTTGGCTTTCCGTCCGCGTTTGTTCTCACCGGTCACACTGATGGATGTGGCGTCAAGCTGTGAGGCAATGGCCACTTTGTCGCTTAAGGATTCTTTTTCGGATGTCAGATTGGTAATGGTCCGTGTAGCTTGCGTATACTGAGCTTTTACCTGTTGGTTTTCACTGATCAGCTGTTGGTTAAGACGATTCAGTGAATCTATTTCCATGATATAGCTCCGCATGATGGCTCTTACGGTAGCCAATTCTTTTTTCAAACGTGAAATTTCGGCAGCGTCACTTGATTTGACCCTTTTGAGCTCGGCAAGGAGTTCCTCTGTACGCTGTTGTTCTTTATCCAGTTGGGCAATGAGTGAGTCATTGTTTATTTGGGTCTTCATTTCGTTATACTGCTGGGCAAACTGGGCGTATTCGTTTTCCATTTCCTTTTTGTCCATTTCGGCCAGTTTCAGCATTTCTTCGTTTTGTGCATTAGTCTGTTGCAGTCGGTAATACAGGTATCCGAATCCTCCAATCAGGATAACCGCACCGATGATGGCTGCTGCAATGATTAATTTCCTCTTCTTTTCCATGTTTTTTCCTTTAAAACGGTATTGATTCCTTGACGGGCACAAAGATAACTGTTTTCTGATTACGTTGAAAGATTTTTTTATGCTTTTATCAGTATTTAGAAGGATGAAAAAGTAGTATACGGCATTTATCGCACAGGATTGCAGGGGCAGATGAGGATGGTAGAATAAAAAATAATCTGAAAAGCTCTTAAAGATGTGCGAAAACGAATAATGAAGCGTATTTAAATTTGTATAATGAGTGTAAAAATGTTATTTTTGCATAAATTGATGTGAGAAAATGCCCTATGAAAGAATTTGTTAAATATACGTTGGCAACTCTGACGGGTCTTGTGCTTGCCGGCGTGCTTTTTTTTATTGTCAGCATTCTGGCGTTAGTCGGTTTAATGAGCTATGACACTGCAGCTCCCGTAGTACGTCCTCAGAGCGTTTTGCATATTGCATTGGATGGTGCACTGAAAGAGGATGTGACAGAGAATCCCTTGGGTGAGCTTTTGGGTGAAGATTATCAGGAACTGAGTCTGAAATCCCTTTTGGCTGCCATCCGTACGGCAAAGTCGGATGATCGTATCGTCGGAATCTACCTGGAAGCCGGAACGTTGCAGGAAGCTTCTCCCGCCATGATGGAAGAATTACGTCTGGCATTGAAGGATTTTAAGAAAAGCGGCAAGTTTATCGTAGCGTACGGGCACAGTTATTCACAGAGTTGTTATTATCTGGCCAGCGTATCCGACAGCATACTGCTTAATCCGGAAGGAAGCGTGATGTGGTCAGGAATGGCTGCCCAGCCTGTTTTCTATAAGAATCTTCTGGAAAAATTGGGCGTGAAGATGCAGGTATTCAGGGTGGGTACCTACAAATCGGCTGTAGAGCCGTTTATTGCGGATAAAATGAGCGAAGCGAACCGTTTGCAGGTATCTTCCTATCTGAATGATATTTGGGACCGTATATTGGCTGATGTGTCGGATAGTCGTGGGATAACAAAAGACAAACTGAACGCCTATGCGGACAGCTTGCTCTATTTTTCTCCGGCAGAGACGCTGGTCAAAATGAAGGTAGTTGATGCTTTATGTTATATGGACGGAGTCGAGAAATGTCTGAAGCAAATGAGCGGAGGCGAACTCAACATGGTGGATGCAAAAGACTGGATGGCCGTGCAGATGCCTCTTGTGGATAAAAAGTCGGATGAGATAGCCGTCTATTATGCTTATGGTGATATCGTGGATCGCAGCGATGAATGGGCGGAAGATGTGATCGATGCTTCTGTGGTATGCCGTGACCTGAAGAAATTACGTGAAGATAAAAATGTCAAGGCGGTAGTAGTCCGGATTAATTCCGGTGGCGGCAGTGCTTTCGCGTCGGAACAGATCTGGCACGAACTGATGCTGATGAAAAAAGAAAAGCCGGTGGTCGTGTCAATGGGTGGCATGGCAGCTTCGGGTGCTTATTACCTGTCATCTGCCGCCAGCTATATTTATGCCAATCCGACAACGTTGACCGGCAGTATCGGTATCTTCGGACTTATTCCGGATGGCAGCGGTCTGCTTAATGATAAGCTGGGACTTGATTTTGATGTGGTTAAGACTAACCGGCATTCTGATTTCGGAACGGTAGCCCGTCCTTTCAACAGTGAAGAAGCCGCGATGATGCAAAGGCATGTCGAAGAAGGATATGGTTTGTTCCTGAAACGTGTTGCCGAAGGACGCAGGATGTCGCGTGTACGTGTGGACAGTCTGGCTCAGGGACGGGTCTGGACCGGGCAACAGGCGCTGGCATTGAAGCTCGTGGACGCCAATGGCACGCTGGATGATGCGGTGGAAAAGGCGGCACAGTTGGCAGGCACTTCAAATTATTGTACGGTTGCTTATCCCGAACCGCAACAATGGTATCAGATCCTTTTGAAGGATACCAAGTCGAATTATCTGGATTCAAGGCTCCGTTCAGCCTTGGGCGATCAGTATGAGATGTATGCTCATTTCAGCAGAATGATGCGTATGGAAGGGGTTCAGGCCCGTATGCCTTATGTGCTTAATTTGATAAACTGGAATTAAAATTGATTATGGAGGGGGACTTGATAAAGATCAATGAGTGGTTGTCGCCTTTGTCTTGGCTTTACGGACTGGGGGTGAGATTCAGAAACCAGCTTTTTGACTGGGGCGTTCTGAAATCGCGCAGTTTTGATATACCTGTGATCTCAGTCGGTAATATTACGGTCGGGGGTACCGGAAAGACGCCGCATACGGAATATATCGTCCGTTTGTTGCAGGACAAATGTAAGGTCGCTGTATTGAGCCGTGGATACAAACGAAAATCATCAGGCTTTGTTTTGGCCGGACGGGATGTTCCAATGGAACAGATTGGAGATGAACCGTTTCAGATGTATCGGAAGTTTCCTTCAATTTACGTGGCGGTAGATAAGGATCGCTGCCATGGAATAGACCGGTTGTGTGACGGGAAAACGGCACCCGGTACTGAAGCAGTTATTCTGGATGATGCTTTTCAGCATCGTTATGTCACTCCCGGACTGAATATTCTGCTGGTAGATTATCATCGTCTGATTTGTGACGACAAGCTGTTGCCAGCGGGGCGCTTGCGTGAACCTCAGGAAGGCAAGTATCGGGCGCATGTTGTGATTGTGACCAAATGTCCTTCTGATATCAAGCCAATGGGATTCAGGGTTATACGAAAGGCTTTGAATCTGTATCCTTGTCAGGAACTGTATTTTTCCACATTCCGTTATCGCCAGATGATTCCCGTGTTTGGGAACGGTAAAAAAAGATTGTTGGATACGCTGAGACCGGATGAGCAGGTCATGCTCCTGACAGGTATTGCTTCGCCTGAACAGATGCAGTTGGATCTGGAAGCCTATACTTCAAATCTGCACCCCATGCCGTTTAAGGATCATCATTATTTTACGGCGGATGATGTCAGACAGATTAACGAGCGTTTCAGTGCAATGGCGTCGCCCAAACTTATTGTAACGACAGAGAAGGACATGGCGCGTCTGCAACATCTGAAGGGCCTGAGTGAGGAAGTAAAGAAAGCATTGTACGCTTTGCCTGTAGAAGTAGAGTTTCTGCAGGGGCGTCAAAATATGTTTAATGAAAATATTATAAGTTATGTATTCAAAAATTCAAGAAACGGCATCCTGGCTGAGAGCAAGAATGTCGACAGCGCCGGAAACAGCAATCATTCTAGGCACAGGTCTGGGAAAACTGGCAGCCGAAATCACTGATGCATATAAAATACCTTATAGTGAAATTCCCAATTTCCCGGTTTCTACGGTAGAAGGACATTGCGGACAACTCTTGTTTGGAAAGTTAGGTAATAAGGACGTAATGGCAATGGAAGGCCGTTTCCATTATTATGAAGGTTATTCCATGCAGGAAGTGACGTTTCCGATACGTGTGATGTATGAATTGGGTATAAAGACACTTTTTGTAAGTAACGCTGCAGGTGGAACCAATCCTGATTTTGAAATCGGTGACTTGATGATCATCACAGACCAGATCAATGCTTTGCCGGAGAATCCTCTGCACGGCAAGAACTTCCCTACCGGACCACGTTTCCTGGATATGCACGAGGCTTATAATGCATCGCTGATTGCCCAGGCTGACCAGATTGTGGCCGAGAAGGGTATTAAGGTTCAGCATGGTGTTTATCTGGCCACTCAGGGACCTACTTATGAAACACCTGCTGAGTATAAAATGTTCCGTATATGGGGGGCAGATGCAGTGGGAATGTCTACAGTGCCGGAAGTTATCGTAGCCAATCATTGTGGTATCAAATGTTTTGGTATCAGTGTGATTACCGATTTGGGTGTTGAAGGAAAAATTGTGGAGGTCAGCCACGAGGATGTACAGAAAGCAGCGGATGCCGTACAGCCATTGATGGCAGAGATTATGCGTGAGATGATCAATCGCGCTTAGTGACGTGACATTATGCAAGAACAGAATAGGACTGAAATAGCAACCTTGGGTGAGTTTGGCCTGATCAAGCATCTGACAGAACAAATCTCACTCAAGAATGCTTCTACCCGATATGGGGTAGGAGATGATTGTGCGGTGTTGGAATATCCTTCCGGGAAGCAGATCCTGGTCACAAGTGATCTGTTGATGGAGGGAGTGCATTTTGATCTGACCTATGTCCCCATGAAACATCTGGGGTATAAGTCGGCCATGGTCAACCTTTCCGATATATATGCCATGAACGGTACTCCCAAGCAGATGGTTGTATCCATTGCTTTAAGCAAGCGTTTCTGTGTGGAAGACATGGAGGACTTTTATGAAGGGTTACGTATGGCCTGCGATGCCCATGGTGTGGATATTGTGGGAGGAGATACCACATCGTCCCTGACCGGACTGGCTATCAGCATCACCTGTATAGGTGAAGCGGATAAGGACAAAGTGGTGTACCGTAATGGAGCGAAGGAGACTGACCTTATCTGTGTGAGCGGTGATTTGGGTGCAGCTTACATGGGACTCCAGCTTTTGGAACGTGAAAAGGCCGTTTATAACGAGCAGATTCGTGCAGCCCGCAAGTCAAACAACAGTCAGTATGAAGAGACATTGAAGGTAGCCCAGCCCGATTTCAGCGGTAAGGAATACATATTGGAGCGTCAGTTGAAGCCGGAGGCACGTCGTGATATTGTAGAGGCATTGGCGAAAGCCAACATCAAACCGACTGCAATGATAGATATTTCAGACGGTCTGAGTTCAGAACTGTTGCACATCTGCACGCAGAGTGGAGTGGGATGCCGGATTTATGAAGAGCAGATCCCGTTGGATTACCAGACGGCTGTGATGGCAGAAGAGCTGAATATGAATGTGACGACCTGTGCTTTGAATGGTGGTGAAGATTATGAACTGCTGTTTACGGTGCCGATTGCTGATCATGAAAAGATCAGTCAGATAGAAGGAGTCAAATTGATCGGCCATATTACGAAACCTGAATTAGGACAGGTACTTGTCTGCCGGGATGGCAATGAATTCGAACTAAAGGCACAAGGTTGGAATCCGTTGCGTTGAATCTGACATCTGATTTATCTTGTTGAAATATAGAAGATTAATATATGAGGATTTCTTTTTGTATGCCTTTTTAGAATGGTATAAGCAAAAAAGGAATCCTTTTTTTGTAAAAAAGTGATATAAAAATTTGCAAACTAGAAAATTTCCTATTACCTTTGCACTCGAAAAACAGAAACAATGGTGCCATAGCTCAGTTGGTAGAGCAAAGGACTGAAAATCCTTGTG
>ERZ791680.301-NODE-301-length-58219-cov-10.921481_pt1 | contig 58219 bp, 56 predicted proteins | sample MGYA00510051_ERZ791680 | MGnify/ENA primary metagenome ERZ791680 (study PRJEB30046, sample SAMN00715238) | human gut metagenome | study: EMG produced TPA metagenomics assembly of the A metagenome-wide association study of gut microbiota in type 2...
GAAAATGTTATAAGGGACTTTGTTCTTGACACAAAACGATTGGAGAGATTCTCCATGAGGCAAAGCCTCAGTCTGGTACTGAAAGTAAAACCTTTCAAGACCCTCACTGCTATACATAATTCTATAAATTTGGTTGGCAGCGAAGGTAGTACTTTCAATTAATAGCCATTTTTTGACTACTTACTCAATATTGTCATTGTTGCATTATCAATTTAAACTCAGGTCGATTACTACATACATAGTTAATAAAGTTGTTCCTATAGAAAATCAAACAAGCTTGATTAACAGCAGTCCATTTTTACCTGAAGATTTCTAAACGTGACAGCAGTGTAAATTTATTGTTTTTATTATCTTCCTTTATACATGCTCTCATAATACTTCTGATAATCACCGGAAGTCACATTGTCCATCCATTCCTGATTATCCAGATACCAGCGAACGGTCTTTTCAATGCCTTCCTCAAACTGCAAGCTCGGCTCCCAGCCTAATTCGCGCTGCAACTTGCTGCTGTTGATGGCATAACGCAAGTCATGTCCGGCACGGTCGGTCACATAGGTGATCAGATCCATATCCTCACCTTCCTGACGGCCAAGCAAACGATCTACCGTATTGATCACCACCTTGATGATGTCGATGTTCTTCCATTCATTGAAACCGCCGATATTATAGGTTTCTGCAATCTTACCCTGATGGAAAATCAGATCGATGGCACGTGCGTGGTCTTCTACATAGAGCCAGTCGCGGACGTTCTCGCCTTTGCCATAAACGGGTAATGGTTTGCGGTGGCGGATATTGTTGATAAACAGCGGAATCAGCTTCTCGGGGAACTGGTACGGACCGTAGTTGTTGGAGCAGTTGGTTACAATGGTCGGCATGCCGTAAGTGTCGTGGAAAGCACGTACGAAATGATCCGAGCTGGCCTTGCTGGCGCTGTACGGGCTGTGGGGATTGTATTTGGTAGTCTCCAGGAAGAATTCCTCACCGTAGGCCAGATGATGCTTGCCGGACGATGCCTTGGTGGTGAACGGTGGTTCGATGCCGTCGGGATGAGTCAGTTCCAATGCGCCATAGACTTCGTCGGTAGATATGTGATAGAATCTGCATTCTATGTCTTCAAATTCACCAGAGAAAGGCACTGTGGGTTTACAGTCTATATCTTTTATATAATACTCCTTAGAGTGTCGTATATAATACGGATTTGGCTGGCTTTCCCAATAGAGTTTGGCGGCCTGAAGAAGGCTGAGCGTACCCATCACATTGGTGCGGGCAAAAGTGAACGGATCCTTGATGGAGCGGTCTACATGGCTTTCGGCGGCCAGATGGATGATGCCGTCCACATGATACTGTTCCATCAGGGTATTGATGGTATCAAAGTCGCAGATATCTGCCTTGACGAAGGTGTAATTGGGCTTGTCCTCTATATCCTTGAGATTGGCCAGATTACCGGCATAGGTCAGTTTGTCGAGATTAATGATATGGTAGTCAGGGTATTTGTTGACAAAGAGTCTGACTACATGACTGCCGATAAAACCGGCTCCGCCGGTGATGATGATATGGCGTTTGAAATCCATTGTTTTGCTGTTTTTAATGTATTTGTTAATCAGTTGATTATTTTTCCGTTGCACCCATATTGGCCATGCAGATCTTCAGTGAGTCCGTCCAATAAGGAATGGTCAGGCCGAAAGTCTGCTTGATCTTCGTCTTGTCCAGTACGGAATAGGCCGGACGGGTGACGGGGCTGGGGAATTCGTCGCTGTGGCAGGGACGGATATCGCAGGCGGTATGGCCTGACAGTTCCGCTATCTTCTTGGTGAAGTCATACCATGAGCAGACACCTTCGTTGCTGAAATGGTAGATGCCCGTCTTGTCGTAAGACGGCCGGTCGCTTTCGGGTGCATAGTCATCGAGCACGGCCTTGATGGCTACAGCCAGATCGTAGGCGTAGGTCGGCGTGCCGGCCTGATCGAACACCACGTTCAACTGCGGTTTGGTGGCGGTCAGGTTGAGCATGGTCTTGACAAAGTTCCTGCCGTACTCGGAATAAAGCCAGGCGGTACGGATAATGACATATTTGCCACCCGTCTGCTGGATATGGTGTTCGCCTTCCAGTTTGGTCTCGCCGTAAACGCCTGTCGGGGTGCCTTTCTGGTCCTCGCGGCAAGGGGTGTTATAGGGATCACCGCCAAACACATAGTCGGTGGAGATCTGGATCAGCAGACCGTTGACGGCCTTTATGGCCTCGGCCAGGATTTTCGGGGCCTCGGCATTGAGCTTGCGGCACAGGACCACATCGCTTTCGGCCTTGTCCACATTGGTATAGGCCGCACAGTTGACAATGCACTGAATGTGCCGTTCCGCTACCATGCGGTTGACGGCTTCGGCATCGGTGATGTCGAGGATGGTGGTCTCCACACCTTCGGGAGCAACCACGTCCGTAAAGATATAATGATGGTCGGTCTGTCGGCTGATCAGACGCATTTCGTTGCCAAGCTGTCCGTTGGCGCCGGTTACCAGTATATTCATTTCCGGAATCAATATAAGGGTTCGTTAATATCGAATGGGGAGTCAAAATCTTTCAGCAACGGATGTTTCGTGTCCTTCTCGCTGAGAATGGCCTTGTCGGTCGGGATGCGCCAGTCGATGCCCAGACTGTCATCAAGGATGCTGATACCGCCGTCGGCCTGGGGAGCATAGAAGTTGTCGCACTTGTACTGGAAGACGGCGGTGTCGCTCAATACGGCGAAGCCGTGGGCAAAACCGCGGGGTACGAAGAACTGGCGGTGGTTGTCCTCGGTCAGTTCCACGGCCACATGCTGGCCGTAAGTGGGACTGCCCTTACGGATATCCACGGCCACATCCAATACGGCACCTTTGACGCAACGCACCAGTTTGCTCTGTGTAAAGGGAGGACGCTGGAAATGCAGGCCGCGCATCACACCATAGCTGGACATGCTCTCGTTATCCTGTACAAACCGGACTTCACGCACCCGGGCGTTGAAGTCACGCTCACTGAAACTCTCAAAGAAATAACCGCGAGGATCTTCAAAGATTCTCGGTTCGATAATCACCACGCCTTCAAGGGCGGTCTTAATGATATTCATAAATTCTTATATATTGATTTACAAATTATTTATCCGTACGCTTCAGTTCGTCTATAACCTGAAGCAGGTATTGCCGATATCAACTTTCACACATCAATGCCCTTTCCGCTATCTTGTTCAGCTGCGGCAACATCCGCTCTATCACGGGGCAACATACTTTATTATTGAAGTCAAAGTCCAGGCTGTCAAGGATTTCATCCACAGTGTCATCATCCATGTCGCCACCGTATCCAGCGGCAACGATTCCTATAGCCTGTAACTTGCTGATTTTGGAAGTAATGGCCGAATTACGTGCCGCTGCTGCCAATTCGTAGGGAAAGGCCTCGTACAAGAGATTGCAATAACGCAACAGTTCAGGGAATTCGTCTGATTCGGTCAGGTAGGCCGTCAGCATTTCTTCCTCAAACTTGCGCAACAGAAAAAAGCCTTCCAGACTTGGCAGCTTGCCTGCCAACGGCTTGCTCATCAACAGGAAAAGGGCGTGTGAAACAATGATATGCTCCTCATCGGGATGCATGGCGAACATCCGCTCTTCCGGCTTGCAGGTTTTATGCAATTGGGCTTCCATCCGGTCGAACATCTGCTTGCGCATTTCTTTTTGTGATTCTTGTTTCATTTTGAATGCTTACTGGTATTCCAATTTTTGACATGCCGTACAGGGAAAGCCGCTTTTCAGCGTTTTCCTCTTAGTAATGAAACAAAGACTGGAATTAGTTTGTATAGGTTAGTAGTATGGATTCCGAAAAACTTCACTCCTCCCCAAAAATCCCCGGATAGTCTTCTTCAAGGATTTCTGCTGCCAGTTCTTCATTATCCGTAAGGGTAATACAGGAAGCAGAACGGAATGCCATCCACTGCTTTTTCAGAATAGCGGCAATGCCACGATATTCATCGAGGTTGTATTTGATCTGTCTATAATCGCAAGCTTTCTTCGCGTGATCTTCTACTGCCTGCAAAAAGCCATTGACATCATTGTTGCGGATAAGACCGGCCAGCTGTATTCCCAATGCCTCCAGGGCGGTTTCATAAATATAGGGATAACGGTCCTTGACGTATTTATCAAACTCTCCGGTGGACAGGGCTTCAAAATGCCTTAATGCGCTGTTTTCACGGCAGGTATTACGGAACCAATATCTGGCAGATTCGATCACGTCATTACGAAAAACAAAGAAAATACTGTCATAAAGGGGCTGGTCTGCTCCCAAAAGGTCTTTGGTATGTTCTACCTTGGCCAAAAGACTGGTGGCAGACAGATTCTTGGGATTCCGGTAATCCATTCTCAGTTCCACCATCATCAGATAAGGTATGGAATAGCGGTTGCCACGGAGATGCTTTTTCACACCGATCACGGCATCCACAGTTGCCTTCCGATTACCGCGGCATGTTCCGGTTTCATAAAGATCCATATCCAGACAGGCGATACGCGGATCGAAAAAGCTGTCTTTGGGATAGTCTTTCCTTGAAACTTCATGCAGCGTCGTCCCGCAAACGGGATATATCGCATGACCTGTAATTACCGTATTCTCATAAACCAGGCTTTCCATACTGCTCTATCTTGCGGTAGGCCATATTGAACGACTTGAATATTTCTTCTATGTTCTGACCAAGATCCTTATAATCGTAAGTCAGACCGTTATCTGACGGCATGGCCAGATAGAAACGGGTGCGATCCAGCAACTCTTCTTTGCAGGCTATGGCCTGAATGGCTGCCACCATATCAGGATTGTGGCTGGCTACCATGACCTTCACGCCGACATTCTTGTTCAACAGGACGAGTATATGGGCGAATTCCACTATCCACTGGGGATGCAGATGGGCTTCGGGTTCGTCAATCAGGAGCAATGTCCTGCTGTTGATATAACCGTTATCCAACAGACGCAGGATGTAGGAGAAGGATTTGAACCCCGTGGCCGTATCTTCCAACCTGATATTCAAACCGTCCTGACGGACATAATGCAGTTCTTTCTGATCAAAATCGTTATCTTCTACCCTGACATCGCCCCCAAGCAGTTTTCGGATTCTCAACGTGATTTTCCTTACGGCATCCGAACCTGTCTGGCCGTCGTCAGACTCACGAAGCAGGATATCCTGCAGGTCGCTCCAGAAGGGATTCTCCGAATCATTTTCTTCCGATACAGCCATCGGCGTATCGACATATATGGCGCGTTCCAACCCGTAAAGGCTGCCGACTGTCCCTTCATGAAACAGGCCGACCCCGTCTTCCTCAAGCTGGATGTCATCCGGCCTCTTGTCACGAATGCCGAAACGGTGGCTGACCAAACTGAAAAAAGATTCCGATGTCCGGTTTTCGAGTGTTTGACGGTAGCGATTGCGCAAATCACGGGCTTCCTGCATGCTGCCATGATAAAAATCGTCCACGATACGCTCGATATGATCTTCATCTGTCAGTTCCTCTTCCGTCAGCCAGATGGCCAGATAATTCAGAACGCGCTCCTTTCTTACAAAAGAAGACGGCCCTTTGAGATAAGCCTTCAGCATCTCACAAAAGCGGGTCAACACCTGCGTAAACAGCTCAAGGACTTCATCCCGTCCTTCGGTCCCTTCAGTTTCTCCGTACCGGAAACGCCTGATTCTGACCTGTGCCTGACGGAAGTAAGTCAGGCTGCCTGCATCCACATCGCGGTCCATGCCTCTTCTGGCCATGTCGAATCCTCTGACAAGCTCCTGAATATCATTCAGATATTCCTGATACAGATACCGTTCTAACCCGTTCACGCCATTGACCAAATAGTACAGCCATTTGGACAAGGTACTCTTGCCACAACCGTTGATGCCGGCCAATACGGTCAGGCCGTCAACGGCAATCTCAGCGTTCCGTATCGCGTGATAATTGCGGAGGGAATAAAGATATCTGTTCATGATCATTGATGCAGGTTCTTTAAACAATTTATTATAAGGGAATTTTTCCTATACAAAAAGAGGGACTTTAAAAGAAACCTACAAATATTTATGGTCTGTAATATCTAAAAACACGGCATATCCATAGTCTGCTTCATCATGAATTCCCGTTCTCAGAAAATCACCATCATCCTGTTCCGCCACTCCTGCAGCGGGCAGTGGTTGACAATCTCGGTGTAAATTTGGATGGAGAAGTTGATCACATCCTCAGAAGCCTTCAGCACGCGCTCTTCGGCCACAATGCTTTCTATACGCTGTGCCGTGTCGGCCCACATCCGGTAGGCCACGCCGGTGGAAGTGCCGTCAATGGGCACGGAGATGCAACAGTAGCCTGCCAGCTGCTCGGTGAGCAGCTTGTAAAGCTGAGGACAGGGTTTCTCCAACTGACGCAACAAGCCTTTTCTGTCGGGATGGTTGACGAATATATCGAAATAACATTTCCAGTTGCAGAACAGGGTCACTTCGTTCCTGGCACTGACTATCAGATTGACCACGCCATAGGCTCCCGGACCGAGATTCCAGATGATCTCCACGTAGTCGCGGTGGTAAGCCATGGTATAGGGACAGGACTGGTAAAAACCGGCTCTCGGGGTACGGGTATAAAATGCGCGCATCTGATCGGAGATCCTCCCCCTTCAGTCATTTTTGCCGTTTGGTCATTCACCTCTTCACCTGTGATATTAACAAACTGTATATCAAAGGCCAAGATATTGAACAGATATCCTTCACCTCCTTCACCTTATCCAAGAAAAACCGGTTTGAGGGCTGCCATTCAGAATGTGATGACTTTTTACTTTTAACATTTCATTCCTGTTTCAAACGCCATTTCGAGCCGTTTTGAAAACTCGGTTTACTTTAAAAAAAGTAAGCCTTACTTTTTAAAAAGTAAGCTTTACTTTTCTGAAAGTAAGCTTTACTTTTTCCGGCAGGCCGCAAAGGCAGAAAAAGGATGAAAAATGACTTCGGAAGACTTGTTTTTGTAAATAAATATTTAAAAATTCATTTTTTAGGACAATTTTGTAAAATAAACAAAATTGACATTTTGGGAGATATTAATAGTGTAGACTATATTGTTCAACTCTTCAAACGATCCTCCGGTGAACCCTGATATGAAGGAGAGGTGAAGGATATCCTTCACACGACAAGCCTTCTGTACATGCGGGAAGTGAAGGGGTGAAGGGGTTTTTCACTTTTCAATCCGGGGGAGCAATAAAAGCAACCGGATCCTGCCCTTGAACACCTTTTAAAAGGATCGTCACAAATATTACAAATCCTTACAATATGAATGATTAAAAGAATGAGATAAGATTTTGAACCAATAAACCGGCCCCAGCCTTACAGATACAATTCAGGGACATGCAAAACCGTTGTTTTGTCATTGTCAGGCACTTAAATGTGCCTTGAACCCTACAGCGTTTTCCTGCACTATCCAGCAACAAGAACATATCGTCTGACGCAGCCCATAAGGGCGGTTTATTTTACTTGACAAAGATACGCAATTATCGGCTAATAGAAAAATATAAGGAAGAAAAAAGAAAAGGAAATTAATCTGCTGAAGGGAATCCCGGAAGAGTCTCCAACAGGTCCGGCTGGATAAAAGTGGTAGCCACAGCCATCATTCCAGGTAATTCCACCATGACACGCTTGGACTTGCGCACACGCACCACCACACCTTCCACACCCTGGAACGGACCGGCCAGGACACGCACACGCTGGCCTTCACGAAGTTTGGGTGCCACTTCGGACAAGTAAACCAGATCCTCGTCCATCGTACGGCTGATTCGGATAAAATCGCGCATGGCCTTCTCCGGCACCACCAGAGGCTGACGGGTGGACTTGTCCCACAGGTAATGCACAGCAATACGTCCGGTCAGATCGGCCCGCAATGCGTCCAGGCTCTGACGGTCGGCACAGACGAAACAAAGATTACGGACAGCCGGCCGGACCACTTTGCGGCGGACACCGTCCTTCTCCACAATGGTACGCATCATGGGGATGAAGTTTTCTATCTGCCGGCTGTCGAGAAAAGCCTTGAGCTTCAGCTCACGGCCATAGGGTACCCGCAAAGGAAACCATTGTAAAAGAGGGGATTCATCCATAAGCATCAGAACCGGCTTTGACCGGAGAAAATTCCGGCATGTTTTTAAACAAAGGTATCCCTGTTAAATTATATTAACAAGGATACAACTTTCTGTTTTTGTATATATATTTGTGATCTCCAATTCTTACTTATATCAACGCAGAATGTTGGTCACCAAAGAAGCGATAGACACCAGGATACTGATGGAGCTGACCCAATAGCTGGTACTTGAACCGATATCAGAGTTCTTTGACTTGGTCTTGTTGGGAGTGACATACAACACGTCATTCTGCTGAAGATAGTAATAAGGGGAATTGATAAGGTTGGCATCGTTGAGATCGAGCTCGTGAACGGACTTCTTGCCGTTGGCATCCTCGCGGATCAGCTTGACATTGTCACGACGTCCCCAGATGGTAAGGTCCTTGGCCATGGCCAGCGCGCCATAGACACTGATCTTCTCGGATGGTACGGTATAGGTTCCGGGACTGGTCACTTCACCGAGTACGGAAATCTTGTAGTTGCTCAGACGGACGGTCACCACCGGACGGGTTTTCAGGTAAGTACCTTCTATCTTGGAAGCGATCAGGTTTTCCAGTTCATTGACGGTCATTCCCTGTACCTTCAACTTGCCGAGCACGGGGTAATTGATGGTGCCTTCATTGTTGACCAGATAAGTCTGCAAGGTAGGCTGGGAAGTCAGATAATTGTTGTATTCTGCCATGCTGCGGGCTACAACCAGATTGAAAGGCTGAGCGGCATCCGGATCTTCCGGACAGCTGACAGTGATGGTCAGTTCATCCTTGGGCATGATGCGGGCATCATAGAGTACCTGGCTGGGATCGTAATTGACATTGGAGCTGTTCTGCAAATAAGGTACGGTCTTATAGGACGTACAGGAGGTTACGGCCAGAAGCAGGCCTAACATAAGAGTAAAATAGAGTTTTTTAAAGACCATAAATCAAATATGAAAAACACATTAAACATAACATTCGAGTATTGTCGCCTTGCCGGAAGGGTCAAGCGTCACGCCTTCTGCCTCCGCAGGCAAAAGCAGCGTATGACCGGCTTCCAGTGTCACGGTCTCCTCTCCGCAGGTGACCTTGCAACGGCCTTCCAGACCAATCAGGACGACAAAGCTGTCGACTGCGGTATAGTCGCAGGTCAACGGTGCCGTCAGATGATAGGCGGCCGTGGTGAAATAAGGACAGGACACCACCGGACAACGGGTGTCGGCCGTCTCGTCGGGACGAGGCTCAGGTTCGGGAACGGTATAGTCGATGACATCACGGGCTTCTTCGACATGCAGCTGGCGCGGACGGCCCTGACTGTCGGTACGACCGAAATCATAAATCCGGTAAGTGATGTCGCTGGCCTGCTGGATCTCGCAGATAAAGCAGCCCGGACCAATACTGTGGACACGGCCGGCCGGCAAGAAGTACACGTCACCTTCACGCACATCGCACCGGCGGAGTACGTCGGGCAAAGTATGGTCGGCCACACGGGCCTCATATTCGTCGGGAGTAACCACCCGGCTGAAACCGTCCATAAGATAGGCACCGGGAGCAGCTTTCATGACATACCACATCTCGGTCTTGCCGGGACTGTCATGGCGCCGGCGGGCTACCTCGTCATTGGGGTGAACCTGCACGGACAAGGGACTGGCCGCATCGATAAACTTGATCAGCAGAGGAAAGGAAGTACCATACCGACCGGCATTGGCTGTTCCCAACAGAGCAGCACCGTAGGCGGCACACAACTCGCCCAACGTCTTGCCTGCATCCGGACCGTCGGCTACCACGGACTCCTGTCCCTGTACACCGGAAACCTCCCAGCTCTCCCCTATCTGACGGCTGTCAGAAGGAAGTCCCTTAAAGGGCAGGATGCGGTTTCCACCCCAGATGGTCTCTTTGAAAAGAGGAACAAATCGGTATATTTTCTGCATCGTTTATAATATTTTGACGGGCAAAGATACTATATTTTACAATAAAAGCAAAAGATTGAGCCCAAAAAGGCTGGTTTCTTGACGTGTTAACAGAATAACAAAGAAAAAACAGCCTTACGACCAGCATACAAACTCCCGAAAGGGAGCAGTGAGTTCCATATATTTTTTTTAACCTTTAAATTTAGTATTATGATGAGAAGTCATTATGCCATCTCTGATCTGGCCATGGCCTATTTCCCCCTGTGTTCAACCCCGCGTAATGCGCAAAGATGCTTCATGAGACTGCTGAAAAGCGAAAAGGATCTCTGGCAGCAGCTGAAACAGTTGCATTTCCATGCCTACCAGCGTACGCTGACCCCGAAACAGTATGAAGCCATCATCAACGTGTTGGGCGAGCCGGATGATGTGCCCGACATGCTCTGAGAAGCGCCTTCCCGGCTGCGGCCTTGACTGACAAGGCACGGGGAGGCGCTCCCTACCGCGTACCGGTTACGGATCAGCCGCATGGTTGCGAAAGCCTGACAGCTTTTCTGCAAACATCAAAAATCCGTTTGCATGTTCCGTTTCATAGCTGTCCCCTTCCGTTCCAGGCTTCAGACGTTTCCGGCGTCCGAAGCCTGACATGTTTTCTGCCGTCATCTGCCTTTCTTTTTCTTCCGGACATAAATTCGGGAATACGGATACCAATGGCCGGCCGTTCCGATACGGTCATCCCCTTGTATCCGCATGCGGACGAGCCGGAACCTGCCGACCGACGGACTGCCATGATGAAAACACGGTACAGGGATCCGGAAAGAAGCGTATTTTCTGACGGTTTTCGAGGCTGAATTTGACCAAAAGAACCTTTTTGTACCATAAAGTGGACATCAGTGACCATTAGTATCCAAGCGGTTTTGGCCGTGTCGTAACTTTGTATCGTCTTCCGGAGGACATGAATGTTTAACCCTTAAAATTTCAAGACAATGATTATCTACAAAGTGATCGAACGCAAAGACCCTAGTGATTTTGAATCTCCCGGTAAATTCTATGCTACACCGGTATGTTTTAACCAGCTGAACATCGACAATCTGGCCGAACGGATCAGTGCCAGCTGTACGGTAACCCGCGCCGACTGTCTGGCCGTACTGGCCTCGCTTCAGGAACAGATTATCCTGGCCTTGCAGGAGGGTAACAAGGTGCACCTGGGTGACCTGGGCTCTTTCCGCCTCACATTGAGGGGTAAGGGTTCCGACACGACCGAGGATTACAAGACCAGCCTCATCGAAACGGTCAATGTCTGCTTCACGGCGAACACGGTTCTGAAGGAGGCGCTGAAAGTGAGCAACAAGGCCGTGCGCTTTATCTCTCTGGACTCTTATCTGAACAACAAGACGGACGGTACTGAAAGCGGTCAGCCTTAACAGCAGAACCGGTATGTGAATCTTTCCTGACACAAGAAGCAAATGGAGAAGAACAGGAAACCGAGGGGGTTGCGCAACTGCAACCCTCTCAACATCAGAAAGACCAACCAACTTTTTCAGGGCCTGGCCGACGAGCAGGATGATCCGGACTTTTTCCGGTTCAGGACCATGGGATGGGGTTACCGGGCGGCTTTCGTCATTCTGAGGACTTATGCCCATAAATATGGTATCAAGACCATAAGAGAAATCATAGGCAGATGGGCTCCTCCAGAAGACCATAACGACACAGGCATCTATATCCGTATGGTGTGCTGCCTGAGCGGACTGGAAGCTGACCAGGTTCTCAACCCGTATGACGGCAAGGTCATGATACCGCTGGTGGCGGCCATGAGTCGCGTGGAAAACGGTCTGCCTGCCGTCATGGCCGAAGTGAAAGAGGGCTGGAGACTGTATATAGGCTAAAAGCCTGAAAAATGATTGTTTAACCTTTAAAATCGTAATGCTGAAATGAACAGAACTTTATGGCAAACCATTCTCAACATCGTCATCGCCGTGGCCAGCGCTATCGTGGGGGCTTTGGGGGGAAGTATGATGGAATAGCAAACTGCTGGGCAGTTTGCTATTAGGTAAGAAAATCAGCAGGGGCTGATTTAAGGTAAGAACTTAGCTTGGGCTAAGTTAGGTAAGAAAATCAGCAGGAGCTGATTTAAGGTAAGAACTTAGCTTGGGCTAAGTTAGGTAAAGAAAATCAGCGGGGCTGATTTAAGGTAAGAGGTAAGGGCAAAATGCTTTTACCTCTTATTTTATTTTAAGAGTTCATTCCTTATGACCTTATCAAAAGCCTCTTACCTCATAGCTCATACCTAAAAACCTCTTACCCTTTACCTTTTACCTCTTACCTAATAACAAGGTTTCTTACCTAAAATCAGCGAAAGCTGATTGGCTTACCTGCTTAGCTGACCAAGCTAAGCCTTTACCCCATAGCTCACACCTGAAAAACCTCTTACCCTTTACCTCTTACCTTTTACCTAAAAAAATCCTCTTACCTAAATCAGCGAAAGCTGATTGGCTTACCTGCTTAGCCAACCAGGCTAAGCCTTTACCCCATAGCTCACACCTGAAAAACCTCTCACCCTTTACCTCTTACCTTTTACCTAAAAAAGACCTCTTACCTAAAATCAGCGAAAGCTGATTGGCTTACCTGCTTAGCTGAACAGGCTAAGCCTTTACCTTTTACCTAATAAAAAAGGGGGGGGCCAAGTAAAGAATCTCATAAATTCTTATTATTTTTGCTTTGAGTTGTAAGTTAAGCAGGTATAATGATTGTTGATTAATCTATCAAGTTGGAGCTTATGGATAAAAAGACACTTGAATTTTTGACATTTTGCATAGGAAAACTTTCCATGCAATTGAAACTGCCACAAAAGGAAATATACAATCGCCTAAAAAAATCAGGGATTTTAGATGAATACATCATACCTTCATACGATGTACTTCATACATTCAGTTCCCGTTATTTAATGGAAGATCTTACAGAATATATGAAGGAGAAGGGAGTTCTGGATACATGAAACTATACCATTCATCCAATATTATTGTTGAGTTTCCAGACACGATGCACTCTCGCAACTATCTTGATTTTGGTCGTGGATTTTATCTTACGTCACTATATGATCAAGCAATAAGGTATGCACAGCGTTTTAAAAGAAGAGGACAGACTGCATGGCTTAATACATATAAGATTTCTTTAAGCGAAAAAAATTATGGAAAATAAAGCGATTTGAGACTTATGATAAAGATTGGCTCGATTTCGTTGCACAATGTAGAAACGGAAATGATGTAGGTGATTATGATATGATTATCGGAGGAATTGCCAACGACAGAGTCATTATGACTCTTGACAGATATTTTTCCAATGAAATTTCACAAGAAGAAGCTCTTGGCATTCTGAGGTTTGAAAAGCCCAACATACAATACTGTATACGTTCAGAACGAATGCTACAGGAATGTCTTACCTATATTGAAAGCAAACAGATATGAATGAAGATAGTAAACAAATAATGAGAAGTGCACAATGTGCCAGGATTATCACATGCATCAGTGAAATGTTTGGTGTTTCGCTCAATGAAGCAACTGATATTTACTATAATTCAGAAACAGCCAATATGATTGAGGAGGGTGTCGCCGATTTACATTGTCGTAGCGACAAATATTTGGCTGAAGAAATATGGAATGAATACCAGGAATCCAAATAATCCGCAAATCTGATGATCTGAATGAATCACCTCACCCAACCCTTACTCTTTACCTCATAACTCATACCTAAAAAACTTCTTACCCTTTACCTTTTACCTCTTACCTAATAACAAGGTTTCTTACCTAAAATCAGCGAAAGCTGATTGGCTTACCTGCTTAGCTGACCAAGCTAAGCCTTTACCCCATAGCTCACACCTGAAAAACCTCTTACCCTTTACCTCTTACCTTTTACCTAAAAAAATCCTCTTACCTAAATCAGCGAAAGCTGATTGGCTTACCTGCTTAGCCAACCAGGCTAAGCCTTTACCCCATAGCTCACACCTGAAAAACCTCTCACCCTTTACCTCTTACCTTTTACCTAAAAAAGACCTCTTACCTAAAATCAGCGAAAGCTGATTGGCTTACCTGCTTAGCTGAACAGGCTAAGCCTTTACCTTTTACCTAAAAAAAGGTTTCACCTTTTTTTCATCCCTCTCAGCATTTCCCGCTTCCCCGGAGGACCCGGAAGGCGTTCTACCTGTAATCCGGCGGACTTCCACATCCGGCGGACTGCACCTTTGGCACAATAGGTCACCATGATACCTCCGGGCACCAGACTGTTACTGATACGGTCGAATATGGTCTGGCTCCACACTTCCGGCTGTTTGTCGGGGGCAAAGGCATCATAATAAACAAGATCGATGGCATCGGGTATCGGACAGTCGCGATAATCGGCCTGAAGCTTGCATAGCGTGAAACTGTCCGTGATCTCCACGGGGCGATCCCAGGGAGTTTCGTGCAGACGGTCGAACAGTGCAGCCCGGTCCTCATCGAGCAGACGACCGTAATTGAGTCTTCCGGCCATCTCAGCGGACAAAGGGTATTTCTCGATGGTGGTATAGACGACTTTCCGTCCGGTACGCAGGGTTTCCAGAAGAGTCAGCCAGGCATTCAGTCCCGTACCAAAGCCGTACTCCAACACATGAAGGGGATCGGCATCGGTCTGACGGAATCCTGCATTAAGAAAGACATGGGTGGATTCCTGTATGGCACCGTTCACGGAATGGTAATGCTCATCCATCTCCGGTACATAAAGGGTATGACTGCCATCTGCAGTCTGTTGCAATTCCAGTTTCATAATCTTTAATTTCTGCATTTAAAAGATTCTACATAAATTTACAGACGGGGATTTCCGGTCCGCCATAGTCCTATCCGTCCGTTTTAACAGTCGGACAATTACCGTGTCAAAATATGCCGACGGGCTATATCAATATATCTGATGTCAGCAAATAATCTGGCCTTACGATCACTCCATTTCTCCATTTGAGCATAAATCTGCTCGTTTGTCATTTCATTTCCAAAAACCGACAACAAATAATCCACGGATGACAGCAACTCCAGACCGAAATCAGAATAAAATCCTTCCAAAAAGGATTTCGTCTTATTGGCAATATCCAACAACTGAGAATTATCCAATATGACCTTTTCCACATCCTGATAAGTATCAGGAACCAAGAATATGGCTTCAAACGGTTTCCTGTCCATATCACTATACCCCATAATATAACTGCCGTTCAAAGCATTCAGAACGTAACGAACCTTTCCTGAATATGGTCCATAATATTTAGGCTCATAAGTCAGTTTGAGAATATCCTTAGCTCCGAATTTCTGTAAAAAATAACAGATTTTTTCACTGGAAAATTCTGAAACAAACTCACCGTGTCTGACCAAATCAAACAATACATACAACAACAGAGCACGGCCATTTGTCAATTTGACTCTTTCCGCCTTCATTTGTTCTTTTATCCGGGCTGTTGGCTCATATATAAAAACATCAATATCTAAAGAAGTTAATTTCCTTTCTAAAATTTCTTTCACTTTTGGCCAGTATAACCCTCCATTCCCAGAACCAAGCGGAGGAATAGCTATACTCGTTATCTTGTATCTGGAGATTACACGAACCAAATCATCCAATCCTTTTTCTATATATATATATTCTGAAGGTTTTCGCCAATCTGTCTTGGTTGGGAAATTTACAATCAATTTTTCTCCAAAAACAGTCTGCTCCTTACAAACCAGCAATTTTCCTATGTCAATGGACCTGTCGTCCTTACATGCTGACTTGTAAACTTTATAATTATCAGGGAATTTCTGCCTGAACTGCAAAGCCACACCCTTACCCATAACACCCATAAGGTTGACCGTATTCACCAATGCCATAGCATCTGATTCGAAAATATTACCGGTTAAATAATGTATCATAATAATCAATAATATGCTTGCGGAACAACTTTAATCTTATCTCCTGATACATTCCATTCCATTAATCTGATTTTAGCCTCTTCATTATAACAGACAAAACCAATTATATAGGATGCAGGAATATCATTACCTACTAAGAATTCGGCCTATTTTCTTCTTTTAAGGTCTCTATCTATATTCTCTCCACTCCATTGCCTTGCCCTTATTGCATCCTGATCCAAGATTGAAGACAGTCTGCATATATCCTGTTTGGTATAAAATGACGTAAAAGAATCTGTCGCATGCCCGTCACTAAAATAACAGACGATATTTTCATCCTGAACAAGTTTTTCTATTGATACAACCACATATACTATGTTCTGGGGATCTACCACATCCGGTACATAATTACCGCCATGCTGAATGACATAAAGCATAGGCATCCTTACACCGAAATAAAATGGTATATAATCCCCTAAAGCAATCATGATTCCGCCTACATCAACCATTTTACTACTACGATAATCTATCAGACTGGCATCTCCAATAGAATGATAATGCGGATCTGCATTGCCCGATGAGCGATGCGTAAGTCCATATTTCAGAATATGCGGGATATTCTCAATATGTGTCATGCGATAGATATTCCTAATTATTTCCCTCATTAATATTATCAGACTGATAAAAGACAAACGGCTGACTGTCCCGACCAGAGCGGTCACATCATCCAGACAAAAGACAAATATACGAATAAAAAAAGGATTTATAGCAACTAAAAAACAGTTATTATGAATGCAAACAAACAAAAAGACAGAATCAGAGGCTCACTTATAGGAGGAGCTGCAGGAGACGCTCTGGGGTATCCGGTAGAATTTATCTATTCATACGGGAAAATACAGGCCAGGTATGGCAATCGGGGTATCACGCGTCTGGATACCGAACAATGGTGGAAGGAGGAGGAAGAACAGTCCGGAAAGGCCTTGATTTCGGACGATACGCAGATGACGCTTTTCACGGCATGCGGCATCCTGAACGCCAAGGAGAACGGAAGTGCTCCCCTCCCCAGCATCTGTGAGGCTTATATCGAATGGTACTATACGCAGAAAGGGGTAAAGAGCAAAAGACATCAGGAATGCTGGATCAGGAACATACCGGAACTGAACCAGAGAAGAGCACCGGGGAACACTTGTCTGTCTGCGATTGCCGAGATCATTTTCGGAATGGACCCACACAACAACAGCAAAGGATGCGGCGGCGTTATGCGTATCGCTCCCATCGCTCTGTACGGGGCGTCACAAAACCGGATCACGGACATCGAAGCACTGGACCGGATGGCGGCCGATGCGGCCAGACTGACCCATCTCCATCCGCTGGGCTATATCCCTGCCGCTTTGGTTTCACACATCATCTACCGTCTGGCCACTGACGAACATCCCGAAAAGGAGACATTCAAAGACTATATCCGGGAGGGACTGGAAACCATAAAGGGACTGTTTGCCGACCAACCGGAAAAAGTCAGCAAACTGACGTACCTGATCCGTAAGGCCATACTGCTGTCGGACATTTCAACGGATGACGTCATCACCATCGAAAATGAAATCGGCGGCGGATGGGTAGCCGAGGAAACGACAGCCATAGCCATCTACTGTGCGCTGAAGTATTTCGACAACTTCGAGGAAGCCCTTATCGCCGCTGTCAACCACGGCGGAGACAGTGACTCCACGGGTGCCGTAACCGGCAACATCCTGGGAGCCGCCCTGGGCTATGAGGCTATCCCGTCCTACTACAAGAAGGATCTGGAACTGCATGATCTTATCCTGCATGTAGCAGACGATCTGTATGAGGGCAGGACATCATACTTCAAAACTGAATAGCCTTTTGGCCACTGACATAGAGAGCAAGAATTGAATCATCGAAAAAGGCTTCGCAACGGAATCCTATAATCCGTTTGCGAAGCCTTTTGTTCATCTTAATCTGCAGAAAAACACTAACGTACCGTCCATTCGAATACTCCGGCTGAATTCTTTTCCGGAAGGACAACTTCCAGTTTCATCGCCGTTGTAGTGACAGGATCGAAAGTCACCATATTGGCATCGCCCTTTCTGACGGTATACTCGCCCGGATTGGCTACCGGCTGCCACTGTCCGGCATTGTCCTTATAATACAATGACCATGCACGGGGAACACGGCATCCGCCCCAGGGTGCATCATCAAACCAGTAGACTTCGGCAGAAGAGACCTTGCGGGCCTGCGGGAACTCGTAAGCCACCCACTCTGTGGAGCCGTTCTTGGGCCACCAATGATAATAAGGTATGGTGCGGTCGTTCTCATCCTGCGGAACCAGTCCGTCGGCAACGGATGACAAAGCCGATGTCTGATGGGAAGCCGTAATCTTGTAAGTGGCTACCGTACCGGCAGGACGGGCTGCCTTGACATCTGACGGCAACCATACGGCCATACGGCCTGAACCGCGATGTGCCCATGCATAGTAGGGAATCAGGGTCAGTGTGACATCCTGCACGGACAAACGGCCTTCGGTATCGTATTTAAGGGTCTGGGCCGGAGTCTGGATCTGATTGAGTCCATAAAGCAGGTCCGGTTTTTCGGTTACGGTAAACGAGGGCTGACGGTTGAGCAGCACACTCAACACATCAAAATCATTGTCGGGCCATTCCGCACAGTATACCAGCGGACCGCGTTCCACAGCCACACGGCCACGGTCGGCTTCCACACGGGCATTGGCTTTCACCACGCGAGGTTCCATGTCGAAATGTAACTCTACCTTGTCACCTTTCTTCCACTGGCGGGTAACCGTGAAATAACCGTCGGCACCCAATTCGGCTTCCTGCAATTCGCCGTTGACTTTCACCTGATAGGAAAGGCGCTTGCCGTCGGTATAGGTATAAAGGTCGGAAGGAACGACCTGATTGCGTACCCAGCCGGGGATACGGAGTTTCATTGCAAAACGGCCGGCACTGTTCTTGTCGACAGTCAGGGCAATGTCGCCATTCCAGGGATAACGGGTTTCCTGACTGAGCGTAACGGACTTGCGGCCGATCTTCAGGGTTGCCTTGTTGGACAGGTAGAGATTGACATAAACCTGGTTGTCCTTCACGGCATACACATAACCGGGAAGCGAAGGAATGAAACGGCTGACATTGGAAGGACAGCAGGCACAACCGAACCAGGGCTGGCGCTGGTGCTGTCCCATTGACTCCAGAGGATTGGGATAGAAGAAACTGCCGCCATCCAAAGATACGCCGGCTATCAGTCCGTTATAAAGCGTACGCTCAAGAACATCATAGTACTTGGACTCGCCATGCAGAAGGAACAGACGGTAGTTGAGGTATACATTACCGATGGAAGCACAAGTCTCACAATAGGCGGACATGTTGGGCAACTCGTAGTTCTTGCCAAAGGCTTCTCCCTGACTGGTAGCGCCGATACCGCCGGTAATGTAGTATTTCTTGCTGACAATATTGTCCCAGATCCGGTCGATGGCACGGATATAGGCGGAATCACCGGTAAGGGCAGCCACATCAGCCATACCGGAATACATGTATGCCGCACGGACGGCATGACCTACGGCCTCATCCTGCTCTACTACGGGCTTGTGTGCCTGACTGTACTCATCGCGACGGTCGGTATAGCCGCGCTTGTCGAGGAAGAACTTGGCCTGATCCAGATATTTGCGGTCGCCGGTCACTGTATAGAGCTTGGCCAGTGCCATTTCGGCAATCTGATGGCCGGGCACACGGACCTGCTGGCCGGGATTGTCACCGATCTCACGGCAGACACAATCGGCATAACGTATGGCTATATCGAGGAAATTGCGCTGACCGGTGGCCTGATAATGGGCGATGGCTCCTTCCACCATGTGACCGAGATTATAAAATTCATGACTCAGCTCCTCCACTTTCTCCCAACGGCGACTTCCGGCCCACTCGTGAGGATGCTTGGGATTCATGGTACGGGCCGTAAACAGGTAACCGTCGGGTTCCTGGGCTGCGGCCACAATCACCAGCACACTGTCGATGTACTTTTTGAGTTTTTTGTCGGGATAGGTCTGAAGAAGATAGCTGGCTCCTTCGATGGTCTTGTACACATCCGTATCGTCAAACGAATAGCCGCCTACCTTATAATCTTCACTGGGATGGGCAGCCTTGACAAAATTGTCGTAACGTCCGGTTTCCTCACACTTGCTGAATGCCAGGGGAATGGTCACTTCGCGATTAGCCTTGAGACGCTGTCCCCAAAACTGGTCGGTCACCTTCACAGAAGTGAACGGAACGGGGTCTATGGGGTATTTTCCAGCACGGTCGTCAGCATAAGAGGGGGCCAACAGTACCGTACAGGTCAATACTGAAATCAGTTTTTTCATATCTAATTAGTTTTTACATGGTATAATTCAAATACAAAGTTCTGAAAAATACCGATATTTTGCAAGCCGGACATCAAGAAAAATGTCATCTGTACATCCAATAAGAAAAAACAGACTGTTTCCGCTCTGACAGGGTATGACCGGAAACAGTCTGCTGAAAAAAGAAACTGTAAATGATGATGCGTGTCAGAGGTTCTGACCTTCGCCTTTCTTCTTCTTCAATGTGAAAAGGAACTCCAGACCATGGTCGCCGTTAGCCAGCTTGGCATTGATGTTGCCGCCATGGAAGAGTACGGCATTCTTGACGATGGCCAGACCGAGTCCTGTTCCGCCGATCTTGCGGCTGCGTCCCTTGTCCACACGGTAGAACCGTTCGAAAAGCCGCCCCAAATGCTCGGGGCCCACTCCTACTCCATTATCACTGACACTGAAATAGTAGGCTTCCTCATCGGCCGTGAAGCAGGTGACCCTGACGGTCGTACCTTCACCGGCATAAGCCAAAGCATTGTCGAGCAGATTACGGAAAATGGAATAAAGCAAGGAAGCATTACCCTGCATTTTCATCTGTTCGGGAATACTCAGGACCAGGTTCATGTGGCGTTCTTCAAAGTTCAGTGCCAGCTCCTTGCCGATATTCCGGATCACCGGCGTAAGATCCACATCCTCCACATCAATCATATTGGCGGCATCGGTCATTCTGGTCAGCGCGGAAATGTCACGCAACAGATTGGTCAGGCGGTTGCTCTGTGCGAAACAACGCTCCAGGAACTGATGGACCGTATTGGGTGGCAGTGTGGGATTATTCAGGATTGTCTCCAGATAGCCCTGTATACTGCTTACCGGCGTTTTCAGTTCGTGAGAGATATTCTGGGTGATCTGCTGCTTCATCCGGGCCTGTTCTTCCTGCTTGGTGATGTCGGAAATGGATATCTCGAAACTGTTGTCCACGAACAGCACGACAGAAAGGTTGAAGATATAGCCGTCCTTGTCGACAATCAGCGCCTTCTGAAGCGAATCCACCCGGTTCTGTATCTTACAGGTTTCCGTAATATAGTTGAAAAGCGGTTCAAGTTCCTTGACCTTGAATATTTCCTCCGTATCGGAAATGTTCTTGTCGGAAATAAGGTTCAGATACTGCATGAACAGCCCGTTGGTCAGAATCACATCCTTACCGGGATTGAAAATGGCCAGTCCCTCATTGGAGATCTGCAGGTGGGCGATCAGTTTTTCCCTTTCATGGAAAAGATCGTCCTTCGTTTTACGCAAACGTTCGTAGATGTCGACAATATGGCGGGAGATCTTTCCGAGATCGGTATCACCAAGTTTCTTGAGTTCGTCGGCATTGACCGGTTCATCCTGATCGGCACGCTGCGCAAACAGACGCAACTGGGTGATCATCGTACCCAGACGGGCCGTCAGATTATAAAACATCAGAAAGAATATGGCCGTCAGCAGAAAAGAATACCAGAGATAGCCTTTGTCGGCATTCAAGAACTGCAGCAGTTCGGTATCATAAGGCAAGGCACTGCGGATAAACAGTCCGGCATCGGGGAAATAGGTGGCTACATAGAAAAACGGCATACCCAGAGTCTCCGAATTACGCATCACGGCATAACCTGTACCGTCCTTCAGGGCTTCCTGAACCTCAGTGCGGTTAAGATGGTTGCCCAATGAATCGATCTGTTCCGTACTGTTGTCATAAAGCACATGGCCCTTGCTGTCAATCAGCGTCACACGCAAATGCTTCATTTCATAATAAACGGCATGGTCGCTGATGTAATCGGACAAAGAGAAAGCGGAATCACTCATGTGCTCGAACAGCTGACGGTTGAACATGGTCAGCTGGTTGTCGAGCTGTTCCACCTTATGAGCCTTCTCCCGATGGTACTGATAGTAAAGGAAGCTCAATGCAAACACGGCATAGAGCGTCATGACAGAAAAGAACAGCTTGCTGCTGAATGAAAACGGCCGACGGATCATTTCACTGTGGTGTCAAAACAATAACCATATCCCAAACGGGTGACTACATACTTGCCGTAGCTGTCGAGTTTCTTGCGCAGACGGGTTATATTGACGTCTACCGTACGGTCGAGCACTTCGGCATCGTTGTTCCAGATACGACGGAGGATCTCGGCGCGTGAAAAAACACGTCCTTCATTCTCCAACAGCAGACGCAGGATCTCAAACTCGGTCTTGGTCAGCTGCAAAGACTCTCCACAGAGCGTCACACCTTTCTTGTTCAGATCAAGCTTCAGTTCCTTGAAACCGATAAACGCGGCCGGTATGTTGTGCTGCGGTGCCGTACGGCGCAATACGGCCTTGACACGCATCTGCACTTCGCGCAATGAAAAGGGTTTGGAGATATAATCGTCTGCTCCCAAAGTGAAACCGGTCACCGTGTCGTTCTCCGTATCACGGGCTGTAAGGAAGATAATGGGGATATCGCGGGTTTCGCGTACCTGCTTGAGCATCTTGGCCATCTTGAAGCCGGAGATCTCCCCCATCATCACATCCAACAGCAAAAGATGAAACTTGGACAGATCGAGTTTCAACGCTTCCTCGGCAGAGTTGGCTGTCTCTACTTCATATCCTTCGTTTTCGAGGTTAAATTTCAAAATGTCGCATAAGTCTTCTTCGTCGTCTACGACCAGAATTCGATAAACATCATTCATTTCAGAATATTTTTCAATTGATTACGGCCACAAAATTAAGACTTCTATATTGCACACAAATGAAATTAATGTTACAATTCGGTTACACCGTCATTTTTATTGCTGGAACCTGCGGCAGGCACGTACCCAATGGCGCATGTGGCCGATCAGCTCCTGTGTTTCCTGAAGTGTGCTCAGATACAGGAATTCTATCTTGAGGTTACTGATATCGCCCTGGCGGATGCGGTCCTGCTGGATCTTACGCAACTGTGAAAGCTGTGTTTTCATCTCGTCTCCGAAGGCACGCATCTGGATGGCATTCTCGAAATTATTGCGTTCTATCATGTCGCCTACACCATTGATCAGCTTTTTCACGCCTTCATTGATCGGTGTAAACTCATCAACATATTCTTTCGGCATAGGATTGAAGTTATTGTCCACATGCTCCAGTGTAGGTTCGCACATACGCTTCAGACAGTAGAGGCTCTGCTCGCAACTGTTGCTGGCCAGATGGAACCAGGTGTTTTTCTCCACCGCCTGCAGCTGGTCGATCTTACGCAAACCGAGCAGTTCCTTGCGGCGCAACACTTTCCAGTTCTTTTTCTCATCATCCAGACTGTTCATCGTACGACGCAGCAGACGGACATCCTCATCCACGAGTCCCTGAGTGATCTGCTGATAGGCCTCACCAATGAAATGAACCATACGGGCCTGATTGTTGCAGACATGCTTGCTCAGCAGTGTCCAGGCTGCATCCTTGTCGTGTGTCTGCATCATCTCGGTGAAGACTTCATCACGCTGTGTGGCTGCCATACGCTTTTTATAGCTGCGGTTGTTGTTGAAGAGCATCACAACCACCAGTACAATAAGAAGTATCATGGCCACAACCCCACCAAAATGAACCAGCAGGGTAACAATGAAACAGAGGAAGAAGGCTGCTCCTGCCGTCATGAACCAACCACCGATCACCGAAACGACTCCGGTTACACGGAATACTGCACTCTCACGTCCCCAGGCTCTGTCGGCCAAAGAAGATCCCATACCGACCATAAAGGCCACATAAGTGGTTGACAAAGGCAGTTTCAATGATGTACCGACTACAATAAGCAGACCGGCCAGCACCAGATTGACCGATGCACGTACGAGGTCGAATGCGGCTCCGTTGGGCAGAATGGTCTCATCCTGATTGAAACGGGAATTGATCCAGTTCTTCACACAGACGGGTACATGAGCCACTACATATTCGGCAGCCGTGAGCACGGCACGTACCAGACGACGTGCAAAACGGGAAGAACCGAACATCTCGTCACCGGCATTCTGACGTGACAGGTCGACAGATGTCTTGACCACGTTCTGAGCCTTCTTGGAAGTAATAAGGGCTGTGGTCATGATCAGACCGGCACCGACCAGAAAATAAATTGGCGTACCGGCCGGTTCGTTCAACACGCCCATCAGATAAGTGGACGGAGAAGCGCCGGGGTGCGCCACAAAATCCTGATATGAAGAAAGACCGGCCAGCGTCACACCGATGAAGTTCACCAGGTCGTTACCTGCAAAAGCCATGGCCAGTGAGAATGTACCAAACAGTACGATAATCTTGAAGACGTTGACCTTACACCAATGAAGAACCTGCATCAGGAAGGAAAAGCCAATGACAAAACTCAGTAAAATGATATGCGTATGGGCATTGATCCATGCAGTGATTTCGGGAGTCATGAACGAGGCTTTACCCAATCCCTTGACCATAAGGAAATAAGCAATGGATGTGATGGAAAGTCCTCCAAATATACCGATGGTGTATTTCAGGTGTTTGACATAGTTGAATGTAAAGACCACGCGCGCGATCCATTGTACAGTCATACCGAATACAAAGGCTATGGCTACAGAAAGGAAAATGGCCAGGATAACCGAGAAGGCCTTGTCCGTATTGATCAGTCCGGCATAAGTCAGCGTAGGGTCATGCAGCATTTTCATCATGGCAAGCGCCGTACTACCGCCCAACAGCTCGAAGACCATGGAAACAGTAGTGGAAGTAGGCATACCCAGCGTATTGAACAGGTCGAGCAGAATGACGTCCGATGCGACCACGGCCAGGAAGATACACATGACTTCCTCGAAGGTGAAAAACTCGGGCCGGAAAATGCCGTGTCGGGCAATATCCATCATTCCGTCACTGGTTGTGGCGCCCACAAAAATACCGACGGCAGCGACCAGCAGGATGGTTTTGAAACGAGCCACCTTGGAACCGATGGCTGAACCCAGGAAATTGACAGCGTCATTACTCACGCCTACAAACAAATCAAAAGTTGAAAGGGCAAACAGGAATACGACGATTCCTACATAGATGAATTCCATACAATTTATTCAGAATGTTTATGACGCAAAGATAATGAAAATCTTGCAGCTTCACATTGTTTTGAAACTGAATTTTAACCGGAATGTCATATTTGTGACATAAATCTTCTTATTCGAAGCGAATGGATTTGGCCGGATGGATACGTGAAACCAACAAACTGGGCAGAATAAGAACAAAGACGGATATAAAGGCCGTAGCCGCATTGATGGCCAGAATATAGCCTGCATTGAACAGTACCGGAACAGCATCGACATAATAAGTGGCGGGATCAAGATGCACTATATTAAAATAGTACTGAAGGACTACCAGACCGATGCCCAGCACATTGCCCCACAACAAGCCGCGCCCTACAATAAAGGCGGCGAAATAAAGGAACACATGGCGCATACTGCGGTTCGTGGCTCCCAAGGCTTTCATCACACCGATAAAATTGGTACGTTCCAGAATGATGATCAACAGACCGGATATCATGGTAAAACCGGCTACTGCCACCATCAGGATCAGAATAACCCAGACATTAACATCGAGCAGATCAAGCCAGTCGAAGATCTGGGGATAAAGTTCACGTATGGTCATTGTGGCATAACCGGCTCCATACTCATCTACCAGATGATTGACCTTGCCGACAAGACTGCCGGCAACCAGATCGACGTCATCGAAACGGTCGACGGTGATTTCTACACCGGCATACTGGTCGGTTGCATAATTGTTGAGCCTGTTGCAGACATAAAGGTCGGTAAAGACCATATTGTCATCGAATTCCGAAAGGTTGGTCTGATAAATTCCGGATACGGTAAAGCGACGGGCGCGCACATTGCCATCGAAGAAATAAGCAAAGACCCTGTCACCACAAGACAGATGGAGCCTGTCGGCTATGGTCTGCGAAACCACAATGCGGTTCGTTGCCGAATCGGCAGAAAATACGGGTATCTCTCCTTCCTTCAGATTGGACTTGAGAAAATCCGCATTGAATTCCGCTCCTACACCATGCAGCAGAATGCCTTCAAACGCATCGTCGGTCTTCAATATTCCACCCTTGTTGCTGAAACGCTGGATATGGCTGACGCCCGGCACCTGACGAAGCTCCCTGATCAGAGAATCAGGAAAAGCCACCGGCTTGCTGACACCTGAGCTGATGGACTCGTAATTGATAATCTGAATATGGGATCCGAAACCGATCACCTTGGAACGGATTTCGGACTTGAAACCGAGTACGACACAAACGGATACAATCATCACGGCCAAACCGATGGCCACTCCGGCCGTAGCGATACGGATAGCCGGACGGGATACATTTCTGACTCCGCCCTTGTCATTAAACAGTCGCTTGGCTACAAACAGATTAAATCTCATTAGTGTCGTACCGGTATGTATACTTGATTTTTCACATCTGACTGAACGGCTCAATCGTTCACACGTCCGGGATAGGCTTCAAGCGCCTTACGCAGAACAAACAGTGCACGTACAAGATCTTCTTTCTTAAGCACATAGGCTATGCGCACTTCGTTCTTACCGGATCCCGGTGTGGTATAGAAACCAGCTGCCGGCGCCATCATGACAGTCTCACCCTCGTAGTTGAATTCCTTCAGACACCAGGCACAGAATGTTTCGGCGTCATCTACCGGCAATTTGGCTACCGTATAAAACGCACCCATCGGAATAGGAGAATAGACACCAGGGATACAATTCAAACCGTCTACAAGACATTTACGGCGCTCTACGTATTCGTCGTAAACCTCACGGCTGTATTCTTCCGGTTCGTCCAAAGAGGCTTCGGCCGCAATCTGACCGATCAGAGGAGGACTCAAACGGGCCTGACAGAATTTCATCACGGCCTTGCGTACTTCCACATTCTTGGTAATCAGCGCACCGACACGGATACCACATTCACTGTAACGCTTGGAAACGGAGTCAATGAGTACCACGTTGTTCTCTATGCCTTCCAGATGGCAGGCGGAAATATAAGGTGAACCGGTGTAGATAAACTCTCTGTAGACTTCATCCGAGAAAAGATACAAATCGTACTTCTTCACCAGATCACGAATCTGGTTCATTTCACGGCGGGTATACAGATAACCGGTCGGGTTGTTCGGATTACAAATCAGAATCGCACGGGTCCGTTCGTTGATCAGTTCTTCGAACTTCTCCACTTTAGGCAAGGCAAAACCTTCTTCAATCGTGGTAGAGATCGTACGGATCACGGCTCCGGCCGAAATGGCAAATGCCATGTAATTGGCATAGGCAGGTTCAGGCACGATAATTTCATCACCCGGATTCAGACAGGACAGGAACGCAAACAATACGGCTTCTGACCCTCCGGAAGTAATGATAATATCGTCCGGCTGCAAATGGATATGGTATTTCTCGTAATATCCCACCAGTTTCTGACGATAACTCAGATTACCCTGACTGGGTGTATACTCCAAGATCTGATGATCAAAATGACGGATTGCCTCCAGAGCCGCTCGCGGAGTAGGAAGATCGGGTTGACCAATATTCAGATGGTAAACATGAATTCCTCTTTTCTTTGCTTCAAAAGCCAATGGGGCCAGCTTACGAATCGGCGATTCCGGCATTTCCTGACCACGAACTGATATTTTAGGCATATCACTTAATTTTTTATAATATCTTTTTAGTTTAAATCATGCAAAGATAACATTTCAACAGAAACCTGACAAAAAAATAAAGCACAATTTACACTTAAAATTACCGGAGACGAACAGTGAAACATGACACACAGGCACATGTCCGAAACAGAAAAACCGAGAACATGCCGACATTCGGAATGTGACCGACCCTTCCGAAACCGATCAGAAAGACAGACCGCCATCCGGACATCTGCCTCTCTGACACGGCGTATAAAAATACGGACAAAAAAAATTCCGGAAAAGCAACAAGCCTTTCCGGAATCTGTCTTTATGACTGTACGCCCTCAGGGATTCGAACCCTGGACCCATTGATTAAGAGTCAATTGCTCTACCAACTGAGCTAAGGACGCATCATTTTTGTTTTGCGAGTGCAAAGGTAGATGTTTTATTTTAAATCTCCAATTTTTTGAGAAGAAAATTTCATTTTTATTCCAAAAAATAAATTTCTGAGGGGATTCTGCGCTTCAAAACATCCATTTGGAAGTCTTTTTCCACTATAATACCATACTGACGAAGAGTTGCATCAATCGTCTTACGCACCAGTTCGGGATGATTGTTTTCCTCACTCACATGGCACAGCCACAAGTGACGCAAATCTTCCGTGATATTCTGCACCAGCACTTCTGCCGCCGCCTTGTTGCTTAAATGGCCTACCCCACTCCTGATCCTGCCTTTCAGATAAGCCGGGTAAGGCCCCATCATGAGCATATCCTCATCATGGTTGGCTTCCAACACAAGATAATTGGCTTTCTGGATATAGGGTGGAATATTTTCGCTGATATGCCCGACATCCGTAATCAGACAAAAATTCACCTGACCACAAGTGATGCTGAAACCGACATTATCCGTACTGTCATGAGGCACTTCAAAAGGTGTGATCTCAAACTGCCCCAAACGGAAAGGCTGTTCCTTGACGATATAACGGGTATGTTCCGGATCAAGTTTCGTCGTCATACAGTAATTACGGTTCATACCCTCATGAACTTCGGCCGTGGCATAGACCGGCAGATCATAATCCTTTGCCAGATTACCTATCGCCTTGATATGGTCGGCATGATCATGCGTCACCAGTACGGCATTGATTTGATCAAGCGACAATCCATACGTCCGGAAATGCTTCTTTATGTTACGAATCCCTATACCTGCATCTATCAGTATTCCAAAATCATCTGTAAAAAGGAAATAGCAATTTCCGCTACTGCCGCTCCCCAAACAAAAAAACTTCAACATGTCTATTTATAATATTATGATGCCAGAACTTTTATTCCCAGATATTCAGGAAAAGCAGGCTCTGTCACTACTTTATTTTTATATATTGTTCCACTTCCTATCGTGCAAACCGGACCTTATCACACTGCCTTTCCCGTATAAGCCTTAACAAAAGCCCCAGCCACGTTCATGTGGCTCCAAAAGCAAAAAACCGTCATTTCAAGACGGTAAAAGCCGGTTCATCTATACAAAATTATAAAAAAAAACAGATATAATCAAATATGGCGACACTTATACTCTCTATTTTATTCCGTGACCATCCGACAATACCCTTCCGTTCGCGCCAGCCACAAAAAAATCAGAATGGCAGACCGACAGCAAAATGCAATGTGAAATCGCGCCTGAAATCAGGATGCAAAAGCGGATAATGCCCGATGTGATCAGAATAGGCCGGATCGACTGCTTTCATACCGCCATCCAGACGAAGAACAAAAAAATCGAAGTTAAGACGGAGTCCCAAACCATACGATACGGCTATCTGACGCCAGAAGGTATCAAAACCGAACTGTCCGCCGGGCTGTTCGGCATACTCGCGAATGGTCCAAATATTTCCGGCATCTATAAAGAATGCTCCGTGAAGCTTCCAGAACAGTTTTGTACGATACTCGGCATTCAGATCCAACTTGATATCGCCGGTCTGATTGATAAAATCGATACGACCGTCCGTACCACGGAAAGAACCGGGGCCGAGACCACGCACGGACCAGCCACGCACACTGTTGGCTCCTCCACTGAAATAACGCTTTTCGTATGGCAGAATGGTGGAATTGCCATAAGGATAGGCTATACCCAGACCGAAATGCAAAGCCAGCGAGTTACGACTGTCGAAACGGAAACTTTTGCTCAGACTTACATCGCCCTTGACATATTGTGCATAGGCAATGTTGAACAAGGTGTATTGTCCGTTGCTTTTAGAGGCATTGAACAGCTCCGACAATCCATACAACAGATTACCGGAAGATTCGATATTGAAATGGAGGCCCAGCGCATTACTGCCATAATCTACCGCCGAAGCAGTACCTCCCTGAGAATTGTAGGAGAAGCTGTAACCGAACTTCATGATAAAGAGGTTCTCGTAATTGTAACGGAGAATGGCATTACGGTCACTGGCATCATCCAGATAGTCACGACGGAACGTATCGGATATCCACGGCATGAACACATAGTTCAAATCGATAATATCAATCCTGTGCCGAAACAGTTCACGCGGACTCCGCCAACGGTAACGCAAGGCTGAAGTCAACACACGACGATGAAATTCCGGACGGTTCTGCGAATCGTAAAGAACGGATATTTCGGACGTAGGCTGGACTATATGCCGGTTTTTGCCAAAATGGAAAAGCTTGAACTGGGGAAAGGTCAACCCGACTTCGGCACTAATCTCAAAGTAATTCTGGTCACTGTAGCCTTCAAGACCGGTAATGGCTTCAAAAGCTCCACGCAGCTTCACGCTCAACAATTCGGAACCTCTGAAAAGATTTCTGTTCTGATAGGACAACGACAGGGCTGCTCCCAAATCACCGGCCGAATTGGTTCCTTCCAGTTCCGCACCAAACGACCTCGGACGATTCTGATTCACGGAAATATAACAGTCCAACTGACGGGAGAAGGTGTCGACTTCTTCCATACGGACATTAGAATAAAGTATTGACCCCAAACGGCCCAGATTAGCGTAAGTCTGCTGGACGTCACGCTCGGAATAATACTTTCCTGAAACAATTTTATTGTTGTCTATAAACACGGCCGGACGAAGTCCCAAACGTCCTTTATAATAAAACGGATAACCATTGTATACCATTTTGGTCACTCCAGTCGTATCATAACTGGATTCCATACGACCCAGATTATTAACAAAGGCAATCTGGCGGACCGTATAACGTTCATGAAGACGCAGGGAATCCTGAGCTGAAGGACGATACAACGGGATCAGCACCTTCAGGCCGACTTCATAGTTGCCTACACAAGTATCGGCAATATAGCGTACATATTCCTTATTGAACTTATAATAGCCGTTATTCTGCAGAAGAGTACTCATCCGGCTGCGCTCGGCATCCAGCACATTCACATCGAAAGGCATTCCGCTATAGAGCCGGGAATTTCCCTTGTCGGACATGATCAGACTGTCTACCACCGGATCGTCTATCTGATAATCAAGCGAACTCACCCGATAACGGGGACCCGGACTCAAGGCGTAGGTCAGTTTCAGCTTCTGTTTCTTGATCTGATACTGCTGGCTGATAGTCGCTTCCAGATAACCCATATTCTGTATGGCCGCCAACATATTCTCGGCCGAACGGTTGGCCTGTACTGTATCAAAAATGACAGGTGCTTCACCAATACGCTGAAGAAAACGGTTGATTCTCCGGGTAGTGTCACGTCCGGAAAGAAGATACGGCGCCATGGGTGCCTTGATCAGGCTGAACCATTTGGCATTAGGATGCTGGCGGATATAGCCTTTAAGCAGACTGACATCGACTTTCTTGTCGTCGGACTTGACAGTCACATTTTCCAGCATATAATGACCTTCCGGAATAAACCGTGATGCGGAGCACGCACTCAGCATCATCAACAGGAGACATAGGGCTAATTTATCTGCAAAGAACTTCATATCCGCTTTTTATATGACAAAAATACATGGTTTTTTTGGATTTTTATACCAATAACAAAAAATAACTTTGTAGCTTTGCAAAGAAAATCCAATCTTGACAACCATTCCAGATTATGATCAGCAAAAATAAAATCAAACTCATCCATGCACTGGCACAGAAAAAACAACGCTACTCACAACATCTTTTTGTAGCGGAAGGACATAAGGTCGTGGAAGATCTGCTAAGCCGCTTTGAGTGTACCTATCTGGCCGCCAAAAAGGACTGGCTGGAAGAAAAACAGCAGCTTGTGTCACATCTTCATCATAAAGGTACCGAAATCCAGGAGGTCAACGATGATGAACTGACAAGAGCCAGTCTGCTCAAGACACCGCAGGATGTGCTGGCCATATTCAGGATTCCGGAGAATGATGAAGCCGACCAAACTCTGCCCGAACGCGAACTGTGTCTGGCACTGGACGGTATTCAGGATCCCGGTAACATGGGCACAATTGTCAGAATAGCCGACTGGTTCGGCATCACACACATCTGGTGCTCCCAGGACACAGCGGACATTTATAACCCCAAGACCGTACAGGCTACCATGGGTGCCATGGCCAGAGTACAGTTGCATTACACGGATTTGCCGGCTTTTCTACAATCCTTATCTGCCGACATACCGGTATACGGCACCTTCCTTGACGGTACGGACATGTACGGACAGGATCTGTCTTCGAATGGTATCATCGTCATGGGAAATGAAGGAAACGGCATCAGCCGGCCTGTAGGCAATCTGGTCAGCAAAAGACTCTACATTCCCAGTTTTCCGGCCGAAAGAAATACGGTGGAAAGCCTGAATGTCGCTATTGCCACTTCAATTATCTGCGCTGAATTCAGACGGAGACAGACAGCGTCAAAATAAACGTCTCCATTTACAGGGTAAAGAATAATCCGATCCGGACAAGGGCACACCGGATAACTTCCAAAGCGTATAAGGAGGAATGGAAGTCCCGATACCATATTTCTGCCACACTTGTTCAAGAGAAGTGCCATCGGAAGGTGAACAACTTTCCGGCAGAAGAATCATATTACCGCCAATCCATTCCACGTAAGGTTCTTCCGCCTCCAGGCGATGCCACGACTGTACCCGTCCGTTTTCATCCAACACCACGACCTGCATGGAAAGTTCACTGAAAGGTGCAACATAAAGTCTGTGACAAGCCAACTTTCTCATTTTTCACCAGAACAAAGTTGAAATCCGATTATTTTCTATGTACCTTACGGATACGGTAAGGTTTTTCCTTGACTACATTAATTGACCGCTCTACCGGTCTGCTGTCGCGTAACTCAGAAGGTGACAAACGACGTTCCTGATGAACCGGTACCGGCAAAACGCTGTCCGACAATACCTTCAAGGTGTCATCTGCCTGCTTGGCAACGGTATCAGGCAATACCTGAGGTTCAAAATGACGATGGAAACGGATCAGACGGATCTGATCGAGCATCAGCATTACAAAATCATCCTGGTTTTTACGACGCTTTACATACACAAAACCATTGAGCGAACGTATCGTATCGGTCGTATCGGTCTCCAGTCGCAACTGCATCTGCCTGCTGGAGTAAATCCGCTGAGTCGTTGCGATTACCGAATCGTTTTTCAACCGGATATAAAAGGCAGCATAGGCCTCTACCGCATTGCTGCTGCCTATAAAACGGGTATCGAAACGCCAAAGGAATGCATCACCGGCATAAATACTGGTATCAGCCGGCATGGAGAACAACAGCTTGTCAACTAACTTTTCCGGTTTCAGCAAACGGGAAACCTTGTCCGACCATATATTGGCAGTATCTCCCTGGGCAGACAAATTGGCAGTATAATCGCTCTCACCTGATGCATCGAAGGTTTTGAGTTCTGTTTCGTATTTCTCCTGCAGTCTATTGTAAATATCATAAAGATAGGCCGTATTGGCGGAATACCACACCATGGAAGAATCGAATTCTGCCTTTGTAATGCCATATTTCTTGAATACAGCCTGCACGTACATGTACTTACGGGCATCAATACTGTCTCCTCCTTCCGAATCAGCCATACCCTGAGCCAGATGATAGTCGTAGAGAATCTGTTCCATCTCGGACGGTGAAATGACATCCGACGGAATATCCGGACGGCAAGCTGACAAGACGTGAAGCACAACCAGCCCCGCACCCAATAACCGTAAACGGCCATGACAGCCTGAAACCAATCTCTCGAACATAAGCCTGCTATTGATTAAACCGTAATACGTTTGTGATAAAACAATAATAAAGCAATTATACCACAACTGATTGCCGCATCGGCAAAATTAAAGATCGGACTGAAGAAGATAAAATGTTCGCCGCCTACAAAAGGCATCCATTCAGGCCAATAGGTATCTATAATCGGGAAATAGAACATGTCCACTACCCGACCCATCAGAATACTGTCGTACCCCGTACCGAACGGCACGAAATGAGCCACAAACGGAACAGGCGGATTATTGAATATCATGCCATAGAAAACACAGTCGATGATATTGCCTGCCGCACCGGCCAGTACAAGCGAAAGACAAATGATATAGCCCGTGGGCGCGCCCTTACGTATAACCTTGATGAGATAATACGTAATGACGGCCACAGCTACAATTCGGAAAGAAGTGAGAAAGAGCTTGTCGAAGAATTCCCAGCCAAAAGCCATACCCGGATTCTCGGTAAAATAGATGTAGAACCAGTCTGTAATACGAATGCTTTCGTGCATGTACATATTGGTCTTAACCCATATTTTAATGACCTGGTCAATCACCAACACCAAAAAAATCACCATCACCGCAAGGCGGCTTTTGCTACACAAGAATAACTTACTCTTTTCCACGCTTCTTATTATTTACTTTTTCATATTCTTGGCCTCGATGCTAAGCGTAGCATGCGGCACCAGACGCAACCTTTCCTTAGGAATCAGTTTACCCGTTTCACGGCAAATTCCGTAGGTCTTGTTCTCGATACGCACCAAAGCAGCTTCGAGTCCTTTGATGAATTTCTGCTGGCGGGCAGCCAGGATGGCCAACTCCTCCTTGGACTGGGTGTTAGCACCTTCTTCCAAAGCCTTGTATGTGGGAGAGGTATCATCCACTCCGTTATTGTCGCGATTCATCAATGAATTCAGCATTGACTCATAATCCCGTTTTGCCACTTCCAACTTCTCCAGAATCAGCGTCTTGAATTCCGCCAATTCCTCATCATTGTAAAATGTTTTTTCTGCCATAGCTTAATAATTTAAGGATTTAACAAGTTTAATTCTTCACGATCAGGATGTTAACCTTATAATCATCCAAATCCAATTCCACTGCATTGTCCAGTTTATCCACGACTGTCAGTGAATTGGCCAGAACCTGTCCACAGATATAGTCTTTAAACTGGTCTACAGCTTTGTCTGTCTGTTCATTATGTTCGAGAGTGACAGCTATGCGGTCTGTGATTTCAAATCCGCTTTCCTTACGGATATTCTGGATTCGCTTAACCAACTCGCGTGCCACACCTTCCGTACGCAACTCGTCCGTAATCTGGATATCAAGTGCTACTGTCAGGTTACCGTCGTTGGCCACAGTCCAACCCGGCATATCTTCGCTGATGATATCAACGTCGGCAACTTCAATCTGAACGGTTTCACCTGAAGGAAGGGTAACAGGACATACACCTGTTTTCTCCAGTTCGGCGATCTGCTGCTGGGACATTTCTGCCACGGTTGCAGCCACTGACTTCATCAACGCACCGAACTTCTTACCCATCGTACGGAAATTACACTTCACTTTCTTGACTGAGATACCCTGACCCTCAACAAACTCCAGTTCCTTGACATTCACCTCGTCCAGAATAAGCTGACGCACGGCATCAATACTTCTCTGCTGCTCGGGATCGCTGATCGGCAAAGAGATGCGCTGAAGCGGCTGACGTACTATGATCTGCTCTTTCTTACGCAGAGACAATACCATTGACGTGATACGCTGTGCCATTTCCATACGATACTCCAATGCACTGTCGATCATCGTTTCATCACATACCGGGAAAGAAGCCAGATGAACACTGTCGGCCTTTTCCTTACCTGTAGCCTGATTCAAATCGGTATACAGACGGTCAGCATAATAAGGTGCGATAGGAGCCATCAGTTTTGATACCGTCATAAGACAAGTATACAAGGTCTGGTAAGCAGAAAGTTTGTCTGTACTCATGGCACTTCCCCAGAAACGTTTACGGCTCAAGCGGACGAACCAGTTGCTGACATTATCCACCACGAAATCCTGAATCAGACGACCGGCCTTGGTCGGTTCATAATCCGAATAGCAGGCTTCTACCTTGCGAACCAGTGAATTCAATTCTGAAAGGATCCAACGGTCAATTTCAGGACGCTCTGACATCGGCACATCTTCCTCTGCATAATTCCAGTTGTCCACGTTGGCATACATGGTCAGGAAAGAATAGGTCTGGAATAATTTTCCAAAGAAAATACGGGTCACATCCTGTACGCCGGCTTCATCGAACTTCAAATTATCCCAAGGAGAAGAGTTGGTAATCATATACCAGCGTACGGCATCTGAACCATACTTCTCTATGGAATCAAACGGATCGACGGCATTACCCAGTCTCTTGGACATCTTGTTTCCGTTCTTGTCCAGAACCAGTCCGTTTGAAATTACGGCCTTATAAGCCACACTGTCGAAGATCATGGTAGCCAGTGCATGCAGCGTAAAGAACCAGCCACGGGTCTGGTCAACTCCTTCTGCGATAAAGTCGGCAGGATAAACCTGACGGCTATCCAGTTCTTCCTTATGTTCGAACGGATAATGGATCTGTGCATAAGGCATGGCACCAGAATCGAACCATACGTCGATAAGGTCTGTCTCACGCTTCATCGGTTTGCCGCTCGGACTAACCAAAAGCACATCATCAACGAACGGACGATGAAGATCGATCTTATCATAATTGGCCTGATCATAGTTACCGGGAACGAAGCCTTTATCCTTCAAAGGATTGTGTGTCATCACACCGGCAGCAACAGCCTTTTCTATTTCATTGTAAAGTTCCTCTACAGAACCGATGCAGATTTCTTCACCGTCTTCCGAACGCCAGATAGGCAATGGAGTTCCCCAATATCTGCTTCGGCTCAGGTTCCAGTCATTCAGATTCTCCAACCATTTTCCAAAACGGCCGGTTCCAGTAGAAGCCGGTTTCCAGTTGATGGTCTTGTTGAGTTCGATCATGCGGTCCTTTGCAGCTGTACTCTTGATAAACCAACTGTCCAAAGGATAATAGAGCACGGGCTTGTCTGTTCTCCAGCAATGAGGATAATTGTGCACATGCTTCTCAATCTTGAATGCCTGGTTGGCCTGCTTCATCATCATGCAGATCTCCACATCAAGTGTTTCGTCTTTGTCAGTCTTGGCAGGATCATAAGCATTCTTCACAAACTTGCCTTCCCACTGGCGATACAGATCCACATTGACTTTCTCTGCCACGAACTGCTCATCCAACTCCTCAAGCTTATAGAACTTTCCTGTCAGATCAACCATCGGACGGAGTTCACCTTTCTTGTTAATCAGATGCAATGGCGGTATGCCGGCAGCTTTGGCCACCTGAGCATCATCCGCACCAAAAGTCGGCGCGATATGTACGATACCTGTACCGTCCTCTGTCGTCACATAATCTCCTGGAATAACCCTGAAAGCACCTTCACCAGGATTTACCCACGGCATAAGTTGCGCATAGTGCATACCGACCAGATCAGTACCTGCGTATTCACCAACAATCTGATATGGAACGATTTTGTCACCCGGCTTATAGTCCTCCAACGGCATATTTTCACCCTTGGCATTGAAATAGGCACTTACACGTTCCTTGGCCATTACGACAGTAACAGGCTGTGACGTATACATGTTATAGGTCCGGATGCAGACATAAGTGATCTTCGGACCGACACAAAGAGCCGTATTTGAAGGCAAGGTCCACGGTGTGGTTGTCCATGCCAGGAAATAAGGTTCACCCCACCCTGTCATTTCCGGTTTGGGATCAAGTATGGCAAACTGTGCCGTTACCGTGGTATCCTTCACATCACGGTAACATCCCGGCTGGTTAAGTTCGTGTGAACTTAATCCGGTTCCCGCAGCCGGTGAATAAGGCTGGATGGTATAACCTTTATAAAGCAAACCTTTCTGATAAAGCTGCTTCAACAGCCACCACAAGGTTTCGATATATTTATTATCATAAGTAATATACGGATGTTCCATATCGACCCAATATCCCATACGGTGGCTCAACTCAGTCCACTCTTCCGTATACATCATGACATTGGTACGGCACTTGCGGTTATATTCCTCTATGGAAATGGTCTTTCCGATATCTTCTTTGGTAATTCCCAGTTCCTTCTCTACGCCCAATTCCACAGGAAGGCCGTGAGTATCCCAACCGGCTTTACGTCTTACGAGAAAACCCTTCATGGTCTTGAAACGACAAAACGTATCCTTGATGGAACGTGCCAGCACATGATGAATGCCCGGATGACCATTGGCAGAAGGAGGACCCTCAAAAAATATAAATGAAGGACAACCTTCACGTTCCGTCATACTTCTGTGGAAAAGATCGGCATCATCCCACTGCTTCAAGACTTCCTTATTTATGTCCGATAGGTTCAATTTTGAACGTTCTGCGAATTTCTTTGCCATAAATCAATATGTTACTCTTTACCTAGCTAATAAAATTGTCGCAAAAATACTATTTTTTTCGGTAATAGAAAAAAAAATTGTCTTTATTATACAGTTTTACACTTATTTGCAACGTGCACTAAGTCTGACACTGTTCTGCATCTTTTCACCGCATGAGGTCAGTCCGTCGGCATTATCTAAATGACAACGGCCCGTATGGCGAGCACCAGATAAGTGAAATACAATACTGTCTGGAAAACATCCAGATCGGCTACGGCATAACCCGAAGAGGTGTATTGTGTTGAAACGACTTCCTTTCGCTGAAAGAACCTGCGCTGCAGAAATGCATACAGATAATAGAATCCCACTCCGACCAATATGCCCCATAAGGCTCCGAACAGAATATCTCCCGGATAATGTACACCCAGATAAATACGGGAATAAGAACATAACACGGCCCACAGGACCAAAGAACAGGTCATATAAAGATGACGAACAAGCAGGGAAAGAAACATGCAGACTGCAAAGGTATTGGCAGCATGACTGGATATAAAGCCGTAACGGCCCCCACGATAACCGTTGACCACATCCACCATATACATTATCTGTGGATCCTGCGCTGGCCGGAAACGGGCAAAATACGGTTTACAAAAGGACGATGAAAACTGATCGGCCAACAAAATGACCAACGCCAGCATCAGGATTATCAATCCCACCTCACGCATGGAATTGTTTTTTATAAAAACATAGAAAAGCACTACAGCCACAGGAATCCAGGCCACCGTACTGGTAATTCCGGTCATCAGCTGATCCCAGAAGAGAGAGTCGCTTCCGTTAAGACTCAACAAGAGCTGCTGGTCAAATTGTATCAGTTCGTCGAGGCTCATATCAAATCACTTCCATTGAATTAGACGGCAACCATCCGACCTTACCGTCAGAAAGTCTGATTTCCTTCCAGTCCTTCATTGACTGGTCTACTATCTCTACATGCGTTCCCTCATGCAATACGAAAAGGACTGTTCCGGACTCATTGGGTGTACTCTTCACCTCTACCGAAGTGGCCATAATAACGGCTCCGGTACGATCCTTGATTCGCCGTGACTGATATGCCGCAAACACATTAACCAGCACGAGAACAACCAGCATGGCCAATGCACCAAAGAAACCGAGTTTCTTATAGGCTATCTTTTGAGCAAACAAATAAAGCATGACCAAGAGTCCCATCAGGATAAATGCCACAATTCCCGTACGTGCCCATCCGTCTGCACTGGACAGATTGACCAGAGACTTCATCCATGTCACAAAAAACATTTCACTTTCCGGTACGATTTTGTCGACAGTCTTCGAACGTGCCAGATCCAGATTAAAACGGATATCGCCGTTACCCGGCTGCAGCAACAGGGCACGCTCATAATTCAGAATGGCATCTGCCATCTGACCTGTACGGTAATAACAGTTACCCAAATTGTAATAGATGGCAGCATGCTCACCGTTTTTCAACAGTTTCGTATAAATGTCTATTGCCTTGTCATACTGTTCAGACGCATAAGCAGAATCGGCCTCAGCCTTCGTTTGTGCATGAACAGGAAACCATAACAAGCACAAGACCATCAATATGATATATTTTTTCATTGTCATATTCATTTGCGGTTTATCGTTTGATCATATTCTCCATTTCACTCATGACCTTCACTGAAGCCATGTAAATCTTATCCATGGTCTGCGCCGGATCACCTGGAGCATAACGCGCAAACTCACAATCATTCAACACAGAAAGGAATGCATCCGCCGTTTCCTGTGAAACGCCGTGCTGAAGCAATTTTTCATTCACGTTCTCCTTATTGAGTTCCGCTACTGGAATATTCAGCTTGTCACCCACATAACCCCACATAGCCTTCAATACTTCCTCATAGAATTCTGAAGGTTTGTTGGCACGTAGCAGAGCCTGAGCCTGCTTCATGCGGCGGGCTGCCACCTTGTTGGCTTTCTTATGTTTCATCATAACTACATTACTGCTGTCTGTAGCCTTTTTACGGAAAATAACGATCAGTACTACAAATACCAGTAACGGGATCAGATAACAAAGTGCATACTTCAAGGTACCGAACAAGGTATCGCCAGGCTGACGCAAAGAAACGTCTCCCTGATGGATATAACGGATATCGGAAGCCAACAGTTCTACATCTTCACGCTTGTTGTAGCTGGAATTACCTTCGCCTCCCTTGCCTTTAGCCACTTCCAGATCATAACTGTCTGACTTCAGGGTCTTATACTGCTTGGCTGCCGGATCAAAGTAGCAAAACTCAACAGACGGGACTGTATATTTGCCCGAATGACGAGGAACAGCCAGATAATCGAATATCATCTCACCAGTTGCTCCTTCACGGCCTATCTTCGTATTGTCAGTTGTCTTGGCGTCATAACTTTCAAAATCCTTGGGGAAATTGACAACCGGTGCTTTCATCAGTTTCATATTGCCCGTACCGGATACGGTCAACCGTAAGGTCAGGGCATCGTTTGTCTTGATCTCCTTTGGAGTGAGTGAACTTTTGAGTGTGAACTGTCCTACCGCTCCCGAAAAATTGGCCGGCCGGGGCTCTGGCAAAGGATCTACCTGAATGGTCAATGCCGGAGCTACAATGGTCTTTTGAACTTCCGTCATGGCACTGCCTCCACCAAAGAACGCATCAAAGGGATCGATATTCCGGTTCTGCTGAACCACTACAGCCTGGAATTTGATGGAAGGAATGGTCAGTTTTCCGCTTCGCTGCGGGAACAGCACATATTGTCTCCAGAGAACCGTTCCATAGTTACGTCCGTTATAATGCTCCATTTTCAGACTTTTCTGCTGTGGAAGAGGAATTTCCTGTGTATGGAAACCATCAAGATCGGGCATATCACCCATCAACTGGGAAAGACTAACCAACGAATATACCTTGTACGTCAACAGAATGGCTTCCTGCTCATAAACCCGCTTCTTGCTGGCTGTAACGGCTATAAAGAGATCCTTTCCCGTTATCTGCGAACCTGCATCCTGCGTATGCATCCGTCCACCACCCGAATTGCTGCCGCTGTTTGAAGAAGAGTTACTCCTTGTCTTATCTGGCGGCAAAACCTGTATACGCAAGGAATTGGATTGATGCTTTTTACCGTTCACTGTCACTGAAGCCGGACCGATGGTGTAGGTTCCTGCCTTTGTGGCATTCAGTATGTAAGTAAAGGTTACGGAACTGCTCTGTGTAGTCCGTCCGTTGATCATCTGAAAGCTGCTTTGCATGGAACGGCTCGGCCCCATCAGGATATCAAATCCCGAAACTGCAGGAGCTGAAAAGTCATCAATATCCTGCGTATTGACTTTATAGGAAAGCCTGAACTGCTCCCCCACTACAACTACATCCGGTGCTGAAGCAGTGACCTGGACATCTGCCCACGCAGCCAGGCTAAACATTAACCATCCGATTAATAAAAGATATTTCTTCGTTATCATCTTGTTCAGTTGATTTGATAATTACCACTGTTTTTCCAACCGCTTCCGCTGTGGCTGAGCCATTGCTTTCTTGATACGTTCCTGCGTATTCTTTTCATTCTGCATGGCTGCCCTTAAAAGCTGTTCGGCGTTTTCCTTCGACATTTTGTCGTTGTTTTGCTGCTGTTGTTGCTGTTGCTTCTGCTTTTCTTCCTGTTTGTCTTTATTCTGGCTTTGGTCTTTCTTGTCGCTCTGCTTGTCCTCGTTCTTGTTCTGACTGCCGCCATCCTTCTTGTCCTTATCGTTATTCTTGTTCTGATCCTGCTGAGGATTGTTTTTCAGCTGATACTGACATAAGGCCAGATTATAACGGCTTTCATCATCGGCCGGATTTCTGCGTAGTGCATTCTTATAACATTCTATAGCCGGACCGAACTGTTTCTGGCTTTGAAGAATGACACCCATATTATGATAAATCTTAGACAAGCGGGTCTTGTTGGTTTCCAACTTGGCTGCCTTTTCATAGGATTCCATCGCCTCCTTGGGCTTTTGCTGACGCAGAAGCGCGTTTCCCAAATTAAAATGTGCCTGAGCCGAACGGTTGTTCGCTTCGAGGGCTTTACGGTAATCCACATCAGCTGCGGTGTAATTACTGTCACGATACAGACGATTACCACTTCTCAGATAATCGCGGTATGTCTTGTTCTGTGCACAGACAGAAACCGCACACATACATAAGACACATAACAGCAGATATCGGTATTTCTTATAAAACATATACAAAGATTTATTTACGGAACAATTTAATACCCTTGAACAAAGGATTCTTACGCGACATAATCAGTATTTCCATAACTAACAGCACGAGTGCCAACAGAGCAACAGCCTGAAACTGCTCGTCGTATTCAGAATAGATCACACTCTCCATTTCCTTTTTAGCCAGTTTGTCCACATATCCGGACAAAGCCGTCTGGGCGGAAGAACTGTTGTCTACATATATATAAGCTCCCTGACCTGCCTCTGCAATCTCGCGACACATCTGTTCGTTCAATTTGGAAATAACCGTATTTCCAGACTGATCAAGCATATAGCCTGATGCTCCGGGCATCGGGATCGGCGCTCCTTCAGGCAAACCGATTCCCAACACATAAACCTTGATACCATGCTTGGCTGCCTCACGCGCCATTTCTACGGCACCGCCTTCATTATCCTCACCATCTGTTATGACAAAAATAGCCTTGCTGACATCCTGATTAGGTGTAAAGCTCTTCATAGCCAGATCTATGGCTTGCTTGATATCTGTTCCCTGCGTCGTTATCAGGGACGGCGAAATGGTTTCCAAAAACATTTTGGCAGACACGTAATCACTGGTAATCGGCAACTGCGTATAAGCTTCACCGGCATAAACGATCAGACCGATCTTGTCATCTGTCATCTGATCAACAATGCTGCTGACCAGCATTTTGGCCTTATCCAGACGACTGGGTGTCACATCCTGTGCCAACATCGAATTGGAGATATCCATCGCGATTATAGCTTCTATTCCCTGCCGCTTGCGGGTATCCACCTTTGTACCGAACTGCGGACGTGCCAGAGTAACAATAAGCAGAGCCAACGCTCCAGCCATCAGCCAGAACTTCACTTCCGGCCTGTATTTTGACACATCCGGCATGAGAGCCTTCAGCAATTCCATATCCCCATAACGTTTCAGGCGCTTTATCCTCAGATAGTTGGTCAGATAATGTCCGGCAACCAACAAGGGAATCAACAAAAGCAAATATAAATATAACGGTTCACCAAAACGAAACATAAGTCTTTAATTTTAAGGTATTTTCTTCAATACAGTCATACGCAACAGAATTTCCAGAAGCAGACAAATGACAGCAACCCAGGCAAAAGGAGAATAAGCCTCGTAGCGCTTACTGTACTGCTTGACATTCATCTTGCTCTTTTCCAGCTTATCAATGGACTGGTAAACTTCTTCCAGCTTTTTGTTGTTTGTGGCACGATAAAACTCACCATCTGTTTTTCCGGCTATACTGGCCAATGTCTTGGTATCAATTTCCACCGGTACGTTAAGATATTGCACTCCTCCAGCCACCGGCATGGGATAAGGGGCCATTCCGTTGGTTCCTACACCGATCGTATAGACACGTATTCCAAAACTTTTGGCAATCTCAGCTGCTGTCATCGGCGAGATGTCTCCCATATTGTTGGTTCCGTCAGTCAACAGGATAATCACCTTGCTCTTTGCCTTACTGTCTTTCAGGCGGGATACGGCATTGGCAATACCCATACCTACAGCCGTTCCATCCTGTATCATCCCACGCTGGGCTATATCTGTTTTTATGCCTTGGAACAGATTGAGCAATACGGCATGGTCGGTCGTCATCGGACATTGGGTAAAAGCTTCACCTGCAAAAATCGTCAATCCGATATTGTCATTCGGACGTCCTGCGATAAATGCGGATGCCACTTTCTTGGCTGCCTCCAGACGATTGGGTTTAAGGTCTTCAGCCAACATACTGGTTGAAACATCCACCGCCAGCATGATGTCTATACCTTCAACCTGAGCATTCTTCCAACTGTTTGAAGTCTGAGGCCTGGCCAACACCAATATAATCATCACAAAAGTGAGCAAACGCAACAAAAAAGGTGCATGGATCAAATAATACTTGTATGTACGCGGTGCATAACGGTATGCAGACGTATCGGAAACCTCCAGAGTAGCTTCCTTTCTTTTGTTCTTGAGCACGTACCATATAATATATGGTATGAGCAGCAACAACAGAAACAAATATCCTATATTAGCAAATTCCATGATAATCAACTTTTATTAGGCTACCAACATATAAATCATCCAAACAATCCAGCCAACCAGCCCGACAGCCACCAAAGTCATCAAACCTAAGGACAGACGCATGAGCAACACCGTACGCCGGCTGCGTTTCTGCTCCACCGTCACTTCCTCCGGCTCTTTCTTCTGATTAGGATCTACTTCTATCTTGGTCTGATTAATATATTCTATTGCATGAACGAGGTTACGGTCATTTTCATTTATTTCCGCATTATACTTGGCAAACTTCACCAAATCGGCAGTCACAAAAAGTGAACGTAACTCATCAAGTGCCTCCTCATTACCTGTTTCCAGAAGTCGGTCAATAATCTCAGACGAAGTCATCTCCATGGCATTAAAGCCGTAACGGTTACGGATATAGATTCGGAGCGTGTCCGTCAATCGGGTATAATACTCCTTGGAGTCTTCCCTTGTCCATGCCTTTTCAGCCTTGATCTGGTCTATTTCCTGCATAGCCTTGGTATGGGGTGGAATTTTGGGAGCAAGCTTGATGATCTTGATGATCGGCTTGTTATCACGATAACGGATATAGAAATAGCTCAAAGCCAATACCCATATCAGCAACAGCACTGAATACCAGAAGATCCCCCGCCAGTCTTCCCATGAGAAGGGCACATCCATAATTTCCTTCGGTCCATAAAAGCGGTCCACATGAACCGTATCAACAGGCACCGTAAGCACACGCAAAGCCAGATTTTTCGAAGCATGTACCTGTCCGTCTACCTTTACTTCAAACGGAGGCAAGTAATAAAATGATGAATCAAAGGAAGTAATGGTATACTGCTGGGAGATCATCCGGCGCGCTCCTTCATTCAACATTTGCGTATCAGGTCTGGCCACATCAACTATTTCCACACCGGGCACCAGCATGTCGCCCGACCTGAGTGCCGGCATCTGCAGCTTCGACTTGCTGTCGCAGCTCACATCCAATGTAATATGCGCCTGCTGTCCTATAAACAACTCCAAAGAGTCAATCTTGACATCCACCGTCACTTGAGCCACTGATGAAGCGGAACAAAACAAGCCGGTCACGCAAGATAACAAGAACAACAAAACGAGACTGTTTTTATTCATCTGCTTTTTTTCTTACTGATTCTAACTACGTTTGGCGAAAAGGGTCATCAATGAGGCTACATAATCCTGATCAGTCCGTATGGAAACGGCATCCACATTACTCCGCGTAAACACCGACTCCAAATGACGCTGATGCTTTATCCACCAGTCACGGTGAGCCATGCGCACCTTTTTGCTTGAAGAGTCGATATACTGCTCATGACCAGTTTCTGCATCCCTGACTTTCAGAAGCCCCACATCCGGTAACTCCGCCATACGGCGGTCATATACCTGAATGGCTACCACATCATGTTTGCGATTGGCAACCGTCAGTGCGGTCTGATAATCCTTGGCATCGATAAAGTCGCTCAACAGGAAAGCGGTACAGCGGCGTTTGATCACGCGAGTAAGATATTCCACAGCCTGTCCTACTCCCGTACGCGTACTCTGAGGCTTGAAATCCAGCAGTTCACGTATGATGCGAAGTATGTGTTTCCGGCCTTTCTGAGGCGGAATAAACTTTTCTATCTGGTCTGAAAAGAATATGACCCCGATCTTGTCATTGTTCTGAATGGCGGAAAAAGCCAAAGTAGCCGCAATTTCCGTCACCATATTACGTTTGGTCTGAACGGTTGTTCCGAAGTTCAGACTTCCGGATACGTCAACCAGAATCATGACCGTCAGCTCTCTTTCTTCCTCGAAGACTTTGACGAACGGTTTGTTATACCGCGCCGTCACGTTCCAGTCAATATCACGGATGTCATCACCATATTGGTATTCACGCACTTCCGAGAAGGCCATACCTCTGCCCTTGAAGGCAGAATGATACTCTCCAGCAAAAATATTGTTGGAGAGACCCCGTGTCTTGATTTCGATCTGACGTACCCGTTTTAAAATTTCGTTCGTATCCATTCAACAAGGTTTAAGGTACCTCTACTTTATTCAGAATCTGGCTGACAATCTCCTCACTCGTCACATTGCTGGCTTCTGCCTCATAACTTAATCCGATACGATGACGCAGCACATCATGGGCAACTGCACGCACATCCTCAGGAATCACATAACCACGACGTTTGATGAATGCATACGCGCGGGCTGCCAAAGCCAGATTGATAGAAGCACGCGGTGAACCTCCGAATTCGATATAATTCTTCAGATCCTTCAGACCGTACTGATCCGGATAACGTGTAGCGAACACGATGTCAGCTATATACTGTTCGATCTTTTCATCAAGATAAACCTGCTTGACCACTTCACGTGCATCGAGGATTTCCTTTGACGACATGATCGGACGGACCTGCATCTTCTCTCCCTTGATCTGCTGACGGATGATTCTCTTTTCTTCTTCCAATTTCGGATAATCAATGATCACCTTGAGCATAAAACGGTCTACCTGTGCTTCCGGCAACGGATAAGTACCTTCCTGCTCAATCGGGTTCTGAGTAGCCAGCACCAGGAAGGGCTCGGGGAGTTTGTAAGTCTCCTTGCTGATAGTCACCTGACGTTCCTGCATGGCTTCCAGCAATGCACTCTGCACCTTGGCCGGTGCACGGTTGATTTCATCTGCCAATACGAAATTGGCAAATACCGGACCTTTCTGTGCGATAAAGGCTTCTTCTTTCTGACTGTACATCATTGTTCCGATCACGTCGGCGGGCAGCAAATCGGGTGTAAACTGGATTCTGCTGAATTTTCCATCTATCAATGAAGCCAAAGTCTTTATGGCTAAGGTCTTTGCCAGACCCGGCACACCTTCCAACAACACGTGTCCGTCACTCAACAAACCGATCAATAATGATTCTATCAGATGTTTCTGTCCGACTATCACCTGATCCATTCCGGCAACCAGGTTGGTCACAAAAGCGCTTTGTCTTTCTATGCGCTCATTAAGTTCGCGAATATCAATCGCTTCCGTCATATTTTTTTAGTTTAAATTGTACATTTATTTTTTTGTGACCCAAAATTACGCTTTTTGTAAGGGACAGGCAAATATTATATTATTAAAAAAAGTTTCTCAAATATGAATTTAAGAAACTTTTGATTACCGTTATGGCTCCCTCAGACGCAATTCCGGCAATTTCAATTTTTGGCCTACCGGTATGACATCCGGATTCTTAATCTGATTATAGACCACTATATAGGGTACAAAATTCTTTGAACCATAATACTTCAATGCGATATGGCGCAACGTCTCGCCCTGTTGCAAGCTGTAAATTTGTTTGGTTCCCACAATCTGATAGCGTCCGCCTTCCAACTGCGGATATAATCTATCCGGATTTTTCTGACTGACGGCTGTCTGAGCCTTGTTATCTGCAACCTGAACCTTTTTTTCAGGCTCATTGAGGGTTTTATTTACAACCCTACGCGTACTGTCTGAAGTATTGGCCGTTGACGCCTTCACCGTATCTGCCATTGAAGACTGTGATTTCTCCGGCACGATAACTGACAACGTCGTGTCAACGGCATGCTCCGACGTAACCGGAAGTATCGGAACAACATTTCCCTCAATATCGCAACCTCCCGGACACAGCAATCGGTAATAACCGATAAAGTAACTGCCTAACATCAGCAACAACACTATAAGAACAGACAATACCATCAACCACACAGGGGGAATACGCCGACGACGTCTGGGCGATGGAGCCATCTGAACTATATGCTGATTCTCGACTGTCTGATTCTCGACATGCTGTACTTCAATATTCTGATTACCGGCTGACTGTTCATCAACTTTCTGACGCTTGACTTCCTGAGTATCCATGCGCTGATGATCAACATGCTGATATCCCATATTCAGATATTCCACATGCTGGCTGTTTACAGCTGATGACACCGTGCCACAGTCATCACTGTCGCATGGTCCTGTCATATCTGCAATATGATTCATTGTCTCAGACGGTTTTTCACTGCCGGCAGACGATGCCGCAACCACATTATCATGTTCAGCCGTATCATCAGAAGAAAGTGCGCTATCCTGATGAACATCCGCCGTATCCTGATCTGTCACAGGCTGCCCATCCGTATCATTTGCCGGAACAGGTTCTGCCACCTCTACAGTCAAATCTTCGGCCAAAGACGCCACCTCATCTTTTCCTTCCGTAATAATATCTTCATCATCCTTCAAATCGTCCTGATTCGCATTTTCATCATCGGGTCCTGCGTCCGTAACCTCTTCTTGAACATCAGAAGTATCATTCGAATCCTCATCTTCTTCTTCAGAAATATCCGAAGGCAAATCTTCCGTATTATCCGCATCTGCATTTTCAGACAGCTCGACTTCAGTTTGCGCATCCTCATCAGTTTCATTCTGAATCAACGCACTGTCATTTTCCTGCGAATCCACTTTTTCCATCTCCGAAAGATCAGTACTCTCATACAATATCACCGTTTCGAACTGTGCAAAAGGCTTATTGATTTCATCACGCAATGTAGTATCCGGCGTAAATGTCACCTTCGTATAACCATTGATGACTATACGCTCACCAGTGTTCACATCTACGCTCTCCCGGCTTTCCACACGCACCAGCTTAAAGGTACCAAACCCCTTTATCTTGACCAGTTTGTCTGTCTGAAGATATTCCTGAACAATTTCAAAAACAGACCTGACAAACATTTCGGCATCTTTCAAGGGGATATCCTTGCGCTGTGCCAAACCTTCCGACAACTCTTGAATTAATATTTTTCTGTTCATTATCCGGTTTTATTGTACCTTCTCTTTCAATAAAGCACTTGGTTTGAAATTAATCACCAGTTTCGGGGGAACCAACATCCTTTGCTGGGTAGCCGGATTGACCACAACCCGTTCGAGTTTCTTCTTGACCTCAAACGATCCGAAGCCTTGTATGGAAACGGTATCATCCTCTTCCAGATGATCAACCATTTCAGCCACAAAAGCATTCATCACAGAAGAGGTATCTCTTGTGGTATACCCCATCCGGCTTGCCAGTTCTGAAATAAACTCCTTATTATTCATATTTACTCTTTTTCAATATGACCATACAAGTCAAAATCATCAGAATCGGTAACCTTCACCTGATAGAATTCTCCTATACGCAATTTTCCATCCGTAAGAGGTATCAACACCTCCGGATCCACTTCGGGTGAATCAAATTCTGTCCGGCCGATATAATAGTCCCCTTCTATACGATCTATAATAACCTTAAAGGTCTGTCCTACCTTTTGAGCAGTCAGTTCTGCTGAAATCCGCTGCTGCACTGCCATCAGTTTATCCAAACGGCTTTGTTTGACTTCTTCCGGCACATCATCGTCGTAATGCTCGGCGGAATATGTACCTTCCTCTTCCGAATATGCAAAAGCGCCTAACCGATCAAATTTTGCAAATTTGACAAACTCGATCAATTCCTTGAAATCTTCATCCGTCTCGCCAGGGAATCCGACCATCATCGTGGTACGTAAATGAATGCCGGGCACACGTTCACGCATCATTCTGATCAGATCATAAGTCTGCTGTTTGGTCACGTGACGTTGCATACGGCGCAAAACCGGATCACTGATATGTTGCAAGGCTATATCCAGATAGCGGCAGACATTGTCATGACGCGCCATCACATCCAGAAGTTCCTCAGGGAATGCTGCCGGATAAGCGTAATGCAAACGGATCCATTCCACACCGGGTATTGTAGCCAAACGGTCAATAAGCTCTGGCAGGCACTGTTTCTTATACAGATCTACACCGTAATAGGTCAATTCCTGAGCTATCACCTGAATTTCCTTCACGCCCTGTCCAACCAGATAGCGCACTTCAGCCTCTATCTCTTCAATCGGTCGGGAAACATGACGCCCTGTAATGATAGGAATGGCACAATAGGCACAACGGCGGTCACAACCTTCTGATATTTTCAGATAAGCATAATGGGACGGTGTAGTCAACTTACGCTCCAGCGCAAGTTCATCATGATATTCATGTCCCAGATCTTCCACCAGTTTACCCCAATCAAACTTACCATAATAGCGGTCTACCTGCGGAATCTCCTGAGCCAATTCGCTGAGATAACGTTCCGACAGACATCCCATCACATACAGTTTCCTGATCTTACCCTGCGCCTTGGCTTCACAAAATTCCAATATCGTATTGATACTTTCTTCTTTTGCATCGCCTATAAAACCACATGTATTGATCACCGCAATCTCGCCTTTTGGCGAAGGGCTGTCGTGAGTGACCTTATATCCACAAGCCTCTAACTGACGAAGAAGCTTTTCCGAATCAACCAAATTTTTCGAGCACCCTAAAGTGACGATATCTACTGTTTTTTTCTGCAATTTAAGTTCGTTTTAAAAAGGTTCATAAACTAATCAGGATTTTCCAAACAGGGATTTCACGAATTCCGTCCTGTTAAAAGGCTGCAGGTCTTCCATACCCTCACCTAATCCGATGTAACGGACCGGTATCTTAAACTGATCGGATATGCCTATCACCACACCTCCCTTGGCCGTACCATCCAGTTTGGTAATCGCCATACTGGTCACTTCCGTTGCCAAAGTAAACTGCTTGGCCTGTTCAAAAGCATTCTGACCTGTACTGCCATCCAGCACCAGCATCACGTCATGAGGCGCATCGGGCACTACTTTCTGCATAACACGCTTGATCTTGGTCAGCTCATCCATCAATCCTTTCTTATTGTGCAATCTGCCGGCCGTATCAATCAGCACGACATCTGCCTGATTGGCTACTGCAGAGCTCAACGTATCGAAAGCCACGGAGGCAGGATCGCTTCCCATATGCTGTTTGATAACCGGTACACCGACTTTCTCTCCCCATATAACGAGCTGCTCCACTGCAGCAGCACGGAAAGTATCCGCAGCTCCGAGATATACGCTCTTACCAGCCTTTTTAAACTGATAGGCCAGCTTTCCGATTGTAGTGGTCTTACCTACTCCGTTTACTCCCACCACCATGATAACATAAGGTTTTTTGCCTTCAGGCACAACAAAGCCCTCTGTATCTTCTGTGTTGTTTTCAGTCAGGAGAGAAGCAATTTCTTCACGAAGTATATTATTAAGTTCATTTGTCGTTACATACTTGTCTCTCGCCACACGGGTCTCAATGCGTTTGATAATATTCAGCGTTGTCTCCACACCGACATCAGAAGTCACCAGCACTTCCTCGAGATTATCCAGAACCTCATCATCCACTTTTGACTTTCCGGCTACAGCACGCGTAATCTTTCCAAAGAAGCTTTCCTTTGTCTTTTCCAATCCCTTGTCAAGGGTTTCTTTCTTTTCTTTTGAAAAAAAACTAAATATTCCCATGTGAAACAGTAGTTTATATTAATGTACAAAGATAACATAAGTTTTTTAAAAGTGCGCAGTTATATAAACAAAAAAATCCCCGCCTTGTCTGCAGGCGAGGATTTTTCTATAAAGTTGATTAAAAATCTGCTTCAAATTAGTTCTTAAAGAAATCCTTAACGGCTTCATTAGGAACCATCTGCTCATCAAAGATATATGCACCCGTCTTCGGGCTCTTTACCATCTTGATAACCTTTGTGTAGGAACGTCCATCTGTTTTACCAGTCTGGAGGGTTGCCACTGTCTTTTTTGCCATGGTACTTCTCTATTATTTAATTTCTTTATGTACTGTCATTCTCTTCAAAATCGGATTGTACTTCTTAAGTTCCAATCTTTCCGGAGTGTTTTTCCTGTTCTTGGTAGTCACGTAACGTGATGTTCCAGGAAGGCCACTCTCCTTCATTTCGGTGCATTCCAAAATAACCTGCACTCTGTTACCTTTAGCTTTCTTTGCCATAAGTCTTACTCTCCTCTAATTAAGCAATTACTTTAATGCTTTTCCAATCACAATAGCCTTTCTGTACCGCATTGTTCAACGCAGCATCAAGTCCTACCTTGTTGATATAACGCAAACCGGCAGCACTGATATTCAGGCTAATCCAGCAGTCCTGCTCAACATAGTAAAACTTCTTTGTAAACAAGTTTATATCAAAGCTTCTCTTAGTACGACGCTTTGAATGAGAAACATTGTTACCAATCATGGCTTTTTTTCCGGTAATTTGACAAATCTTAGACATTTCGATCTTCCTTTCTGTTAATTTCTATTAGCTTTCTCCAAACAGAGTGCAAAATTAATACTTAAAATTCAAACTTACAAGTATTTTAAGTAAAAAATCACTCTTCTTCCGCCGGATGACGCTTTTTAAGCAGATCAAGCAACATCTGAAGTGCTACAAGTGTCGCTTTTGCCAAGTTCATGTCACGACCCTCGTCTCCTTCCAATTTCTCTACTACCATTTCGTTAAGATCACCTACTGCGATCCAGATTGTACCCACGGGAGCCTCAGGACCTCCGCCAGGACCGGCATAACCGGTAATTGCTACAGCATAAGTAGTTTCCATCTGTTTCAAAGCACCCTGCAACATAGCTTTCACCACTTCTTCACTGACAGGACCTTTTTCATCCAACAACTCTTGAGATACACCCAAAAGCTTTGTCTTGATTTCATTTGTATAACAGATTATTCCACCTTTGAAATAAGTTGAACTACCCGGAACACTGGTAATGGCAGCAGATATCTGACCGGAAGTACAACTTTCTGCCGTACACAAAGTTTCACCAGCCTTCCACAATATCGGGCTAATCTCTCTGCTTATGATTTTTGACTCTACGTTACTCATTGTATATTATTTAATCGTTATATTGCTACTTATTTTAACGTCACCCTTGAATACGCCGGCAGATCTATACCGCAAAAATCCTGATCCAAATATTTGAAATACCCTGTAATACCGATCATCGCGGCATTATCCGTCGTATAACTGAATTTGGGAATGAATATATGCCAGCCATACTTTTCAGCATGTTCTCTAAACGCATTTCTAAGACCGTTATTGGCCGAAACGCCTCCAGCCACAGCCACTTCCTTCACCCCCGTATCCTTTACAGCCTTACGCAGTTTGGCCATCAGTATATCCACAATAGTATGTTCCAGAGAAGCCGCCAGGTCTTCCTTGTGATGTTCAATAAAATCCGGATCTTCCTTCAACCAGTCACGAAGCGAATACAGGAAGGATGTTTTCAACCCGCTGAAACTATAGTCATACCCTTCAATATGCGGGCGGGCAAAAGTATACGCCTTAGGATTGCCCTGACGAGCCAGTTTGTCTATTATCGGACCTCCGGGATATCCCAATCCCATCACCTTTGAACATTTGTCTATAGCCTCACCGGCTGCATCATCTATAGTCTGACCCAACACTTCCATGTCGTTGTAAGCCTTCACAAGAATAATCTGCGAATTTCCTCCACTGACCAGCAAACAAAGGAACGGGAAATGCGGTTGATCATGATCATCCTCATTTTCCTTGATAAAATGAGCCAGTACATGTCCCTGCAGATGATTGACATCAATCAACGGAATACCCAAGGAACGGGCAAATCCCTTGGCAAAGGACACACCCACAAGAAGCGAACCCATCAAACCGGGACCTCTGGTAAATGCCACAGCGGACAAATCGCTACGGGTTACTCCAGCGCGTTTCAAAGCCTGATCCACGACCGGTACAATATTCTGCTGATGGGCACGAGACGCCAGTTCCGGAACAACGCCACCGTATGCTTCATGCACAGCCTGACTGGCCGTTACATTACTTAACAGCACACCGTTGCGAAGCACCGCTGCCGATGTATCATCACAGCTAGACTCAATACCCAAAATTACTATATCTTTTTTTGTTTCCATATCCATCACCATATTAAATATGTAAACCTACCTTAATACGTCAAAATTTCAAGGCCGTTATCTGTCATGACAAACGTATGTTCCCACTGTGCACTCGGCAACTCATCCTCCGTCACCACAGTCCAACCGTCGGCTTCATCCACAAATACCCGCCAGTCGCCCATATTAATCATAGGTTCTATTGTAAATACCATACCAGGAACCAGCAGCATACCCGTATTTTTCTTACCGAAATGCTCCACATCAGGTTCCTCGTGAAATTCCAGTCCCACACCATGACCGCACAAATCACGCACAACACTGAAACCGTTTTTCTTCGCATGCTTCTCTATGGCATGTCCGATATCACCGACAAACCCGAAAGGTTTAGCTGCCTGCATACCTATTTCCAGACATTCACGTGCCACATCCACCAGTTTTTGCTTTTGAGGCGTTGTCTGACCTATTACAAACATTCTGGAAGCGTCACTGTAATATCCGTCCAGGATTGTAGATACATCCACATTGATAATATCTCCTTCTTCCAGTATTTCATCCTCACTTGGAATACCATGACAAACCACTTCATTAATGGAAGTGCACACACTTTTAGGAAAGCCCTCATAATTTAAAGGAGCCGGAATGGCACCATGACTCACGGTATAATCATAAACCATTTCATCAATCTCCTGAGTGCTCATCCCCGCCTTGATTTCACTGGCTACCAGATCCAGCACTCCGGTATTGACTACACCGCTTCTGCGTATTCCTTCAATCTGCTCAGGAGTCTTGATCAGACGACGTGTCGGCACAAGACATCCCTGATTCTGAAACGCAAGGATCTTCTTGTCCAGTTCCGTCAGTTCGGCCCCCTTGGGAACGACCCAGTTCCTTTTAATCCTTCTGCTAAACATTTTCCTCTCTTTTTATCCTACAAAATTACGATAAAAAAATCAGTTTTATACTGAAAGCTGCATAAATTATTCAAACCTAAATAATATTTATCCTAAAATAACAATCCCACACGATTCCACACTGGTCTCAGCCAACTCAAATTCTGCCAAGCAGAAAATTTCACGTCATTGAAACCTTTATGTAAATAAAAATGTGACATATTTCTTTAATAATAGTTATAAAATACCATTTCTCATGCCAAAGTAAAATATTCATTCAACAAAAAAATTATATTTGCACACGAAAAGTTTACACTTAAACCATATTATCATGAATAAACAAACTATCGGAACCAATGCCGGCATCATCTGGCAACTACTCAGCAACAACAAGCGCTGGGAATACAACGAACTGCTCAACGCATCCCAATTGGAAAAAGACCAATTCAATGCAGCTATAGGCTGGCTTGCAAGAGAAGATAAAATCATGTTCGAAGAAACACCTGAACATCTATATCTGGGCCTTCAAATCAATTTTTATTATTAACAGGCCCTACCTTATTATAATAAACCAAGAGACCGCTCCGATATTTACAAACAGCCGGAACGGCCTTTTTTTTTATATTGGCCAGTCCACGCCTACCCACCCTCACTTCAGACACATTACCATCCAACATATCCAGGCTTCGAAAAAGATTTCACCATAAATCTTATAAATATCTAAAAAACAAATATTTAATAGTAAACAAGCAAAAACATGCTTTTTACGAGATATCAAAAAGTCAGCAAATAACACAAAACAAAAGACATTATTATAATAAAAAACCTATTATATTGAACAAAAGCTTTTTGAAAAACAAAACATAAAGTTCGAAATATGACCAAAACAAAAGAAAAAACATCATTTTAAAATAAAATTAGTATTTTTTTGCCATATTTTTTGGCGAAAAGATATCTTTTATATATCTTTGCAATGCAAACAAGAAAAAACAAAACCAATAAATAGACAAACTTATGAACGCAAGTAAAGTTTTAGAAGATTTGAAGAAAAGATTTCCTGGTGAAAACGAATACCATCAGGCAGTAGAGGAAGTATTGAGCACTATCGAGGAAGAATACAACAAGCACCCCGAATTTGAGAAAGCTAATTTGGTTGAGCGTCTTTGCATTCCTGATAGAATATACTCTTTCCGCGTGACTTGGGTTGACGACAATGGTAATGTGCAGACCAATATGGGTTACCGCGTTCAGCACAACAATGCTATTGGCCCGTACAAAGGTGGTTTGCGTTTCCATCCCTCTGTAAATCTTTCAATTCTGAAATTCCTTGCTTTCGAGCAGACTTTCAAGAACTCACTTACTACTCTTCCGATGGGTGGTGGTAAAGGTGGTTCCGACTTCAACCCTGCTGGCAAGTCTGACGGTGAAATCATGCGCTTCTGCCAGGCCTTCATGACTGAATTGTGGCGTTATATTGGTCCTGAAACCGATGTTCCTGCCGGTGATATAGGTGTTGGAGGACGTGAAGTTGGCTTCCTCTTCGGTATGTATAAGAAGTTGGCTAAAGAATTCACTGGTACACTTACCGGTAAGGCTATGGAATTCGGTGGTTCTCTGATCCGTCCTGAAGCTACAGGTTACGGTAACATCTACTTCTTGCAGGAAATGCTGGCAACCCGCGGATTGGACATCAAGGACAAGGTATGTGTCGTATCTGGTTCAGGAAATGTAGCACAGTATACTATCGAAAAGGCTATCGAATTGGGCGCAAAGGTTGTAACTTGCTCAGACAGTAACGGTTATGTTTACGATCCGGATGGTATCACAACTGAAAAGCTGCAGTTCATCTTTGAATTGAAGAATGTACGCCACGGCCGTATCAAGGAATATGCTGAGAAGTTCGGCTGCCAGTACTTCGAAGGACAGCGTCCTTGGGGTGTTAAGTGTGACATCGCTCTGCCTAGCGCTACACAAAACGAAATCAACGGCGAAGATGCTCAGAAACTGGTTGACAATGGCTGTATTGCAGTTTCAGAAGGTGCAAACATGCCTTCAACTCCTGAAGCTATCCACATCTTCCAGAAGGCAGGACTTCTTTATGCTCCTGGAAAGGCTTCTAATGCTGGTGGTGTATCAGTATCAGGTCTTGAAATGTCACAGAACTCACTCAAGTTGAGCTGGACTCGCGAAGAAGTTGATGCTCGTCTGCACCAGATCATGAAGAGCATTCACGAATCATGCGTGAAGTATGGTACACAGGCTGACGGTTACATCAACTATGTCAAGGGTGCCAACGTTGCCGGATTCATGAAGGTAGCTAACGCCATGATGGCTCAGGGTATTCTCTAATAGACAAAGAATCATCTCTATAATGGGAAACAGGAAGAAATCAATGATTTCTTCCTGTTTTTTTATATAAAAAATATCATGGCCGTCTATCTTGCAAGATTATATTTCCATGCAACTTTCATGACATCCGTCATCCAGACGCTTGTCATGAAACATACAGAATAACTTCAACCCTCCCCCCATATTGAATAAACATACAAAAGTCCTTCACCTCTTCACCTTCCTTTATTTATGCGGGTTGCAAGGTGAAGGAGCTCCTTCACCACCCCTTCACCGGATCCATACAGGCTTTTTTCAGGCCTTCAAGTACGAATTAATCAAAATATTTAACAAGACAGTTTCAAAAAAGTAAAGCTTACTTTTTAAAAAGTAAACCTTACTTTTTTGAAAGTA